>WNFV01002580.1_pt1 | contig 23974 bp, 21 predicted proteins | sample 5400101 | NCBI WGS metagenome assembly WNFV01 (sample SAMN13153361, study PRJNA577476) | soil metagenome | isolation source: 115 cm soil or saprolite under grassland replicate 1 | place: USA:California | collected 2016-06-15 | reverse complement strand
TGTGGGCGAGTCCGCGCGAGGTCCTCAACGTGGTCCAGGCCGACGCGGTGGGCTGCCACATCGTCACGGCGACTCACGACATCCTGGCCAAGCTCCCCGTGCTTGGCTAGGACCCCGAGGCCTACTCGCTCGAAACCGTCGAGATGTTCCACCGCGACGCCCTGAGCGCGGGGTACAGCATCCCCATTGGCGAGTCTCGCCGGGCGGCCCGCCCCGAGGAGAGCCTCTCATGAGGAACGTCCTGATCACCGGTGGCGCCGGCTACGTCGGCACCGTCCTGACGCCCCAGCTGCTCGGCGCCGGCCACAATGTCACCGTCTACGACACCATGTACTACGGGTGCTGGCTAGGCCGGCAGCCGCGCCTTCGGCTCATCGAGGCGGACATCCGCGACACCGAGCGGTTCCGGGAGGCGTGCTGGGGCGTGGACGCCGTGATCCACCTGGCCTGCATCTCCAACGACCCGAGCTTCGAGCTCGACGAGGAGTTGAGCCGCACCATCAACTACGACTGCTTCGAGCCGCTGGTGGTGGCCGCCAAGGAGCAGGGGGTCCGGCGGTTCATCTATGCCTCGACCAGCTCGGTGTACGGGGTGTCCGACGCTCCCGAAGTCACCGAGGAGCACCCGCTGGTGCCGCTCACCCTCTACAACAAGTACAAGGGGCTGTGCGAGCCGCTGCTCTTCAAGCACCAGGCGAAGGACTTCGTCTGCGTCACGATCCGGCCGGCCACCGTCTGCGGCTACAGCCCGCGCATGCGCCTGGACCTGACCGTGAACATCCTGACGAACCATGCGGTCAACACCGGCAAGATCACCGTCTTCGGCGGCGAGCAGCTCCGCCCCAACATCCACATCCAGGACATGTGCGACCTCTATCAGGTCCTGCTGGAGCTGCCCGACGAGAAGATCGCCGCGGAGACGTTCAACGCCGGCTACCAGAACCACTCGATCATGGAGATCGCCCGGATCGTCCGCCGGGTCGTGCAGGAGGAGTTCCCGGACAAGGGCGAGATCGAGATCGTGACGACGCCGACCAACGACCTGCGCTCCTACCACATCAACTCGGACAAGATCGGGGCGCGCCTGGGCTTCCGGCCCAAGCGCGGGATCGAGGAGGCCGTGCGGGATCTCTGCCGGGCCTTCAAGGCGGGCCTGCTGCCGGACAGCATGTCCGACGGGCGCTACGTCAACGTGAAGGTGCTGAAGGCCGCCCGGACCCGATGATGGCATCTCGCCCCCTGGCGGTCGTCACCGGTGGGGCCGGCTTCATCGGCAGCCACATGGTCGATCTCCTCCTCGATCGCGGCTTCCGCGTGCACGTGATCGACAGCATGGTCGGGGGGCGCGAGGCCAACCTGGCGCAGCACCGCGGCCGTCCCGACCTGGTCCTCGACGAGCGGGACGTGCGAGCCGTCGAAGCCGGGGATCCGCTGTTCGCGCGGGCGGCCTACGTCTTCCACTTCGCCGGGATCGGGGACATCGTGCCGTCGATCGAGCGCCCGGTCGAATACTTGTCCGCCAACGTCCAGGGGACGGTGCGGGTGCTCGAGGCGGCCCGGCACGCAGGGATCCGCAAGCTCGTGTACGCGGCATCGTCCTCCTGCTATGGACTGGCCGCCGCGCCCACGCGGGAGGACCACCCGATCGCGCCCCAGTACCCGTACGCGCTCAGCAAGTACCTCGGCGAGGTCGCGGCCCTCCACTGGCGGCAGCTCTACGGGCTGCCGGTGAACTCCATCCGGATCTTCAACGCCTACGGCACCCGCTCGCGGACCTCCGGGGCATACGGCGCGGTATTCGGCGTGTTCCTTCGCCAGAAGCTCGCCGGACGGCCCTACACGGTGGTGGGCGACGGCACGCAGACGCGCGACTTCGTCTACGTCACCGACGTGGCGGAGGGCTTCCTGCTCGCCGCCGAGACGGAGCGGACGGGAGAGGTGTACAACCTGGGGGCGGGCCAGCCCCAGTCGGTGAACCGCCTGGTCGCGCTGCTCGGAGGAGAGGCCGTCCACCTGCCGAAGCGGCCGGGCGAGCCCGACTGCACCTGGGCCGATATCGGGAAGATCACCCGGGAATTGGGGTGGCGTCCCCGCGTGTCGTTCGAGGAGGGGGTGCGGCGCGTGCTGGCCGACATCGACTATTGGCGGGACGCTCCTCTGTGGGACCCGACGTCGATCGCCCGCGCCACCGAGGTTTGGTTCGCCACGCTCGACCGGGAGGGCCGGTGATGGATCCCAGAGCCACGTCCCTGTACCGGCGGAAGGTGAAGACGGTGGACGAGGTGTGCGCGCTGATCGGCTCCCGCCCTCGGGACACAAAGGTGATCATGTGTCACGGGGTCTTCGACATCGTGCACCCGGGGCACGTGCGCCACCTCATCTACGCCAAGTCGCAGGGCGACGTCCTCGTGGTGAGCGTGACCGCCGACGAGCACATCGTCAAGGGCCACGTGCGCCCCTACGTGCCCGAGGACCTCCGCGCCGTCAACCTGGCCGCCCTCGAGATGGTCGACTACGTCGTCGTCGACCGCGACCCGACCCCGCTCAACAACCTGCGTCGGATCCAGCCCGACTACTACGCCAAGGGCTACGAGTACGTGGACGGGGGCATGAACCCGAAGACCCGGGAGGAGATCGAGGTGCTCCAGAGCTACGGCGGGGAGATCATCTTCACGCCGGGCGACATCGTCTACTCCTCCTCGCGGATCATCGAGACGTCGCCGCCGAACATCGCCACCGACAAGCTGATGCTCCTGATGGAGGGCGAGGGGCTGACCTTCGCCGACCTCCGGCACGCCCTCGGCAAGCTGGCCGGGATCCGCGTCCACGTGGTGGGCGACACCATCGTCGACAGCTACACCCAGTGCAGCATGATCGGCGGCATGAACAAGACGCCGACCATCAGCGTGCGCTTCGAGCAGCGCCAGGACTTCACCGGGGGCGCCGCCATCGTGGCCAAGCACGTCCGCGCCGCCGGGGGTGAGGTCACCTTCTCCACGGTCATGGGGAACGACGCCCTGAAGGAGGAGGTGCTGCGGGACCTGGCGTCGATGGGCATCGCCGCCCAGCCCGTGGTCGATCCGACGCGGCCGACCACGAACAAGAACGCCATCGTGGTCGGCGGGTATCGCCTTCTCAAGATCGACACCCTGGACAACCACTCCATCTCCGAGAAGATCCTCCGGCAGCTCGCCGACCAGGTGGAGGCGACGGCGACCGACGCGGTGGTGTGCGCCGACTTCCGGCACGGAATCTTCAACCGGGGAACCATCCCCGCCCTGGTGGCGGCCATTCCGCGGGCGGCCTACCGGGTCGCCGACAGCCAGGTGGCGAGCCGCTGGGGGAACATCCTCGACTTCAAGGGGTTCGACCTGATCACCCCGAACGAGCGCGAGGCCCGGTTTGCCCTCGCCGACCAGGACTCGGTGGTGCGCCCGCTCGGGGTGGACCTCTATCGGCGCGCCGAGTGCAAGACGCTCATGCTGAAGCTCGGGGACCGCGGGCTCATCACCTTCCGGGACCACCCGGTCACGGAGGCGCGAAGCTTCTTCACGATCGACAGCTTCGCCGACCGGGCGGTGGATCCGGTGGGCGCCGGCGACGCCCTCCTCGCCTACGCGACCCTGGCCATGGTGGCGACCCACAACGACGTGGTCGCCTCGATCCTGGGCTCCTTCGCCGCTGCCATCGAGTGCGAGCGGACCGCAAACCTCCCCGTGGCGCCGGCGGACGTGCTCGGCAAGATCGACACCGTCGAGCGCCTCGTGCGCTACCGGTGAGGGCCGCCCGCCGAGACCATGCGGAGCGTCGTCGTCGGGCTGGGGGTCCAGGGCCGGAAGCGCCTCGCCATCGCGGGGTCGGAGGTGGTGGCCACCGTCGACCCGGTAGAGGCCGAGGCCGGCTACCGGCGGGTCGAGGAGGTTCCCCTTGACCTCTACGATGCGGCCCTGGTCTGCACCCCCGACGAGGCGAAGGTCGACCTCGTATCGTACCTCTTGGGCCGCGGCAAGCATGTCCTCGTCGAGAAGCCGCTGGTGGCGGCCGAGGAGGCCACCCTCCGCAGCCTCGGCCGGCTCGCCCGGGAGCGCGGCGTGGCCTGTTACACGGCCTACAACCACCGCTTCGAGCCGCACTTCGTCCGCATGAAGCGGCTCCTGGACAGCGGCGAGCTGGGACGCCTGTACCGCTGCCGCATGTTCTACGGCAACGGGACGGCGCGCGACGTGCGCAACTCACCGTGGCGGGACCGGAGCGCCGGCGTGCTGCCCGATCTCGGCTCCCACCTGCTCGACACCGTCCTCTTCTGGTTCGGCCCCGACCCCCGCGACTTCCGGGTGCTCTCCTGTCACCGCTTCGAGAACGCCGCCTTCGACCACGTGGTCCTGGGAGCCGAAGGAGAGCCGGTCCTCGAGCTCGAGATGACGCTCTTGAGCTGGCGCAACCACTTCACCTGCGACCTCCTGGCCGAGCGCGGCTCCGCCCATGTCGAGTCGCTCTGCAAGTGGGGCCCCAGCACGTTCACCTTCCGCCGTCGCCGGCTGCCCAGCGGCCGGCCGGACGAGGAGGTGGTGACGCTCGTCCAGCCCGATCCCACCTGGGCGCTCGAGTACCAGCACTTCAAGCGGCTGTGCACCGCCGGCGGGACGAATCTCGACAACGACGTGTGGATCAGCCGGTGGCTCAACGACCTGACCACCATGGCCCTGGAGGGCGCCCCGCGGTGAGCCGCCCGGTGGTCGGCTTCGCCGGCATGACGCACCTGGGACTCAACTCGGCGGCGGCGGCGGCCGAGCGCGGCTTTCAGGTCGTGGCCTTCGACCTCGATCAGACTCGCGTCGAAGCCCTCGCCCGCGGAGAGCTGTCGATCGTCGAGCCCGGATTGGCGGAGCTCCTGGCCCAGCACCGGGAGGGATTGTCCTTCACGGCGTCGCCCGCCGACCTCCACACCTGCACGGTCATCTATGTGGCGCCCGACGTTCCCACCGACGACACCGGTGTGAGCGATCTCCGGCCCGTCCGCGATCTGATCGAGCGCGTGGACGCCAGCCTGTCGGCGGAGGCAGCCCTGGTGATACTGAGCCAGGTGCCGCCCGGATTCACGCGAAGCCTCGGGCGACCGGCGATGCGGACCTTCTACCAGGTGGAGACCCTCATCTTCGGTCGCGCCGTCGAGCGGGCGCGCTACCCCGAGCGCTTCATCCTCGGCTGCGCGGATCCAGCGGCGGCCCTGCCGAGTGCGCTCGCCGAGTTCCTCGGGGCCTTCGGCTGCCCGATCCTCCGCATGCGGTACGAGAGCGCCGAGCTCGCCAAGATCTCCATCAACATGTGTCTGGTGGCCTCGATCACTACCGCCAACACCCTGGCGGAACTGTGCGAGCACATCGGCGCTGACTGGAGCGAGATCGTCCCGGCGCTACGCCTCGACCAACGCATCGGCCCTCATGCCTATCTCGCACCGGGCCTCGGTCTCGGGGGCGGCAACCTCGAGCGCGATCTCCGGACCGTGTGCCGCCTTGCCGACACGAGCGGCACCGACGCGGAAGTGGTCCGCGCCTGGATCGCCAACAGCGCGCACCGCCGTGACTGGGCGCTGGCCCAGATCCACGAGCGCGTTATTGGCCGCGTCGCCGAGCCCACCCTGGCCGTGCTTGGCCTGGCCTACAAGGAGCACACGGCCTCGACGAAGAACTCGCCGGCCCTCGCGCTCTTGACGGCCCTCGCGCCGTTCGCGGTGCGCGCGTATGATCCGGTGGTGACCCCGCAGCCGGAATTCCACCCTCGGCTCGTCGCCGCCCCGTCGGCCCTCGATGCCTGCGTCGGCGCAGACGCGGTCGTCCTCATGACGCCCTGGCCGGAGTTCCGCCGCCTCCGGCCCGACGCCGTCGGCGTCCAGCTGCGCGGGCGAACGGTGCTCGACCCGCACGGAATCCTCGAGGGACCCGCCTTCCGGGCGGCGGGGCTCGATTACGTGACGCTCGGCTACCCGTTGGCGGGGGTGGCGGTGTAACGACGATGCTCGTCCATCACTGGCTGAAGCCCGAGAATCCTGGCCGCGTGATCGTGCTCGGTGGCAGCGGGTTCCTCGGGCAGACGGTGCAGGCAGCACTCGGGGAGTCCGGCGTGCTTACCGTGGCCCCGCGTCGCTCGGAGCTCGATCTCACGGCTGACAGTGCGAGCGAACGTCTTGCCGGGATCCTGCAGGCGGGTGATACCCTGCTCCTGCTCGCGGCTTTGACGCCGGACAAGGGGAGGGGGCTGGCGCCATTCATGCAAAATCTGAAGATGGCGGCCAGCGTGTGCGCGGCGGCCGAGCGGGTGCCACCGGCGCATCTCGTGTACGTGAGCTCCGATGCCGTGTACCCTGTCGACGTCGCGCGCGTCACCGAGCAGACCTGCGCGCAACCGGCGGATCTGTACGGCATAATGCATCTGGCCCGTGAGATGATGTTGAAGCCATCGGTGCGGGCGCCGGTGGCAGTGCTCCGACTTACCATGGTCTACGGTGCGGCCGACCCTCACAACTCGTACGGACCGAACCGCCTCCGCCGCATGGCGCACGAGGGCCGGCGCATCACGTTGTTTGGTGGAGGGGAGGAGATGCGCGACCACATCCTGATCGACGACGTAGCCAAACTGATCCGCCTCACCCTTTGGCACCGGAGCAGCGGCACCCTCAACCTGGCTACCGGCCATTCGATCAGCTATGCGGAGCTCGCGCGCAAGGTGGCGGCGCTGTTCGAGACGCCCGTCGACATCGTGGGGACGCCGCGGCAGAGCCCGGTGACTCACCGGCACTTCGACGTCATCGCGCTCCACAAGACCTTCCCAACCTTCACCTTCACGCCGCTGGACGTCGGGCTAGCCAAGGCCCATCGCGCGATGCTGGAGCAGGGGTGATGGCGGAGGTCAACCTGCTCCGGCACTACCCGCGCGACACCCGCAAGATGGTCAGACCGCGGTCGGCTGACCCGGCCAACCGGGTTTTGGCGGCGCAGTTCGGCGCCGAGTACTTCGACGGCAACCGGGAGCAAGGCTACGGCGGGTACCGCTACGATGGCCGCTGGATTCCCATCGCCCGTGACATCGTGGCGCACTTCGGGCTGAAGGCGGGCGACCGCGTGCTCGACGTCGGCTGTGCCAAGGGCTTCCTGGTCAAGGACCTCAGCGCCGTCTGCTCCGGACTCGAGGTATACGGGCTCGACATCTCCGACTACGCGCTCCGCCATGCGGAGCCGGAGGCGGCGGGGCGCCTCGTCCGCGGAACCGCCGACCAGTTGCCGTTTGCCGCCGGCTGGTTCCAGGCGGTGCTGTGCATCAACGTGATCCACAACCTGAACCGCGAGCGCTGCGTGACCGCGCTCCGGGAGATCGAGCGGCTGGCGCCGGGGCGCGCGTACGTGCAGGTGGATGCTTACCGGAACGAGGCCGAGCGGGAGATCTTCCTGGGCTGGGTCCTCACCGCTGTCACCTTTCTGAGGCCGGAGGAGTGGCGTGGGCTGTTCGCCGAGGCCGGCTACACCGGAGACTATTACTGGACCATTCTCGACCCGGACCCGGAATGGAACGACTTCAACGTATCCGCGCCGCCCAGGCCGGCGGCGCTCGTCGATCACCGAGAACAGCGCTGACGAGGGGGCGACATGGGAAAGCGATACGCGGTGCTGGGAGGCGGCGGGTCGTTCGGAATCCACACCGCGAAGTACCTCCTGGACCAGCCCGATACCGAGCGGGTGGTGGCGGTGGGTCGGAACGCCCCCAAGCCTGAGCCGTTCACCCTGAACGTCGGCAAGGGTGATATCCGTTACTCCTACCACGCCTATCACGTCGGCTACGAACTGGACCTCCTGCTGGAGTTGCTGGATCGGGAGAAACCGCAGGTCATCATCAACTACGCGGCGCAGGGAGAAGGGGCGGTGTCGTGGAAGCACTCGTGGCGGTTCTTCGAGACCAACTGCATGGCGCTGGCGCGGCTGACCGAGGAGCTTATGGCGCGCGACTATCTCGAGCGCTTCATCCAGATCGGGACCTCGGAGCTGTACGGGTCCGTCGACTTCGCCGCCCGTGAGGACACGCCGATCCAACCCTCCAGCCCCTACGCGGCCTCCAAGGCGGCCTTCGACATGCACCTTATCGCCGTTCACCGCGGCCTGAAGTTCCCGATGAACATCATTCGGCCGTCCAACGCATACGGCCCTGGGCAGCTCCTCCACCGCGTGATTCCCAAGGCGGTCGTCTGCGGCCTCAGCGGCCGCAAGCTGCCCTTGCATGGCGGCGGCCGCGCCGAGAAGTCCTACATCCACGCGCGGGATCTGGCCCGGGCCATCCACCTCGTCGCTCAACGTGCGCCGCTCGGGAGCGTGTACAACTGCGGACCCCTGAAGCCGATCTCCATCCGCGCGCTGGTGGAGACTGTGGCCCGTGTCATGGGCATGAGGTTCGAGGATCTGTGCGAGGTAACGGGGGATCGGCTGGGGCAGGATGCGCGGTACTGGCTGGACTCCAGTGCCATCAAGCGCGACGTGGGCTGGGAGGCCGAGATCGGGCTCGAGGAAGGCATCCGGGAGATGGTGGCGTGGGGCCGGACGTATCTCGAGCAGCTTCGGGACTGGCCGACCGACTACACGCTGCGGGCCTGATCGCCGTGGCCGCGCGAGCGCAATTCCGAGGAAAGCGAGGACGACGCCCGTGGTGACGAACGGTCAGCCGGCACCCGAAACGGCGCGCCGGATGTTGCGCGAGCTCCTCCGCATCCGCCTCGTCGAGCAGCGAATCAAGGAACTCTACGCCGAGCAGGAGATGCGGTGCCCGACGCACTTCAGTATCGGCCAGGAGGCGGTGGCGGTGGGGGTCTGCGCTCATCTGACGCGGGAGGACCTGATCACCTCCGCCCACCGGAGCCATGCGCACTACCTGGCTAAGGGTGGCGATCTCAAGGCCATGCTGGCCGAGCTATATGGCAAGGCCACCGGCTGCGCGGCAGGTAAGGGCGGATCGATGCATTTGATCGATCTTTCAGCGGGCTTCCTGGGGGCGGTGCCAATCGTCGGCAGCACCATTCCCATTGGCGTCGGCGCGGCCTTGAGCTCGGTGCTCCAGGGTGAGCCTCCGCTCACCGTCATCTTCTTCGGCGATGCGGCCACCGAGGCCGGCGTCTTCCACGAGAGCCTGAACTTCGCGGCCATCCACAAGCTTCCGGTGGTGATGGTCTGCGAGAACAACCTGTACTCGGTACTGTCGCCGCTGGCGTGCCGGCACCCCGCGGGTCGCGAGATCGTCCGGCTCGCCGAGGGGCATGGTGTCCTGAGCCTGCAGGGCGACGGCAACGACGCCGACGCCGTCCACGATGTGGCCGGCCAGGCCCTTGCTCATGCCCGGAGCGGCGCGGGGCCGGCGTTCATCGAGTTCAAGACCTACCGCTGGCTTGAGCACTGTGGCCCCCTCGACGATCAGCACCTGGGATATCGGCCCCCTGGGGAGCTCGACGCCTGGATCGCTCGCGACCCCCTGAAGCTTTACCAAGCCCGCTGCCGGGAGCGCGCGGTGGTGAGCGAGACGGAGATCGAGGCTATGGTGACCGCGATCACCACGGAGATCGACGAGGCGGTGGCCTTCGCAAAGGCCAGCCCGTTCCCGACGCGGGACCAGCTCACCGCGCATCTCTACGCCCCATGAACGACTCCAACCCGACTCGAGAAGGACGGCCATGGTGACCATGCGGAACCTGAAGTTTGTGCAGGCGCTGAACGAGGCCCTCGACCTCTGCATGGCTAGCGATCCGCGCGTGTTCATCGTGGGGCTCGGGGCCCCGGACGCCGCCGCCATCTTCGGCTCGACCAGAGGCCTGGTGGAGAAGTACGGTCCGAAGCGGGTGCTCGATATGCCGGTGGCCGAGAACGCCATGACGGGAGTCGTTCTCGGCGCGGCTCTGCGGGGCATGCGTCCTGTCATGACCCACATCCGGCTGGAATTCTCCATGTTGGCGATCGATCAAATCGTCAACCAGGCGGCCAAGTGGCACTATATGTTCGGCGGCCAGGCAGCGGTGCCGTTGGTCATCCGCATGGTGGTTGGCCGCGGGTGGGGGCAGGGGCCCCAGCATTCGCAGAGCCTGCAGTCCTGGTTCGCCCACGTGCCTGGCCTCAAGGTGGTGATGCCCGCCACGCCGCATGATGCCAAGGGCCTACTGATCTCTGCCATCGAAGACAACAACCCGGTCGTGTTCATCGAGCATCGCTGGCTCTACGGTGTCCACGGGCCCGTGCCCGAAGGGCTCTACCGCGTGCCGCTGGGCCGCTCCACCGTCCTGCGAGCCGGCAAGGACGTCACCATCGCCGCGGTCTCCTACATGACGCTGGAGGCCATGCGCGCGGCGGACGAGCTGGCCCGGGAGGGCGTCGACGTGGAGATCGTGGATATCCGCACCCTGAACCCGTTCGACGAGGCGCCAGTTCTGGAGTCCGTCCGGAAGACTGGCCGCCTGATTGTCGCCGACACGGGCTGGCGGTCGGTGGGCTTCGCCGCCGAGGTGATCGCGCGCGTGTCCGAGCAGTGCCTGGGCGACCTCCGCCACCCGCCGATCCGCATCACGCTGCCCGACGTGCCGACGCCCACCACGCGGGCTCTCGCCAACTACTACTACCCGCTGGTCAGCGACATCGCCGCGGCGGCGCGCCGGCTCAGCGGGCGCCCGCCCCGGTTGGAGCCCGAGATCAAGCCCGATGCGTTCCTCGATGTGCCTGATCCCACGTTCACGGGACCGTTTTGAACGACCCATGCCTGATGGCCGTAATAGACGGGGGGCTCGTGCGCGTCGGGTGAGCTGCCTGCCGGAAGTTCGCGTCGCCTCACCCCGGATAGGTCCGCGCGAGGTTCTCCACCAGAACCCCTTCGGCACCGTGTACGCGGCGCACGCGGACTTCGGCAGCGTCGCCAAGGACTATTACGTTGTCGACTTCGGGCCGCGCGCTGGTATGGTGGCGGTGCGGGACGGCCACGTGCTGCTGACTGCCCAGTACCGCTTCCTGATCGACCGGGTGGCCTGGGAGATTCCCGGGGGTCGCATCGACCCCGGTGAGTCTCCCGAGGATGCGGCGGCGCGTGAGTGTCTCGAGGAGACTGGCTTCCTCTGCTCCAGCCTCAAGCCGCTGCTCACGTACCGCCCCGGTCTCGACAATGTCGAGAACCTCACCAGCGTCTTCCACAGCGAACAGGTCGAGGAGCGGCGGCCATTCGTCGCCGACGTCGCCGAGGTGCTGGCCCTGGCCTGGGTACCGCTCAATGACTGTGTGGCGCTCGTGCTGGAGGGCCAGATCGTTGACGCTCTCACGGTGTCGGCGATACTGGCCTACCGCTGCCTCGGGACGCGCCGGTGATCCAGCCGATAGTCCGCTTCAACGCATCCTGGAACGCAGTCTTGGCTCGAAGCTGGACAACCGCGCAGCGCGGCTGATGCCGATTCGTCGAGGACCTGGGCTGGATCGTCAACTGGTTCACGAACCACGTCCCGACGTTCCGCCACAGGGCCTGCCAGGCCCCGAGCCTCCCGACTTTGTTCCCCGTGTCGCCTAGCTCGCATTCCGGGAAGAGTTAGCGTCAGGATGTCGTCGAGTGTGAACTGCTCGATGGCATGCTGCAGCTCCTGGGTATCCGAGCGCGGGCGGGACTACCTGACGGCATAGCTCGCTGTCCGACTGGTGAGGCGATGGCTGTGGCGCGCGGTGAACCCCCGGCCGGGCCCCAGACGCTGGCTGGCCGGCAGGCCGGCCGGGTGAGTAAACTCCGCCTCCGATCGCGGATGCCTGGGAACCCGACTAACCCTTGCGCGCGACCGTTGCTATGTTCCCGAGCCTGAGCCCGATGACCGGGGATGGGATACGAGCGGTGGAGACACGACGCAGACCAACAATGCTGAGTGCCGCGCTGGCGAAATGGCTCAAGGGGAAGAAGTTCCTCGTCTTCTGACACGCGACGACCTCGAAGCCGCATCGTCTCAGGAGCCGGCCCAGCGACTGCGGCGAGAACAACTGAGGGTGCTGGAGAGTGAATGGGGGCCATCGTCGGCCAAGGGCTCGTGCAAGCAGGGACGACTCGTCATGGGTGACGAGGAACAGAAGTCCACCTGCTTGCATATTGCCCCGGAGGCCTTCGAGAGTCGACACGGGGTCCAGGAGATGGTCGAGCACATGGATCGCCACCGCCACGGCGAGACTGCCGGACGCTATCCTGTCCGGCGAGTAGGGCGCTGCGGTTACGCGCGCGTTGTGGCCGCGAAGGCTTTCGACCAACACAGGATGTACTTCAAGGTTCGGCTCGAATAGATGAAACTGTCCGAAGGGGGCGGCCTCTGCGCAGGCCTTCGCAAAGAGACCGATGTCCGGGCCCAGCTCGAGGTAGTCACCATCGCGGACCGGGTAGCGGCGCAGGATCTCGAGGTACCCGCGTTGCGTGGCGACGCGCGCCGGGAGCGGGACTTCCGCCATGTTCTCCTGCTGACGCTGGTAGAGGATATCGAGTTGGTCCTGGGACAAGAACAGCGGACAGTACAGCGCACCGCAGATCCTGCACCGGTGGTAGGTGAAGAACACCCGGCGGCTGCTGTAGCCGGACAGGAATGCGCCAAGGGCCGACAGCGGCAGCTCCTCGGCCGGTGGATTAGACCGGACGGTTGGATGCGTGACCGGGCTCTTCGTACCGCAGGCGGGGCATCGGTCGCGATGAGCGTAGGGTTCCATGACGGCGTCGATATGATACCCGTGGCGGATGGTTCGCGTCGAACCCGAGAGCATGATGCGCGGAACGGGGCACGAACGGATGCCGAGGCCCGAGAACGCCATCGCCTGCGCGGACACCCACCGGCCGTACTCCTCGAAGCTCGGCGGAAACTTACTGCAGACGCTTATCGAGTTCGAGGGGCCACTCGACGTGGCCCTCGAGCTACGCTTTGGGATACTCGGTCGGGCGACGTGTCGGCGACGTGATGTGGAGGACTTCGAGGCCTTAGGGCTGAAGGTCGGCCTCCTTCCAGACCACTAGACAGAGCACATGCTGCCGCTCGACGTGTCGCTCTTTTCCGGCGAGCTGACTGGCGTTCTGGGCGCCATGGCGCTCCCGATCGTGCTGCTGGGAGTGGTCCGGGTGCCGTCGCTGGCCAAGCGCAACGCGATTCAGTTCTCGATCGCGGCCATGATCATGGTCGCGCTATGGCTGGGGGGCGCCGGGGGACTGGTTCTGGCTGGGCGGGCCAGTGTTGTCGAGACGGCTACCGGGGGGCTAATCCTCGGGTCGGCGATCAGCGTCTATCTGGAGATATGGGCCCCGCTATCGCGCGGGTACACGCTCGCCTTGCTCATCACCCTGTCCAGGATCGGTGCGGCAGCGGGGCCGGTAGAACTGGCCGCCCCCTACCGGGGGGGAGAGGGGCTCGGGTGGATCATGCGGCATCGACTCGCGGGGCTCATCAGGGCGCGGTTCGTGGAACAGGACGCGGACATGGTGCGGCTGACGCCCGTGCTGGGCTATCTCGTGGCGGTGACGTGCAACATACTCATGAAGAGCCTGGGGCTGCGGAGAACTGGTTGAACGGCTCATGAGCTCAGTGGCCCTAGGCTTGGGTGGGTTTGCCGTGTACGTCCTCGCCGTCGTGGCGTGGATTTGGTTTGACCCTCGGCGCTCACCAGTTGTAATCGTGGTCGTTGCGGCGGCCGCCATCTATGGCGCCATACTCCCACTGGCCGCCGTGGTTGGGCCGCCAGCGCGGTTCTGGCCGCTGACCGCGAGCTATTCGTTTCCAACTCTCGTGTTCTTGCTCCTGTTTGGCGCACTGTACAAGTCCGTGTCGCTGCGGATCTTGGTCGATCTCCTTCGTGCGCCAGCGCACGTCGCAACATACGCATCGATTTCGCGGGCTTACCTGGAGGTCGAGAGCTATCATGCCAGGCTGAGGATCCTTGAGATTCGGGGCGTCGCGGTCCGCCACGGCTGCCGGCTCGATCTAACCCCTCGGGGCCGTCGGATCGCTGCCATCGTCAGGAGAGTGCAGCGGGTCTACGCGATCGAGGCGAGCGGCTGAAGAATGGAATCGGAGCGTTTGAGCGAGGCGTGCGCCCGATAGGGGAGACGACGATGGCAAACGGCCAGCCGGACACGACGGGCGAAGCGGTCGAGGTGACCCTCTTTGTACCTTGCTACAACGAAGAGCGAAACGTGGCGGGAGCTGTGGACAAGATCGTCAAGATGGCGCAAGGGCTCAAGCTGTCCTACGAGATACTGGTCTTCGACGATGCCTCGAAGGACCGAACATCGGAGGTGGTTCGACAGTATCAGGCTGACCATCGGGAGGTTCCACTTCGCCTCTTCCGGAATGCGGAGAACCGCGGTGTGGCTTGGAACTTCGTGGAGGGCGCGTTCAGGGGGCGCGGGAAATACTACCGGCTGGTGTGCGGCGACGACATTGAACCCCTGGAGACGCACATCGAAATCGTGAGTCACCGGGGCGAGGCGGATATCATCGTGCCCTATTTCACCAGAATCGAAGGACGCCCCCTCCTCAGACACCTCCTCTCGAGGAGCTACACGCGGCTGGTCAACACCGCGAGTGGCACGCCGCTCCGCTACTACAATGGCTGTCCGCTCTACCGGCGAGAAGATGTGCTGAGGTACCATATTGAGGCCACCGGGCTTGGGTACCAGGCCGAGTTCCTCACGCGCCTTCTGGCGGAGGGGCGGAGCTACATTGAGGTCGCTCTCGTCGCACAGGATCGAGAAGGGTCTGGCTCACTGACTTTGAGGAATGTGCTCTCGGTCGGGCATTCCCTCCTGAACATGGCGCTTCGGCGACTCAGGGTGGCCTTACTGAAATGAACCTGCAGCCGACCTGAGTCTTGCATGTCCACCTCGCTGCTCGGCTCGGGCCCGGGAGACGCGTACGTGGCCCCGGGGCCTGAGGCGCGGCTCGAGTCACCTCGGGCGCCGGAGCGATGACGAACACGACGGACGCTCACGAGCAGCGATCGGCAGCACCCTCTCGAGAGTCTTGGGTCTACGGTGTCGCGTGTGGGTTCGTTCTGGTCATCCTCGCCCTAGCGTGGCTTACCCATCCGAGCTTGCTCAAGGCCGGATAGGAGAGCTGCAGCCCGGCCTTGGTCAGCTCCTCGTGCACGCGCGTGAAACTGCCCGCGCACTCGCGGAGCAACTGCCAGACTCGCTCTGCTGGTACTGCGCGCCCGCCCGCTTCACCCGCCCGCGTCGGCACCGGTACGCACCGCGGGCAATGGATGTTGCCCCGATCACAGGGGCGGCAGATCCACACCGCCACCCCGCATCGCACGCACGTGAACACCCGCGCCTCGGCCGCCGCCACCGCTCAGGCGTCCTGAGGGCTTTACAAGTCCGGCCGCGCACGCGATCCTCTATCTGGTTATCCGGTCCATCGCGCCACCGCGGCCGGTGACCAGGAGGCCCGGGATCCCAGCCCGGGCCTCCACCCTCAGAACACCTGCTCTGCTTGCTACACCTTCGGACGCCGAGGAAATCGGATCCGCGTCACCTCCGGTGGGTCGCTTCTGGCCAGCGTCTAAGCCGCTGACGATTCACGAGCGACTTGACCCGCCTAGGCGGTGCGTGCTACCTACGTGCGAAGTGTACTTTACGTCTACCGTCCTCACGCGGCTTCACCATCGACATCCCTGCTGGTCTTCGTGGCCCCCCGCTGGATGGGGACAGGGCAAGAGAGCCGCCGCCCCCCTTCGATGATCAAGCTGAGACGCCGCCTGATCCGCATCGACTGGTTCACGATCGGGGTCGCCCTCGGGTGCTTCGCCCTGTACTTGGCCCTGTTCGGCCGGTTCTATCTCTCCCGGAAGATCGTCCACGGCAGTGACACCCACGGCGTCTGGTCCTTAACGTACCTCACGCTCTATTCGATCAAGAACTTCGACGAGTTCCCCTGGTGGGACCCGACCGGCCTGGGTGGATGGCCCATCTACAGCTATCTCCTCAACTGGTCCTTCAACTACTTCACACCGTATGCGTTCCCGTTCTTTGCGGCGTTCAAGCTGGTCAGCACGTTCGTCCCCATCTCACCTCGGGGACTGAACACTGCGATCGTCATCCAGAAGGTCGTCTACTACTTCCTGCTGAACCTGGCAGCCGTCCTCCTCATCGCCCACGAGCTGTTGCGGTCCCGGGTGGCTCGAGCGTTTGTGGCCATCGCCTTCACCCTCAGCGTGATCCAGTTCCAGGGCTTCCGCGACTCCCACCAGTACGAAGCCCTTCCTGGCGCGCTGTTTTACCTGTTCGCTCTTCTGCACTTCGACCGTAACCGCACGCACCGTGCCCTGTTCCTCCTCATCCTGTTCGCTGGCCTGTACCTGTCGAGCGGGAGCTATGCCGTCACCCTGTCTGCCCTTTACTGGACCGGGCTGTTCACCGTCCTCTTCGTGATGACCCGGCCGGGCCTCCTCGTCGACGGGGCACGCCTGGTCGCCGCCGCCTGGAGACGCCCGTGGTCCCGGGCAGGCCTGCTCGCCGGAGGCCTCCTCCTCATCGCGGGATTCGCCGCGCCAGCATCATCGGTCGTTCTGAATGCCGGGAACCTGCTGCGGATCACCGGGGCGAAGCCCCTCGACTACGGCGTCGGGGTCTTCGGCGACTGGGACCCGCCGAATTTCGGGGCCACTGGCTTCGAGCTCTGGACGAACCTGATGTACTTCGCCCCCTTCTTCGAGCTCCACGATGCAGTGCTCAGCTTTGACCCCTGGCACTCGGGCATAGACCATCGTTACATCGGGTTGGCCGCGGTGCCCCTCCTCGCCGTGGCGCTCACGCTGGGTCTCCGCCGGCGCGGCACCGTGCCGCTGTTCCTGACCGTGTTCGTCTGCGTCGTGTTCGTCGCCTACACCGTGAACAACCTGGCGTTCGCCTTCTTGATGAAGTTCCCCCTATTCCAGAACGTCCGCACGATGCCCAATCTCCTGGCACGGGATGGCGGAGCGCTCTTCCTCATCTTGATCGCAGCGATCGGGCTCGACACGCTGGTGACCCACGGTTCCCCCGTCTCGATCGGTCCTCGGTCCACCGTTCACCGAGATGAACGACGGTTGCGCCATCTGCTCATGGCACTCCTGGCCGGCGTGATCGTTCTGGCCGGGCTGTCCCTGGTCCTCATCATCCAGCCATCGTTCAGTCCCATTCGCCACACCTTGGCGCATGCAGGGCTGTACCTCGTCCTCTTCTGCTTTCTGGCGCTCCTGCTGCTTCTGATCGAGCACCCCCGGACCCGGCGGGCCATCACCCTGATTTTTCTGGTCCTCACCGCCACCGATCTCATCGTCTCTTCGTCGTATTATTTTCTGCGGCGACCCGGGTACATGATGTACGAAAACGATGGTTCGTGGACCAAACCACGCCCGGCGACGATTGGGCCGATCTCTAGCTCGTCTGAGAACTGGCCGGGGAAGTACCGGGGCATCTTTCACAACCTGGCAGGGGGCCCGTGGGTCGGCACCCGGGAATGGCTCGTCCTGGCCACCCGGCCCAAGCTGGAAACGCTCACCGACACGTGGGACTATCAGGGCCTGACGATGCGAGCCTATCCCCGGATCCGCTTTTTCACGAACGGCCGCTATCTCCCGTTCGAGGAGATCAGGCGAATCGACCGGGTTGCGGTCCCGTCGACGGCAGGGGCCTGGGTTTACCTCCACGACGAGAAGCTGGTGCAGTCGCGCGGGCAGTCCGACCATCCAGAGGATGTTGCCTGGACCGTGCGGAGGTTCACGTTCAACCGGTTGAGGGTCGCCGTGTCGGCGCCACGCGACGTGATCATGGTGTACTACGACAACTACAACAAGTACTTCACCGCGAGGATCGACGGACGCCCGGTGCCCATCTATCGCGCCAATTTCACGTACAAGGCAGTCGAGCTCCCGGCCGGGGACCACATGGTCGAGTGGGTGTTCAACCCGTATCCAGTGAAGGTCTCTTGGCTTGTCTTCTACCTGTCGCTGCTTGTATATCTCTTCATCTACCGGCGAGCAGCCCGCGATCCAGAATGGCGCCGTACACTCCCCGCGCTCACTCCTCCACCGGACCCGTGAGCAGGCTGGCAACCCGCCACAAGATCGCGCTGGCCCGGGCTGCGAGCCGGATCGTGCGCAAGGCGCGCGGATTTGGTGGACGAGGCTCCACCTGCCGGGTGCGCCGGCGAGGCATCACGTGGCATCTCGATCTCCGCGAGGGTATCGATTTTGCCATCTTCCTGTTCGGACGCTTCGAACCGCAGACGGTTGCCGCCTATCGACGCCTTCTGCGCCCTGGCGACATCGCCATCGATATCGGTGCGAACATCGGCGCTCACACCCTTCCTCTGGCGGAGTGCGTCGGTGAGGGTGGGCTGGTGCTCGCCTACGAGCCGACCCGTCAGGCCTACACGCGATTGCTGAAAAACATCGAGGCGAACCCTGAGCTCTCGACGCGGATCCGGGCGGACCAGGTGATGCTGGCGAGCACGAGCGCCCGGCCCCTCGAGCCAGCGATCTACGCGAGCTGGCCGCTCGAGCGCAGTCAGGGGGCACACCCGCTTCACCTCGGTGTTCCGATGACCACCGAGGGAGCACGCGCTCGGACTCTGGACGATGCACTGGAGGACGCCGCGGTGCGACGCGTCTCCCTCATCAAGCTGGACGTCGACGGGCACGAGCTCGATGTCCTCCGTGGAGCCGGAAACACGCTCAGAGCGTGGTGCCCCCTCCTCATCATGGAGCTCGCTCCCTACACGCTGGAAGAGCGCGGCCAGAACCCGGTCGAGCTCCTCGACCTTCTGGGGAAGGCCGGTTATCGCCTCTACAATCTCCGGGGGCGACCACTCGGGATCGGACCTGGTACGCTCCAGGGGATCGGGGCCGGGGCCAGCATCAACGTCATCGCCTCTCCCCGGGAGCCTGGAGCATGAAGGTGTCGGCCACGAGAAACCACAAAGGTAGCGCGGCCACCGCCAAGCCAGTTATCCGGGACCACTTCGATGCCCTCGCTGCCCATCGACACCATTGGCTGGCCCGGAACCGCTACTTCTACGAGACCGACCGCGGGTACATGCGGTTCCTGGTGCCCGAGGGCCTTCGCGTGCTCGATATCGGGTGCGGAACTGGTGATCTTCTAGCCGCTCTCCGGCCATCGCTCGGGGTGGGCCTGGATCTCAGTCCGACCATGATCGAGTATGCCGAGCGCCGGTACCCGCATCTGAAGTTCTCCGCCGGCGATGTCGAGGAGCCCGACGACCTCGCCCGGCTTCACGGCCCATTCGACGCGATCATCCTCTCCGACACCGTCGGCTACCTGGAAGATTGCGAGTCGACGTTCCTCAACCTCCATCGGCTATGCACTCCGGAGACGCGGCTGGTGGTCGCCTATTACGAGAGGCGCTGGGAACCGATCCTGCGCCTGGCCGCCCTGGCCCGGCAGATGATGCCGAGCCTACCGCAGAGCTGGCTGGCCACGGCGGACATCGTGAACCTCCTGAGCCTCGCCGACTACGAGGTGATTCGCACCGAGTGGCGACAGCTTCTGCCCAAGCGGTTGCTCGGGATCGGGTCGGTGCTCAACCGCTTCGTGGCTCCCCTGCCGTTCATCCGGCGGCTGTGTCTTCGCACTTACATCGTTGCCAGACCGCGGCTCCGGGAAGGCCCGCGCCACCCGGCCTCGGTCACCGTGGTGATCCCGTGTCGGAACGAGCGGGGCAACATCAAATCCGACATCCGTCGGCTACCCAGGCTCGTCGACGACCTCGAGATCCTGTTCGTGGAAGGGCACAGCACCGACGGGACCTTCCAGGAATGCCTCCGGGTCAAGGAGGAGTTCCCCGATCGGCAGATACGCGTCTTGAGCCAGGACGGCAAGGGGAAGGCCGATGCCGTCCGCAAGGGATTCATCGAGGCGCGCGGGGATATCCTGATGATCTTGGACGCAGACCTCAGCACCCCTCCCGAAAGCCTGCCGAAGTTCTACCGAGCGCTCGTGAGCGGGAGGGGCGAATTCGTGAACGGTACCCGGTTGATCTACCCGATGGACCGGCAGGCGATGGGGCTCCTGAATTTCTTCGCCAACCGCGCCTTTGCCACGATCCTCTCGTACCTCCTCGGTCAGCGATTCACGGACACGCTCTGCGGCTCGAAGGCGCTCTGGCGTCGTGACTACCTCCGGATCACCGCGGGGCGCGCCTACTTCGGAGAGTTCGACCCTTTCGGGGACTTCGACCTATTGTTCGGAGCGGCCAAGCTCAACTTGAAGATCCTCGAGATTCCCGTGCGATACGCCAGCCGGACCTATGGCCAGACGCAGATCTCACGCTTCTCGGACGGATGGCTCCTGCTCCGCATGGTGGTGTTCGCCTGGCGCAAGCTGAAGGCCATCTGAGTGACGGACCAGCGACTCGCAGATCGAGAGCTGGCCTGGAAGCGGAAGCCCGCCCTGCGTGCCATCTACACGGACATCTACGCCCGGATGGCCGCCCATTGCCTGCCCGGCCAGACGGTCGAGGTGGGCGGCGGCTCGAGTGGCTTCAAGGAGTTCGCCCCCCGCACCATCGTGACCGACGTGCTCTTCGCGAGGTGGCTCGATCTGGTCGCCGACGCGGCCTGCCTTCCGTTCCGGCCGCGTACCGTCGCGAACATCGTCATGTTCGACGTGCTCCACCACATCGAGTTCCCGCGTCGGTTCTTCGAGGACGCGGCGCGGATCCTCGTTCCGGGTGGACGCATCGTGATGGCCGAGCCCGCGATCACCGTCGCCAGCTGGCCTTTCTATCGCTTCTTCCATCCCGAGCCCCTGTCGATGCAGGCCGATCCCCTGGCCAGCAGGAGTCCGAGCTCGGCGCGCGATCCGTTCGATGCGAACCAGGCCATACCTACGCTGCTGTTCGGACGGGATCGGCAGCGTTTCATCGCCACCTTTCCCACCCTCTCCATCCGGTCGGTCACCCGGCTGAGTCTCTTCGCCTACCCCCTCTCTGGTGGCTACCGCCGGTGGAGCCTCGTCCCATCCTCTTGGGTCAGGCCGTTGCTCCGCATCGAAGACCGGCTCCTCCCGATGGTCGGCTCGCTCATGGCGTTCCGCATGCTGGTGGTGATCCAATGCAGCGGTGATCCACCACCCCGGTCTGCCACTGCCCCGCCCGCGGTACGAGTGCACTCCCTCCCCACCGCGTGGGTAGTATAATGCCCCCACCGCAGGAGAGGGCGCCAATCTCGGCCAGTGCCGTGAGGACCCGACAGAGGGGGTCATGAGCGAGGCCACGTCGCCGCAGTTCGGGCAATTCTGGAGCAGCCGGCGAGTGCTGGTGACGGGGGGCGCAGGCTTCCTCGGCTCACACGTCGTGCAGCTCCTGATCGCCCGGGGGTGCCGAGACGTCATCGTCCCTCGGAAGGCGAACTGTGACCTCCGTCGCGACGCCGACGTCCGGCGTCTGATGGAGTCCGCCCGACCGCAACTGATCCTGCATCTGGCCGCGGTCGTGGGAGGCATCGGGGCCAATCGCGAGAACCCCGGGCGGTTCCTCTACGACAACCTCATGATGGGACTCCAGCTCATGGAGCAGGCCCGGCACTTCGGGGCAGAGAAATACGTGACCATCGGTACCGTCTGCTCCTATCCGAAGTTCGCGCCCATTCCCTTTCGCGAAGTTGATCTCTGGAATGGCTATCCGGAAGAGACCAACGCGCCCTACGGCTTGGCGAAGAAGATGCTCCTCGTCCAGGGGCAGGCCTATCGACAGCAATACGGATTCCAGTCGATCTATCTCCTCCCGGTGAACCTGTATGGGCCCGGAGACAACTTCGATCCCGCCGGATCCCACGCCATTCCGGCCCTCATCAAGAAGTGCGTCGATGCCATCGAGACGGGCCAGGACTACATCGTAGTGTGGGGGACCGGCAAGGCCACGCGCGAGTTCCTCTATGTGGAGGACGCTGCCCAGGGCATCGTGGCCGCCGCCGAGCATTACGACGGCGATGAGCCGGTCAATCTCGGCGCCGGGTTCGAGATCTCCATTCGGGAACTGGTCGAGCTGATTGCTCGGCTGACTGGATTCCGGGGGGATATCGTCTGGGACAGCACGAAGCCGGACGGACAGCCGCGCCGGATGCTCGACGTCAGTCGTGCCGAACGGCTCTTCGGCTTTCGGGCCGTCACCTCCTTCGAGGTCGGGCTCCGGCAGACAATCGAGTGGTATCGGGCCCATCGCCACCAAGTGCCGGGCGGAAGTTCGTGAGCACCGCCACTTGACGCGCCGGATTGCTCATGCCGGCTCCGCGCTCAGCCTCGGAATGATGTAGCCATCCGTTGGCAGTGGTAGGGTCCCACCACGCGAACTCTCCCCAGCGCTGAATCGAGTAGAAGGCCAGATACGGCGCCGTGCACATTCCATGGATCTCGTTGCCGTGCACGACGATCCGGGCCAGGTACAGCCTGGCAAACATCAGGTAGTAGCCGAGCGTGCAGAGAAAGAACACAGCCAGGGCGTCGAGGTTCAGGCTGGACAATACCACCGAGGTCAAACCGGGCGAGGATCGGCGAACACACCAGCGGCGGCCGTCCGGTGTCCTTCTGCGGGTCCGTGCCCATCGCTCCAAGTCCCGTGCGCAGCGGCATCGACCTACGGCGTACGACATGCCCGCCATTTCCAGCCTCGGTGGACACCTCAAAACCGGCCATGCGTGGACGGGGCAAAACCGGCCATAGGGCGGGCACTCAAGCCGAGAGGGTTGTAGCGTACTCCGAGTGGCTGCGCAAGACCGTGCCGCGGCGGCCGACGGGGCTGGCGCCTGGTTACGCCGACCGTCCGCGATGGTCATCGAGCACGATTTGGCGGTTTTAGGGGGATACGCAGATAGCGGCCCCCCCTCGTCCGCGTCGATCTTGAGTTCCCTGCGGCCCTCGCTCGCTGGCCACAGCCGGCGCTGGGCGCCTCACGAGCCGAGGCGCTCGCCTTGAAGCCGTGTGCGCCAGCTTCTGGGGCCGCAGGTCAGGACGTGGGCATGGTAGTGTTGCGCGACGTGAAAAAGCGCGGGAATTCGGACCGGCTGCCGAGTCAGCTGTCCGATGCTGATCGTGGGGGCCTGCGCTTGGCCTCGGCGCCGCGGCGACTGTAACTGTCGCCTTCGATCGTTATGGTAGAGACGCAAACATGCGTCTTCGCTGGATACTGCCCATCCGCGTCGACCCGATAGCCTCGGGCTTGTACCTGTTTCCGAAACACCGGTGCCAACTTCGTCGACTCACCGGGGCAGCCGAATGAACCACAGCCGGTGTCACGTCATTTCGGCCGTATGTCAAGTGGTGTGTGCCGCAATCGGGCATCTTTCGCTGTCGGAGCGACCAGAAGCAGTTCCTGATGTCCGGCTGGTGCGGGCGAACGCGCTCCATACGCTGGTCGTGTTTCGAAGGTGCACTGGATATCGTGCTCCGGTGGCGAATGGGGCCCTGGCGCGGGTTCGATTGTCGGACGAAGGACCTGACAGAGCTGAGGGGGCTTGGTCTTATGAGTGCGCGTACTGGATTGAGCGGAACGCCGGGGCCGTAGTTCAAGATCTTGAACCGGACCTTGCAGAGCGTGTTGTCGTTGGAGACATGGGGGCGCGCTCACGCTGACGTGAATCGTTCACGAGCGCCGGCTGAGCACCCGCTCGAAGAATCCCGGGTTCATTTCATCCGGCCTGTCCATCGCCACACGCCAGCCCTCCGGCACCGGGTAGTCCGACTGCCTCACAACCAGGCCGTCGATGGGGTTCACGTAGCGGCGATGCTGCGCCAGATAGATCAAGTGCTTCGTCTTCGCGGCCATGAGAGCCAGGAAGTGAGAGATCTGCTCGGGCTTCATCTCGTGCAGCGAGCTGATCGTCGCGCAGGCGTCGATGAAGCTATCCGGAAGCAGCGCCAGCTGGTTTGAGGTGAAGAAGGCGATGTCCGCCGCCTGGAGCTCGTTCTC
>WNFV01002611.1_pt1 | contig 24007 bp, 22 predicted proteins | sample 5400101 | NCBI WGS metagenome assembly WNFV01 (sample SAMN13153361, study PRJNA577476) | soil metagenome | isolation source: 115 cm soil or saprolite under grassland replicate 1 | place: USA:California | collected 2016-06-15 | reverse complement strand
CTGTGGTCGGACATCCTGCAGTGGCTCGAAAGCACGATCGCCCCGTGGGACCCCGGTCGCTACCGGCACAACGAGACCGGCGAGGACAACGCCGCCGCCCACCTGCGGAGCCTCACGATCGGGCACGAAGTGATCGTGCCGATCACGGCCGGCAAGCTCGACCTGGGCCCGTGGCAGCGCGTGTTCTACGGGGAGTGGGACGGGCAGCGGAGGAAGCGCCTGATCATCAAGGTGTTAGGGGAGTAGACACAGGTGCGGCCTGTTACTTTCCCCGCAAGTTGTTTATTTTCAAAGACTCCGAACGCTGTGGGGGATGTGGTAGACGTGGTGACAGATCATCTGGCGGCGCTCTTCGCCCAGCGGGCGCAGGAGCACCCGAACCGGGACTTCGTCGTGTTTGGGCCGCGCCGGATGACGTATGCGCAGGTCGAACGGGAAGCGGTGGCGTTGGCCGAGGCGCTGGCCGGCCTCGGCGTCCAGCCGGGGGATCGGCTGGCGGTCGACCTGCCGAACTGGCCGGAGTGGGTGGTCGCCTTCGTCGCCGCGGCGTATCGCGGTGTGGTGCTGGTCCCGCTCGATCCGTCACTCTCCGTGCACGAGCTCAAGTACCAGCTGCGCCACGCGGAAGTGCGCGCGGCGCTCGTCGCCGAGGCGTACGAGGGGGCGGACTTCGTGGAGCTGTACGACGAGGTCGTGCCCGACCTGCCCGAGTTGCGCGCGCTGATCGTCGTCGGCGCGACGGACCGCTGGCTCGACGACCGGGTGTACCGCTACCAGGACCTGGTGTCGAAGACCGTCGGTGAGACCCCGGTGATCGAGCCGGGCGACCCCGCCAGCCAGCCGCTCGCCATTCTCTACACGTCGGGGACCATGGGAAAGCCGAAGGGCGTGGCACTGTCGCATCGAAACATCGTGACGGCGGCCCGCGCCTCAGGCGAGGCGTTGCGGCACTCGGGCGATGATCGGGTGCTCGGTGCGGTGCCGTTGTTCACGATCTTCGGCGTGCACGTCGTGGCGGTCACGATCTCGGCCGGGGCGACGCTCGTGCTGCAGGAGCGCTTCGACGCCGCCCGCGCGCTCGAGCTGATCCGGCGCGAGCGGCTCACCGTCGTGCACGGCGTCCCCACCATGTTCGAGCTCCTCATGCGCCACCCTGCGTTCGAGGAGTCACCGCCGATCACCTGCCGCTCGGGGCTGGTCGCGGGGAGCCCGGTCTCCCCCGATCTGGCGACCCGGATCCGGCAGTGGTGCGACGTCCAGATCGCCTACGGGCTCACCGAGACGGGCCCGACGGTCACGATCACCCGTTTCGAGGATGGCGTCGAGCGGCGGACGGAAACGGTCGGACGGCCCATCGACGGGGTGGAGGTGAAGGTGGTCGATCTGAAGACCGGCGACCTCCATGGCCCCGAGGCGGTGGGCGAGCTGGCGGTGAAGGGCCCGAACGTCATGCTGGGCTACTACCGGATGCCCGGCGAGACGACGCGGTCCTTCACCACCGAGGGGTTCTTCCTGACGGGTGACCTCGCGATCGTGGACGAAGACGGCTACGTCAGGATCGTCGGCCGCCGCAACGAGCTGATCATTCGCGGCGGCTACAAGATTTATCCACGCGAGCTGGAGGACCTCCTCCGGACGCACCCTGCCGTGAGCGACGCCTGCGTCGTCGGCGTGCCGAACGAGACGTTCGGGGAGCTGATCTGCGCCTGCGTCGTGGCCACGGAGGGATCCATCATAACGGGCGACGAGCTCAAGGAGTTCTGCCGTGAGACCGTCGCCGACTACAAAGTGCCGGATCTGGTGCGCTTCTTCGACGCTTTCCCGCTGACCGGAAGCGGGAAGGTGAAGCGACGGGAGCTCGCGCAGGTCGTCGGCCTGGAACTGAGCACAACGACATGACACAGCCGCGCACCTATCTCGCCCGGTCTGCCCACAATGAACCCCCCCCACATGCGCCGAACGCGGCGCTCCTGATCGACTTCGACAACGTGACGATGGGGATCCGCTCGGATCTCCAGACGGAGCTGAAGCGGCTCCTCCAGTCGGAGATCATACGGGGAAAGGTGGCCGTGCAACGCGCCTACGCCGACTGGCGGCGCTACCCTCAATACATGGTGCCCCTCGCCGAGGCGTCGATCGACACCATTCAGGCCACGGCCTACGGCTCATCCAAGAAGAACGCCACGGACATTCGTCTCGCCGTCGACGCGATGGAACTGGTGTTTACCCGCCCGGAGATCGGCACGTACATCCTGCTCTCCGGCGACTCGGACTTCTCCAGCCTCGTGCTGAAGCTGAAGGAGTACGGCAAGTACGTCATCGGGGTCGGGATCCGCGAATCTTCGAGTGACCTCCTCGTCATGAACTGCGACGAGTACTACTCCTACAACGAGCTGGCCGGCCTCACCAAGGAGAGCGATGTCACTCACGTGCGCCACGACCCCTGGGAGCTCGTGGTCGAAGCCGTGAAGCAAATGACGGCGCACAACGACGTGATGCGCTCCGATCGTCTGAAGCAGGTCATGCAGGAGATCGACCCTACGTTCAATGAGAAAGACGTGGGGTTCTCCCGCTTCTCGAAGTTCGTGGTGGAAGCCGCGCACAAGGGGCTCATCAGCCTCACCAAGTTGGACAACGGCCAGTACGAGATCGCGCTCGGGCCGAATGTTCCGGGGGCCGCGGCGCAGCCGCCGTACGGCGGGCGTCCAGAGGCGCCGCGCGAGGAGCGGGTGCGGGAGCCCCGCGGCGGCGGGGGGCGCCGCGACGACAGCCGAGCGGGGAGCCGCAAGAGCAGGTTTTCGCTGGGCGAGGCGTTTGGTCTCCTGAAGCAGGCGCTCTCCCGCATGGGCGGCGGCGCTCAGCCGGTCGACGCCGAGCAGTTGCGCGAGGCGATGATCGAGCTCAAGGGCGGGGAGGCGGAGCCGCTCGAAGCGGAGCGGTTCCCCAAACTGCTGCGCCAGGCGCATGACGCCGAGATCATCGATCTCTCGAAGGAGCCGGATGGCGCCTACGAGGTGAAGCTGCGGGAGGAGCCCCCCCCCGTCCCCGTGGCGCCGGCCGCCAGCTTCGCGACCCCCGAGCCCGTGGCCGCGGGCGACCTGGACGAGGTGAACGATCCGCCGATGCCCCAGTCGTCCGCCCCGCCGCCACTGACCGGAGTCCCGGCGCGGAGCGCGCGGTTCCGGCGCGGGTCCCGGGGAGGGGGTCCGCGGGTCGCGCCTCCCGAGATCCCCAAGATCGGCGTCGTGGAAGTGGATCCCAACTTCAAACCGCGGATCGAGCTGCTGCCCCCCCTCCCGAGGCCGGCGGCGACGGCGCCGCCCGGCGGCGAGGCCGCGCCCGCACCTGGGCCGTTCGACGAAGGGCGCCGGGAGCGTGGGGAGCGGGGCGAGCGCGGCGGCCGCGGCGGGCGCGGCCGGGGTGGGCGCGGTCGCCGGGGAAGTGGGGGAGGGGCAAGCGGGGAGGCTGGCGCGCGCGCCGAGGGCGAGCACGTCGAGCGCGGTGAGCGCGGCGGTCGCAGCCGCCGCGGCGGCCGCGGGCGTGGGGGCAGGGGCCGGAATGGCGAGGATCGTGGTGAGCACCGGGACGCGAGCGAGCCGCGCGCCGCGGCCGAGCCCATGCCGCCCGCTCCGAGCAAGCCCGCTCCCTCGTCCGCCCCGACCCCGCCCCCCGCCGACGAGGCCGAGGACCAGGGAGGCGGGGAATCGTTCTGGTCGAAGGTGAAGCGGGGTCTCACCGGCGGCGCGTGACGGGCACCCCGCTGCCGGCAGCGTTCTACGCGCGACCCACTCCCGAGGTCGCGCGTAGGCTTTTGGGACACATCCTCGTGAGCGACGTCGCCGGGCGGCGTACAGCCGGCCGCATCGTCGAGACCGAGGCGTACGTCGGGCCCGACGACCCCGCCTGCCACGGCTACGGCGCCCACCGCACCAAGCGCAACGCCAGCTTGTTCGAGGCTCCGGGGACCGCCTACGTGTACTTCACCTACGGCATGCATTGGTGCCTCAACGCGGTCACCGAAGCCGCCGGGTTTCCCGCCGCCGTGCTGCTGCGCGCGCTCGAGCCGCTCGCGGGACTCGCCACGATGCGGCGGCGTCGCGGCGGCGTGGCGGACCGGGAGCTCTGCTCCGGTCCCGCCAAGCTGTGCCAGGCGCTGGGCGTGACCGGCCGGGATGACGGCCACGCGCTCACCCGGGGGCGGCTGCGGATCGTCCGCGGCCGGTTGCGGCAGCGTAACGCCATCATCGTGACACCACGAATCGGCATCACCCGCGCGGTCGACTGGCCGCTGCGGTTCCTGATCAAGGACTCGCCATGGGTCTCCCGCTAGGACTGCTGCTCGTGCTCCAACAGCCCATCATCGTGGACGGCCACATCGACACGCCGCAGCGGATGCTCGACATGCGAACCGACATCTCGGTCCGGCTCGCCGATGGGCACGTGGATGTTCCGCGGATGAAGGAGGGCGGCCTCACGGCGGCGTTCTTTTCGATCTGGGTGGACGCGCGCTACCGCCCCGGCACGGCGTTCCGGCGGGCGCTCGATCTGATCGGCGCGGTGCGGGGACTCGTGGACACCAATCCCGAGGTGGAGCTCGCGACCGACGCGGAGCAGGTGCGCGCCGCCGCGGCGCGGGGCCACGTCGCCGCGCTCCTGGGGGTGGAGGGAGGGCACGCGATCGAGAATTCCCTCGAGAACCTCGACTCGCTGTACCGGCTCGGCGTGCGCTACCTGACGCTCACCTGGAACAACGGGAACGACTGGGCGGGCGCGTCCATGGACCCGCGGCGCCAGGGCGGGCTCACCGACTTCGGCCGGCAGGTCGTGCGGCGGATGAACGAGCTGGGGATGCTGGTGGACGTCTCCCACGTCTCCGACGCGACCTTCCGCGACGTGCTCGCCACGACGACGCGCCCGGTGATCGCCTCGCACTCCTCGTGCCGGGCCATCGCGCACTCCCCTCGCAACCTCACCGACGACCAGCTGCGCGCGATCGCGCGGAACGGCGGGGTGGTGGGGATCAACTTCTATCCCGTGTTCCTGGACGACCATTTCGCCCGCGAGTACGAGGAGCTGCGCCGGCGCCTGCGGCCCGAGATCGATTCCATCCGGGCGCGCCACCGGGGCCGGCCCGGCGAGTCGGCCTTCGAGATCGACAAGCTCGTGGGCCGGCACGCCGAAAGCCTCGACGTGCCGGGGCTCGACCGGCTGGTGGACCACATCGATCACGCCGTGCAGGTGATGGGGGTGGACCACGTGGCGCTCGGGAGCGACTTCGACGGGGTCAGCGTCCTCCCGACGCCCATGAAAGACGCGAGGTCGCTGCCCTTGCTGGTCGCTGCCCTACGGGCTCGCGGCTACGCGGACAGCGACGTCCGGAAGATCCTCGGCGAGAACTTCCTGCGGCTGCTTACTGCCGGTCCGTGACCCCTTCCTTGGAGCTGCCCAGGCTGTAGCGGACGCCGCCCTGGAAGGTGTGGGTCGTGCCCTGGATCAGGAACGTCGCGGCCGACGACGTCAGGATGTAGTGGCCGTACAGGGCCATGCGCCCCTGCTTGATGTCGATCCCGCCCATCCACCAGAAGAAGGCCTTGCTCGACGCGTCCTCGGCCTGGGACTGGAGCTCCCCGGCCTGCGCGACGGTGCAACCCGTGCACGTCGCCTCGGGATTCAGGAGCTCGACCAGCGCAAAGCCGCCGCCGAAGAACGGCTCGACCCGGAGCTGCGCGGGGAAGGCGAGCACCCCCGCCATGATGCGGCGGGCGTCCTTGAAGGACACGTTCCCCGGGTTGACCGCCCCGTCCGGCTGCACGATGGTGGCGTGGCGTTCGGAGAGGAAGAACGACTGCTCGAACGCGACGTACAGCGCCGTCCGCTTCCCGGTGATGAGCCAGTGCCCGCCGAACACCGGCTCGAACGCATAGCTGTCGAAGTTCGTCCGGAACACGAAGAGACCGCCCTGGCCGCCCCAGTACCACTTGTTGTTCCAGTCGCTGGAGCGTCTCTCGTAGCTCGGGCCGGCATGGGGACGCTCCTCGGGGACTTGGCCGCCGGCGGCGACGATCGAGTCGCGCTTCTCCTTGGGGATCGACGGGGGCCGATAGCGATGGCTCGGTCCGATGAAGAACGACAGTCCCGCCGACCCGACCACCTGGCCGGCCCAGGTGCCGCCGGGGAAGAACGTTTCGGGGTCGTAGTAGGCGCGCGCCTCGACGCGCAGCGCCGCCCGATCGCTGATGAAAATGCGGTCCCCGATGCCGCCGTGCACTCCGACGTCGCGGAAGCCGCCGGCCGACTTGCTGTCGAAATCCATGGCCGAGTACCCGCCCAGAATGTAGAAGCTCTTTTCCGAGCCGAAGTTCAGCACGATGCTCGCTGACCCGAACCAAACGGGGAAGTCCGCGCCGCCAGCCTTCGAGTGGGGTCGCATGTACAGGCCGTCGCCCTCGATGCTCAGCCAATCGGTGATCCACAGGCCGAGTCGGCCCCCGCCGCCGAACTGGTTCTCGAGGTTGAAGGCGCGGTCGAACCGGGTGTAGGTGCCGAACCCGCCGACCTCGAACTGGAAGTGGTGCTGGGCGTTGAGCGTCGCGGCCCCAGTCGCCAGCAGCACCCCAATCACCGTGACTACCCGCATGGGACGACTCCTCGGCCGAAGAAAGCGACCCCCAAAATAGGGCCTTCGGCTGGAAAACGCGATACCCCTTCGCTTTAAGCCTCTGAACCTTGAAAGTACTTGAAGGCTGGTGGGTCCTGCTGCTTCTTGACCCGAACAAATACCGAATATCGAGCTAGATCAGGCCCAGCTTCGTTCCCACCCGCTGGAAAGCGGCGAGCGCGAAGTCGAGGTCGTCCCGGGTGTGGGCGGCCGACAGCTGGCACCGGACGCGGGCGTGCCCCTGAGGAACCACCGGGTAGCCAAATCCGGTGACGAACACCCCCTCCTCGAGCAGCAGCTCGCTCATCCGGATCGCTTTGGCGGTCTCTCCCAGGATCACCGGGACGATGGGCGTCTCGCCCGGGAGCGGCTTGAACCCGAGGGCCAGGAGGCGCTCGCGGAAATAGCGGGCGTTCTCGTGGAGGCGGGTCACCAGTTCGGGGTGCCGCTCGAGCTGGCGCACCGCGGCGAGCGCGCTCCCGGCGACGGTCGGGGGGAGGGCGTTGCTGAAGAGCTGGGGTCGCGAGCGCTGGGTGAGGTAGTCGGTCAGCGCGCCGGGGCCGGCGGTGAAGCCCCCGGCCGCCCCGCCGAGCGCCTTCCCCAACGTCGAGGTGATGATGTCGACCTCGCCCAGCAGCCCGTAGTGTTCCGCCGTGCCCCGGCCGGTCTTCCCCAGCACGCCGGTCGCGTGCGAATCGTCCACGGCGACGACGGCCCCGTGCTTCCGCGCCAGCGCGACGATGTCCGGCAGCTTCGCGATGTCGCCCTCCATCGAGAAGACGCCGTCGGTGAAGATCAGTCGCAGGCGTGCGTCCTTCGCGGCCTTGAGCTTCTCCTCGAGGTCCGCCATGTCGGAGTGCCGGTACACGGCGGTCTGGCAGCGGGTGATGGTCTTCGCGAGCCGGATCGCGTCGATGATCGAGGCGTGGTTGAGCTGGTCCGAGATGACCACGTCCTGCTCGCCGAGCAGCGTGGGGCAGAGCCCCTCGTTGGCGTTCCAGCAGCTCCCGTAGGTGAGCGCGGACTCGCAGCCGACGAGGCGCGCGAGCGCGGCCTCGAGCTCGCGGTGGATCGTGAAGGTGCCGCAGATGAACCGCACCGACCCCGTGCCGGCGCCGAACTCGTCGAGGGCGCGCTTGCCGGCGGCCACAACCTCGGGGTCGTTGCAGAGACCGAGATAGTTGTTGGACGAGAGAATCACGACCTCGCCGCGTCCCTGCATCGTAGTTCTGGCGGCTTGCGGCGATTCCAGGTAGTTGAGGCGCTTGTACACCCCTTCCCGCTGGAACTGCTCGAGTTCGGCCTGCAGCCGGGCGGCGAAGCTCATGCGATCTCCAGGATGATCTTGCCCGCGTCGCCGGAGCGGATCGCGGCCAGGGCCTCGTCGATCCGGGCGAGCGGAAACTGGTGCGTGATCACGGGCCGCGGGTCGAGCAGCCCTGCCGTGAGATAGCGGCGCATCTGGTGCCAGGTCTCGTACATCTTGCGGCCGATCACGCCGTACACGGTGATCCCCTTGAAGATGATCTCCTTCGCGAAGTCGACCGGGACCTCCCCCTTCGGAATGCCGAGCAGCTGGACCCGGCCGCCCATGCGCACCGCGGCGAACGCCTGGTGCAGGGCGGACGGTACGCCCGACATCTCGCACACCACGTCGGCGCCTTCGCCCCCCGTCTCCCCCAAGACCGTGCGGACCACGTCGTCGCGCGTGGCGTTGATGGTGACGTGGGCGCCCATGCGCTGCGCCAGCGCCAGCCGCTTGTCGTTCACGTCGGACGCGATCACCTTCGCCGCCCCGGCCGCCCGCGCGATCCCTACCGCGAAGCAGCCGATCGGCCCGCACCCGACCACGAACACGGTGCTGCCGGGGATCTCCGCGGTCAGCACCGCGTGGAAGGCGTTCCCCATCGGGTCCATGACGGCCCCGACGGTGGTGGGGATGCCGTCGAGCGGAAGCACGTTCGTGGCGGGCATGGCGACGTACTCGGCGAACGCCCCGTCCCGGTCCACCCCGATGATCCGGGTGTTCTTGCAGATGTGGCTGTTGCCGGTGCGGCACTGGAGGCAGTGCCCGCACACGATGTGTCCCTCGGCGGTCACCAGCTGGCCCGGCTTGAGCCCCCCCCCCGCCACGCCGTCGCCCGTGGCGACGATCTCGCCCGCGAACTCGTGGCCGACCACGACCGGCGGCTTGATGCGCCCCTGCGCCCAGGCGTCCCAGTCGGCGATGTGCAGGTCGGTGCCGCACACCCCCGCGTGGCGGACGGCGATCAGGACCTCGCCGGGCCCGACGGTCGGTTTCGCGACGGTCGCGACCTTGAGGCCGGGGGCGGGGCTCACCTTGACGATGGCTTGCATGCGAGCGGGGGAAGGAAGAAGGAAGAGGGAAGGGTCAGATGATCGAGCGCGTGAAGCCCCCGTCCACCTGGAGCACGGCGCCGGTAATATAACTGGCGCGCTCGGAGGCGAGGAACGCGACCGCGGCGGCGAGCTCGTCGGTGCGGCCCATCCGGCCGAGCGGGATCCCCCCCACCATCTCGCGCATCACCTCCTGCGACCCGCGGTGCTCCCGCTTGGCCCGGGTCTCCGTCAGCTCCGCGATGCGCTCCGTCGCGATGAACCCGGGGCACACGACGTTCACGGTGATCCCTTCGGCCGCTACTTCGTCGGCGAGCGCCTTCGCGAACCCCAGCACGCCGGCGCGCGCGGTGGTCGAGAGGATGAGCCCCGGGAGCGGCTGCTTCGCGGCCACCGAGGCGAGGCAGACGATCCGTCCCCACTGCAGCTTACGCATGATCGGCACGGCCGAGCGGGACAGGTGGATCGTCGAGAGGAGGTTCAGCTCCACGGCGCGGTGGAACGTCTCGGCCGTCTGCTGACTGAACGGCGCCGCGGGTGGGCCGCTCGCGTTGCAGAGCAGCACGTCGAGCCGGCCCAGCTCGCGGTGCACGCGCTCGACGAGCCCCTCGGCCTGCGCCGGGATCCCCACGTCGGCCACGAACGGGACGACGGTCTGGCCCGTCTCGGCGGCGAGCTGCTCCGCCGCGCGCTCGACCGAATCCTCGTGGCGGCCGTTCACCGCCACGCGGGCGCCTTCCTGCGCCAGCGCCTTCGCGACCGCCCGGCCGAGCCCCTTGGTGCTGCCGCACACCAACGCGACGCGACCGGCCAGACCGAGATCCATGGCGGGTGAACTTACCGATACACTAGTCCGCGAGGACGGCGGACTCGGCGGGCTCCACGCGGACGGCGCAGCACTTCAGCTCGGCCATCTTCGCGTATGGGTCGAGCACCGGATTCGTGAGCAGGTTCGCCGCGGCCTCCCGGAAATGAAACGGCACGAACACCTGGCCGGGGGCCACGCGCTCGGAGACGCGGCACGAGCTGACCATGGTGTTGCGGCGCGAGGTGAGCCGCACGGGGTCGCCGTCCCGGACGCCGAGCGCCCGGGCGTCGGCGGGGTGGATCTCGACGATCGGGGTGGGCTCGCGCCGGTCGAGCCCCGAGGCGCGCCGCGTCATCGTGCCGGTGTGCCAGTGGTACAGCTGGCGCCCGGTGTTCATGACGAACGGGTACTCGTCGTCCGGGAGCTCCACAGGGGGGGCGTACTCGACGGGGACGAAGGTCCCCTTGCCGTCGGCGGTGGGGAAGCGCTGGTCGAACAGGAACGCAGTGCCGGGTGAGTCGGCGGTGGGGACCGGGTACTGGAGCCCCGCGCCCTCGAGCCGGTCGTAGGTGACGCCACTCCACGACGGTGTCACCTGTACGATTTCTCTCATTACGTCTTCCGCCGTACGGTGTGGAGTCTTCAGGCCAAGCCTGTTCGAGAGCTCGATCAGGATCTCGAGGTCGCTGCGGGCCGCGCCAGGCGAGGCGACGGCCTGGTGGGCGACCTGGATGCGGCGCTCGGTGTTCACGAACGTGCCGGTCTTCTCGGCGAAGCTCGACCCCGGCAGCACGACGTCGGCGTAGCGGGCGGTCTCGGTGAGGAACAGGTCGTGCACCGCGAGGAACTCGAGCTCCCGGAACCAGTGCTCCGCGTGGGCGATGTCGGGGTCGGAGATGATCGGGTTCTCCCCCATGATGTACATCCCCCGCACCCCGCTCTCCTCCTTCACGATCTCCGTGACCATGAGCCCCTCCTTCAGGGAGAGGGACTCCGGCGGCACGCCCCAGGCGCGCGCGTACTCTTCGCGGATCTGCGGATTCTTGACCGAACGGTAGTCCGTGTACACGAACGGAATCGCGCCGACGTCGGAGGCGCCCTGCACGTTGTTCTGGCCGCGCACCGGCATCATGGCGGCGCCCCAGCGGCCGATCATGCCGCAGGCGAGCATCAGGTTGAGGAGCGACGTGACGAGGTCGGTTCCGTTGGCGTGCTGGGTCAGCCCCATCGCCCACAGGGTGCTCGTGTTGGGCCCCCGCGCGTAGATCTCCGCCGCCCGGCGGATCCGCTCCGCCGGCACACCCGTGATCTTCGCGGCCACGTCCGGCGTCATGGCCCGTACAGCGGCCCGCACCTTCTCGAAGTCGTGCGTGCGGGCCGCGGTGAACTCCCGGTCCTCGAGGCCCTGCGCGAGGATGTGGTTGAGCATCGCGTTGAACAGCGCCACATCGGTACCGGGCTGCATCTGGAGGTGGACGTCCGCGCGCGCGGCGAGCTCGGTGCGGCGCGGGTCGGCGACGATCAGCGTGGCGCCGCGCTCGTGCGCGCGCTTGATCGCCGCGCCGAACACGGGGTGGGACTCCGTGGTGTTGGCCCCGGCGATGAAGATCACGTCGGCCGCGTGCTCGACCTCGCGCATCGAGCCGGACGCGGCCGACGTGTTGAGCGCCCGCTGCATCGCCGCCACCGACGTCGAATGACAGAGGCGGGTGCAGTGGTCGATGTTGTTCGTCCCGAGCGCGCCGCGGAACATCCGCATGATGACGTAGTTCTCCTCGTTCGAGCACTTGGCCGAGGAGAAGCAGGCGAGCGCATCGCCGCCCCGCTCGCGCTTGAGGCGCAGCAGCTCCTGGGCGGTGAGCTCCATCGCCTCCTCCCACGTCGCCTCGCGGAACGGCTCGTACCACGCCTCGGGCGTCGCCCCCCGGTCGCGGATGTCCAGGTCGAGGCGCTCGAGCAGCGGCAGCTCGCGCACCGACTTGCCGACGGCGCGCGGCGGGCCCGCGGGCTTCGCGGCCTGACCCTCGCCCTCGATGGTGCGCCATGGCCCGCCGCGGCGGTCCCGTTCCCCCCCCGCCGGCCCCCGCCACTTCCAGCGGCCGGCTTCCTTCACCCAGCCCTTGCGGATCAACGGTGTGGTGAGGCGGTCGCGATGCTGGGGGAAGTCGTAGCCGAAGCGGCCTTTCACGCAGGTCGAGCCCTGGTTGGGGGTGTCGAGCTCGATGTCGGGAGACGTGACACGGACCACCTTGTCGTCCGCGACGTGCAGGTCCACCTGGCACCCCACCCCGCAGTACGGGCAGACCGAGCGCACGACCTTCTCCGGATGGCGCACCCGCTCGGGGGCGAACCGCTCGCGCGGCATCACCTCGAAGATCGCCCCGGTGGGGCACACCCGGACGCACTCACCGCACCAGGTGCAGCCCGCTTTGTCGGGGTCGCCGTCCGCTCCGACGATGATCTCGGTGTGCTCACCGCGCTGCCCCACGTCGAGGACGCCCACCACCTGGATGTCCTCGCACGCCCGCACGCAGCGCGTGCACAGGATGCAGGTGCTCATGTCGTGCCGGATCATCGGGTCGCCCGGGCGCTCGTCGCCGTGGCGCAGCGCCAGGTCGCGCCCGGCGAGGGGCGTGGGCGCCACCCCGTAGCGGACGACGTACTGCTCGAACTCGTTGCGCGGCTGGGCGCGCCCGCCGTTGACCAGATGGTCCCCGGGGTAGCGCTCGAGCAGCAGGCGCAACACGCCCGTGCGATTCTCGACCGCGGCGTGGGACTCGGTCTGGACGACCATGCCGTCGGCGACCTTGGTCGCGCACGCCGGCAGCAGCTTCCCCTGACCCTCCACCGACACCAGGCAGATCCGGCAGTTGCCGACGATCGGCAGCTTGGGATACCAGCACAGCGTAGGGATGTCCATGATCCCCGCCGCACGGGCCGCTTCGAGGATCGTCTGCTCGGGGTCCGCCGTGACGCGACGGCCGTCGATCGTGAGGGTGGCCATGAGTCCTTGAAGATTAGAGGCGAACCCGGGAGGCGGCAACCGGCAACGCGGCTAACCGGCTGCCGTGAAACAAGAAGGGCCGGCTGGAGCCGGCCCGCGGTGCGTCAGTCGATGTGTTCGGGTAAGTGACGGTGGGTGTGGTCCCCGGCCTCCGCTTCGTCGGCGAACCAGCAGTACGCCCAGATCTTGGCGGGGCGGAGCATCTGGCGCCCGGCATGCAGGATGATGCCGATCGGCTCGTTGTCGTCGAGGACTAGTGGCAAGCTGGTCATGGTCGTCCGTTATCCGTTGTGCGTTGTCCGTCGCCCCAGGCAAGTCGCCTGCCGCCGAGGGTGGTCGGATTAGTTGTTGACGGACAACGGATTACGTACGACGCAGGGAGGGGCGGGGAAGGGAAGTGGCTACTCCGACACGTTCAACGCCGTGTCCCGCTGACGCTCCGGCTTGGTCGCGGTGAACCCCGCGCCGGCCTTGGCGCGGCGCCGCCGCGTGATCTCCCAGCCGTCGTACTGCGTCTGGAGCGCCTCCGCGGCGAGCGGGATGACCTCGGCTGCGGCCGGCAGCGGGCTCGGCAGGACGATGTGGACGCCTCCGGGGCGGGTGCGCGCCTTGAGCTCGGCGATCAGCCCGGTGCGCGCGCGGGCGCGCGCCGGCGCCAGCGCGCCGGGCTCGATCACCACGACGCTGGGGGAGACGTCGGGGAACCAGCTGCCGAAATGGATCACGAGCGCCTGGAAGCGGCCGGCGAGCTGTTCGGTGACGGCGCGGCTCTCGGCAGCCTCGATCGCGCTCAGGTCCTGATCGACCAGGAACACCTCGGCGTCGTGCGCCGCGATGAACAGGGCGGTAGGGAGCGCCCCGACGCCCACCACGACGGCGAGGTCGCCGGGCTCGAGGCGCCGGGCGCAGTTGACCAGCGCGCCGTCGGACTCGAGGCCCCAGTGCGTCGGCGCGCGCTGCGCCGTGCGGAGCGCCCGGTGCTTCTCGCGCCAGCGCGGGAAGGAGGGAAGCCGCAGCCGCCGCGCGATGATGCGGTCCACGTGCTCGAGCAGCAGCACCTCGGTGAGGAGGTACTGCCCCCCCCCCGCTGCGTTCGCCTCGAGCTCGCGCACCGCCTCGTCGCCGATCTCGAGCAACTCCTCGCGCGCCAGGGTGTTCTTGTACCCCTCGATGCGCTGCAGCAGGAACTCCTGGTACTCCTGCTTGAGCGAGCGAGGCGGCCGGCGCACCGCGCGGGAGGGCTCGCTCCGGGAGAGGCTCAGCATGGCTCGATGTGCACCGTCACCTCGTGCAGCCGCAGGTCGCGCTTCAGGCGCTCTTCCACTGCGTCGGCGATCGCGTGGGCCGATTCCACATCGGCATGGCGGTCCACCGCGATCGTCACCTCGGCGTAGCGCAGGTCGGACGGGCCGCGCGAGCGGATCCCGTACGCGCTCTTCACACCCGACACGGCCTGCGCCGTTTCCTGGATGTGCCCCGTGGGGATCGCCCGCTGGTCCACCAGCACCGGCACCGTCCGGACCACGATCCGGTACGCCACCCAGACGATCACGAACGCGACGACGATCGCGAGCGCGGGGTCGACCCACCACAGGCCCCGCCGCGCGAACAGGACGCCCGCGAGCACGCCGGCCGTGATGAACACGTCCGCCCGCGTGTGCGCCGCGTCGGCCACCAGGAGCTCGCTCCCGAGCTCGCCGCCGCGGCGGTTTTCGTACCAGGCGATCAGGACGTTCACGCCCAGCGCGAGCGTCAGGACGGCGAGCTGCGTATCGGTCACCACGACCCGGCGGGTGCCGCTGGTCAGGTCGTTGACCGCTCCACGCACCAGCTCGAAGCAGGTGATCGACAGGAACCCCACGATGCCGAGCGCGCCGAGCGTCTCGAACTTGCCGTGGCCGTAGGGATGGTCCTCGTCGGGCTCTTTGGAGGCGACCCGGACCACGAACAGGGCGAGGACGTTGTTGAGCGCGTCCACCGCGGAGTCCACGGCGCTGCCGAGGACGGCGAGGGAGCCGGAGGCGAGGCCGACGGCGAGCTTGGCCCCCACGACGACCAGGTTGGCGGCGAGGAGGCCCAGGACGACTCGGCGGACTAGGGCGGACGCCGGCATGGGCAGGAGTGCAAGGTTGTAAGGGACAGCAGTTTAGTCAACGGCCCGGAGCAGCGCGCCCTTCAGGTACCCGGTCTCCGGGACGTTGACCAGCTCGGGGTGGTCATGGGCCGCCCCCGTCAGGGCCACGAGCTCGAGCCGCCGGCCGGCATCGCGGGCGGCGTCGGCGAGCATGTCGCCGAAGACGGCCCGGTTGACGTGGTAGGAGCAGGAACAGGTGAAGAGCACCCCGCCCGGGGCGAGGAGGCGCATGGCCCGAAGGTTGATCTCCTTGTAGCCGGCGACCGCGCGGGGGACGCTCTGCTTCGTCTTCGCGAACGCCGGGGGGTCGAGCACGATCGTCTCGAACGTGTCCTCGCGGCGCTCCAGCTCGCGCAGCAGGTCGAAGGCGTTGGCCTCGCGCCAGGTGATGTTGGTGAGCCCGTTCAGCGCGGCGTTTTCGCGCCCGCGCGCCAGCGCGTCGGCGCTCGAGTCCACGGCCGTGACCTCGCGCGCGCGGCGCGCCAGGTGTAGCGCGAACGATCCATGATAGGTGAAGAGGTCGAGCGCGCGGCCACCGCCGGCGTGGCCGCCCACGAGCACGCGGTTCTCCCGCTGGTCGAGAAACGCCCCGGTCTTCTGGCCCGCGTGGGGCGCGGCGAGGTAGCGGACCCCGTGCTCTTCGACGACCAGCGTCTCGGGCACCGTGCCCGAGACGGGCACGACCTCGAGCGACAGCCCTTCGTGGCGCCGGACGCCCACGTCGTTGCGGAGCAGGATACCCTCGGGCGCGAGCGCGGCCGAGAGTCCGGCGATCACGTCCGCGCGCACCTGCTCGAGGCCGGCGGAGAGCAGTTGGGCCACGACGTACGGCCCGTAGCGATCGACCACGAGCGACGGCAGCCCGTCCGCTTCGGCGTGGACCACGCGGTACGCGGTGGCGGGGATCCCGGCGCGGCGCGCCAGCGCGGCGCTGATGCGCGCGCTCCACCACGCCGCGTCGATCGGCTCGCGCCCCCGGGTGAGCAACCGCAGCCGGATCTCCGACTGCGGGGAGTAGAGGGCCTGCCCCAGGTGCCGGCCCCTCCGGTCGGTGACGGCGACGATGCCCGGCGCATCGCGCGGCTCGTCGTAGACGTCGGTGCGGTAGATCCAGGGATGTCCCGCCTGCCACCGGCCGGCGCCCTTCGCGGATACGACGACCTGACCGGTGAGCGTTCCCTGACCGCCCGTCACTTGCCGCGGTCCGGGCGCAGCTTCGCCGCTTCCCGGAGATACATATGTTTCAGCTCGCGCTGGGGCTTGGCCGTGTAAAAGTGCAGCAGCACGCGGATGCAGCGCGGCAGGCCGTCGGGGACGGGGACCTCGGCAGTGCCGAGCAGGGGTACTTCGGTCCAGCCGAGCAGGCGCGCCGCGCGGGCCGGGTACTCGGCCGTCAGGTCGGGCGAGGACGTGAAGATCGCGCTCTCCACGTCGTCGGGGCGGAACCCGTTCGCCTCCTGGAGCGCCCGCAACAGCTCCGCCGTGGCGTCGAGGATCGCATCGCGGGTGTTCGCGGCCGCCGTGGTCGCGCCGCGCAGTCCACGCAGGGTCTTGCTCATGGCTCTCGTCGATCAGTTGCGCTTGATGGTGGTCACGGATGCCGAACTCCTCAAGGGGCGGGATCCGGTGACCGCGTGCCGCCGGGCGGTGCTGGGCGGAGCCACCATCGTTCAGGTCCGGATGAAGGACGCGCCCCCCCGCGACGTGCTGGCGCTCGCCCGCGAGCTCGTCGGCGCGCTCGCCGTTCCCGTCATCGTGAACGATCGCGTCGATGTGGCGCTCGCGGCCGGGGCCGCGGGCGCGCACCTCGGTCAGGACGACCCGCCGCTCGACCGCCTCCGCCGGGTGGTTCCGGCGGGGTTCCTCCTGGGCATCTCCGTCGGCTCCCCCGCCGAGGCAGAACGGGTGCGCGCCTGGCCCGCCGACTACTGGAGCGTGGGCCCCTGTTTCGCCACCGCCAACAAGCCCGACGCCGGCGCCCCGCTCGGCCCGCAGGGCTTCGGCGCGCTGGCGCGGCTCGCGCCGGAGGGCGTCCCCGTGATCGGTATCGGCGGCATCACCCCCGCGAACGCCCCTACCCTGACCGCCGCCGGGGCCGCGGGCGTCGCCGTGATCGGGGCGGTATGGGGGGGGAGCGCTAGCGACCCGGCCGCCGCGGCGCGCGCGCTGCGCGCCGCATTTCCTTGACCTGCGTGATCGCGGCCAGGTGCTCCGCGTAGCTGGTCGAGAAGATGTGCTTGCCGTCCGGCTGCGCGACGAAATACAGAAACGGCACGTCCGCCGGGTAGAGGGCGGCGATGAGGCTGGCGCGGCCGGGTTGTCCGATCGGGCCGGGCGGCAGCCCCGCATGCAGGTATGTGTTGTACGGCGAGCGCACCGCGAGATTCTTCTCCCACACGCGCTTGAGCCGCCGGCCGTAGGCGTAGCTCACCGTCGGGTCCGCTTCGAGCCGCATCCTCCGCTTGAGGCGGTTCTGGTACACGGCTGACACGAACGGCCGGTCGGGGTCGTAGCGCACCTCGGCCTCGACGATCGACGCCAGCGTGACGAGCTCGTGCCGCGACAGGCGCATCGAATCGAGCCGCGCCTGCCACTCGGGGCTCCATTGATCCACGAACTGGTGCGTCATCACGCGGACCAGCTCGCGCGCCCCGATGCGCAGCGGCAAGAGATACGTCGTTGGAAAGAGGTAACCCTCGACGCTGGCCGTCCCGTCGGGGAGAGCGAGCCCCGCGAGCAGCGCGGGGTCCTGGGCCGCCGCGGCGAACGAGTCCTCCGGAATGCGGAGCTGGGCGGCGGCGAGGTCCGCCACCTCGGCCAGACGCAGGCCTTCCCGCACCGTGAAGCGCTGCTCCACCCCACGGCCGCGCTCGAGCGCCTCCACGAGATCGCCCCAGGACTCGTCCGGCCGCAGCAGGTACACGCCGCTCTTCAGCGACCGCGGCAACCCGCGCAGCCTGGCATATAGGCGGAACACGCCCGGATGGCCGATCACGCGGTGCGCGGCGAGGGAATCGATGGCGGCGTCGAGGGCGGAGCCGGGGGGGATGGTCACGGTTACCCGTGGCCCGTCGGATCCGCCACACGCCGCCATTGCGCCGACGAGCAGAATGCGGAATGCGGAATGGGGAATGCGGAATCGAAGGTCGAGCGTCCATTTCGCATTCCGCATTCCGCATTCCGAATTCGTCTCCGTCACGTCGCTCCCCCCCGCCTCGCGTCCAGGTAGTGTTGTAAGAGGACCGCCGCCGCGAGCGCGTCCACGTCGCCCTTGCGGCCCCGCGTGCTCCCGCCCATCTCCCGCACGGCCTGGATCGCCCGCGACGTGGTGAATCGCTCGTCCCACAACTCCACGGGGCGACCCGAGTGGCGGCCGATGTCCTCCGCGAGGCGGCGCGCCGCCCGGGCGCCGTCGCCTTCAGCGCCGTCGGGGTCGAGCGGCAGGCCTACGACGACGCCGGTCACGGCGTGCTGGTCCACCAGGGTGAGCAGCTGGCGCATCGGGAAGCGCTTGCCGGCGCGGCGGGTCAGCGTGGTGAGCGGCTGCGCGAGGAGGCGGGACTCATCGGAGAGCGCCAGACCGATGCGGCGTGCTCCCCAATCGACGCCCAGCAACCGGCCAGGCGACGGAAAGACGGAAGGACGGAAATGGGATGCGTCCCCACCTTCCGTCCTTCCGTCCTTCTGTCCTTCCGGCGCCGTCATCCTTGCGCCATCGTCTGGAAGAACTCCGCGTTGGTCTTCGTGCGCTTGAGCCGTTCGAGCAGAAACTCGATCGCTTCGACCGGCGGCATGTCGGCGAGGAAGTTGCGCAGCAGGTAGACCTTGTTGAGCTCCTCCTTGGTGAGCAGCAGCTCCTCCTTGCGGGTGCTGGAGCGCTGCACGTCGATCGCGGGGAAGGTGCGCCGCTCCGCGATGCGGCGATCGAGGATGACTTCCGAGTTCCCGGTCCCTTTGAACTCCTCGAAGATCACCTCGTCCATCCGGGAGCCGGTGTCGATGAGCGCCGTCGCGAGGATCGTGAGCGAGCCGCCGCCCTCGATGTTGCGCGCCGCGCCGAAAAAGCGCTTCGGCTTCTGGAGCGCGTTGGCGTCCACGCCGCCCGACAGGATCTTGCCCGAGTGCGGCACCACGACGTTGTGCGCGCGGCCGAGGCGCGTGATCGAGTCGAGCAGGATCACCACGTCCTTGCCGTGCTCCACCAGGCGCTTCGCCTTCTCGATGACCATGTCGGCGACCTGCACGTGACGGTCCGCCGGCTCGTCGAACGTGGAGGAAATGACCTCGACGTTCGGCCCCTTCACATTCTCCTCCATGTCGGTCACCTCCTCGGGTCGCTCGTCGATGAGCAGCACGATGAGGTAGATCTCGGAGTGGTTCTCGATGATCGAGTTGGCGAGCTTCTGCATCAGGATCGTCTTGCCGGCCTTGGGCGGCGAGACGATGAGACCGCGTTGGCCCTTGCCGATGGGGCAGAGGATGTCCATCACCCGCATCGACAGGTCGCCGTCCGCGCGCTCGAGCCGGATGCGCTCTTCGGGATAGCGCGGCCGCAGGTTGTCGAACGCGACGCGGTGCTTCGCCTTCTCGGGCTCCTCGCCGTTGACCGTCTCGACCTTGAGGAGCGCCAGGTAGCGCTCGCCCTCCTTGGGCGGCCGCACCTGCCCCATGATCGTGTCGCCGGTCCGCAGATCGAACCGCTTGATCTGGCTGGGGGAGACGTAGATGTCGTCGGGCCCGTACAGGTAGTTCCAGTCGGGGCTGCGCAGGAAGCCGTACCCTTCGGGGAGGATCTCGAGCACTCCCTCCCCGTGCAGCACGGTGTCGGAGTCGAGCAGCGACTGCTCGATGCGGAAGATGAGATCCTGCTTGCGGAGCCCTGAGTAGTTGGTGATGTTCAGGGTTTCGGCCATCGCGTGCAGTTCCGCGACGGACTTTCTCTTCAGTTCAGCGATATCCACGTGTGCCTTGGCTCCGTTGCTCTACGGCGGGCGTGACCCTGGGGTGGGGGAGTGAGCGCGTTAAAAATGGAATCTTGGGAATTCGAAGGAGTGCGAGAGAGCTATAGTAGGGCGCCCCGCATCCCGAGTCAAGAGCACCGATGGATCTGAGCGAGTTCCTGCTCGCGTGGCGGACGACCCCCCTCCCGGACCGCGAAGTGATTGATGCGCTTGTACATCCGGCGCACGCCGGCCCCTCTCCGGCGCTCGCTGCGGCGCTGGCGCAATGGCCCGGGAGCTATTACTGGGCGGACGAGCCCGAAGGGCGCCACCTGGTGCTCACGCGGCGGGTGGCGCGGCGCCGCCGCGAGCGCTGGGGCCTGCACGTCACGCTGTTCCTGGCCACCCTCGTCACGACGACGTTCGCAGGCGCGGTGCTCGCGGGCACGATCGCCTACGACAATCCGTTCGACTTGTTCACCGGATCGTATCCGCTGCCCCCGCACGTCGTGCGGGCCTGGGCCGCCGGCCTCGTGTTCTCGCTGCCGCTGCTCGCGATCCTGCTGTGTCACGAGCTGGGGCACTATTTCACGGCGCGCCGCTACGACCTCGACGTGTCGCCCCCGTATTTCATCCCCGTGCCGCTCGTGCCCTCGTTCATCGGCACGATGGGCGCGTTCATCCGGTTGCGCACGATCCTGTCCGACCGCCGCCAGCTGTTCGACGTCGGTGTCGCGGGACCGATCGCCGGCTTCGTGGTGGCGCTGCCGGTGCTCGCGGTCGGCCTCGCGCTCAGCCGGCCACTCCCGGGCCACGGGCCCCTCACGGGGATGCTGCTCGGGCTCGACGGCGAGACCGCCGTGCTCGGTGACTCCCTCGTCACGCTCGCGTTGCGGCACCTGCTCCACGGCTCCACACCCGCGTTGCTGGTCCATCCCGTCGCCTTCGCGGGTTGGGTCGGAATGTTCGTGACGATGCTGAATCTGCTGCCGATCTCGCAGCTCGACGGCGGGCACATCCTGTACGCCGCGGTGCCGCGCTGGCAGCGAGGGATCGCGCTCGTGTTTTGGTGCATCGTCATCCTGCTCGGGCGCTGGTGGTGGGGCTGGTACCTGTGGGGGTTCCTCGTGCTGCTGCTGTCGCGCGGCCGCCTCGGGCATCCCCCCGTGCTCGACGCGCAGCGCCCGCTTCCCCCGTCGCGGCGCGCGCTCGCATGGGGGGCGCTGGTCCTCTTTGTCATCACCTTCGCGCCGGTGCCGTTTCGGATTTAGGGGCTCGGGACTCGGGGCTCGGGGCTCGAGCGGTGCAGTACGAGCCCCGAGCCCCTAACCCCGAGCCCCGCTTCTATTGCGTAAGTCCCCCGTTCGTATATCTTTGCCTAAACCAGCCCTAGGGCGCCGAATGCCCGCACAACCGGCACGCTACAACCCAGCCGATTCGAGCGAAGCGGTCGTTCACGACCTTCCCCCCATCCGATTCGACGGACAACTCATCGCCATTCGCCTCCAGGTGCGCCGCTCCGAAGACGGGATCTGGCGCGGCCGGATCCTGTTCGGCGCCGCGGACACCGAGGCGGAGCGCTCGACCGCCGAGATCTTCTGCGCCGTGTCGGAGCAGGACCTGTGGCAGTCGGTCCGCGACCTCCGGGACCACCATTTGCGCGATCTCTACCGCTCGCTGCTCTAGATGGCGGACGCCTTAGACCCGATCAAGAGGGTCCGGCACGACCTGTCGAATCCGCTGGCCGCGATCCTCGCCGAGACCCAGCTGCTCCTGCTCAACGCCGACCACTTCGATGCGGAGACCGTCGGCAGCCTGAAACAGATTGAGACGCTGGCGCGCAAGATGCGCCAGATCCTGCAAGCCTTGGACGCGTGAGCCGGCGGCACCGGCCGCGGTTCTGTCACCCGGCGCGCTGGTGGTGGGCGCGCCGCCCCGCGGCGGCGAGCTGCGGCTGGCTGCGCTGGCCGCCGCGGCCGGGCGCCTTCAAATAGGTCCAGCCGCTCGCCGCAAGGGTCACCAGGAAGACGGCTGACAGCGCGCTGGTCAGGTACTTGTACGCCGCCGGCGCGTCGCTCGCCGAGAGCAGCCCCTCGATCGTGCCGGCGATGGCGAGCAGCGTCACCACCGTGCCGATCATCCGCGCCGCGATGCGGCCCTCCACGACGAGCGCGTCCCGGCGCGTCCGGTCGCCGGGGAGGAGCAGCGCGCCCGCGATGCGGAACCCCGCCCCTCCCGCGATGAAGATCGCCGTCAGCTCGAGGATCCCGTGCCCCGCCACGAACGTCGCGAGGTAGCCTCCGGCGTGGTAGTTCACGAACAGACCGAACCCCAGGCCGAGGAACAAGCCGTTCTGCACCAGCACGAGGACCGTCGGCACCCCGAGCAGGATCCCGCCCACGAACGCCCAGAAGGCGATCATGACGTTGTTGCTGATGATCGCGGAGGCGATGACGGGCAGGTTCTCCTTCCGGGACTGGGCGTAGCCGACGCCCCGCGCCTGGCGCTCCGCGGCCTGCTCGGCGCGGCTCACCATCACGGGAGGTAGCAGCTCCTCGGCGCGGCCCGGCCGCTCGCGGATGACGACGTACCCGATGATCGCGGGCACCGCGAACAGCAGGAACGCGGCGCCGACGTGGCGCCACGACTGCACGACCGCCGCCGGGAAATCCTGCGCCAGGTAGCGAAGCAGGGGCGCGCGGCCCCCTCGCCGCGCCCGGTAGAGGGCGTTGTGCCCGGCACTCACCACCCGCTCGAGATAGTCGATCAGCCGTGGGTCGACGCCGTAGGTGCGTGCGCGCGCGAGATCAGCCGCCACCTCGCGGTAGCGCGCGGCGAAGTCCGGGATCTGATCCGCCGTGAGACGGCTCACCCCCGACCGCTCGACCAGGGCCGCGAGCTTGTAGAACTGCTCCCACGCGTCGCGCTTCCGCTCCACGAACCGCTCCGCCGTGACGGTGGTACGGCCCACCGCCCCCTCCCCGGTCTGCGCGCGGGTCGCGAAGCGGCTGCGACGTTTGCACTGCTCTCCGGCGTGCAGCTCCGCGAGATAGGCGTCTGCGTCCGCGCCGCGCCGCGAGACACGGCCCTCGAAACGGCGGGCCAGCTCCACCGCGAGCCGGGTCTGGACCGCGGGGTCGAGCTCGCCGGCGCGAGCCAGGAACTGGTCGAGCAGACGGAACTCGTCGTCCGAGAGTTGCGGCGGGCCCGCGTCCCCGGGCTCTTCGGTCCGCCCCCCCTCTCCGGGCGCGGCACCCAGGCTCCAGTCGGTCGGGCGGTCGCGCACGACGATCGTGCCCGCGACCAGGTCGCCCAGACGCTGGTTGCGCCCGTGCAGGAAGATCATCACGAGCCCGGGGAGGAACGGCAGCACCGGGAGGTAGCAGTCGATCAGCCGGAACAGGTTCCGCACCACCGCCGCGGTGGGGGTCACGGGATGGCCGGTGTCCATCACGACCCGGATCCCGAGGGCCTGCTTGCCGAGGGTGCGGCCGCCGTTCAGCGCCTCGAGGAGGACGAAGTAGCCGAGCAGGCCGAACGTGAAGAGCAGGATGAACACGGCGAGCGCCCAGCCCGCGAGCGCGCCGCCCCCCCGGACGCCGCCCAGGAGGATCCCGAAGATGATCCAGGCGACCAGCGAGGGCGTCGGCCGGTCTCGCGCGGGGACGTTCACCTCCCCATCTTATCGCCACACCGCGGGAGGAGCGAGTCACCGATGGCAGACATCCGCCCCATGAACTTCGGCGAGATCCTCGACGGCGCCCTGATGATCTACCGCCGGCATTTCGGCCTGTTTCTGAAGCTGGCCCTGGTGGCCCTTTCGGTGCCGGTGGTGCTCCTGGTGTATTTCGGGGCCCGGTTTCTCACCGGGTTCGCGACCATGGCACCCGATTTCGGAGCTCTCGCCAGTCTGATTCCGGTGGCGATCGTGTACTATCTCGCGAGCCTCGTGTTGACGGCCGGAACGGTGCGCATCATCTCGGACTCCTACCTCGGCCGGACGCCACGGCTGCAGGACGCCCTCGCCCTTGGCCTTTCGAAGATCTGGTCCCTAGCCGCCGTCGGACTGGGGAAAGTGGTCGTCCTGTCCCTCATCGCGGCGGGG
>WNFV01002577.1_pt1 | contig 24008 bp, 15 predicted proteins | sample 5400101 | NCBI WGS metagenome assembly WNFV01 (sample SAMN13153361, study PRJNA577476) | soil metagenome | isolation source: 115 cm soil or saprolite under grassland replicate 1 | place: USA:California | collected 2016-06-15 | reverse complement strand
ACCTCCGCGGCCGTTGTTGGATGTTCGGGTTTCGCAGCACGAACGATCACAACAACGGCCGCCTATGTCGCACCGACACGCCATGCAGCGCAACAGAATCCGGCCCCGCGAATCAGCCGAGGTTAAAGAACAAGCTGAGTCGATCTGGAGTCCCGCTGCGCGGCCAGCTGCCTGTTGGCCTGATCTGCAATGTTCATGTCGTTGACGCCAGAGCGGCGGCCGACCGACGATGCTCACATGCCCGCTGCACGACCGGTCGTCCTCGTTGTCTACGACGGCTTTCAGCTGCTCGACGACGCCGGTCCCGCCGACGTGTTCGCCGCGGCGTCCCGGTTGGCCGGCGTCGACGGCACCGGGTACCGCCTGACCACCGTTGCCGCCAGCGCCGAACCGGTGCGCGCAAGCAACGGCACCGCCGTGTTGGTGGACGGTGCGCTGGACGACGTCCGCGGCCGGATCGACACCGTCATGGTGGTCGGCGCGTTCGAGATGAGCGGCCGCCCGATTGGACCCGACCTGGTAGACGGGGTGCGGCGGCTGGCGCGCAGCGCCCGGCGTGTCGCGTCGGTCTGCTCGGGCGCGCTGGTGCTGGCCGAGGCGGGGCTGCTCGCCGGTCGGCGGGCCACCACGCACTGGTTCGTCGCGCCCACGCTGGCCCGACGGCACCCCGACGTGGCGGTCGAGTCGGACCGCATCTACGTCCACGACGGTCAGGTGTGGACGTCGGCGGGTGTGACCGCGGGTATCGACCTTGCACTCGCCATGGTCGCCGATGACCTCGGCCCGGATCTCGCCCGCGAGGTGGCCCGCTGGCTGGTGGCGTACCTGCACCGGCCGGGAGGCCAAAACCAGTTCAGCAGCGGGTTCGCGGGCGCGGCGCCGGCCGACGGAACGGCGGAGGTGGAGTCGAAGGGCTTCCGTGCGCTGCGCTCGTGGATGGCCGCGCACCCGGCCGCGGACCTGTCCGTGCCGGCGCTCGCCGAGCGCGCTCACATGAGTGTGCGCCATTTCTCCCGCTGCTTCGCCGCCCAGGTTGGCATGCCGCCTGGCCGCTATGTTGAGCGGGTACGCGCCGACAGTGCACGCCGGGCGCTGGAGAGCACCGACCCGACCCACGTTGTACCACCAGAAAGGCGTCGGGCCGGGCCTCGGCCAGCCGACGCTGGATGGCAACCGCCTCCTCGACCCCGCGGACGCGGACGAGGACGCCACGGTGGGGTGCGTTGTTCGCCCGACAGCGGTCTTGGGCGGCCTCGACGAGCTTGAAGGCCAGGCCCGTCCGGTGCGGCTCCTGGCTCTTTTGTGATCTTGGTGCGGTGTCGGACGGTGGCAAGGTCGACTCAGCGGAGTTGGACGTGTCGTACCAAGGGGCGATGACGCGGCGTGGAAGCGCTAACCTCTTCACCCGCCCGCCTTTTGCTGCATGCCGATCTCGGTGAGCCGGTCCCAGGCCGGCGATGACACGCCGAGCGACGTCGTGACCAGCTGGACGATGGCCGGGTCCGGGACCGTCCGTTGTGTGTCCTCGGGCCTGCTGTGCCGGTTGGTGAGCCACCGCTGGGTGCGGTCGGCGAGCGCGTAGAGGCGCGGGTCGTCCGGGGACCAGTCGAACGCCGCGTCGTACTCGAGGTAGAGGGCACGAAACTCCGGGTCGTTGATCGCATCAAGTTTGTCGGCGATCCAGATGGCCGCCTGGTTCCGGCGCAACCGACTGCATCAGGATCCAGCCGTCGCGTTCCATCTGCACCGAGCGCTGACTCACGCCGAGCTCCTGCAGCCGGTCGAGGTAGTCGGCGACCTCGGCGGAGACGAACAGCCGGTCGCCGGCGCGCAGCTGGGCGATCCGCTGGCGGGTGCGCTGCAGTTGTTCGGCCCGTTGCTGCAGGGTGCGGTCGATCTCGGCGATCGCCGCGGCGAAGTGGTCGGGGTCGGCGGCGAGCAGCTCGTTGATGCGGGCCAGTGGCACGCCGGCCTCAGCGAGCGTTTTGATCTTGACCAGGTTGATGGCGTGCTGGGCGGTGTAGCGCCGGTAGCCCGACGAGTCGCGCGGCGGCTCGGCGAGCAGGCCGCGCTGGTGGTAGTGGCGGATGGCCTTGATCGTCACGCCCGCGTAGTCGGCGAGCTGGCCGATGGTGATCATGTGGTTCTCCCTTCGGCCAGCTTGCCGCCCAGGATGTTCATCGTGTCACCGGGTACCGCGGCGGAACGCTGCCCGGGCCCACAGGTAGCCGGCCAGCGCGATCGCCGCGGACCAGGCCAGCGCCAGGTAGGCGGTGTTGCCGACCGGCGCGCCGGTCAGCAGCGCGCGCAGGGACTCCACCACCGGGGTGAACGGTTGGTGCGCGGTGAACCAGCGCACACCGGCGGGCATCGAGGCGGCGGGGACGAACGCGCTGGACAGGAACGGCAGCAGGAACTGGATCGGCAGGCTCGCGCTGTTCGCGCCGGCGACGGTCTTGGCGACCAGGCCGAAGGCGACCGACAGCCAGGCCAGCGCGAAGGCGAACGCCGCGACGATGCCGGCCACGGCGAACCAGTCCACGACCGAGGCATCCGGCCGGAAGCCGACCAGCAGCGCCACCCCGGTGACGACGGTGGTGGTGACCAGGGTGCGTAGGACGCTGCCGCCGACATGCCCGGTCAGCACCGCGCCGCGGGTGACCGGCATGGTGCGGAACCGGTTGATGATGCCCCCGGTCATGTCGGTGTTCACGGTGATCGCCGTGGTCCCGGAGCCCGCCGCCACCGTCATCATCAGGATGCCGGGTACGAGGAAGTTGACGTACGGTGCGCCCCGTCCCGCGGCACCGAGCCCGTCGCCGATCGGCCCGCCGAGGATGTAGACAAACAACAGCAGAAACACGACCGGCGCCAGGATCGAGCCGATGAGCAACAAGGGGAACCGGAGGGTGTGTTTGAGCTCGCGCCAGAGCATCGTGGTGGAGTCCTGGGCGGGGATGGTCAGCGTGGTCATTTGGTCCTACCTTCGTTCGCGACGACGGGGCCCGCAAGCTCGCTCCTCGCGCTCACCGGTGTCTGCTCCTTCGAAGGGTGGCCGGTCAGGGCGAAGAACACGTCGTCGAGGTCCGGCGTGTGGATGGACAGGTCGTCCACCCCGACACCGTCGCCGAGGCGGGCGAGCACGTCGCGCAGCGAGGCGATGCCGCCCTCGTTCGGTACCCGCAGCGCCAGCTCCTCGTCGTCGCGGGTGCCCTCGCGTAGTGCTCGGGCGGCCGCGTCGAGGGAGGCGGTGTCGGCGAAGCGCAGCCGGAGGTGCGCGCCGGGGATGCGCCGTTTGAGCTGTTCCGGCGTGCCCTCGGCGACGATACGGCCCCGGTCCAGCACGGCGATGCGGTCGGCGAGCTGGTCGGCCTCCTCCAGATACTGCGTGGTCAGCAGGACGGTGACGCCCTCGGCGACAAGGTCGCGGATGAGCTGCCACATGGTGTGGCGACTGCGCGGGTCCAGGCCGGCGGTGGGCTCGTCCAGGAAGATCAGCCGGGGCCGTCCCATCAGGGTCATCGCGATGTCCAGGCGGCGCGTCATGCCGCCGGAGTAGGTGGCCGGACTCCGCCTGGCCGCCTCGACCAGGTCGAAGCGCTCCAGCAGCGCGGCGGTCCGGGCCCGCCGCCGGGCCGCCGGCAGATGCAGCAGGCGGCCCATGAGCAGCAGGTTCTCCTCGCCGGTGAGCCAGTTGTCGACCGCGGAGAACTGCCCGGTGACCCCGATCGCGGCGCGTACCGCGCCGGCCTCGCCGCGCAGGTCGTGGCCCATGACGGTGGCCGTGCCGGCGTCTGCCGGGATGAGGGTGGACAGGATCTTCACGGTGGTGGTCTTGCCCGCGCCGTTCGGCCCGAGCAGCGCGAAGACCTCGCCCTCGCCAACGCTCAGGTCGACGCCGTCGAGGACGACCTTCTCCCCGTACACCTTGCGCAGGCCGTTCGCGGAAACCGCGAGACGTGTCACGTGCTTGGTCGATGCGTTCATGCCACACATGCTCAAACCCCGACCCAGGGGCAAGGTCAAGCCCATGTCGCGACCTTCCTCCCGCGAGCTGCATCGGCACCAGGTACCCAGGTACAGGCTCATTTCGAGGCAACACACGACGCGTGCAACGACCAGTGGCATTTCAGGTACCGCATGCCCGCACGCATGCCGGGAGGAACCGTCACAGCGAGATGTATCGGTGTACGTTGGCGGGCGATCATCTCGGACGAAGCCGGCCGTTCAAGCATCGCTGTCACCAAACGTGTCGTTGAGGGCTTGGTGATAGGCACATCTACACACAGCGGACTATGCAGGGCGGGAGCTTTAGATCAGCTTCATCACGCCAGTGCCGAGAACGACACCTCGTGGAGCGTCCGCGGTGCAGAGCGCACGCCCGCCGGCGAATGACAGTAACTGTCGGCCGGCACCAGCACGACTCCCGGTCGAGCTGCCACCAACATCGACGCGGCAACGGTCGATCCCGTTCTTGCGCAGCTCATGGCGCAGCCGACGCGGCCACATGTCTCCGGCCAAACCGCCGCGCTGCGGCGCCGACGCGCTGCCCTCGCTCGTGTCGCTGGGATCGACGTGGGCCCAGTGCCTCGGCCGACTACCTGGGACTGAAGCCACTCGCGGGAGGAAAAGTTGGCGCGACGGCTTGACCTTGGCCGTGGGGCAGGGTTCGAGCATAGGGGCATGAAGCGCTTTGAACACAGGGCGAGTCGTGCGGGGGCCGCCGCGACCGCCTCGGCGTTGTGCGCGAACGAGAAGAGGCATGAGATGCCTCGACAAGCGAAAGGGGACGGGCAGATGGATCGAAGGACATTGCTCGCGACCGGAGCCGCGGTCGCGGGCGGGGCGTTGGTCGGCGGTGGCCTGGTTGGCGGTGGCTCGTCACACGCGACGCCGTCCGGGTCAAGCCGCAGTCCTGGCCGGGGTGCTGCTGGCGCGCTGGAGGATGTCGAGGCGCACATTCGCGAGCAGGCCGCCGCCTTTTGCGAGTCGAGCAAGGTCCCTGGATATCTTGCCGGCGTCTACCACAACGGCGATCAGGCTGTCGTGGCCCATGGGGTGGCGAACGTTGTCACCGGGGCGCCGATGCGCGACGACACCGGATTCCTCTTTGGATCCGTAACAAAGGTCCTGACCACGACCCTTGTTCTCCAACAGGTCGAGCGAGGCTTCGTTGATCTCGATGAACGAGTAATCAGGTACTTGCCGGAGTTTAAGCTGACGACGCCCTCAGCGGCCACAAAGATCCGCGTCCGAAATCTCCTGAATCATACCAACGGGATCGACGCGGATTTGTTTTTCCCAGATGCCAGGGGTCGCGATGCCCTGAAGGTCTACCTCGAAGAGCTCGGGCAGCATTGCGGGGCTTTCTTCAAGCCAGACGAATACGTCAGCTACTCGAATGGCGGGATGATAGTAGCTGGCCGCCTACTTGAGATATTGGCTGGCGCGTCGTACCAGGAACCTCCTCAAACGAGAGGTGTACGCGACTGTTGGCATGGATGACTCGTCCACTTCTGCCGAGGAAGCCATCCTTCGGAGCACCGCCGTTGGCCATTTCCCCGATCCAGCTACCAACGGTGCCCGGCGCACCGACATGTTCATGCTGCCGGACTCCTGGGCACCCGCTGGAAGTACGCCGATCGGCACCATCAATGATCTCCTTGCATTCGGACGGACCCATCTCGCCAACGGCATGTCGCCGTCGGGGAAACGCGTGCTATCGCCTGAGTCAACCGCACGCATGCAGACTGTGTCGCATGACATGCGAACCCCCAATGTTCCTCCTATCGGGCTCGGGTGGTTGCTCACGCCATTCGGAAAAACGACCGTGCTCTCCATGTCAGGAGCGTCGCCCGGCGGAGTGGCAGTTCTGGCCCTCGTGCCAGAACACGATCTTGCCTTCGCAGCCTTTGGCAATGATCCGCGGGTGATAGCACTCCATGATCAGATTCTGCTCTGGCTACTTCGGCAACACCTCAACGTCGAGGTTCCAGACCTCATTTCGGAGACACGCCCGGTAGGCGATCTCACTCCCTACGCGGGCACGTACCGCTCGAACCAACTTCGCGTCGACGTCAGTGTCGTGGACGGCCAGCTTGAGGGAGAAAGTGACCTACGAACCGCTAGACGACGTGCAGGAGCGGATCTTTACCGGGTTCGCAGGCGGCTCGGTCGCCGGGCCGCCGCGGCGCTTTGTACCCATTCGCGAGAACCTCTTCGCGCCGGCAGGGATGCCACTCCAGGCATTCAACGGTTATGGGCGCGCATTTCTCGTCTCATACCACGGTGTCAAGGATGGCCGTGCGAACTATCGGTCAGCGGGTGGTCGCATGACTCGAAGGGAGCATGCCGACTGAGGACCTATGCGTCCGCGCATCGCCCATGTCGCCGACGACTTGGGCACCCGGCGACCGGCTCACGGCGGCGATGAGCCCGCCGTCGGCCGCGCGCTGGCCGGCAAACCTGTAGGGCCCGGGCCGCGTTCCGCCGCGTTCCGCCGCGGTACCCGCTGACCCGATGAACATCTGGTACGGCGAGCTGGTCGAAGGGAGAATCGAAGCACACGACCACCATCGGCCAGGTCGCAGACTACGCCGGTCCCGCAGATCACCCAGATGCCGGGGTGCGCACGCAGATAGGCGTCTGCACTGGCCGAGCGGTCGACGGTCGTCGGTGGGGCGTACGTCCGCATACGTCGACGCATTTGGGGCCCGTGCAGCCGGACTCATTTCGCGGTTTCGCTGCTCAGAGCCGCGTCGGGAGACGTGGTAAGCGTCCCACCGGGTGGTGGGGTTTGGGGTGACCGGCGCGGCTTCGGCGACACAACCGAGGAACCGAGGTTCCCGCATGATGAACCCCTGGGTCAATGCCACGTAGCTTAAGCTGATCATGCTGCTCGGGGTGTGAGGGTGTGGATCAGGATGGTGGCTGGTCCACTGTGGCGGGTGCTGGCTGGTTCGCTGGGTTTCTTGACGCGGTAGCTGTTGTGGCGGCCGCGTTTGAGTGCACGTGGACAGGTGCGATGCCGGCGGGCGGGCAGGGGCTTGCGACTGATCTCGGCGTGGATCCTGGGTAGCGCTTCAGTCCAGTGCTGAGGGGGGGAATGTCGGCAGTCCCGGTTGCGGTCCGACGGATGATGCGCAGGGCGCGGGTGAAACTTATGCGGTCGGGATCTATGTCGGCGGCTTCGGCGGCGCGGGCGATGAGTACGGCGATCGCGTAGTGCACGGTCAGCCAGGCCCAGATCTCCTGGTGGGCCAGATCCGGCAGGCGCGAGCGCAGCACCCGACCGGGGCCGCGCAGGTGGGTCTTGAGCTGGTCGTTGCCGGTTTCGTGTTCCCATCGCTGGTGGTAGGTGTCGGCCAGCTCGTCGGCGCGGCCTTCGGCCGGGGCGGTGATGGTCGTGATCAGCGCGATCAGTTCGCCGGTGCCGTTGCCGACCCGGTCGGGCACGGTGTACTCGACGACCCGTACCAGGTAGCCGTCGGCCGGGTCGATGTCTTGGCCGGCTGTCGCGGCCGCGACGAGGGCGTCGCGGCGGGCGCGCAGCTTCGGGTTGGCCAGCACAGACAGGTAGGTCCCGTCCGGCAGGACCCGGATCATGGGCAACCGCAGCCCGGTGGGTGCCCGCCACAGCAACGCCGCCCCGGTCGCGACCGCGTCACCCCACGCCTGGAACGAGTAGAAGTTACGGTCCGCAGTGAGCAGCTCATCCGGGCGTAGCCGCCCGTACAGGCGTTGCGCCAAGGTCGCCTCGCCGATCGCGTACCCGGCGACCTCGGCGGCCAGGAACGCGTGCGTGCCACACTCACTGAGCGCGACCACCCGCGCCTTCGGATAGGCCGACCGGTTGTCTCCCGACCCGGCGTAGCCGAACTCCGCGGCGTTCGCCTCGGTGTCGGGCAGGTCGACGTCGAACCCGTCGATGGCCAGCACCCGCCACTCGTGCAGCATGGCGCCCCGCGTCAACATGCCGCCCACGGGCTGCGCCACACCCTCGAAGATCTCGGCGAACACGTTGCGGCCCAACCGTTTACGAGCCTGGGTAATCCCGCTGGACGTGGGCACCGACCACGACGCGTCCCAACACCCCCACCGGTCCAGCGACCCGGTGACCTTGGTCGCGACCTCCTCGTAGTCGTCGTCACCGAACAGACACAACCCCATCGTCAGGTACGCCGTCACGTGCGCGGGCAGCTTCCCACCCGAACGCCGGTCACCCACCCCACAAGCGGCCACCGCAGCGTCGACCACGTCCCGCGGAACCGTGGAGACCAGCACACCCAACGACACCTGATCCGGCGACACCCCAGAACCAGCCACAATGGACGATCATCCCGGCGCCATCCACACCGATCACCCACGACACGCCGACCGACCATCCACCCGGGGCACCCACATAGATCAACTTAAGCTACGTGGCATTGACCCCTGGGTACCGGGTGTTGTAGCGCGCTCGTTCGCTGAGTTGGGCGTTTGGGCCGGTCCAGGACTCGGGAGTCTGAGGTGATCGTGACAACTCAGCGAATCGGCGGCGTCGATGGGACCGGGGAGGGACTGGGGATGGCAGTGCAAACCTAGTCCGGCAGCTGGTCCGCTTGTTCATCCGTGCTTTGGAGATACCAGACGCCTCTGACAGCGCTGCAGCGTTCAGATTCGCACCATTGACTCCACATAGAACGGATCCGCTTGTTTGAGGACCGGCTATTTGCAACCTGCGGAATAGACCATAGGTGCGCGCCCCGCCCTGAAGGTGGTATCTGACTGTCGACACGCGGAGGCGGTGTCTGCCAGGCGTTGCCGGTCTATGTCATCCGACCACGAGGCGTAGCGGCTGCGGTCGGTGGCTGTTGAGGCGGTCGAGTGCGGCGGATGTTGCTGCGTCGGCGGGTAGGTGGACGATCAAACGCTGGTCGTGGTCGGCGGGGAGTTCGAGCGTCTCGTACGCGAGCCGGAGCATGCCTGCCTCGGGGTGGACCAGTCGGAGGATGCCGCTGGACTTCGCCAGCCCGGGAACGGTGTCGACTCGCCGGGTGAAGGTGTCGCCGGCGGTGATGGTCAGCTCGTCTGCCAGGGCGGCCATGTGCGGGTCTGCCCGGAACGGGCCTTGCTTGAGCGTGGCGATCTGTTCGTCGGCTATGTGGTCCCAGTCGGGGTAGGCGCTGCGTGCCCGGCTGTCGGTGAAGGCGAACCGGGCGAGGTTGGGCGGTGTCGTGTCCAGCAGGCCGATCGGTCTGGCCAGCCGTTCGTAGCCGGCGGTGTGGGCGAGGATGTCGCTGAGCTGGTTGAGCAGCACGGCCGGGGTGGGCTCAAGACGATCGAGCAGGGCCTGCACGGTCGGGCGCACGGTGCGGGCTGGGGTGGTGTGGCCCCGGCAGTTGAAGCCGGGGTCGGCCGCCTTGGTGAGGCGGTACAGGTGGGCGCGTTCGCCGGCGGTCAGCCGTAGCGCGTCGGCGAGGGCGGAGAGCACCGGCGGGGATGGTCGGCGGTCGCGGCCCTGTTCGAGCCGGGTCACGTACTCCACGCTGACGCCGGCGAGGGCCGCCACCTCGGAGCGGCGTAGCCCGCAGGCGCGTCGACGCGGCCCCGCGGGTAACCCCACGTCGGCCGGGGTGACCGCTTCACGGCGTGTGCGCAGGAACAATCCGAGTTCGTTGTCGCTCACCATCCGAACGTAACAGCGTCGGTGACCGGGATGGTGTCCCTGCCACTACCAGCCTCAGCCCGGCCTTCCTGACCGCCTACCGGCTGAGGAGAGTCGGGGAAGGCACTCGACAACGTCGAGCTCAACTCTTTGTCTGGTGGGAGCTGAAATCATGAGTCGTACGGTTGTGGTCGTCGGTGGAGGTTATGGGGGTGCGGCGGTTGCCAAGGCGCTGGAGTCCGCGGCCGATGTCGTCCTCATCGATCCCCGGGACGCGTTCGTCAACGCCGCGGGGTCGCTGCGGGCACTGACCCAGCCCGACTGGGCGCCCAACATGTTCTTCCCCTTCGCTACGTTGCTCACGGGGGGCACGGTGATTCGCGACCGCGCGGTCTCGGTAGACCCCGGCGGCGTCACCCTGGCCTCAGGTCAGCGTGTTGAGGCGGACTATCTGGTCCTGGCCTCCGGCTCCAGCTACGCCTACCCGGCCAAGCCCAACGCCAACTCCACCAGCACCAGCGAGGCGCTGGACGACCTGCGCCAGACCCACAAGGAACTGGCCGACGCCGCGAGGGTGCTGATCCTCGGTGCCGGGCCGGTCGGTTTGGAACTGGCCGGAGAGATCAAGGAGGTCTGGCCGCACAAGCACGTGACCATCGTCGACCCGGCCGGGCAGCTGCTGCCCGGCTTCCAGCCGCAGATGCGCCAGGACCTGCACCGCCAGCTCGACGAATTGGACATCCAGCTGCGGCTGGGTGCCGGCCTGGCAGCGCCGCCGCCGACCGAGTCCGGTCACGCTGAGACCTGCACCGTCACCACCACCGGCGGTGACGAGATCACCGCCGACATCTGGTTCCGCGCCTTCGGCGTGCAGGTCAACAGCGACTACCTCGCCGACGGCCGGCTCACCATTCGCACTTCGCAGGGACAGGTCCCCGTCACCGAGGCCCTCAACGTCCGCGGGCACGACCACGTCTACGCGATCGGCGACCTCACCGATGTCGCCGAGGCCAAGCGGGCGGGGTACGCGATGCAGCACGCCGAGGTCGTGGCGCAGAACATCACCGCCCAACTGCGCGGCGAGCAGCCCACGGCCACCTACCGGCCATTGCCCTACCCCATGATCCTGCTCCCACTCGGACCGCGTGGCGGTGTCGGCCAACTGCCCACATCCGACGGCCCGGCCGTCGTCCCGGCGGCGACGGTCGCCGAGTACAAGGGCGCCGACCTGTTCACCGGCCGCTTCACCCAACAATTCGGCCCCAGCGCCGCGTGAATGGGTTGGAACACGTGGAGTACACCCGCCTTGGCCGCAGCGGCCTTTCCGTGTCCCGGCTGGTACTGGGCACCATGAATTTTGGGCCGGATACCTCCGAAGAGGACAGTCATACGATCATGGACCGTGCGCACGAGCACGGCATCAACTTCTTCGACACGGCGGACGTGTACTGCGCGAAGCGGGGCGAAGGCGTCACCGAGCAGATCATCGGCCGGTGGTTCACGACAGGCGGCGGCCGGCGCGAGAAGACCGTGCTGGCCACCAAGCGCTACGCCCCGATGGGCGACTGGCCCAACGACACGTTCCTGTCCGCGCTGAACATCCGGCGCGCGTGCGACGCGTCACTCAAGCGGATGCGGACCGACTACATCGACCTGTACCAGATGCACCACATCGACCGGAACACGCCGTGGGAGGAGATCTGGGAGGCGTTCAACGTCCTTCGCCTGCAGGGAAAGGTGCTCTACTTCGGCTCGTCCAACTTCGCCGGCTGGCACATCGCGCAGGCGCAGGAGGCCGCGCGGTCGCGGCACCTCCTCGGCCTGGTCACCGAACAGTCGATCTACAATCTGATGACCCGCTGGGTCGAGCTGGTGCCGTAAGAGCGCTGCGAGGTTCGCTAGTGCAGGCCGAGTCCCAGCACCGCGGCCACGCCGTCATCGAACAGGTCAACGCCGAGCTCATCGACGGCCCGCTGGCTCACCTGCCCTCCGGCGACCTCCCTGCCAACGCCGCCTGGCTGGCCTGCGCCGGCATCGCGCACAACCTCACCCGCGCCGCCGGGCATCTGGCCTCCCGCTACCACGGCAAGGCCCGCCCCGCCACGATCCGCGACCAGATCATCAACGTCGCCGCGCGCATCGCTCACCGCGCTCGCGGCATCCACCTGCACCTACCCGGCCACTGGCCCTGGCAGCACGCCTGGGACAACCTGTTCACAGCCGTGCACGCCCACCCGCCTAACTGTCCACAACAGACAGTCCGGCCGCCCAACGCGGCGCACCCCTTGAACTCTGGCGACCTTCCGACAGTACCGCTGTTGTCGATCTTCCATTGCGCTTTGATCGATCGTGGCAGGCAGACCCTAGATAAGGCGGCGTGCCATGACCGTGGACTTGCGGCTCCTTCACTACTCACCGATCCCAGACTTCCGTCGCGCCGGCCGGGTCCAGGACGAGTCACCAGACACCGATCTCCTCCGACAGATCGAGGATGAGATCAGCGCGGCCGCCCGCCACAGCGCTGGCCGCCGGTACCAGGAGGCGATCGCCGCGTACCGCCGAGCGACCGGTCTCATCTGGACCGAAATCGACCCGGCGGCCCATCCCCGGGCCGGTACCGCGCCGCCGCCGAGCCGGGCTCGCTTCCGGCCGTTGCTGGAGGCGTCGCTCGGCTGGCTGAGTCTGCTTCCGGTGCCCGCTCCGGTGAGCCCGGTGGCGCCGAGTACGCCCGACGGCGTCGGCCACCTCGCCGCCGATCGGGTCGGCCTCGTCGCTCGCGCGGTCTCCAGCCCGGCGAGCCTCGCCGCTGCGAGCCGCGCCCGGCTCGCCGGCATCCTGAGCAAGCAGGGCAGCATCGACGCCGGCCGCGCCGCCGGCGCCGGCGCCGCGGGCCTCGACCCCGCCGTCGCTCACGCCCTGCTGACCGCCGTCACCGGACCCGCCCGGTCCGTCCCAGCGACCGCACCGCCGCCGCCCCCGGCGCCACCGCCCGCGCCGCTACCCGGACGCACGCCAGCGGCCGCGCCGTCCTCCCGCCTCGCGCCAGTGCGGCTACTGCGGCGACTCGTGCCATGGTCGGCTCGCCGCGAGACCCCAGTCGCCAGCGACGTCGCATCGGGGCCCGAGCGCGCCGCGGCACCGGCGCAGATGCCGCCCATCGTTACCGCGCCACCTATCGGCCCCGCGGCCCTGACCGCCCCGGCCGCCGCGCCGTCGGCTACGCCCGGCACGATCCTGCCGGCATCGCTGACCCAGCAGCGCCGCCTCGGAGTGAGCGTCGCCGAGCAAGGCACGGGCCAGGTACGCGTGGCGTCGTTCGACTTCACGGTCGGCTCGATCCCCGATCCGGCCGCGATCGAGCGCCATGTCTACGCGTCCCGGGTGCGCAACGCCGCAATGCCGGACATCCTGGCGCAACCGCTGCTGGCGACCGACTTCGTGCTTGCGCTGCCGCACTTCTACCACTACGTGATCCCGGTCGGCATGGCCGACTGCTACACCGCTCTGGGCGACTGGACCAATGCGGAGCTGGGCTACCTTCTGGCGGCCAGCTACGACTACCTCAACGAGGCCGTGGAGGCGCCGCAGCTCTGGGCGAAGCTGGCCACGCTCTACCTGCGCTGGGCGGACAGCCTCTACCGCGCCGACGATCCGGCCGGCGCCCTACCCATCTACGAACGGATCGTGACCCAGGGCGGGGCCGTGCCGAACAGCCGGCTCTACACCACGCCAGGCATCGGGGCCGGCGCCGAGCTGGCCCGTCCCATCATCGACACCCTGCCGAAGCCAGGCACCGAGCCCGGTGAGCTTGGTGGCGCACCGGAACCGGTGATCGCCGCACCGGTACTCGGGGCATACCTCAAGATCGGCCAGATCAAGGCCGGCCTGGACTTCCACGGGCACTGGGCGTCGACCGTACCCATCTGGACATTCGACTACCTGCAGCGGGTCGCCACCCAGTTCTGCCAGCTAGCGGTCAGCGCCGAGCAGAGCGTCATCACGTACTGGGACCGGGCTGATCAGGGCGCGTTGACGAGGCAGCAGCTGGTGCAGCATGCGGTGGACAGCGCCGCCGAGGTCGACGTGGCCACACGCCAGTGGCTGATCGCGAAGGCCGAAGAGCATGCGTACTCAAAGGCGTTCGATCTGGCCAAGATGCGCGCCGCGGACGCGCAGGCCAACCATGACGACTATCAGTCTCTGCACGGCGACGCGATCCTGTACCAGGCGTTTGCCGGCGCTGTGGCCTACGACCACGGCGAAGTCATGAACTGGTTGGATACGTACGCCGACCAGACCCTTCAGGGCTCGCGACCGGCAGCCCCCGACAAGGGTATGAAGGGACCCGGCCTTCAGCTCGTGGCCAACCGGTTGAGCATGCAGTACGAGCTGGCATCGATGCAGCGCACCGCGGATGAGCTGAAGCTCGCAATCGACCAGGCCGCCACGGAGTTCGTCGCGATGAGCGGTCGCCGCTTCGCCGCCGACCTTCAGCGCAACATTGCCGAGCTGCACCGGGACGAGGCCAAAGCCCTGTTGCAGACGTTCAACGAGGCGACCTTCACCCCCGAGGTGTGGCAGGCGATCGGGGACCGGCTCTTTGCGCTCTACCGTCGTCATCTGGACATGGCTCTGCGCGCGGCGAAGCTGATGCAGAGCGCGTACAACTTCGAGAACGACACCACGATGAAGGTGATCCGCGCCGACTACACCGGCGATGAGATTCGCGGCCTGCTGGGCGCCGATACGCTGGCCGCCGACATCGCGTCGTTCACCGACGCCCAGCTGTCCAGCGCTCGTGGCAAGACCCAACTGATCACCCACACGGTCAGCCTGGCCACCCGGCACAGTTACGCCTTCGAGACCCAGTTCCGCCGCGCCGGCCGGATGGCATTCGAGACCACCGCCGACGACTTCGACCTCGCATACCCCGGCACATACGGTGGCCGGATCCGCCGGGTCGACGTGACGCTGCAGGGACTGGTCCCGGTCGGCGGCTTCGCCGGCACGCTCACCTGCGGTGGGCTGTCGTTCTACCGCCTACCGATGGACGCGTGGAAGGATCAGAACAGCGACCAGATGCGCCGGCGCATCCAGCCGGCCGAGACGCTCGTGCTGAGCGATCTCGATCGCCGCACCGAGCCGGCCGACGCCGACGACCGGCAGGCCGGCATCTTCGCCGGCGCCGGCGTCATCGGAAGCTGGGTACTGGACATCCCGCCCGAGGTGAATGACATCGACTACCGGCTCATCACCGATGTGTTGATCACGTTCACCTATCAGGCCCGCTACGATCCGGCGCTGGCCGGGGCGGTCCGGGAGATCCTGCATAACCAGCCCGGCGCGCACGTGACCCAGCTCGCCCTTCCGCTGCGCTGGCTGTACCCGGACACATTCTTCAATCTGGTCAACAACCACACGGCGACGCTGCACATCGCAGCGACCGATCTTCCGCTCAACCACACCAACGCCACCCTCACCAGGCTGGGCCTGCTGATCATCCCGCGGCAGCACGCCGCGGACGGGCTCACTATCGAGGTGACCGCGCCGGGTGCGGCGTCCCTGGCCGCGGTGGTCACCGACGAGTCAGGGCTGGCCTCCAGCACATCGGCCGGCGGTGCGCTGAGTACCCAGCTCGGCCGTCCCGTCGTAGGGGACTGGACGCTGGCGGTGCCGGCGGACGGCGGCGCCGGCTGGATGACGGACGGCGCGATCGATCTCACCGACCTCGCCAACGTCACCCTGCTGCTGGAGTACCGCTATACCCCCCGGACCGCGGCATGAGCGACGCGGTGAAGCAACGACCCGGACCGCGACGGCGAATGATCGCCGAACCGCGAAGCGGAGGCTGGCGATGAGCGACCCGACCGGTGGGGAGGTGCTGCGGCTGCCGCCCGGCGGCGGCGCAGTGACCGCGTCCGGCACCGATTTCGACATCGACCTCAACACCGGGTCCGCCGGCCTGTCCCTGCCGTTGACGCTTCCGGCCGGTCCCAACGGGGTACGGCCGGACGTCGCACTGCACTACCACTCCGGCGGCGGCGCGGACTGGCTCGGTCTGGGTTGGTCGCTCAGCCTGGCGCGGATCACCTTGCGCCCATTACGCTCCGGCGGTCCGGCGCAGCCGGCCCTGGACGGGGTCGGTGAGCTGTGGCCCCGGCTCGACGGTGGCTGGGCGCCCGAAGTGGACAGTCTTGGCCAGCGAGTGCTCGGTGGGCCGGACACCGGCTGGCAGTTGGTCGACCTTGCGGACGCCGCGCACTCGCTCGGCGCCGGCCCGGACAGCCGGATCACCGACGCCACCGGGGCGACGGTGGCCTGGCTGCTGGACTCCGTCACCGACAGCGTCGGCAACGCGGTTCGGTACGCGTGGCAGCGCATCGACGGCAACCTGCGACTGGAGCGGATCTCCTGGGGCCGGTACGAACTGCACTTCGCCTACGAACCGCGGCCGGACACGCTGACCGACGGCAGCCTCGGCGTGCTGTTGCCGATCCGCAGCCGGCTGGCCTCGATCGAGCTGCACCGTCCCGACCTCGGCCCGTCTAGCAGGCTCCGCTCCTGGCTGTTCGGGTACGACGACGCCCATGGCGGCGGCCGCAGCCTGCTCAGCTCGGCCAGCCAGGTCGGCTACGCGACTGACGGCACCGCGATGGCCGGCGCGTCGGTCGCGTTCGCCTACACCCAACCGGGCCGGCCGGCGCTGCGCGTACTGCCGCGGCTGCCGGTCTCGGTCCGGCAACCCGGTACGCAGTTCGTCGACCTGGACGGCGACGGGCTGCCGGATCTGCTGGACCTGTCGGGCCCGCTCGCGCAGTACTGGCGAAACCTCGGCGGCGGAGCGTTCTCCGGCCCGCACCGACCGCACGCGGTGCCCAGCCCGGCCCGCGCGGCCGCCGGCGGCTTGGTCTTCGCCGATGCCGACGGCGACGGCGCCGTCGAGTTGATCGGGTTCGGTCGGCGGTTCAGCGGCTACTTCCCGCTCAACGCCGCCGGTACCGAACCCGCCAGCACGCAACCCGCGGCGGCCGTCGCGACGCCCTTCGGACAGCCGGTGTTCTGGCCCACGGCACCGTCCGTGGCCCTGGACGACCCGCGGACCAGGGTCCTCGACCTCGACGGGGATGGCCGCGCCGATCTGCTGCTCGAGCGTCGTGCGAGTTGGCTGGCGTGGCATCAGGACGGCGACGGATGGGCCCCGCTGCCGGGGCAGATCCCGGCCGGCGACCGGCCACCGGTCAGCCTCGCCGATCCACGGGTCGGCTTCAGCGACCTCAACGGAGACGGTGGCCTGGACGTGGTACGCGTGACCGGGGCCGTGCTGACGTACTGGCCCGCGTTGGGACCGCGGCGCTGGGGAGAGCCAATCTCGGTGACCATCCCGTACACACCGCCGAGATTTGATCCCCGGCGGACCCTCTTCGTTGACGTGGACGGCGACGGCTGCGCCGACCTCGTGTACCTCGACGAGGACCGGATCCTGCTGTGGCGCTGGGTCGGCACGGAACGGCTCGCGGAACCGGTGGCCGTCGCCGGCATCCCGCCGACCGGGCCGGGCGCGTACCGGCTCATCGACCTGGACGGCAGCGGCGTGCCCGGCCTGTTGCTGGATCTGCCCCGCGGTCGCCAGGGCTTCGTCGAACTGCTAGGCGGCAAGCCGTACCTGCTGGAGGCCATCGACGACATCGCCAGCACGACCCGGCTCGAGTGGCGTACGTCCACCCAGTACGCCACCGAGGATGCCGCGGCCGGCGCGCCGTGGCGCACATTTCACCCCACCCCAGTGCACTGCATCGCCGAGGTCACCACGACCGACGCCACAACCGGCGAGGTCCAGCGCTCCCGCATGCGCTATCACGAGGCGCGCTACGACCCGCACGCCCGCGCGTTCCTCGGCTTCGCGCGGGTGGACCGCGACGAGATCGGCGATGCCACCATCCCGACCCGGCGCACCACGACGACGTTCCATCTCGGCCTCGATCCGGACGACCCGACCCGGCCCCTGCCCGAGACGGAGCGTCGGCAGTACGGCGCGCTGAGGCGAAAGCCGCTGACGGTAACGATCAGCGACCCGGACGCGGACCCCCCCGCCGCCGCACCGGAGAGCGTCGTCCGCCATGCCTACGGCGTGGTGGCCCGGCCGCTGGCCAGCGGCCGTATCAGCCTGCTGCCGCATCTGCAGTCCACTGTGGAGGAACGTTGGGTGGGCCAGACCGCACCGGTGAGCACGCACACCATCAGCTATCTCGAGGTGGACAGCGACGGCATGATTCGGCGGCAGCGCAGCGTCGTGCAGCGACCGGGTCAACCGCCCGACCGGGACATCACCACCACCCGCATATTCGCCACCGGCGGAGCCAACCTGCGGCTGCCCTGCCGCACCCGTGAGGTCGCCGCGGACGGCACCGTTGTCACCGACAGCTTCACGTTCTTCGATGGGCCGGCCGAGGTCGGGCTGCCGTTCGGCACCGCCACCGAGGGTCTGGTGACGCGGATCGAGGACCTCGTCCTCACCGACGAGTTGGTTGCGCAGGTCTGGGGAGCGCAACCGCCGGACCTCGAAGCGCTCGGCTACCACCGCATCGACGGCGAGAGCGGCTGGTGGATGACGACCACGCGGCTGGACCGCTCCGGCCAGCCGACGATGCTGCGTACCCGCGGTCCGCTGGGCGGGGTCTGCCTCACCGAGCGCGACCCGACCGGGCACGACGTCATCGCGGTCACCGATCCGTTGGGGCACCGGCAGACCGCGACGTACGACCCGCGGGCCGGACAGCCGACCGCGCTGGTTGACTGCAACGGCACCACGCGACGCGAGTCGTTCGACGCGTTGGGCCGGGTCACCGGGTTCTGGGGCACCGCCGACCCGCTGGGCGAACCGCTGGTGACCTGGACCTACGACAGCGCGACCGCGCCGATCCGGGTGACGACGACCGGCGCCACCGAAGACGGCGGGCCCGCGGTATCGATCGCCTACCTGGACGCCGGCGGGGCACCGCGGCTTCGGCTGATACCCACCGGGAAACCGGACCAGCCTTGGCTTGTGACCGGCGCACAGCGGGTCAACGCGCGCGGGCAGCTGACGGAGGCGTTTCTGCCGTACCCGACCGACACGACCGGATACGTACCGCCCTTGCCCGACCTGCCGCACACCAGCTACGAGTACGACGTGGCCGGCCGGCCGCTCGTCGAGGTGCGCGTCGATGGGTTCCGAAAAAGCTGGCACCGCACCGGCGATACGACGGTGATCGCTATCAGGCCCAGCGGTGCGACGGTCGACCGGCCGAAGGAACGGCACATGACCGACGGCTGCGGACAGGTGTTGCGGATCGGCCGCTGGTCGGGTCAGTACTGGGTCGAGCAGCAGTACTCCTGGGACCACCGGGGCCGGCCGCGCACGGTCACCACACCGGACGGGGCCAGCCATGAGTTCGTCCACGATCTGCTCGGCCGGCTGATCTGCCATCGCGCCTCCGACACCGGGACCACCCGGCGGCTGCTGGACGTGCAGGGCAACGAGGTGCGCTCGGTACTGGCCAACGGCGCCACCACCATCCGCGAGTTCGACGCGGTGTGCCGGCCCACCCGACTCTACCGCTCGGGTTCGGCAACGCCTGACGTGGTGTGGGAGTACCTACGGCCCGACGATCCCATGCCGGCCGATGGCCAGTACAACCGGATCGGCCGGCCGTGGCGGATCACCGACCCGCTTGGGGTGTTAACGCTCGGCTATGACTCGAACGGGCGCCTGGTGCACAAGGCGCGCAGCACCCCGTACCTGGACTGGGTGGCGCAGACCGACGTGGAGTACGACGGGACCGGCCGGCTGCGGGCGATCGTGCTGCCGGCCGCGGAGGCCGGCGCCGCTCGGCGACGGGTCGAGTACGGCTATGACGTTCTCGGTCGGCAGGTGCGCGTCAGCGACGTGATCGATGACGTCGAGTTCGACGCGCATTGCCGGATGACTCGGATCGCGCACAGCAACGGCGTCGTGACCACTATGGGCTACGACCCGGTTACCAGCCAGCGCACCGGCCAGATCGTCACCGGACCGGACGGCACGGTACTGCGCGCGGACACCTACTCCTACGACGACGAGCGCCGGTTGTCCGGCATCGCGGGCGGGGACGGATCCGGCTGGCAGTACACCTACGACGAGTTCAGCCGGCTCGCCTCGGCCACCCCGGCCGGCGGCACGACCCGCGAGTACGAGTACTCCGACGGCGGTAACCTGCTCGCCGGCCCGCTGGGTGGTGCACAGACCTACCTGCCCGGTACCAGCCGGCTCGCCACGGCCGACGGCGGCGATTATGGCTACGACCTGGCCGGCCGGGTCACCAGTACGCCGTGGGCCACGCTCACCTGGGACTCCGAGGACAACCTGCTGTCGGTGACGACAACCGGCATGCTGATCGAGCATCGGTACGACCATGCCGGCGCCCGCGTGCTGAGCCAGCGCGACGGGCAGTCATACTATCTGCGCGCCGCCGAGGACCTCATCGTGATGGGTGCACAGGCGTCGGTACTGATCCGGTTCGGCAGCGCGGTCATCGCCTCGGCCGACGCGGCCGGACACCTGTGGTGGCTGCACGCCGACGGTCTCGGCCATGGCACCCTGGTGACGGATGAAACCGGCACGGTCGCCTCGCGGCTCACGCTGGACCCGTGGGGCAACGTGCTCGCCGGCTCGAGCACCCGGGTCGGCGCCGGGTTCCTCGGTGAGCCGACCGACCCCACCGGCCTGATCTGCCTCGGCCGGCGCTGGTACGACCCGAGCACCGGCCGATTCCTGTCCGCCGACCCGATCAGCAGCATCTACGTCGTCGGCGGCTGGAACGCGTACTCGTACGCCCTGAACAATCCCGTCCTGCTCTGCGATCCCGCCGGCCTGCTGTCGACGCTTGGGAAGATCGTCACTGTCGCGGTCATCGTCGCCGCACTGGTCGCCATCACCGTCGCTACCGGAGGCTTCGGTCTGGTCGCGGTGGGCGCGATGGCCGCCAACGGCGGGCTGGCCGGTGTGGCGATCGCGGTCGGCATCGGCGCGTTCGGTGGGGCGATCGCCGGTGGTATGGCCGCCGAGCGAGCGGGCAAGAGCTTCGTCGCCGGCGCCATCCTGGGCGGGTTCATCGGCGGCGGTTGCGCGCTCGGCGGCGGCATCCTCGGCTCTGCCATCGGTAAGGGCATGGCCGTCGGTTGGCAGGCCTACGCCGTTAGTGGCGCCGCCCAAGGCGCGGTCGCCGGTTGGGGCACGGGCATGGCCGCTGGTGTGGCCAGCGGAGGCAAGCTGTCCGACGTCTTCGAGAACAGTTGGCGTCCGGCCCTCTGGGGCGCGATCATCGGTGGGGTGGGCGGTTTCGTGGTCGGCACCACGTTCGCCAACCTCAAGGGCGAGCACAACTATTGGCAGGTCGGAACCTTCAAGGGCTTCGAGACCGGCGGATCCCAGGAGGCCGCCAGAACCGGCGCCGACGTCGCCGACAAGTACGCCTCCACCAGCGTCAGCGCGGAAGCGGCTGCATACCACGTCGACACCGGCGAGTTGTCCGGGGGAGACGTGAACCTCGGCTGGGCGACCACCACGGGGGACGTCGGGAAGGACTACGGCTTCATCACGACGGCGGTCGCCAAGGACCACATTTCTGGCGTCCTGCTCGCCGTGGACCTCAACGCGATGGCCAACGTCTATGCCTTTGGCGGCGGGGCGGCGGCGATCGCGTCGGCGAGCATCGGTGCCGACGCCGCCGGCGTCAGTTACGGCGATCAGACCGTGATGGGGCTGAAGATGTTGCCGCTCTGCATCGGCGCCCTGGTGACCTATGCCGACGCCGTTCACCAGCTGGACTGGCTGAGGCCCGGCGTCAACACGTTCTTCGGCAGTACCGCCGAAAGCTGACCGGTTCACCGGCCGCCGCTGAAATTCCTGCCTGGCCACGTAGCAGCCAGAGCACTCACCACACAATCACCGTCCACATGCAACAGTGCCTTTGACCTGAATACGAGACTTGACTCAACAATACGAGACCTGACTCAACCGTGACGGCTTTGCCGGCCCAAGTCCCCTACGCTGATCTTGGGACTTCGCCCAACATCAGTGGCCCCTTCGGGGCAGCTCCACCTGACGCCGGGTAGATGCGCCGGGACAGCGGCGGTTTCTACGGTTCCGGCATGGCCGATGAGTTCAGTCAGCGGTACGCGGACCTGGTGAGCGGCTCTTACGACTGCGTGGACCGGATCGTGCTCAATGCCTACTTCTCGTTGGGGCACAACCCGGGTGGGTTTCGGGTCTGGTGGCGGCGGCTGCATGGGTCGGATAATCGGCTCGATGACACCCATCTGATGCGGATGGCGGGTCGGCTCGCGCGGCGGGTCAAGGCCTGGGGCGCGGCGCGCGGCGTGCCGGTCATCTTTTGTAAGGCTGGTGAGCGCAAGCACGCCATCGCCGAGGACTATCTGGCCACCCACGAGGTCACCGGGCCGGGGGGTGTTCCTGGTCTTGGTCGCCAAGGCCCCGGCGACGGTGTGGAAGGTGAAACGCTCGGCGAGCGGGGCGATCACCAACCTGGAGAAGAAGTCCGAGTACGTCAATCACTCCTTCCACATCATGGACCCGGACTGGGGCCACGTGACGATCAAGATGTCCGGGCATCCACCGTTCGGCGCGCAGATCATCCTCAACGGCCACGAGTACGTGGCCTGCCAGGCGCGCCGGGCGCAGATAGCCTTCGGCAAGGACGGCAACTGCTTCACCGCCGTTGCCGATCCGGCGGGCCTGGCCCGGGTCGCAGGTGCCTTGTCGCAGCACGCGGCTGTAGGGCGCCTGGGCCAGGTCTGCAACCGGTGGATCTACACCGCGTGCCTGTGCTTCGCCCTGGACAGCGACGAGCAGCGCCGCAGCGGGTTCGGCTACAACTACTCGATCTACCAGGTCGAGTACAGCCGCAACCTGCTGTTTCTGTCCGGCGCCCAGATGCAGCAGCTGTTCGACCGCATCGTCGACCGCACCCGCTCCCGGCTGGACGTGCCCGCGGTGCGCACCATCTTCGGAGCCAAGGCACGACCGCACCGTGACCGGTCGGGCTCGGCGAGCATCGAAGCCGTGATCGAGACACCTCGCTACGACCTGACCTGGTTCAAGGTCGCCTTTGGGCGGCTTTCGGTCAAGGCGTACACCAAAGGCGAACACGTGCTGCGGTTCGAAGCCACCGCCCACAACACCAAGGACCTCAAGGTCGGCCGTGCCTTGGACAAGTTCACCCACATCGTCACGGCACTGGGTGGGATCGCCGAACGATTCTGCACCGCCATCGACTGCGTCGACATCGGCTTCCTCAGCGACGGCGTCCTCGACGACCTGCCGCACGCATCACAGCTTGGAGCGGTCCGTGTCGGCGGCATCGACCCGAACAAGCCCCGCATCCACGCCGCCCTGACCGCGGTGCTCGCCCTGGCCACCGCCCCCGACGGGTTCACCGTCGGGCAACTGGCCGCCAAGGTGCACACCATGACCGGCCACACCGACTACACCGTTCGGCAGGCCGCTTACGACCTGCGCAAACTGCGAGGTAAACGGCTCATCGACAAACCCGGCCGCTCCCGCCGCTACCAGCTACCCGCCCACGCCGCCCGCACCGTCACCGCACTGCTCAGCCTCCGCGACCACGTGATCGCCCCGATCCCGGCCGGAGTGCGAAGCCCACGGATGGGTCGCAAACCCAAGACCTGGACCGCCGTCGACCGCGACTACGAGCAGATCCGCATCAACATGCAGACTCTCCTCGGCCACCTCGGGCTCACCACCCCGACGGTCGTGGCATAGACAAGATTTTGTCGATCGGAAAGGCTCAAGCGCCTAGGACCACTCCTTCTTCGCCTGGGACTAGCGCGGTCGTGCCTACGGAACGCCGCCGCGAGTCTCATGCACCACCGCGTGGGTAGTCCTCGTGGGCCTTTTGTCGATTCGTAACTGATCAGGTTGTCGCCGATCTTGTCGGCGTTGTTCTTGCCGAGAATGTCATCCGGGCAGCTCAGGCGGCGTGTTCGTACTCGTGTAGCGCGCCGCCGAGTCGGTCACGTCGGTGGATGGTCAGGTGGGCGAGCCGGTACGAATCGCTGATCGGTTCGGGCAGCGGGGCGAGTGGACGGGCGTTGGCGATGCCCTGGTGTGGCCGGTGCTCGTTATAGAAGATCTCGAACTCGCGCAGCGCGTGGAGCAGGTGGCGTTGGTTCCAGATCAGCCACCCTGCCCCGGGGGACGCCACCAGGGCGTGAAAACTGTGGCGGTGGTTGCCCGCCGACGCCGGTATTCCCTCTGGTCGTTGAGGCCGAAGATCAGCCTGGTGTTGGGGCCCGACCTGAAGGG
>WNFV01002576.1_pt1 | contig 24012 bp, 27 predicted proteins | sample 5400101 | NCBI WGS metagenome assembly WNFV01 (sample SAMN13153361, study PRJNA577476) | soil metagenome | isolation source: 115 cm soil or saprolite under grassland replicate 1 | place: USA:California | collected 2016-06-15 | reverse complement strand
AGCCGGTCCAGTCGGAAGACTGTGTGGAGTCGCTGAAGCGCTGGGGAAAGAAGGATCGCTTCGGCCAGCTCCTCATGGCGCACACGGGGAAGATCGCGCCCGTCGACAAGAAGACGTTCACCCTCGAGCTCTCCGAGCGCTTCGGCCCCGTGCTCGAAGCCCTGGGCAAGCCGTCGAGCAACGTGCCCTTCATGATGCCGGCACGGATCGCGTCCACGCCTCCGGACGAGCAGATCAAGGAGGTCGTGGGCTCCGGCCCGTTCAAGTTCGCGAGCGACGACTGGCAACCGGGCAAGCAGGTCGTGTACGTGCGGAACCCAGACTACGTCCCGCGCGACGAGACGCCCAGCGGCTCAACCGGCGGCAAGAAGATATACCTCGACAAGGTAATCTGGCGCTACATCCCCGACCCTATGGACGCGGACGCCGCCCTCGCCGCGGGTGAGGTGGACTGGTGGCAGGAACCGCCGCTCGACTTCATCCCCAAGATTGAACAGAACCCTGACCTACAAACGCTCCTCTTCGATCCCCTCGGCATGCAAGGCTGGCTTCGGCCGAACTGGCTTCACCCGCCGTTCAATAACAAGAAGGCGCGCGAGGCATTGCTCCACATGGTGGACCAGGTGACATATCTTGCTTGGGCCATCGGGCAGTCGAAATACTACCGGCCCTGCTATTCGGTCTTCGCCTGCGGCAGCCCTTACGCGACGAGGACCGGTGCCGAGCCAATCATGAAGCACGACCTCACCAGAGCGAGGCAGCTCGTGAAGGAGTCGGGCTACGACGGCCAGCCGATCGTGGTGATCCACGTCACCGACAGGCAGCATATGAACGCCGCGGCGATCGTCACGCGCCAACGCCTAGAGTCGATCGGCTTCAAGGTCATCCTCAAGGGGATGGATTGGTCGACGAACCTCACCGTGCGGGCGCGCAAGGAGCCACCCGACAAAGGCGGCTGGAACCTGCTCCACACCTGGTGGGGGGCGGCAGACGTTAGCAATCCCGCCGTCCACTTCGGCGTGTCGGGCGCCGGCCCGCGCGCCTGGTTCGGCTGGCCGGACATCCCGCAACTCGAGAAGCTCGTCACCGACTGGGTGCGCGCGACCGATCAAGCAAAACGGAAGCAGATCGCTGACGAGGTCCAGAAGGTTGCCTTCAGCGAGGTGGCGTACGTACCCTGGGGAGAATGGTTCCAGCCGACGGCCTACCGAAAGAACGTCCAGGGCGTCCTCAAGTTCGGAGCACCGGTTTTTTGGAACGTGAAGATCACGTAGCGCCGGAGCGCTTGTCGTTCGAGACGGTGTAGGCCCCCTCACCCTACCCTCTCCCCAGAGGGGAGAGGGACTCTCTGAATCCCTCGCCCCCGGGGGCGACTCAGACTCTGCGCGAGTTGTCGTCGGGGAAGGGGTACTCCATGTTGCGCACGGTGGCGCGTCCGACGGCCTCGCCGAAGTAGCGGATGACGATGCGGAGCGCCATGTCGATGCCGGCCGAGATACCGGCCGACGTCACGACGTGGCCGTCCTCCACCACGTGGAGCTTCTCCTCGACCGTCACCGCCGGGAAGGAATCGCGCATCCAGCCGAGAGAGCGCCAGTGCGTGGTGGCGCGCCGGCCCTCCAGCAGCCCCGCCTGCCCCAGCAGCATGGAGCCCGTGCAGACGGACGTCAGCGTCTCGACCGCGCGCCCTCGCTCGCCGATCCAGTCCAGCAGGCGCTGATTCTTGATCGCCGTGCGGGTGCCCCAGCCGCCGGGCACCACGAGGATGTCGAGCGGCGGACAGGTCTCGAGCGTGACGTCGGGGATGACCTTCAATCCGCCCGTGGCGACCACGGTGTCCTTGCTTTCCGCCACCAGCAGCACCTCGAAGGGCGACGGCTCCTCGCGCCGCGCCTCCTCGTTCAGCCGCGTTACCGAGAACACCTCGAACGGCCCGCAGAAGTCGAGCACCTCCACGTCCGGGAAGATCAAGATGCCCACGCGCTTTCTGTCCATGACTACCTCCGCTTCGGGGTCAGGTCTTGAAATGCAGCATTCGGTCTTGGCGAAGACGCTTCGGTCGTGGCAACGCTCGAATTCAAGACCTGACCCCGTTTAGAGGAAGGTGGTGTCGGGGTCGAGGCCGAAGAGGAAGCGGCCTACGGTCTCGAAGTGGGACTGGCGGCCCTGAAGCTGCTGGGTGACGGCGTGGATATCGCGGAAGCCGCGGTCGAAGGCGCTCTCGATGAAGATGGAGGTCGCACCGCCCGCGTGGTGCGTCATGTCGGCGACGGCCTTCGCCTGGTGTATCGCGTACGTGGAGGCCAGCCGGATGAGGACACGCTGGTCCAGCGTGAGCACGCCCGTGCCGCCCACCGCCCGCCAGATCTCCTCGAGGGAGGTCAAGAGAAAGCCCCGCGCGGAGCGCAGCTGCGCTTCGGCCTGCGCGACCTGGGACTGGATCACCGCACTCTCCGCGAGCGGTCGCTTGAATCCCCGCGGCGTCTTCTCCGTGGCGAGCACCCGAAAGGCGTCGAGCATGCGCCGCGCGATGCCGAGCGCCACGCCGGCGAAGCCCGAGGCGTAGAGCGAGCCCGCCGGGAAGCAGTACAGCGGCCCGGGCTGACGCCGCTCGGCCGGGTCGTCGCGCGAGATCGAATACTCGTGGGGTACGAAGAGATCCGCCACCGTAAAGGCGTCGCTCCCGGTTCCTTTCAGCCCGCTCACGTGCCACACGTCGAGGATCTCGGCGCTCGCCGTGGGGAAGAGCATCGTGCGCTCGACCACCTTGCCGTCGCTGCCCAGGCGTCGGCTACCGTTCGGCTCGTAGATCGGAGCGTGGCCGCCCAGCCACGTGGCGTGACGGCAGCCGCTGGCAAAGCTCCACATGCCCGTGACGCGATAGCCACCATCCACCGCCACGGCCCGCGCGTCGGGCCCGGGGCCCCAGGCCAGAACGGAGCGCGGGTCCTTTCCGAAGACCTCCTGCGCCACATGCGGCGAGAGATACGCGGCGGACATGGCGCACCCCGCGGCCTGGCAGAGGCACCACGCCGTGCTCGCGTCGGCCTTGGCGATCTCCTCGATGACGGTCACGAAGGTGACGGGATCGACCTCGCCGCCGTCGAGGGAGCGAGGCAAAAGCAGTCGGAACATCCCGGCGTCGAAGAGCGCGTCCAGCACCGGCGGGGCCAGCCGCCGCTCCCGCTCGATCTGGTCCGCGCAGCCCTCGATCCTCGGCGCGAGCGCCCGCGCTCGCTCCACATGCTCGCTGCCGGCCCTCGCCGGACCCCACGTGTCCATGGGTCGGACTATATCGTAAAACGCCTGGTGTGGCGTCCCGGCGCGCCCTGGGCTAGGATAGGCGGCACACCCCGCCCCCGAGGAGGATCGACATGAAGCGCTACGATCGGCACCAGCAGGACGTGGGCAACATCGTGATGCTGGAGCACGTGAACGTGCGCGTGCCCGACCAGAGGATCTCCACCGCCTTCTACATCCAGGGTCTGGGCTTCACGCGCGACCCGTACATCATGGTCGGGGTCGAGAACATGTGGATCAACATGGGCCAGACGCAATTCCATCTGCCCACGGGCGAGCCCAACGTGATGCGCGGCCACGTCGAGATCGTGGTGCCTGATCTGGAGGCGCTCGTGGCGCGGCTGGCCAGCGTCAAAGATCTCCTCGCAAGTACCAAGTTCGCCTACAGCGTCGAGGACAAGTACGTCGCGGTGACCACACCGTGGGGCAACCGCCTCCGCCTCCACGCGGCCGGCCCCTCCTTCGGCGACATGACCCTCGGCATCACCCATGTCGAATTTCCCGTCGAGCCCGGGCGCGCGGCCGGCATCGCGCGCTTCTACGAGAAGGTCATGGGCGCGCCCTCCTCGGTGACGCCGGACGCCGAGGGCGTGGCCGCCCACGTGAGAATCGGCCAGCGCCAGGAGCTGGTGTTCCGGGAGACCGGCGCGCCCATTCCCGCCTACGACGGCTATCACATCGCCGTCTACATCACGAACTTCTCCGGTCCCCACGAGTGGCTCGACAAGTACGGGCTCATCAGCGAAGAGAGCCAAGACTATCAGTATCGCTTCGAGAAGATCGTGGACGTCGACACGCGCGAGGTCCTCTGCGTGATCGAGCACGAAGTGCGGAGCTACACGCACCCCATGTTCATGCGCCCCCTCGTGAACCGGAATCCGGCCCAGCGCCAGGCGACGTATCAGCGCGGCCGGGACGCCTTCTACCCAGCCGGCTGACCGACCGGGCGAACGACTAGGAAGAGGGCTCGGCGGGCAGCCGGCCCTCCACCCAGGGGCGGAGCCACGGCTCGGCTTCCGCGCGCGAGCGGAAGACGTGGGTATTCCATCTCGTGACCTCGGCAAAGGCTTCCCACATGCGGGCAATGCCGAAGGCGAGATCGCTGGGAGCCACGATGGCCACGGCCAGCGCGCGGGGCACGATGAGGGCGATCTGCATGTCCACCTGCACGAACTCGAGCACGTCATCACGGGTGATGCGGAGCTCGGTGACGTCGGTCACGTCGATCAGCCCGTAGTGAAGCCCTTTCAGGCGGTCGGGCGCGCGGAGGAGCCTCGTCTTCGCGTCGAGAATCTCCTGCCCGGTGAGGGGACCCGTGCCGGCCAGATGCACCCCGCGCCCCCCACTCACCCACTCAGTGGAGAATGGCACGGCCTCGTCCTCGCAGTGACGTGAGCCGCGGGTCGGGCGTAGAGGCGATCAGGAGACGAGGCTGCTGCTGATGGACCCCACGCGAACAAACGTGCACCCCATGGAGTGTACAACCCCGCGCGATTGGCGGCGATCCGCCTGCCGGCGCTCCCAGCCCACGTCGCGCGCCGGGCCGCGTCGCTCGCCCTGCCGACGGTCGAGAAGAACCTGCACGCCCTCGACGGCGGCCAGCCCCCGCGACAGGTACTCGTAGAGACCCCGATCGTTGATGGCCACCACGATGAGGAGGTGGACGCTCGCGGACGGTCGCAACCGCGGCGCGGTCAGCACCGCGGCCATGTGGCGTGGGCAGACTCCGAACGTGTCGGTCGGATTCTCCAGCGGTTCGCGCTCGCCGAGATAGGCGGGCGACCCTTCAGCCTGACACCACGAACAGAGCGCTCTCACGGCTGGACAGGACGGTATCGCTCAATTCGGCACGATCGCGGCACGGGTGACATGGCCCTTGTCCTGCTCCGTAAAGGCCTCGTTGATCTGCTCGAGCGGATACTTGTGGGAGACGACGCGACCCCAGGGGTACTTGGCGAGGGTGCGCTGCATGAGATCGAGGGCGCCGCGGAGGTGCTCCGCCTCGTAGTGCGCCAGTCCGATGATCCGGCGATTGCCGAAGATGATCCACGAAGGATCGAACTCGGCCTTCCACCCGACGTTGATGTTGCCGATCTCGAGATAGGTCCCTTCGGGCGCGGTCATGCGGAGGCCTTCGTCGACCACGCCGGGATGCCCCACCAGCTCGAGCACCACGTCGCCCCCCCAGTCGTCGGTGAGCTTCTTGACGGCCGCGATACGCTCCGCGGGCGTCGAGTGCCGTCGCATGTCCACCACGTCGGTCGCGCCGAACTGCCTGGCCAGCTCGAGCCGCTCATCGAGCCCGTCGATGACCACCACCCGGCTCGCCCCCATCTCCCGGGCCACCGCGCACGCGTAGACCCCGAGCCCTCCCGCGCCCTGCACGACCACCGTTTGCCCCGCGCGGAACTGGGCGATCTCCAGCCCCGCGTAGACCTGGGTGTAAGCACAGTTGATCCCCGCCGCCATCTCGTCGGTGATCTCGGGGCCGATCTTGAACACGGCGTGATTCGGGCGCAGGTAGAAGTACTGGCCGAAGCCGCCCTGGAAGTGCGGCCACACCTCGCACGACACGAGCCAGTTGGCCTGACGCGTGGGGCAGGACTTGTACTGGCGACGCAGGCAGGCCTTGCAGTGTCCGCACGGGCAGAAGTAGCGATACAGCACGCGGTCACCGACCTTGAGGGGCTGCCCCGTCGAGTCGGTGCCGACACCCTCGCCGAGCTTGGCCACCGTGCCCATGTGCTCGTGGCCGGTATTGAGGGGCAGCGGCCGGCCCATCTTCACGTAGTCCTGCTCTCCCCGCCAGTAGTGCATGTCGGAGCCGCAGACATTGGCGAGGGCGATCTTGATCAGCATCGCCCCCGGCGCCGGGTCCGGCACCGGATACTCGCGGATCTCGAACGGCCTGCCCGTCCCGTGGAACACCGCCAGCCGTGCCGTCTCGGCCATCTCGCGCTACCTCCTGGGATCTCGTAGTGGCGTCGCCTCAGGATGCTAGGACGAGGGAGGGAGCAAGTCAACGGTCGCCTGCGCCTGGCGCGCCCCCGTCCGGGCGGGCGCGGGACCCTGCTATACTCCCGACGGTGCACGACGATTCGCTCCCCCTCTCCGGCCTGCTCGTCGTAGACCTCACGCGCGTCCTCGCCGGCCCCTACTGCACGCGCCTGCTCGCCGACATGGGGGCCCGCGTCATCAAGGTGGAGCGCCCCGGGGTGGGCGACGAGACACGCAGCAATGTGCATCAGCTCGAGCCGGGTCGCAACGACCAGAGCAGCTACTTCGCCCGGGTGAACGCGGGGAAAGAGAGCGTGGCCGTGGACCTCTCGAGCCCCGAGGGGCTCCAGGTGGTGCTGGACCTCGCGCTCCACGCCGACGTGTTCATCGAGAACTTCGCCCCGGGCGTGGTCGCCCGCCTCGGCCTCGACCCCAAGGCCGTGCGCGCGGTGAAACCCGATGTCGTGTACTGCTCCATCTCCGGCTTCGGGCAGACGGGGCCGTGGCGGCACAAGCAGGCCTTCGCCCACATCACCAACGCGATCTCCGGGCTCATGCACCTCGAGCAGGGCGACGAGGCGCACCCGCGTGCCTCGAACCTGCAGGCCGCGGACATGCTCGCGGCCACCCACGCCGCCACGGCCATCCTCGGCGCGCTCTTGCGGCGCACGCGAACGGGACAGGGCGCCTACCTGGACGTTTCCATGCTCGAATCGCTCGTGGCCTCCGACAGCGTGACCTTTGCCTCCGTGCTGAACGGCGGCAAGGAGCACGGCAACCCCCGCCCCGGCATGCTCGTCCACCGGATCGGGGAGCGCTACGTCGCCTTCCAGATCGCGGGGGGCAGCGCGATCTGGGCGAGGCTGGTGGCCCTGATGAAACGCCCGGACCTGGCGGAGGATCCACGCTTCAAGTCCACCGATGGACGGCGCCAGAACTGGCGCGAGCTGCGCGAGATCTTGGGCCGGTGGCTCGATGGATTCCCTTCCGTCGACGCGGCCATCGAGGTGCTCGAGAAGGCGCGCGTGCCCTGCGCACCCGTGCTCCATCCGGCCGAGGTGATCGCCTCCGCCCACTTGGCCGAGCGCCAGTTCTTCCCGTCGCTGCCCCATCCCGGGGGCGGCCGCGTGCGCGTGACGGCGAGCCCGTATCACCTCGATGGCGAGCCCGTGCAGCCGCAGCGCCCGGCCGCGTATCGCGTCGGCGAACACACGCGAGAGGTCCTCGCCAAGCTGCTCGGCTATGGCGAAGCGCGCATCGCCGCGCTCCTCGCCTCCCACGCCGTCGAGTCGCCCTAGCCGGTACGGTTCGCATGCCCGCCACCCTGCGTGCGCTCCACGCCGACATCACCACCCTTTCCGTCGGGGCCATCGTCAATGCCGCCAACTCCTCGCTGTTGGGTGGGGGCGGCGTGGACGGGGCGATCCATCGCGCGGCGGGGCCGGAGCTGTTGCGCGAGTGTCGCCTGCTCGGCGGGTGCGAGACGGGCGACGCCAGGCTCACCAAGGGATACCGTCTGCCTGCCCCGCACATCATCCACGCCGTGGGTCCGGTATGGCACGGGGGCACGAGGGGCGAGCCAGAGCTCCTCGCGTCGTGCTATCGACGCTCCCTCGAGCTCGCGGTCACCCACGGTATTTCCACCCTGGCCTTCCCGAGCATCAGCACGGGTGTCTACGGCTATCCGATCGAGCTCGCGGCGGAGGTCGCCGTCGGCACGGTTCGCTCCTCCCTGCGGGAAGTCGCCTCCCTGCAGGAGGTCGTCTTCTGCTGCTTCTCGCCGGCCGATCTGCTCGTCTACGAAAGGCTCCTCCGTGTGCCTCCATCGGCCGCACCGGTTGCCGTCCGCCCCGCTCGACGTTAGGCTAGTCGCAGACCATCCAAGGAGACGATGCATGTCCACGACATCAGGCCGCCGCCCACCCGAGACGACCTCAGACCGGGAGATCGTCACCACGCGGGTCTTCGACTGGCCGCGCGAGCACGTGTTCAGGGCGTGGAGCGACCCGGATCATCTCGCGCGCTGGTGGGGCCCGAAAGGCTTCTCGAACACGTTTCAGGAGTTCGACATGCGGCCGGGCGGGCTCTGGCGGTTCGTCATGCACGGTCCCAACGGCGTCGACTATCCGAACAAGAGCGTCTTCGTGGAGATCGTGAAGCCCGAGCGGATCGTCTTCGAGCACGTCTCTGGTCCCACCTTTCAGGTCACGGCGACCTTCACGGAGCTTTCCGGCCAGACCACGCTCACCTTTCGCATGCTCTTCGAGACGGCCGCCGACTGCGACAAGGTCAAGGGGTTTGCCGTGGAGGCGAACGAACAGAACTTCGATCGCCTCGAGGCGCAGCTGGCCAGCATGGCTTAGCAGCAAGGAGCGCACGGATCACCATCATCGTGTGACGGAGGACATCTTCATGCGTATCGACGTCATGACCCTGGAGGGTACGAAGCGCGAGCTCGACACCACCGCGGTCGACGATCTGCGCGGGCGAATGCGCGGTCCCCTCCTCGCCGCCGGCGACGATGGCTACGATGCCGCGCGGCGCATCTGGAACGCGATGATCGACAAGCGGCCGGGCCTCATTGCCCGCTGCGCGGGTACCGCCGACGTGCGCGAGGCGGTGCGCTTCGCCGCCACCCACGGCCTGTTGGTCTCGGTACGAGGTGGGGGCCACAATGTCGCGGGAACCGCCGTGTGCGACGACGGGCTCATGATCGACCTGTCGCTGATGCAGGGCATCCACGTCGATCCCGCGGCCCAGACGGCCTGGGCGCAGCCTGGAGTCCTCTGGCAGGACTTCGACCACGAGACAGAGGCTTTCGGCCTCGCCACCACGGGAGGGGTGGTGGGCGAGACGGGCATCGCCGGACTCACCCTCGGCGGGGGCGTGGGCTGGCTGGTGCGCAAGCACGGGCTCGTCTGCGACAATCTCCTGGCCGCCGACGTCGTGACGGCGGACGGTCAGCTCCGGCGCGCCACGCCCCACGAGAACGCCGAGCTGTTCTGGGGGCTGCGCGGCGGGGGCGGCAATTTCGGGGTGGTGACGGCCTTCCAGTACCGACTGCACCCCGTGCCCGCCATCCTCGGTGGCCTCGTCATCCATCCCCGAGCCGCCGCCCGCGACGTCGTCCGCTTCCACCGCGACTTCGTGGCCTCGGCGCCGGAGGAGCTCACCTCGTACGTCGCCCTGCTCACCGCGCCCGACGGCCTGCCCGTGGTGGGCGTGGCCTCCTGCTACTGCGGGGATCTCCGGGAGGGAGAGCGTGTGCTCAGCCCACTCCGGAAGTTCGGCGCCCCCCTCGTCGATCAGATGCAGCCGATGCCCTACACCGGCATGCAGGGCCTGTTCGGACCATCCTTCCCCTGGGGCCACCGGAACTACTGGAAGTCGAGCTTTCTTCGCGAGCTGCCGGACGCCGCTATAGATGCGGTGGTCACGCATGCCGATCGGGCGCGGTCGCCCCTCTCCGCGGTGGCGCTCGAATACTACGGGGGCGCGGCGAGCCGCGTCGCTCCCGGCGCCACCGCGTTCCCCCACCGCGCGGCGACCTATAACCTCATCGTCCTCGGGCAGTGGCGCGAGGCCGCCGAGGATCCCGTCCACATCGCGTGGGCCCGCGACCTCTGGGACTCGGTCCAGCCGTGGTCAAGCGGCGCCGTCTTCATGAATGCGCTCGGCGAGGACGCCAGCCCGGATGCCGTGCGCGAGGCTTATGGCGCCAACTACGCGCGCCTCGCGGCGTTGAAAGCCACCGTCGATGAGAAGAACCTCTTTCGTCTGAACCAGAACATCGCCCCCGCAGCCTGAAGGGAGAGACACCATGGCAGACTATCCACTCATGGAGGGCCTCCTTTCCGAGGTGCTCGGCCTTCAGCGTCGACCGGTGGCAGTGGCGTTTCGGGGCACCCCCCCGCCCCCGGGAGTGCCGAAGTTCACGGGCACGGAGCCCTCGGGCTGCAGTTTCTGGCGGATCGCCGCGAGGGGACGCACGTTCTACACCGTTCCCGGCGATCACTACAATTGCCCGATCGGCAGCTACACGCACAACATCGCGCTTCCGCCGGAGCGCGCCCCGGAGCTCGACCAGACGCTCTCCCTGATGGCGAAGATCGGCTACATCAAAATGGAAGAGGTCGCGGGCATCCCTCGCCTGCCCCAGCCGCCGGGAGTCGTGGTCTACGCGCCGCTCGGGGACACGCCGGTGGATCCGGACGTAGTGCTCTTCACGGGCCGGCCCGGGCGCGTGATGCTCCTGCAGGAGGCCGCCCTTCACGCCGGTGTGCGGGCGCAGGCTCCCCTGCTCGGCCGGCCCACATGCATGGCGCTGCCGGCCACCCTCGCCTATGGCCTCGTGGCCAGCACGGGTTGCATCGGCAACCGCGTCTACACCGATGTGGGGGAGGACGAGCTGTACGTCACAGTGCCGGGAAAGGATCTCCAGCACATTGTCGAGGCGGCCCTGACCATCGCCGCGGCCAACGCGACCCTGTCCGAATACCATCGCGGACGCCGACAGGCTCTGACCTCGGACTAGTCGGGGGAGGATACGAGCTATGACATCCACGCTCACGCCCGAGCAGCAGCGCCTCAACGCTCTCTGGGAAGAGCATCTCCGCGACGAGTTCGTGACTCGCGACACCGAAGCGACCCTCGACACCATGGTGTCTGATGCCTACGTCAATCATGTGCCGGTGATGACCGGGGGCGTGGGCCGCGAAGCGCTCCGCGCCTTCTACTCGCGGCACTTCATTCCCCGGATGCCACCCGACGCGGAGATCGTCCCCGTCTCGCGCACCATCGGCACCGACCAGATCGCCGACGAGCTCGTCTTCCGCTTCACTCACACCGTGGCGATGGAGTGGATGCTCCCGGGCGTGGCGCCGACCGGCAAGCGGGTAGAAATCCCCTTTGTCGTTATCATTCGGTTCCGTGACGGGAAGCTCGCTCACGAGCACATCTACTGGGATCAGGCGTCCGTGCTCGTTCAGCTCGGTCTTCTCCGCCCATCCTCCTTGCCCGTGGCGGGCGCGCAGACCGCCCGGAAGGTTCTGGATCCCAGTCTGCCCTCGAACGAGCTGCTGGGGGGGACATGAGGCGATGGCCTTCGAGCTCATTGCCCTGCTCTGCACGGGGCTCTTCGCCGGCGCGGCGATCTACGTGACGCTGGTGGAGCATCCCGCGCGTGTTGGCTGCGGGCCTGTGCTGGCCATTGCCGAGTTCCGGCCAAGCTATCGCCGGGGAGCGGTCATGCAGGCCGGCCTCGCGAGCGTCGGATGCGTGGCGGCGGTGGAGGCCTTTACGCAAGGGCGAGGCGCTCCTGTCCTCGTGGCCGGTCTTCTCCTCGGCGCGGCCATCCTGTTCACGCTCATCGTCATCCTGCCCACCAACAAGCGGCTCCTCGACCCCCGTCTCGATCCATTGACGGAGGCCGCGACCTTGCTCGCCCGATGGGGTCATCTTCACGCCGTGCGCAGCGCCATAGGTGGCGCAGCCTTTCTGTTGCTCGGTCTCCACGTGCTCGGGGCGATCTGACCGTGCCGCGAGGCGAATCGCGCTGACAACCCATGGGAGGGACGATCATGAAGACACCACCTGCCGTCTCGGTGGACACGTTGAAGGCGATCGCCGCGGCATTCAACGCCCACGACCTCGACGCGATCATGGCCTTCTTTGCCGACGACTGCACGCTGGAGATGCCGCGCGGTCCGGAGCCCTGGGGCCAGCGCTTGAGGGGCAAGACCGCCGTGCGCGACGGGTTGGCCTCGCGCTTCAAGGGGCTCCCGGATGTCCACTACAGTGACGACCGGCACTGGGTCAGCGGAAACTTCGGCGTATCCGAGTGGCTGCTCACCGGTACGAAGCCCGACGGCGAGGTGGTGCGCGTGCGCGGTTGTGATCACTGGGAGTTCCGTGATGGCAAGGTCGCCAGGAAGGACTCGTACTGGAAGATCGTCGAGAAACCCGCGGGAGCCTGAATCTCCGCGTCCGTCGCATCACGCGCTTCGTGGACGATCGCGACACGCTCGAGACGGCAACGCGATACAGCTCTCCGCCGAACCCTCAGTGTAGGTCGCGGCGCCTCACACGGGTGGCCGGCGCGTGTGCCAGGCCGTCGCCTTCTCGTAAGCGTGGCCGACGCGCAGCACCGTTGCTTCCTCGAAGGGCCGCCCCGAGAGCTGCAGCGACAGGGGCAGCCCGGAAGCGGAGAAGCCGCAGGGCAGGGCGAGGGTGGGCAGTCCCGTCAGATTGAACGGCGCCATGTTGCTCCTCGGGAACCCGAGCTCCGGATCATAGGCGGTGGTGAAGGGCGTGGCCGGCTTGGGCGTGGTGGGGGTCGCGAGCACGTCCACCTCGCGCATGACCTCCGCCGTCTCCGCGCAGATCTCCGCGCGGATCCGCTGCGCTTGCGTGTATTCCGACGCCGTCACCAGCGCACCCGAGAGGAGCCGCTCGCGCGCGATCTCACCATAGAGCTCGGGCCGCTCGCGGAGATCACGCTCATGATAGGCGAACGCCTCGGCGACCAGGATGAGCAGGAAGGAATGCGCGCTCTGCATGCTCGGGATGCGCACGTCGCGCACCTCGGCTCCCAGCTTGCGCAAGGTGTCGAGAGCGTCCTCGAACGCGCGCTGAACCTCCGTGTCCACGCCCTCGAAGAAGTAGTTGCGCGGCACCCCGATCCGGAGACCGCTCACGCCGCGGCGAAGTGGCGCCAGGTAGTCGTCGACGGGCACCGTGCTCGAGGCGGGATCGGCCGGGTCGTGCCCGGCCATGGCCTGGAGCAGGTAGGCGCAATCCTCGACGGTGCGCGCGAGCGGCCCCGTGTGGTCGAGCGTCCACGACAGCGTCATGACCCCCGCGCGGCTCGCCCGCCCGTACGTCGGCTTGATGCCGGCGAGTCCGCAGAAGGCCGCCGGCCCGCGAATGGACCCCCCGGTGTCCGAGCCGGTGGCGCCGGTCACGAGACCCGCGGCCAGCGCGGCCCCCGAGCCGCTGCTCGAGCCGCCGGGAATATGGTCGAGGTTCCAGGGATTGCGCGCGGCGGGAAACTTGTGGCCTGGGAACTGGATGCCGAAGGCGAACTCGTGGGTGATGAGCTTGCCGAGGAGCACCGTTCCCGCCTCCTGCCAGCGCCGGACCACGGTCGAGTCTTCGTCGGGAATCCAGTCCGCGAAGAGCGCGGAGCCGCCCGTGGTCCGGATGCCGCGCGTCAGATAGATGTCCTTGTGCGCGACGGGAATGCCGAGGAGCGGGCTCTCGTCGCCCCGCCGCAGGGCCACCTCCGCCGTGCGCGCGTCCTCGAGGGCGCGGTCGGCGGTCAGGGTGACGAAGGCATGCAGGATGGGGTCGAGCTTCTCGATGCGCTCGAGCAGGGCGCGGGTGACCTCGACCGGCGAGATCTCGCGCTTGCGATAGCGGGTGCCGAGGTCACGGATGGTCGCATAGGCGATCTCGTCACTCACGGTGGCCACCCCCGGCTTCCGGTACGAACTTGACGGCGGGCTCCACCGTGCGAATCGTGCGCGAGTCGAGCGCACGCACCGGCGCCAGCGCATCGGCCAGGAGCCTGCGCACCATGGCGAGGCGGTGCTCGGCCACCGTGATGCCCGCCACGCGAATGCGCTCGCGCAGCTCTTCCATGGTCAACTCGTGCGGATCGGCCATCGGAACGTCCCCCCTTGAGCTCAGTTGCCCATCACGATGCCACCGTCGACATTCAAGGCCTGGCCCGTCATGTAGTCGGAGTCGGGACCCGCGAGGAACGCTACCACATTCGCGACGTCCTCCGCGCGCTCGGGGCGGCCGAGGGGAATGCCACGGATGCGGCGCTTCCACGCCTCGCCCTGCCCCAGGCCATCGAGGGCGCCCCACTCGCGGTCGATCTGCTCCCACATCGGCGTCTCCACTGCCCCAGGACACACACAGTTCGACGTGATCCGCTGCGGCGCCAGCACCTGGGCGGCGGAGCGCGTGAGGCTGACCACCCCGGCCTTGGACGCGGAATACGGCGTCATCAGGTGATTGCCCCCGCGATAGGAGGCGATCGACGCGGTCTGGATGAGCTTGCCACGCAGATCGGACCCCGGCATCGGCTCCTGGCCGAGCATCCGCTTCGCCGTGGCCTGGAGCACGAAGAACACCGCGCGCAGGTTGACGTTCATCACCCGGTCCCACTCCTCCCCCGTCACCTCGAGCATGGGCTGGACGCGAATGATGCCCGCATTGTTGAAGAGCACGTCGAGCCTGCCCCACCGGCGATACGGCTCCTCCAGCATGCGCTCGATATCCGCGTCGCGGGTCACGTCGGCCCTGACGGCCACCTGCCCCAGCTCCGCGGCGAGCTTCTCCACGCCCGCGCCGTCGAGGTCGGCGAGCACAAGCCTGGCGCCGTCGCCCGCGAGCCGGCGCGCCGTGGCCGCCCCGATCCCGCTCGCCGCGCCCGTGATGAGCACCGTCCGTCCCGTCAATCGGGCCATCGCGCTGCCTCCCGTCTCTTCAGCTGGCAGTTCACCTACTGGAACATGGATTCGCAGATGCGCAGGGCCCGTATGCTACGGACAGCCCGTGAGCCAGGTCAAGGACGCGATGCTTCCGCTGTGAGAATCACCCTGACCGGGGCGGGCTCTGTCAGAGTGCTGACTCGGTTGGCGAATTCGCGATCCTTCGTGAAGAAGAGATCGTAGGTTGAAGCAACCTCCTGGTAGAGCCGACCGTTGTCCAGACCCTTCAGCCGAAGATATGCGACAGAGTCGACGGTGTGCCCAAGGAGTCTGAGCGGTTCGACGAGACCCTCGGGGAGGTTCTCATCGAGAAGAACCCTCACGAGGGCGTAAGTTCTTTCGACCGCGCCAGCTCTTCCAGGGCTCCCCGCACTGCCTCTTCAGTCAGCGTCGGATACGCGTCCACTATCTCCGGAATCGTCATGCCTGCGGCAAGCGACTCGAGAAGGAAGGCGATCGATATGCGAGTACCGTCAATGCGCGGCTTACCCCCAAGATGATCCGAATCGGCCACGATCCACTTCATTGTGCAGTTTCCTCCCCCTGTCCGCCTGGCTCTATCTTACTGCCTGATGAGGGATGGGAACAGGTTCCGATCGCCGGCGGGGACTCGTCCGGTGGCTCCGATTGTCAGGCCGCGGAAGCTGGCGAGCGAGTCGAGATCATGCGGGAGAGCTGGCGGGCGGACGTGCCCAAGGCCAGTAGAGACCGGACCAAGAGGTCGAGCGAGACTGACGGATCCCCGGTCTCCATCTTGGCTATGCGCGACTGGCTTGATCGCAAAACCCTCGCGAGGTCAATCTGCGTCAAGCGACGACGCCGGCGGAGATCACGCAGACTCGAGGCCAGCCGCAGCTTCAGCTCGATGAACGCGGCTTCCTGGTCATCGAGTCCGAGGAAGTCCTTGGCGCTCCCGACCTTCCATCCACGGGCCTTGAGGTGTTTTCTCTTGTTCTCAGGCATCGTCGTAGTCCCTCAGTCTCCTTCTGCATCTATCGATGATTACTGAGTACCTCCAGGATCACGACGGCACCCCAAGTCATCGATCGCACCATATGTCAGATCAGACATAGCGTCAAAGGGCCTGCACCTGGCGGACACCACGAGAGCAGACGGCCGGCGACGACGGCCCGGAGGGCCCAGATCCCCAGCCTGGTGAGGTGATCGGGCCGGGCGTTTTCTTGGATCTCGGCCGGCACGTGCTATGGTAGCCGCGGGATGACGATCTCCACCGTCGACTGGGCCATCGTCGCCGCGTACTTCCTCCTCTCCGCCGCCATCGGACTCTACTTCACCAAGCGCGGCGGGGAGAACCTCGACCAGTACTTCCTCTCCGGGCGCCAGGCGCCGTGGTGGCTCGCGGGCACGGCCATGGTCGCCACCACCTTCGCCGCCGACACTCCGCTCGTGGTCACGGGGCTCGTGGCCACCAAGGGCGTGGCGGGCAACTGGCTCTGGTGGAACTTCGTGATGAGCGGCATGCTCACCGTCTTCTTTTTCGCCCGCCTGTGGCGCCGGGCGGAGGTGATGACGGACGCCGAGCTCGCCGAGGTCCGCTACGGCGGCAACCCCGCCGCGCTCCTGCGCGGCTTCCGCGCCCTCTACCTCGCCCTCCCCATCAACCTCATCATCCTCGGCTGGGTGACGCGCGCCATGATCAAGATCCTCACCATCGCCCTCGACCTCAAGGACATCTCCATTATGGGGATGACCGTGAGTGGCGAGGTGGTGGCGGTCGGCATCTGCTTCGCCATCACCGTGCTCTACGCGGTGGCCGCGGGCATGTGGGCGGTGCTGTGGACCGATCTCGTCCAGTTCGTGGTCAAGATGGGCGCGGTGATCGTGCTCGCGGTGTACGCGGTGCGGGCGGTGGGCGGCATCGACGTGATGAAGGCGAAGCTGGTCGTGCACTTCGGCAGCGAGACGGCCGCCCTCTCCGTGCTGCCGCTCAGCGTGACGCCGCAGGGCATCATGGCGTATGCGTGGATGCCCCTCCTCACCCTCGGCGTCTACCTCTCCGTGCAGTGGTGGGCCGCGTGGTACCCCGGCGCCGAGCCCGGAGGCGGCGGCTACGTCGCCCAGCGCATCTTCAGCGCGCGGTCGGAGCGCGACGGCGTCCTCGCCACCCTCTTCTTCCAGATCGCCCACTACGCGCTGCGGCCGTGGCCGTGGATCGTGACCGGCCTCGCCACCGTCATTCTCTATCCCGGCCTCGAGGACAAGGAAGCCGGCTACGTGCGCGCCTTCGTGGATCTGCTCCCCACGCCGTGGCGCGGCTTCATGCTGGCCGGCTTCGCCGCCGCCTACATGAGCACGGTGGGCACGCACCTCAACTGGGGCGCGTCCTATCTCGTCAACGACTTCTACAAGCGCTTCCTGAACAGGCACGCGAGCCAGAAGCACTACGTCGCCGTCTCGCGCGTGGCCACCATCCTCATCTTCCTCGCCTCGGTGGCCGTCACCTCCCAGCTCTCCAGCGTGGAGAAGGCATGGGAGCTCCTCCTCGCCATCGGAGCGGGGACGGGGCTGGTGCTCATCCTCCGCTGGTACTGGTGGCGCATCAATGCGTGGAGCGAGATCTCGGCCATGGTGGCGAGCCTCGTCATCAGCGTGCTGGGGCTCGTCTATCTCAAGCCGCGCTTCGCCGCCAACGATCCGAACGCGACGGCGGTGGTCATGCTCGTCACCGTCGCCTGCAGCACCGTGGTGTGGGTGGTGGTGACCATGGCCACCAAGCCCGAGCCCGACGCGGTGCTGGACGCCTTCTACCGGCGCGTACGACCCGGCGGTCCGGGATGGGCCATCGTGTCCGAGCGGCTGGGCTTCGGGCGGGAGCCGATACCGGGTGGCGCGCTCGCGTGGACCAACTGGGTCGCCGGCATCGTGGCCGTGTACGCGACGCTCTTCGGCATCGGCAAGATCGTGTTCGGGTATACGGGAGCTGGGGTGGTTATGCTCGCTATCGCGGCGGCGGCGTTTTACTGGATCTCGCGGTCGTTCCGGGGGGAGACGGGGTAGCTGCTGTCGTCACGCCCCCTCACCCTGCCCTCTCCCCCTCTGGGGGCGAGGGACTCGAAGTTCCCTCTCCCTCACTGAGGGAAAGGGCAGGGTGAGGGTGAGTCCTATCGCCGCGCGGAAGCGCGCCGCCGGTCGGCGGTTCCAGCTTGGCGAGGCGGGCTTCGATTCGCTCCAGGGCCGAGGTGACGTGGTTGCCTCGAGATGTCCCGTCGCGCTTCAGATAGCCACGCTCCAGGATGTCGATGAAGACGTCGGCGATCTCCATAGGGCTGCTCCGCCCCTCCGGCTTGTACCACTCGTGGAGCCAGTTGCACATGCCGAGGATGCCGAACACCACCAGGGTGGGGGGCAGGTCGCGGAAGAGGCCCTCGTCGACGCCGTCGCGATAGGCGCGCTCGATGGCGCCGTCGTACTCGCGACGGGCCCGCGCGGCCCGCGCCGCCATGGGCGGGGGGAGGCCCGCCTCCTCGGCGAAGAAGACCTTCAGGAACGGGAGATGACTGGCGAGCAGCGCCACCTGATAGCGCACGATGCGCCGGAGCTTCTCGTCGGCGGGCAGGCGCTGCCCGATGATCTCGGCGAGTCCGGCGCGGAACGAGTCGATGGCCCGTTCGAAGACCAGGCTGAGGAGCTCGTCCTTGCTCTTGACGTAGCGATAGAGGGTGACCTTGGACAGGCCGGCCTTGGCCGCGATGGTGTCGAGGGTCGTGGCGCGATATCCCATTTCCCCAAAACAGTGGGCGGCCACCTTGAGGATCTCCGACAGGGCCGCCGCCCGCGTTGCTTTCATCTTCGCCCCCTTGACATTAGCCGCCTCCGTACCTATCCTGAACCGGCCAGTTCAGAAAATATACTATAGAGGTTACCCATGACGCCAACGACCGAGATCGCGCACGCCATTCCCGCCCGGTTCGACACCCTCTTCCAGCACGAGTATCCCGTCGAGCATCCGGAGCTCCGCCGCCTCTACGAGAACGCCAAGCGCGACCAGTGGAACGTCTCGCGCGACATCGACTGGAAGACACCGGTCGATCTCGAAAAGGGCGTCATCGCGGATGAGCTCATCGACATCTACGGCACGCCGTACTGGGACCGGCTGAGCGCCAAAGATCAGGCGGAGCTGAACCGCCGGTTCACGGCGTTTCGGCTGAGCCTGCTCCTCCACGGCGAGCACGGGGCCATGCTCGTGTGCAGCCAGCTCGTGGAGACGGTGCAGGGCACCGACGCCAAGTTCTTCCAGGCGACCCAGGTGGTGGACGAGGCCCGGCACACCGAGGTGCTCAACCGGTACATGGCGGAAAAGCTCGGCGGGCTCTACTATCCGCTGGCCGGCAACGTCCGCGAGCTCTTCGACACGCTGCTCGGCGACTCGCGCTGGACGGTCAAGACCATCGGTCTCCAGCTCGTGGCGGAGACATTCGCGGTGGCGCTCTTCAAGATGCTCGGGGAGACCGCCAAGGACCCGCTCTTCAAGGAGATCTGCCGCTTCATCTTGCAGGACGAGTCACGCCACATGGGCTTCGGCATGCTGAGCCTGCCCGGCGTGATCAGCAAGCTGTCCGAGAAGGAGCGCATCGAGCTGGAGGACTTCACTCACTGGGCGCTCGTGCGCACGCTCACGGGCCTCTTCCCCAGCGAGGTGTACCGCGACATGGGATTCAGCGGAGCGGAGATCCAGTCCATCCAGACGCTGCGCCGGGGCCGGGCCGCGGGAAACGACAACTCGGTCTTCCGCACCACCTTCAAGCGCGACCTGCACACGACCCTGTTGCAGAACCTCGCGCGCGTGGGGCTCCTCACCGATCGCATCGCGCCCAAGCTCGAGTCGATCGGCATCAGCGTTCCCGCGGGAAGAAGCTAGCGCCCTCTCGTAGGCGCCCCCTCACCCTGCCCTCTCCCCCTCCGGGGGCGAGGGACTCGAGGAGAGGGCAGGGTGAGGGTGATTCCTTAGGTAAGAGCTAGGCGGCTTCCGCTACGCCCGTCCGGGGACGCAACCGAATCAGCACGTCATTCATGAAATCCGTGAGGCGCTCTGCCAGCTCCGTCCGGTCGCGATTCTGACGCTCGAGCTCGGCCTCGGCGCCGCTCAGCTGCTCGCGGAGCCGGTCGCCCAGCCGCTCCGCCGTCTCCGTACGATTGCGCAGCTGCTCGACCTCGTAGACGAGGCCGCGAAGCTTCTCGCACTCGCGCTCGGACATATCCAGCCGCTCTCTGAGCCGCTCGTTCTCGTGCACCAGCCCTGCGAGCGCCGGTAGCTGGCGCTGCCCTTCTTCGAGCCACCGCGCCATCTGCTCCCGGGTATCCCCAAGATCTCCCATTGCCACGATCCGCCCTCCTGGCTGCGCTGGTGTTAGGGTTTTGGAGAGGGAGGCCCTGAGCTATTCGCTCGGCGCCGGCATCCAGCCGCGTGCGGTCCTTGGGCAGTCTCCGGTGCGCAAGCGTCTGCGGGCGAGAGCGGAGAGACGACAGCCGTCATGTAGCACGGGTGACGGCTTGCCAAGGAGAAACACGCCCGCACGTTAGGGCGAGATGGCGCGGCTGTCAAGCCTCACCACGCCCTCGCCGATTCTTTCAGCCGCCCGGCTCTGAATTGACCAGGATGAAGGCCACGCGGCAGGGCTTGTCGGTGCGATTGCTCCAGGCGTGGTTCGTCCCGCGCTGGACCAGGCAGTCTCCGGCCTTGAGCAGCGTCTCCCCTTCGTCCATGAGCGCCCAGATCTCGCCGTCCAGGACGAGCGCGTAGTCGACTGTATCGGTCTTGTGCATGCCGGGGTGACGCGCCTCGCTCCGGTCCATGGCGTGGTCCGCCCCCATGGCCGCGAAGGCCTTGTCGCGATCGAGCTTGCCCATCAACTCCCGGTCCGGCGGGAAGTCCACCACCCTGAAGATGGTGCCCCGCTCCGGCGGCTCGAGGACGATGGGCCGGGCCGCCGCGTCGGCCGAGCCGGTATTGGCCGCGGGCGCCCGGTCGGTGACCCACAGGTTGGTGAGAGCGAGGCCGGGCATTCCCTCGAGCTCGAGGACGTGGGGCGACGGGCCGTCCACGATGATGATGGACTTGCCGTGACCATCGTGTCCCGTGACCACGCGGCGCATGGGTCGGCTCATCCGGGGCTCCTCACTTTTTCAGGCGCACGTCTTCGACGGGCGCCGACCAGGGGTACGGATCGATCAGCATCAAAGCCGGCTCCGCCACCTTGGCGCTGACCCCGCTCGGCCAGATGTAGTCGTAGATGGGCCCAAACCGCACCCGCTCGTGGAGCAACCGCTGGATCTGGTGGAGCATCGCCTCGCGCTTCTTCCGGTCGGTCTCCCGCGCCTGTTGCTTGTAGAGCGCGTCGATGTCCGGATAGCCGCCATAGGCGAAGCTGCCGTCGCTCGGCACGGTCTCCGACATCCTCGACGCGGCGTTGCCGTACACCGCGTTGATGCAGACGCAGAGCCCACGCAGCTTCTTCGAGGCCAGCGCCGAATAGAAGGCCGCGCGCTCCATGGTCCGGATCCTGGTCCTGATGCCCACCGCCGCGAAGTATCCGCCTATCGTCTCCCCCACCGAGAAGTACGGAGGCCAGGGATAGAGGTCCCCGGCGTCGAACCCGTTGGGGTAGCCCGCCTCCACGAGCAGCTGCTTGGCCTTCGCGGGATCGTAGGGATAGGGCTCGATGGGCAGCGCGAACTCGAAGGTCTTCGGGATGATGCTCCCGTTGAGCCGCGAGGCGCCCAGGTTCTCCGCCTCGTTCAGCGACCGGCGGTCGATGGCGTAGTTTGCCGCCAGCCGCACGCGCCGGTCATGCCACGGTGACTTGGCGTCCCACTGGTCGAGGTAGTCGAGGTAGAAGGTCCCGATCCCGCCGGAGAAGGCGAGCTTGAGGTTGGGATCGCGCTTCACGTCCTGGGCCTGCGGGGCGTCGAGCAGGTAGGCGAGATCGACCTCGCCCCGCTTCAGCATGGCCATGCGGGTGGTCGCCTCGGGCACGCTCTTGAAGACCAAGCGCTTCACGGACGGGACCTTCCGCCAGTACCCCTCGTACGCTTCCATGACGAGCTCGACGCCGGGGGTGTTGCTCACGAACTTGTACGGGCCGAGCCCCACCGGTGCCTTCTTGAAGCCGTCCGATCCGACCGACTCGAAGTATTTCTTGGGCACGATCCATCCCGCACCCGTGGCCAGCGTGCCGTAGTAGGTCATGAAGTCGGGATAGGGCTCGTGCAGGACGAAACGCACCCGGTGCGGATCGACCGCGACGACGTCCCGGACCTTTTCCTGGAGGATCTTGGCGCCGGCGCCCTTGGTGCGCAGGAAGCTGAACTTCACGTCTTCCGCCGTGAAGGGGTCGCCGTTGTGGAACTTCAACCCCTCCCGCAGCTTGAACTCGTACGTCTTCTGGTCCGCGCTCACTGTCCACGATTCGGCCAGGCTCGGCGTCTGGTGGTTGCCGGGCATGGGCTTCACGAGCGCGTCGTGCATCGCATACAGGATCCAGAACGGCGTGAGGACGCCGATGACGGACTCGCCCGGATCGAACCAGACGGGGGCAATGGTCACGTACATCGCCCAGCGCATCTCGCCTTCCGGCTTGCCCTGGGCGGCCGCGCTGTCGAGGAGGCCGCCCGCGAGGAGCGCGCAGAAGAGAAGCAGGCAGCCCAGAGCGAGAGTCCGTGTGCTCTTCATGTTCTTTCCCTCCGCCGTCCGTCGATCGGGCACTGCGCTGCTTCCGAAGGTCCACGTGTGACAGCGACCGATATGGTAGCCTCTCCGTCACCGAGACGAAAGCAGTGTTCCCGACACCGCCCGCCCCAGGAGGTCTCGAGATGCGTGTCCGCTCCTCGCTCGTCGCCGTCCTCCTCGCTGCGACCCTCGCCGGCGCGTCACCGGCCATCGCGGCTCCGGACGGGACCCTCACCATCGGCGTCCACGTGACGCTGGTCTCGCGCTGGCTCGACCCCGGCGACACCGAGGCCCTGATCACCCCGTTCATGGTGCTCTACGCCATCCACGACGCCTTGGTCAAGCCCATGCCGGCCGGGATCAGCACGCCGAGCCTGGCCGAGTCGTGGTCAGTGTCCAAGGACGAGGATCTCTTCCAGCGGCAGGCGAATGAGCTGGATCGCAAGAAGCGCGAGGGCATGCTGCACCAGATCCAGAAGATCGTCGCCGATCGGGTGCTCGTCGCGCCGCTCTACCAGCAGGCCTTTCCGTGGGGGGTGGGATCGCGGGTCGAGGACTCGACGGCGGGGCTCATCCAGGGATTCCCCTATACCGGCCCCTTCGAGGACCTGAAGGTCAAGTAGGAGGGTCCATGTTCGGCTGGCGCGCGCGCATCGGAGTGCTGCTTCCCCCCGGCAACCCCACGGTGGAGCCCGAGCTCTGGGGCATGGCACCGGCCGGCGTCAGCCTGCACTTCGCCCGCCTGGAGACGCCGCCGTCGGTGGGCCGGGCCGGCGAGCACGCCGGCATGGAGGAGCGCAACCGCGCCTACCGCGAAGGACTGGCCGGACCCACCTCGGCGCTGTCCCAGGTGCGCCCGGCCGTGGTGGTGCTGGCCCACACCGCGTCGAGCTACGCGCTCGGCTTCGGTAACGAGCAGGCGCTCGTCGATCGCATCGCCTCGCTGGCCGGCGCTCCCGCGCTCCTCGCCGCGCACGCGGTGCTGGCCGCGCTCAGGCACCTGGGGGTGAAGCGCCTCGCCCTCGGCACGCCGTATCCGGAGTCGATCAGCCGGCAGGGCAAAGCCTACTGGGAGGCGGCCGGCTTCGACATCGCCGGCTATCACCGCCTCGAAGACGTGACGGACATCTACGCGGAGAACGAGGAGCGCGCGTATCTTCTCGCGCGGAAGGCCGATGCCACGGGCGCCGACGCCGTGCTCCTGAGCGGCACCGGGCTCCCCACCGTCGCCGTGCTCGAGACCCTCGAGCGTGATCTCGGCAAGCCGGTGATCAGCAGCAATCAGGCGAGCCTGTGGCAGGCCCTGCGCATGGCCGGCGTCCGCGAGGCCATTCCCGGCTTCGGCCGCCTGCTCCGCGAGACTTGAGTGGGCCCTCGCGAGCAACCTCGACACCGCGAAGGCGATGGCGCTCACGATCCCGCAGTCGCTCCTCCCCCGGACGGATGAGGGGATTCAGCGCGGCCAGCGAGCTCCGGAAGTCCTTCGGTTGCCGCGCGGAGCGCGTCTACACCTACTACGACGGATGC
>WNFV01002574.1_pt1 | contig 24017 bp, 18 predicted proteins | sample 5400101 | NCBI WGS metagenome assembly WNFV01 (sample SAMN13153361, study PRJNA577476) | soil metagenome | isolation source: 115 cm soil or saprolite under grassland replicate 1 | place: USA:California | collected 2016-06-15 | reverse complement strand
GCAACGTGGACGTGTCGTCGATCAAGGAGCTGGTCCGGCGCTGGTACCCGCGGGTCTACTTCGCCACCCCGGCGAAGGTCGGAAACCACCGGGCGCTGGCCGACATCACCGAGAGCATCGCGGAGCTGCGGTACTACCGGCAGACCGTCTTCGTACCGCTGCCGGGCCCGGACAGCGAGACCGCGAAGGCCGCCGCGGCGGTCGTCGAGGGCTCGATTTCAGGTAGCGCCGAGTCGTCGCTATGATTGCCCAGCCGCGGAGTTAGTGCGCGCGATGGTGGGTGTAGCTCAGCTGGTAGAGCACCTGGTTGTGGTCCAGGTGGCCGCGGGTTCGAGTCCCGTCACTCACCCCAAGGAACGGCTTCGCCCCCGGTGGGTGGAGCCGTTCGGCAGTTACGGCCACACCCGCCGGAGGGCCAGGGCATGTTGACACCGCGGCTGCGCGCCGCCTGGGTCATCGCCGTCATCGGGTGCGCCGGGGTGGCGCTCTTGTCCGGTGCGGTCTTCGTACTCGCCGCCGCGTTCGGCTCCGACCACAAGGCCTCCACCGCGCTGGACGTGCCGTGGCAGCAGGCGATCGCCTGGCCGACGGGCGTACGACGCACCGCCGAGCGCACCGCCCTGATCGCGTACGACGTCCCCGCCGGCCACCCCGACTGCGTCCGCAACCCGCACGTCGAGGTCACCCGCGAGACCGCCCACGCGGTCTACGTCAGCCTCACGTACGAGCTCAGCCGCCCCGACTGCACCTCCACCGTCCGCGGCACCATCCCGATCGCCACCCGCTGGGTCCTCCGCACCCGCACCATCGTCGTCAACGGCGAAGAATGGTCCCCCGCCCCGGTCGGCTACATCCGCTGCACCGGCGCCTGCCCCACTCCAGCCTCGCCCGCTCGCTGACACCGCCCGTCGCCACGCGGGCGCCCCGCCGCTCCCCCAACACGCGTTCGTCGGTCGGTTTGCGACGAACGCAAGGGAAGGGGAGGCCACCCGCACATACGCACTGGCGGGTCTGCGCAGGCAGCCCAAGCACGTCAGGACGGCTCTGTAGCGGTCAGGTCAGACAAGCGGCGGGGAGTTCGAACCAGCGGAGGTGGTCGAACTCGGCGTTGACGGTGCCGTCGCCGGAGGCGCTGCACGGGTCGACGGCGGCCGCGGCGGCGAACAGCGCGCGGGCCTCGTCGAGGTACGTCGACAGCACGGATTCCGGGGCCGTCTCGCCGTGACGCGGATAGCGCAAGCGCCCGGACTCGTCGTACCCGACCTGGGAGAGCCGCAGCGGCGGCTCGACCGGGCCGCGATGGTGACGCCACAGGCCGGTGCCCGGGGTGAAGCGGTAGTCGCCGAGGAGGCGCCAGCCGTCGCGCGCGACCAGCCGTACGGCCTCCACGATGTACCTGAAGACCGGCTCGGAGATGAAGTAGTTGAAGTTCACCCGCACCCAGCCCGGCTTGATCCCCTCACACCCGTGCCGCACGATCTCGTGCTCGAACTCGTGCGACCGGTCCAGGTCGATGTGCAGCAGCTGGTGCCCGTAGGGACCGGCACACGAGCACCCGCCACGCGACTGGATCCCGAACAGATCGTTGAGCAAGGCAACGACATAGTTGTGGTGCAGATACCGCCCGCTCGGCGCCTTCACGATGAAGGACACGATCGACAGCCGCTCGGAGTCGAGGTTGCCGAGGATCTGGATCGACGGCTCCCTCAGCCACGTCTCCACCGCCCGCCGCAGGTACCAGTCCTCGTGCGCGCGGATCACGTCGATCCCGACCGCCTGCTTGAGCTGGAACACCAGCCCGGCCCGGATCGAGTCCACGATCGCCGGCGTGCCGCCCTCCTCCCGGTGCACCGGGTCGTCGAGGTACCGGTGCTCCAGCGGGTTGACGTAGGCCACCGTCCCGCCGCCCGGCACGTCCGGCACGCGGTTGTGCAGCAGCTCTCGTCGTACGACGAGGACCCCCGGCGTGCCCGGGCCGCCGATGAACTTGTGCGGGCTGAGGAACACCGCGTCCTTGTACGACGCCCCGCCGTCGCCGTACATCTCGATCGCCACATAGGGCGCGGCCGCGGCGAAGTCCCAGAACGACAGCGCGCCGTGCTGGTGCAGCATTGCGGCCACGCGACAGGTGTCGGTGACGATGCCGGTCACGTTCGACGCGGCCGAGAACGAGCCGATCCGCAGCGGCCGGTCGGCGTACGCGATCAGCTCGGTCTCCAGCCGGTCGATGTCGATGTGCCCGTCGCGGTCCTGCGGGATCACCACCACGTCGGCGATCGACTCGCGCCAGGGCAGCTCGTTCGAGTGGTGCTCGTACGGACCGATGAACACCACCGGCCGGTCGGCTTCACCGATGGCCGAGGACAGGTGATAGTGGTCCTCCAGCTCGGCGGGGATCCGCAGCCCGAGGACGCCGATCAGCTTGGCGATCGCGCCGGTCGCGCCGGAGCCGCAGAAGATCACCGCGGTCTCATCGTCGCCGCCGACCACGTCCCGGATGATCCGGCGCGCGTCCTCGCGCAGCCGGGTGGTCTGCAGGCCGGTGCCGCTGGACTCGGTGTGCGTGTTCGCGTACCGCGGCAGCACCTCGTCGCGGATGAAGTCCTCGATGAACGTGAGCGCCCGCCCGGACGCGGTGTAGTCGGCGTACGTCACCCGCCGGGGGCCGTACGGACCCGGCATCACCTGGTCGTCGCCGATCACCGACGACCTGATCCGGCGCAGCAGCGGCGTCTCGGGCGGTGCGCTCCTCATCTGTTCAGACTCTCACTTCCCGACGCTGCCCGCGACCGTGTCAGCGGCGACCTCGGCCGGCGGCTGCGCCTTCATATGGGTCGGCGTCGCGAAGCACAGTGCGGCGACCCAGCCGATGACCAGGACGGCGGCCGGCAGCAGCAGCGACTCGGCCATCGACGTACTGAACCCGTCCTTCAACCCCGCCGGCAGCGACCCGCCGCCCGGACCGCCGTTGGGCATCCCCGGCAGGTGCGCGGCCAGCCGCGACTCCATCAGCGCCGCGATGCTCGCCGATCCGAGCACCGCCCCGACCTGGCGCGTGGTGTTGTACACACCCGCCCCGGCACCGGCCGCACGCATCGGCAGGTTCCGGGTGGCCGTCGTACCCAGCGGAGCCCACATGAAGCCGTTCGCGACGCCCATCAGCGCGATCGGCAGCAGCAGCTGGATGATCGGCGCGTCCGGCGTCATCACCCGGCTCAGCCAGACCAGCGACAGCGGGAAGCACAGCAGCCAGAAGCCGGCCAGGTAGCGCGGGTGCGCGCGGTCGGTGAGCTTCCCGACGTACGGCGCCAGCCCGCCGGACACGACCGCCATCGGCACCAGCAGCAGCGCGGACTTCGTCGGGCTCAGCCCGCGAACCGCCTGCGCATAGAGCATCAGCGGGAAGGCCATCGCGGTGATTCCGAACCCGACCGCGCTGATCGCCAGGTTGGCCAGCGAGAAGTTGCGGTCCCGGAACAACCCGAGCGGCACCAGCGGCTCGGACCGGTTGAGCCGCTGCCAGACCGTGAAGGCGGCCATCACCACGACGCCGGCGATGATCAGCGACCACACGGTGATCGGCCCGCGGATCGTGCCCCAGTCGTACGACTGCCCCTCCTGGATCCCGAACACCAGCGCGAACATCCCGATCGCGCTGAGCACCACGCCGACCAGGTCGAACTTGTGCGAGTGCGTCGGCAGCTCCGGCACCAGGAACCACACGAGGACGAGGTCGAGGATCCCGATCGGCACGTTGATGTAGAAGATCCACTGCCAGCCGAACGCGTCGATCAGCACGCCGCCGAGGATCGGGCCGACCAGCACCGCGACACCGGCGACCGCACCCCACAGGCTCATCGCGCGTCCGCGCGAGGTCGCCGGGAAGGTCCGGGTGATCACCGCCATCGTCTGCGGCGTCATCAGCGACGCGCCGAGACCCTGGAAGACCCGGGCCACGATCAGCTGCTCGATCGTCCCGGTCAGCCCGCACCACAGCGAGGCACCGGTGAACAGCACCAGGCCGGCGAGGAACAGCTTCTTCGGGCCGATCCGGTCACCGAGCCGGCCGGAGATCAGCAGCGGCACGGCGTACGCGAGCAGGTAGGCGCTGGTCACCCAGACGACCTCGTTCACCCCCGCGTCCAGCCCGCGCATGATCGCCGGCGTCGCCACGGAGACGATCGTCGAGTCGACCAGGATCATGAAGAACCCGAGCACGAGCGCCCACAACGCCCGCCAGGGGTTCACTTCGTCGGCCATGAGAGCTCCTCACTGGAAATTCGTTCGATGAGGCGGGCGATCCAGTCACGCTCGGCGGTCCCGATCGCCCGCAGGTAGTCGGCGGCCAGCCAGTAGGCCTCGGCCACACCGCGGTTCCTCGCGAGCTCGACCAGGCCGTCGATCTCGGCCACACCGGCGTCCAGCTCGGCGATCCGGCTGGAGAGCAGCTCGACGACCTCGGCCGCGCCCAGGTTGTGCGCCTCGCTGATCGCGAGCGGGAACTCGGGGAACTCCTCGACCCGGGTCGCCAGCATCTCGGTGACCCGGTCGCGCAGGGCGGCCCGTCCGGCGGCGGTGATCGTGTACGTCGTGCGCTCCGGCCGGTTGCCGGCCCGCTCCGTGCCGGTGGCCTGGACGAGCTCCTGCCCGGCCAGCCGCTCCACCGTGTGGTAGAGCGAGCCGGGCCGGACCTTCACGATCCGGTCCTCGTGCCGCCCGATGAGCAGGTTGTACATCTCGTACGGATGCATCGGCTTCTCGACGAGCAGGGCGAGCACCGACACCGCGAGCGGGGTGAGCTTCACCATTTCACTCCACATGGATCAGTCCGCATGAACTATTCCGTGCGGAATATTAGACATGGTCTGGCCGCCTGGCAACCTCGATCGCGAGTCACTCGGACTGGGACCGTCGCCTTCGGGCGGTGTGTCGTTCGTGGATGCCGTCCGTCCGGGCCAGCGCCTCGGTCACCCGGGCGTGGTCCAGCTGGGCGATCCTGATGTACAGGCAGTCGATGACGACGAGCTGCGAGTGCAGCGCGGCCCTCGCCCCCTGCCGGTAGCGGGACTCCACCACGGCGGTCGTCAGCGCGATGTCCGCGACGGCCGCGACCGGCGACTTGGGGTAGTTGGTCACCGCGACCGTCAGGGCTCCGCGTTCGGCGGCCAGCTGCAGCGGTTCGACGACCTCGCGAGTCACGCCACTGTGCGAGATGCCGATCGCGACGTCGTCGCCGGTCAACAGCGCGGCACTGGTGTCGGCGTCGTTCGGCTCGGACCAGAACCTGATCTGCTGGCCGATCCGGAACAGCCGAGCCTGCAGTTCCAGCCCGGCCGCGCCGGACCCGCCCACGGCGTACACGTCCGTGCGGCGGGCTGCGATCACGGCGCGCGCGACCCGGTCGACGGCCTCCAGGTCGAGCTGCGCCACGGTGCGCTCGATGGTCTGGATGTCCGTGCCGGCGACGACCGCGGCCACCTTGGCCATCGGGTCCTGCGGGGTGAGGTCGGTGCCGACGTCTGCCGTCCACTGCGACTCGCCGTGCCGGCCGCGCTCCTCGGCCAGCCGCAGCCGGAGGTCCTGGAAGCCGTCGAGCCCGACGGCCCGGCAGAACCGGACCACGGTGGCGGGTGAGGTCCCGGCCCGCTCGGCGAGCTCTGCGACGGACGACGAGGAGGCCACGTCGGGATGCGCCAGGACATAGCGCCCGACGGCCGCCAGCTGGTCGGACAGGCGGCCGATCTCGGCGCTGACCACCCGCGTGATCGCCGGCCGATCGGTCTCATTCATGGTGATCGCTCACCCTATCCGGAGCGCTGGTTGAAATGTTGTGCCACCTATTGACTGTTTGTATGAAACATCAAATCATACCGAGCATACCGGCGCCGCCGGAGCGATGAGGAGGACAGTGGCGATGCGAGTTTTCGATGCGGTTGCGCGGGCCGTGCTGGGTCTGGGTCTGATGGCGCCGGTGCTGACCGGGGTCACCCCCGCCGCGGCCGCCGTGCCCGACGCCGTGCCGATCAGCGGCAACGCGGACGAGCAGGCGACGGCCCGGCTGGCGAGTGTCCTGGAGCGCACCCGCCCGCGAGCCGGCCGCTGTTCGACGGCAGGCCCGCCACGGCCGCCGTACGACGGCTCGCCGGTGACACGATCGCCGCACAGGTGATCTTCCGCGCCGTGGCCGTGGTCGACGGCCAGGAGTACTTCCGGATCTCGGCGGACAGCGGCCGGGTCACGATTGACGGCACGTCGCCGTCGGTGCAACTGACCGGTTTCGACTGGTACCTCAAGTACGTCGCGCACGCGGACCTGTCCTGGGACGCGGGCCGGATCGACGTCACGAACCCGCTGCCGCTGCCCCCGGCGCCGATCCTGCACCGAGCCAACGTCGGCCACCGGCTGTTCGGTAACGACATCTGGACCGACTACACCGCCGCGCACTGGGGCTGGGCCGAGTGGCAGCATGAGATCGACCTGCTCGCGCTGCACGGGTACAACGAGGTGTTCATGCCGGTCGGGCTGGAGGACGTGGCGCACCGCACGCTGCAGGAGTACGGCTACAGCCGGGCCGAGATGCTCGGCTGGACGCCGCCGCCGGCGCACCTGGCGGCCGGCATGTGGCAGGGCGGCTGGACGCTCGCCGACGGCGGGATCAGCGAGACCGCGCAGCAGGCGCGGGTCGCGCTCGGCCGTAAGATCGCCGACCGGCTGCGGTCGCTCGGCATGACGCCGGTGTTCCCCGGATTCGTCGGGTTCGTCCCGGACGACTTCGCCGAGCGCAACCCGGCTGCGCACGTGGTCGACCGCGGCTACTGGTTCAGCCAGCGGATGCTGTCCTGGCTGGACCCGACCACGCAGCTGTACCAGCGGGTCGCGGCGCGCTTCTACACGCTCCAGAACGAGCTGTTCGGCTCCTCCTCGATGTACGCGATGAACCCGTTCACCGAGGGCGGCACGGTCACCCTCCCGCTGGATCAGGCCGGAAAGGCCATCGAGCAGGCGCTGCAGGCGGCACATCCCGGCGCGATCTGGGAGATGCACGCCTGGCAGAGCAATCCCAGCGGTGACCTGATCAAGCTGCTGAACAAGGAGACGACCTTCGTCGTGGACTTCCAGTCCGACCGGTACCCGACCGCGGATCGCGAGACCCAGTGGGGCGGCACGCCGTACGCGTTCGGGTCGGTCTGGAACTTCGGCGGGCACACCACGATCGGCGGTAACCTCGGCGTCTGGAACGAGCGTTACCGGGCCTGGCGGAACAAGTCCGGCAGCGCGGTGCGCGGTATCGCGCTGTCGCCCGAGGCGGGTCACGGCGACGTACTGCCGCTGGAGTTCTTCGCGGAGCTGGCCTGGCGGGACACCGCGGTCGATCTAGGCCAGTGGTTCACCGACTACGCGATCCGCCGGTACGGCGCTCAGGACGCGCACGCCGTCAAGGCCTGGCAGATCATGGGTGCGACCGCGTACGCGACCCCGGCCGACGGCTGGGACGAGTCCCAGGACGGATTGTTCGCGGCCCGGCCGAGCCTGATCGCCAACACGGCCGCGTTCTGGTCGCCGACCAGCATCCGCTACGACGCGGCCCGGTTCGCCGAGGCGCTCGGAGAGCTGCTCGCGGTCGCGCCCGAACTGCGCGGCAGTGCGACCTACCGGCTGGACCTGATGAGCGTCGCCCGGCAGGTGCTCGACAACGACAGCCGGCTGCTGCTCCCACAGATCAGGACGGCGTACAACGCGAAGAACCTGGCCCGCTTCCGCGCCCTCACCACGGAGTGGGAGAACCAGGTCACGCTGCAGGACCGGCTCGCGGGTTCGGTGCCCGGCTTCCTGCTCGGCACCTGGGTCGAGCAGGCCCGGGCTGCCGGGGCGGATGCCGCCGAGCAGCGAAAGTTCGTGGCCGACGCCAAGCAGGTTCTGACCACCTGGGGCGACCGGCAGCTGGACGCGGCCGGTCTGAACGACTACTGCAACCGCGGCTGGAACGGGCTGATCGGAACGTTCTACCTGCCGCGCTGGCAGCGGTACTTCGCGACGCTGGACAACGCGCTCGTCGCTGGCACCGGTCCCGCGCCGATCGACTGGTTCGCGCTGGACGACGCCTGGGTCCGCGACACCGACCGGCGCTTCCCGACCTCGATCTCGGGCGACACCTACAGCCTGGCTGGCGAGGCGCGACTGGCCTACCAGCGGTCGCTGCCCGCGCCGCCGCCCCCGCCGCCGTCGGGGACCACGCAACTGTCGGACCTCGAGTTCCTTGCCGAGAGCAACGGTGTCGGACCCGTCGAGCGCGACCACGAGGTCGGCGGGCCGGCCGAGGGTGACGGCGGGCCGCTGCGGATCGCCGGCGTCAGCTATGCCAAGGGACTCGGCACCAACTCACCGGCGGACGTGCAGTTCTATCTCGCCGGCCGGTGCAGCCGGTTCACCGCGACCGTCGGCATCGACGACACGATGTGGAAGCCGGACGCCTACCCGACCGTGGTGTTCCGGGTCTACGCCGACGACAAACTGGTCTACGACAGCGGACTGGTCGACGAGGGCGGCGTCGCCCGCACGGTCAGCGCCGACGTCAGCGGAGCGCAGGTGCTGCGCCTCGTCGTCGAGCAGGTCGAACACAACTGGTGGGACCGTGCCGACTGGGTCGATCCCGTCGTCACCTGCGCCGCGTGAGCGACTCGCGGGTTATCGTCAAACGAGTTTTCCACTGTGACGAAGGGGTGCGGGCATGACGTTCTCCGCCGAGCTGTGGCAGGCGGGTGCGGAGCGGGTGTACGGCGAGATCCTGCGGCACCCGTTCATCACCGGCCTGACCAACGGATCGCTGGACCGTGCCGCGTTCCGGTACTTCATCGTCCAGGACAGCCACTACCTGCGGGCATACTCGCGCTGCCTGGCGCTGGTCGGGTCGCGGGCGACGGACGAGGACGCGGTGATGATGTTCGCCGAGCACGCCGCAGTGGCGGTGGAGGTCGAGCGCGACCTGCACGCGGGTCTGCTGTCCTCGCTGGGGCTGACCTCCGCCGACGTGGACTCGGCCGGCTCGGGTCCGACCACGACGGCGTACATGTCCTACCTGACCGCGGTGTGCGCGACGGGTTCCTACGCCGAGGCCGTCGCGGCGGTACTCCCCTGCTACTGGATCTACCGCGACGTCGGTCGTGAGCTGCTGAAGCTGTCGTCGCCGGATCCGCTCTACCAGCGCTGGATCTCGACGTACGGCTCGCCCGAGTTCGACGCCGTGGTGGAGTCGGTGCTGGCCGTGACCGATGCCCTCGGCAACGATCTCGGTACCGCCGAGCGGGCGCGGTGCCACCAGCACTTCGCCGCGACCAGCCGGTACGAGTGGATGTTCTGGGACGCCGCCTATCACCAGCTCGCCTGGCCCATCTGACGCTGTCAGGGGACGAGCACCGTCTTGCCGCGGTTGCCGCCGGACCGGAAGTCGGCGAGCGCCGCCGGTGCCTCGCTCAGCGGTACGACGCGGCCGAGCACGACCGTCAGCCGGCCGTCCGCGACCGCGGCGAGCAGCCGGGCCAGCTCGGGCGCGCCGCCCCGGGACTCGAAGTTGCCGCCGATGAGCCCGCGCGCGGCGATGTCGGCGTCGTCGGCGGCAAAGGTCGTGGTCCGGATCTGGCCGCCGGACTTCAGCAGCGGCAGCAGGGCCTTCAGGTCGTCCGGGCCGCTGACCAGGTCGACGAGCGCGTCGACACCGTCGGGGTGACTCGCCTTGACCGCGTCCGCTACCGGACCGGCGGTGTGGTCGACGACCTCGCGCGCACCGAGGGTGCGCATCCGCTCCGCGTCGTCGGCGTGCGCGGTCGCGATCACGTGCGCGCCCACGGCCGCCGCGAGCTGGACGAAGTAGCTCCCGACCCCGCCGGCCGCGCCGACCACGAGCACGGTCTGGCCGGGCTTCAGGTCGAGCACGTCGACCAGGTCCTGCGCGGTGCCGCCGGCGATCGGCAGCGCGGCGGCCTGCTCACTGGTGACGCCGTCGGGGATCTTGGTGATCGTGCCGCCGGCCGGGCCGGCGACGTACTCCGCGTAGCTGCCGTGGCCGGCCGGCGGGGTGAGGAACTTGCCGACGACCCGGTCGCCCGCCGCGAAGTTTTCCACGCCCTCGCCGACGGACTCGACGGTGCCGGCGGCGTCCACGCCGAGGATGAGCGGGAAGTCGTGCGGCATGCTGCCGTCCAGCGCCCCGTCCCCGACCTTGAGGTCGAACGGATTGACCCCGGCGGCCTCGACCTTGACCAGGATCTGCCCCGGTCCGGCCTCGGGCTTCGGCGCCTCGATCAGCTCGGGCGCGGCTCCGAACTCCTGGACGGCGATGGCACGCATCGTGTGGGTCCCCTTTCGACGAGCGCCACTGTACGACGCTGCCGGTTGCGGCCCTGGTCCGCGGCGCGCGACCGGGCTCGCCGCTGGTCGTCGTACAGCTAGTCTCGAAGGTGAAGGTTCGTCACCCGGGAGGTCCTGCGTGGTTGCTGCGAGCAATGACTTCTACGACGTCGTGATCGTCGGCGGGGGCCACAACGGCCTGGTCGCGGCGGCGTACCTGGCCGGGGCCGGGTTGTCGGTGCTCGTGGTCGAGCGGCAGGGGCACATCGGTGGGGCGGCGGTGAGCGCGCCGGTGTTCCCGGGGATGGACGCACGGCTGTCGCGGTACTCGTACCTGGTCAGCCTGCTGCCGGACAAGATCGTCGCCGACCTGGGGCTGGGGCTGGAGCTGCGGTCGCGAGCGGTCGGGTCGTACACGCCGGTGCGGCGCGATGGGCGCGACCTCGGGCTGCTCGTGGAGAGCGGGAACGGGACGCGGGAGTCGTTCGCGGCGCTGACCGGGAGCGACGCCGAGTACGACGCGTGGCAGCGGTTCTACGGCGAGGTCGCGGAGTTCGCGCGGGCGGTGGCGCCGACGTTCCTGGAGCCGCTGGCGACCGCCGCCTCGGTGCGGCGGCGGGTGGATCCGGCGGTGTGGGCCGCGCTGGTGGAGCGGCCGCTGGGCGAGGTGCTCGAGGAGCGGTTCGCCGACGACACCGTGCGGGGTGTGGTGGCGACGGACGCGGTGATCGGGACGTTCGCGTCGCTGCGGTCGGAGTCGCTGCTGCAGAACCGGTGCTTCCTGTACCACGTGGTCGGCAACGGAACCGGTGAGTGGCGGGTGCCGGTCGGCGGCATGGGCGCGGTGACGGACGCGCTGGCCGGGGCGGCTTTGCGCGCCGGGGCGCAGGTGGTGACGGGGGCGGCGGTGTCGTCGGTCTCGGCCGATGGGACAGGCGCGTCGGTGAGCTGGCTGGGTGGGGACGGCGAGCGGACCGTCGAGTGTTCGTACGTGCTCGCCAATGTTGCGCCGAGCGTTTTGGATCGCCTGCGCGGCCGGTCGGCTGCCGTGGTGCCGGAGGGGTCACAGCTGAAGATCAACCTGCTGCTGTCGCGCCTGCCGCGGCTGCGGTCAGGGGACTCGCCGTCGCGGTCCTTCGCGGGGACCTTCCACGTCGACGAGGACTACAGCCGGCTGGAGACGGCGTACGACGAAGCGGCGCGCGGGGTGCTGCCTTCGGTGACGCCGTCGGAGGTGTACTGCCACACGCTGACGGACCCGTCGATCCTCGGATCCGGTCTGGCGGCGCGCGGGTATCACACGATGACGGTGTTCGGGGTGCACTTCCCGGCGCGGCTGTTCGCCGCCGACAACGCGGCGATGCGTGACGAGGCGTGCCGGCGGGTGCTCGCCGGGCTGGAGTCGTACCTGGCGGAGCCGCTGGAGCCGTGTATCGCCGTCGACGCCGAGGGTAACCGTTGTGTCGAGGTGAAGACGCCGCTGGACATCGAGGCCAGCGTCGGGATGCCAGGCGGTCACATCTTCCACGGCGACCTGTCGTGGCCGTGGGTGTCGTCGGACGCCGAGGCCGGTCGCTGGGGTGTCGAGACCGACGTCGCCAACCTCCTGATCTGCGGCTCCGGCGCCCAACGCGGCGGCGCCGTCAGCGGCATCCCCGGCCACAACGCCGCCATGGCGATCCTGTCCCGGCACCCCTAGCGAGAGCCGCGCCAGGGCGCTCCGGAGCCCGATTTCACTCCTGGGCCATCCGCCTGTTACGATCGTCGCCGCCCGTGAGGGTGATGCGCCGCTAGCTCAATTGGCAGAGCAGCTGACTCTTAATCAGCGGGTTCGGGGTTCGAGTCCCTGGCGGCGCACCAAAAGCCCAGGTCACGATGGTGGCCTGGGTTTCTTCATGCCCGCAGGTCACCTTTTATTCGACCTTTTCAGCCACGCACCTCTCACGCTGCCCCAGCTCGCGGCTCCAACCGCTTGTGCTGGAGTCGGCCCTCCGGCCCGCAGCTGATCGTGACTGTGCATCACATCACATCGGCGCGCAGCATGTCGACTTGGCCGATACTTCGGGCCGCCGGGCGTTGAGCAACCAACCCCCCACGCCGGTTGGAGGCAAGACATGCCAAGGCCACCACTGCCCATCGGAACCTGGGGAGAGATCTCCACCAGGGCCACGAAAACCAACACCCAGATCGATACGGTCGTGGTCGACGTTGTGGTCGGGCCGCCTCCGATCGGGCGACCCGAGGTGATCGAGCCGGCCAACCGCCTCCATCTGCGCCGGCCGCTCGTCACTCACCCCTACCGCCTCTACCCGGTCGCCGACCAGATCGCCGACAAAGTCTGCGCGACCATGGACACCAACTATCCCGGCGGCAAGCGCAGCAGCCGCGTCAAGGACCTGGTCGACCTCGTCGTGCTGGCGCACACCCAGGCAGTGGACCTGAACGAGCTACGGATCGCGATCGCCGCCAAACAGAACCTCAGCGACATCGATCCGTTCAAGCACTTCGACATCCCCGCCGACTAGACCCGGACCTACCCCAAAACCGCCAAAGGCGTACCCGTAGCCGAATCCTTCACCGCCAAGACCGCAGCAGAACTCGCCGCCGCCTTCATCGACCCGGCGCTCGACAAGAACTCGAACACCGCGACCTGGAGCCCACAGCGCCTGACCTGGGCGGCGGCCCGCAACGGCTCCGGATCGACCCGCGAGATCGACTGATGCGCGTTTCGCAACCAGACCAGAAGGCGTCGCGCTGACTCAGCCGTTCACGGCTGCCCAAGGTAGACAGCCACCACGAGCTGCACAGTTGGGTTCCTGGATCTGGGGAGCCGGAGGCACGTAAAGAAGACGCCCCAAGTCGCCGACCGGCGCGCTCTCCACCCCTTGACCGGCCGCATTCTGCCGGAGTGGATCGAGTCTCTTCAGCCTCGTAACGCATCATGCAAGGGCTGAACGCAGGGGCGGAAGAGCGACGACACGAGGCTCGACTATGCGTACGCCGTACTGACGAGTCTCAACGCACCATTGATGAAGCCGCCGTACACGAATCGGAATCACTTCGCCCTGCAATGAGAATCGCCCGTACCGTGAACACGCGGAGCTCGCTGCCGCGCCGTGACCTGGTGTCTCCCGGTTTCGCGCAGCACTCATCCGCCTCGTACCTCACGGCGACGTGGCACCCTACCGGTCCCGTTGCTGGGGATCCGAGGGGAGGTGGTCGTCACCAGCACCGGCGCCTCGGCCAGCCCGGCGATCTGCAGCCTCTCTTCAGAATGCGCCGCGCCGGAACTGTCGGCGGTCTGATCCAGAATGCCGTCTACTGGACGTGGCCTCACAGAGAGCGACGAGCATGACCACTGCTGTACGGGCGGCCTCCTGGCTGCCTGATGTGCGAATCACCGTGGCGCAGCTTGCGTCCGGAATCCTCGAGTACGCCGAGCAGTTCACCAGCGACTCCCCCTTTCGGCTCCCCTATCCTGCGAATCTTCAGATGGCCCTGGATCGGCTGACGCTGCTGTCTTGGCACCAGGGCGTGGCACCACCGGGGAGCGTCGTCGAACTGCTCCAGGTTGCCCACGCATCGTTCGAGGAGTGGCCGCTGGATCTGGCCGATGCCGAGCTCGACCCAGAGGAGTCACTCTTGGCGTATGGCCGCCCGACAGTGGCCTGTGAAGAGCTGGGCATGCTCCGCGGTGACGTCGAAGCCGAGCTACGCGAAAACGAGCTCATGCATGCGGTGATGGACAAGTCCCGCGCAGAGGAAGCGCCGAAGTCCTACGTGGCGTTCCGAAAGCTGCTGATCAGCAAGCCCGCGATCACCGCGCTCGACCTCGACGCCCGGCTTGCCGACCCGCACTTGGCTCTGCTCTCCAGCGAAGTACGGCAAGCGTACGCCGACGTGCCACCCGAAGCGATCGCTGACGGCATCGTGCGTACCTGTGGTGGTTGCCACGGGCTTCGGCTGCCGCTCGACGACGATCGAACCTGGGCCTGCGTTGACGATTCGTGCCCGGATCCGAGCAGCGTCGGTCCCGACCATCGTGCTGCCGACGGTGTGCTCTGGTTGCGTCGGGAACTCCGAACATTCATTACCGGTCCCGGTCGCGCAGAGCTCCGTATCGCCGACGCCGTGACCAATCTGGGGGTTGCCGCGCGTCTCTGGCCGGACTTCGACACCTATGATCTGTCGGTTTTCGCAAAGCATTCCTGGGTCGTCGACGTCAAGGCCTGGCGCAACCCCATACGGCTTGCTCACAACCTGCGGGAGCGCCTGTTCGCCGTACCCAAAGACGCCGAGCGGGCATACATCGTGATCGCACGCGAGCAGGTCAAGTCTCATTCTCGGTACCTCGATCGACTGCGAAAGGCTTGCCCTGCAGTCCGCCGGGGTCAACGGATTGTTGCCGTCTCCGAGGACCAGTTCCTGAACGCAGTACGCCGTCGTGTGGAGGCAGAGCGATGAGACAGATCCGCGACGCCCGCACGTGGTTTCGCCAACAGCTTCAGGGACACTACGTTCCCGCTCCAGACCAGCCATCGGTGACACAACTGATGGACACCGAGTTGTGTCTGTACCTGCTGAACGCGGTTGCCGAAGGTCAAGCTGCCGAGGGCGTGCCGGCGCTTCTCGATGGTTATCGGGCGGCCTGGGACGCCGTGGATACCGTGCCTTCCGATGCCGATGTGCGGCTGGCCAATGCGCGTGCGATTCTGTGGCGGACACAACGTCCGTACGGCTGGGAAGCGACACTCCGCGCCTACCTCTCTGTTCCAGCCGAGGTGCGAGGGTTCTCCATCGATGACCTTGGGCGACCAGTCGACCGGCCCTGCCGGGTAGCCGCAGATCGGTGGCGGTGGTATGAACGGCTGCTCACCGAACCGTTGCCGTTCGGGTCGACCGCGGTGAAGTTCGCGGAACCAGGGTCATATCGCATGAGCTCCACCGCGCGGGGAATCGGCGTCCCCATTCCCCATGATCTACCCCAAGCGCCGATCCCAGCACGGCATGACTTGTCAGTACGCCACCGAGAAGTAGTGGAGGTCCGGTGGGAGGACCTGATCGCGACTGCGAGTGGCATGAATGACGCAGATCAGCGAGCCGGTCGACCGGACAACCACTGGGCTGAACGCCTGCGCGATGTCACGTTGCAGGTGCGGATGTCCGATGACACCTTCAGCGACGAGGTCGGCATCCTCCGAATCGATCGGATCCTGCATCTCGTCGGCCTGGTCAGCGTCGGCAAGAGCACTCTGGTGATGGTTCTGGCGGTATGGGCCGCACAGCACAACCGCCGCGTGACGATTGTCGTCGGTGACAATTCCGCCGCCATGCGGATGACTCACGACCTGTCCGGATATGACAATGTGAACGCGGCGCCAGTCATGGGGCAGAACCGAACGCGCCACACGGAGCGCCTGCATCGGCTGCAGCCACCGCCTCCGGGGCGTGTGGTTCCCATCGATACCTTCGGTTTCGAACTGGTCAGCACGGCCTGCGCCCTGGACGCCGTCCGCGGCGGCCCGCACCCGCTCGAGATCAGAGAAGCACCGTGCCAGCACCTCATCGGGACCGATCCTGGTGCCCCGGTGGACGGCTGGCGCGACAAGCCGCGACGAACGTGCCCGCTGTGGTATGGCTGCCAACGACACGAGGCCTCCCGACAGCTCGTGGATGCGAACGTGTGGATCGCGACTCCCTGGAGCCTCGTACACACCCAGGTCCCCGGGCCAGTGGCGGACGACAGCATGCGCTACCTGGAAGCCGCGTGGCGACGGAGTGATCTCGTGCTGGTCGACGAAGCGGATCAGGTGCAGGCAAACCTCGACGAGATGTTCGCAGGCGCTCAGGTTCTGCTCGGCCCCAGCGAGGAGGCCTGGATCGACGAGCTCAATGAACGGGTCAACGAGAAGCTACGGTCTGCCGGGCGCGCGCAGGTCCGTTCGCATCAGGTCCGTCGGTTCATCCTCGCGCTCAACCATGCCCGCACTGCGGCCGATGTCATCTACCAACTGCTCCAGCGCGACCGATCACGAGCCGGCAAGCCGGTGCTGCGCTGGATGGACCCCGATTACTTCACGGCCTGGGGACTGTTCGACGACCTTGCGCAGGATTGGGCCGGCTACGCTCGACCAACCGGTGGCAAGCCTAGACCGGGGTGGGACAGCGACCTGCTCTACCTACGGCTGCGCGAGCAGTTCGACGTATTCATCGACAATCCTTCCGGCGCTTCCGGTGACGTCGCAAGCGGCCTCACCCAGTTGGCTGAGGCGGCGCTGTCCATCACGGAGGAGGACGTGCGCGAGCAGGCCGTCCGGCAATGGCTGACCGACCTGAGCGATCGAGAGCTGGTCGAGAGCCGGAAGATCTCACCGTCCACTGTCGACTGGACCGTTTGGCGGCTCGAGCTGGCGATCGCCGTGGCGGTCGTCGCGGATCGGCTCAATCTGATGCTCGCGATCTGGCCGCAGGTGGCGAGCGAGCTCGACATGCACGACGCGCTGCCGACCGACGCGCGACGCCCGCCGAGTGACCTCGCCGTTGCCGTGCCCGAGTCGCCTATGGGCAACGTCCTCGGTTTCCAGTACGTCGAGGACGAGACCAGGTCGCGCGACGGGGAGCTCGGCGAGTTCCGCTTCTTCCGTTACGCCGGTGTCGGCCGCGCCCTCCTGACCGGGCTGCCCGACTTGTTCCCTGCCGACGGCCGCGGGCCGCAGGTGTTGTTGCTGTCCGGAACAAGCTGGGCTGGTACGTCCCCGCGCTACCACATCGACATACCGGTCGGAGCAATCCTCAGTCCACCGCCCGACAAGCTCGCCGCGGTCTCCGAGACGACCTTCGCCCTGGACATCCAGCACACCGGCGAGCGAACCACGCCTATCTGGGTCTCCGGTCGCTACGGAGCAACCCGGACCGCGGCACTGCAGCAAATGGTCGCTGCCTTGACCAGGCCGGGAGCAGGACCGGGCAGGCCCAACCGGCTCGAACGCGAACGCGACAGCTTGCCGGACGGACGCCGTAAGGTCCTCCTCCTCGTCGGCAGCTACCGCGAGGCTCGCGCGGTATTCGACGAGCTGCTGCGGCAAAAGTCTTCGTGGCAGGGGCAAGTACGTTGCCTCATCCCGGACGACGAGCTCGAGACCGGCTGGGACGACGGCCAGCTTCTCCGTCGAGGCGATGTTGCCGATTTCGGTGCGGACTCGACCTGGTTGCTCGTGGCACCGATTCTGGCGGTGGAGCGCGGACACAACATCCTCAACAGTGCCGGGGTCGCGGCAATCGGCGCGGCCTTCTTCCTCGTCCGTCCGCATCCGCGTCCCAAAGACCTGGCTTACGTCACACAACGCATCAACCAGTACGCCCTCGAACAGCTGCGTCCACAGCATGTCGATGACGACTGGCCGGAGCACGAGCGCCTGGCAAGCTCCGGTCGAAAGCGGCGGCGAGCCGCTCAGCGCCAGTGGCGCCGGCTTCTGCACGCCTTGGTCGCGTACAGCCAGCTCAGCGACGACGAGCGCGACCGCGTCGCGTGGACGCAGCTCGTCACGATCTGGCAGGTGGTCGGACGACTCCTGCGCGGCGGCCAGGCCGCGAAGATCTACTTCTGCGATGCGGCTTTCGCGCCGAACACTGCCGGGCGTAATGACGATCTCGATGACGCGAGCACCAGCCTGCTGCACGGCATGCGCGGCGTTCTCGCCCCCTACTTCCACGACTGCAGCACCGACACCGACCGACATCTGGTACAAGCCCTCTACGAGCCGCTGTACCAGGCACTGACGACCATGGGAGATCGCTGACATGGCACCCCGGTACGACGAACTCGCAGTCACCGTAATGCGACTCAATCCCGCCGCACCAATCGAGCGCGGCTACCACCTCATGCGCTTCCCCGGACGGTGGAAGGGACCTCTGCGGCGACTCGCGGCAGCCAGGCGCGGCGGCGACGTCGTCAGCATCCCGATCAAGTCTCTGAACGCCGCGATCACCGCTCTCGTTCCGGACTGCGTCGTGACGCTGGAGTACGCCGGTCGTGGCGACGACGACCAGGAATGGCTGCTCGCGCACCGGGACGTCAATCCTGCGGCCATCTTCAATATCGTCGCAGCTTGGGTGCGGTCACAGAAGGCCGCTCCGGAGCAGATCGCACAGACTCTGTCACAACTCCACGCTTCCGACCTCGGCTGGTCGCCGGTCAGCATCAACCTCTCGGCCCCAGACCAGGTCAAACGGGCCATGCGGCTGCTGCCGATGGACATGGCAGCCACACTCTCCCGGCCGGACGCGCACTGCGACCACAACAACCTGCGCTTTCTGCGGTGCCCGACAGACACCGGCGCAGAGCTGATCTCCTGGCCCCCTGAGCGCATAGAAGATCAGACACCGTTCTCCGTCATGATCGGGATCACCACTCAAACCCTGCCCACCAGTGACGAGTTGCTGATCTATCTGTCCTTCGGTGTCCGCCGCTGGGTCCCTGTGCGCCCCAAACTCTCCCTCGCCCACGCACATTCCGTTTACATCGCACCCACCGTTCCGTACTTGACCGAAGCCGGGAACTCGCGGCATTTCGGTGTCGCCAAGATCAAGGCGACCAGAGTCAAGGGCGACGACGGAACGATGACCTACTTACCACAGTGGGACGACACCTTGGCCGAGGTCCTACGCGAGCTCGGCTGCCTGGACCGTTTACCTGATCCCCAGCAGCTGATCGACAAGCCCTTGGATTATCTTCAGCGAGTTGGTGATTCCGCAGCTCTCGTCTACAAAACGGGGATGGTGCGCTCGGAGAAGGTCAGCGCCGGTCTGTCGCTCGCGGATCGCGAACCGCTGGTCGAGTGGGTCGCCTCCGAGCTCGAGCCACACCTGGAGTTGGCAGCGCCGCTTCCCCGCGAGAAGACCGTGGTCTACAAGGGCCTGAGCGGAATCGGCAGCGAGGCGATCTCGGCGGAGTACCTCAGCGAAGTTCTGGGACCCCGGTTGACCATCGAACTGATGACGGACACAAGCGAAGCCACCAGCTACGCGCTCGAACGGCTGTCGGCCCGACTCGGAGTGGCCGTTCCGGAGGCCAAGGATCTCGACGAGGCCGAGACGCTCATCGAGCTTGGGCCGATCAGGGTCGGACTTCGAAAGTTGAACCGGCCGACAGTCGTGGCCGATCTCGACCGAGCCGCGGGCCAAACGAAGCAGGCCGCGGTGGAGAAGCGTGTCGATCACATCGCCGACGCACTCGGCCACGTCGAGCATCCAACAGCCACCCTCGTCGAGATCGCTCCCGCTGAGGCATACCAGAACGCCAAGCGAGGCAGCGATCCGAAGTTCGCCATCAGGCACGGTCTGGTTCGGACCGGCCGGCTCAGTCAGTTCGTCAATCCAGTAGTACCGCCTGTTGCCCGACGCTCTGAATGAGGACGACGGTGACGTTCTCGCTGGAGACGTCTGGCATGTATGAAGAAGCCCCGCGGGCGGTTGCCGGCGGGGCTTGGTGGTCAGGGTGTCGGGGTGGTGGTCATTCGGTCGTGACCTCGGTGACGGCGGCTCGGGTGCTGGACTCGTCCACGATGGCCTTGCCTGCGGCGAACGCGGCGACGAGTGCCTGGATGGCGAGGTTGTTCACCGCTCGGGGTAGGCCGCGGGAGACCTGGTGGATGAGCGCGATGGCGTCGTCGCTGAACAGGGTGTCGGACCGTCCGGCGAGCTTGAGGTGGTGCCCGAGGTAGCCGTTGGTCTCGGCGAGGTTCATGCCGGGCATCGCGTAGCGCAGCGCGATGCGCTGGTCGAGCGCGGCGAAGGTGCCGAGCTTGATCCGACGCCGCAGCGTGGGTTGGCCGACCAGCAGGCAGCCGAACGGGCTGTGGGAGTCCATGTCGGCGTTGGTGAGGAGCCGCAGTTCCTCGAGCTGGTCGGCGTCGAGCAGGTGGGCCTCGTCGACGACCAGTACCACGGTGCGGCCGCGTTCGTGTTCCTCGGCGGCCAGCGCGTCGGCGGTCTGCGGGATGAGCGCGGCCTTGTGGAAGCGCGGGACGCCGCCGAGCGCGGACACGATGCCGGCGTAGATGCCGCGGGCACCGACCGCGGGGTTGCCCAGGTAGATGACGGTGTGCCGGCTGGCATCGAGGCCGGCCAGTGCGGCGCGGACGGCGACGGTCTTGCCGGCGCCGACCTCGCCGGTGACCACGCCGAGGGCGCGTTCGGCCACGCACCAGCCGATCCGGGCGACCGCCTCGGCGTGCGCGGTGTGCCGGTGCAGCATGCCCGGGGCGAGGTCGCGGCGAAACGGCATCTTGGTGAACCCGTAGTGGGCCTGCAGCCGCTCGATGCTCACAACACCTCCCTGTGCTGCCCGTGCTGCTCGGGTTCGGCCTGCCCGGCGATTTCGGGCAGCTGGGTGAGGTCGAGCTGGCCGGGAATCTGCCCGGGGATCTGTCCGGGAATCTGCTCGGGGTCGGTGTCGTCGGTGTTGTCGGTGAGCCGGGCGTAGCGGACCTTCTCGGCGAGCTCGGCGGTGTGCTTGGCCTCGACCAGCCGCAGGTAGTCGATCCCGGTCGGCGTCACCGCGGGTGGTTCGGTCTCGGGGCGGGCCTTGCGGTGGACGTGCCGGCCGATCCGGTGCGGGACCGCGGTTCCCATCGATCGGCCGTGGTAGCGGACCTCGATGCGGGTCAGGTCGAACGGGTCGAAGACCAGCTCGACCCGGCGGCCGACCAGCGCGGCGTCGACCTCGTAGACGTTGCCGTTCAGCGAGCAGGTGGCGGTCTTGGTCACGGTGCGCCGCTCGGACCACAGGAACGCCTGATACAGCTGCTCGGGGGTGGGCAGCGCCGGCGGCCCGGCGGCCAGCCAGCGCTCGATCGGCGGCTGCCCGGTCTCGCTGTGCGGCCGGCGCTGGTAGACGGTCTCCACCCAGGCGGTGAACAACCGGTTCAGCTCGACCAGGTCGGCGACCTGGTGGCCGCCGGGTGTGCCGAGCTCGACCAGGAACTGGTCACGGACAGTCCGGAACATGCGCTCGATTTTCCCTCTGCCAGCAGGCTTTCCGGGCCGGGAGTGCACCAGCCGGATGCCCAGCGACGCGCAGGCACGCAGCAGCTGGGCGTCGACGAACGCCGAGCCGTTGTCCACGTAGATCCGCTGCGGGACGCCGCGTGCGGCAAGCGCGGCACGCAGCGCCGCCGCCAGCCGCACGGTGTCCTCGGCGTGCCCCCAGCGGTGCCCGACCAGCGCCCGGGAATGGTCGTCGATGAACGCGAACAGGTAGGTCTTGCGGCCGCCGACCACCGGGCCGTGCAGCGCGTCCCCGGTCCACAGCTGGTTCGGCGCGTCGGCCTCGAACCGGCCGAACGCGGCCGGCGGGCTGCCGTCGCCGCGGGTGTTCAGCTCCAGCCGGACGAAGTGCCGTTGCAGGGTGCGTTCGGTCGGCGCCCACCCGGAGTGCGCACGCAGGATCGCCGCGACCTGGGCCGCGGTGCGTTCCGGTGTCTCCCGCTTCAACGCCGCGGCCAGCTCCAGCACCTCGGCCGGGGTGCGCGGCTCCACCCGGCGCGGGGTCGGGACCAAGGCGTCGAACCCGCCGGCCCGCCACGCCCGGATCCACCGGTCGATCGTCGCTCGGGAGACCCGCACCCGCGCCCCGTTCGGGCCGACGTGCTCGACCTCGGCGAGCGCGCGCACCAACCGCCCGCGCTGCTTGGTGGACAGCTGCGCGTCGGCAGCCTCCCGGATCAGCGAGTAGCGGAACAACCCCACCGCCCGAGCCCGCTCCGCCCGGACCTGCTCGTCATCTGCACGGTTTGCCATCGACATTGCCATCGGCGCCTCCTCGACGCTCGTCATCGGTCAACGAGTGCCGAGGCTGGCCGATCACGGTTCCGCTGCCCAGGGCCAACTCGTGTTGGCCGCCCCGGCCTGACCGGACAGGCACAGCAGCCGCCCGCCAGAGACCGCCGCGGCGAGCTGCCACGGCGACCACCCGCCCACCACCGCGCCGAGCCGGCGCCGCGCCGCCGAGGCCGACACACCGATCGCGCCCACCGCATCAGCGAACACCGAGCCGGCCGGCGGCAGCGGCCCGGACACCGAGTCCAGCTCATGCAGCAGCGCGGTAAACACCGCCCGGATCCGCTCCGCCCCAGCGGCGAACGCCCGCAGCCAGCCGCGCACCGTCGAAGCCGGTCGCCCCAGCCGCTCGGCGATCCGCCGGTGCCCCAGACCGGTCGCCTTCGCCGACACCGCCGCCCCGATCACCGCCACCTCGTCGGCCCGGCGGGCAAGACACGAACACGGCAGCAGCACATGCGTGCCACCACACGAGGTGCAGCAACCACGACGCGGCCGCAGCCGCCGCACGCCGGCCAGCCCCCGCAGCGTCCGCTCCCGGGCATGAGCCCACGGAGCCAACACCCCCGCGCACGCCGGGCACGCCAACTCGCCCGCCCGCAGCCGCCGTTCGACCTCGATCTCGTCGGTCTCTACCATCAACACCAGGTGCCTCCAAGCACCCAGGAACGGCCCTCCCGACTCCGGCCAAGGAGATGAAGCGGGAGGGCCGTTGCGCGTCCAGAACGTGATCACCCTGTCGTCGCACACGAACAAGGGCAACCCGACGGGCTGCCCTCAACACCACGCTCACCAACGACGACGCCGAGCGAGCTACACGTCCTCACTCAAGCTGGCGGCTAACAACCCCGACGGCCTCGCGGATCAGCTCGAAGTACCGCTTCTTCACCGCGGCCGGCATCTTGTTGGGCGCGGATCGATGCATCCGAACATCCCTTCCCGGAACGTTCGCAACCACCGATAGAACTCAAGGGTCAATTCTCGGCCGCCGTTGACACTCGGGCGAAGGACAGGCGACTGAATCTCATGACGGGGCACTTGCCGCTGAACTCAGGCGTAGCGTTGATCCTGGTGGTCCAATGGGCATTCCCAGCCGAGGAGGGGGTCTGAATGCACCGGTTGCTGCCCGTATGTAGCCTGCTGCCTATCACTGTGGCAGTGTTATTGACCTCTCCGGGGGCCGCTGCCACACCGCCTCCGGGCGCCATCGCGGAGGTCGTGCTATCTCCCGCGACCGCGGGGCCGCGCAACATCATCACCGGCCCGGACCGTGCCTTGTGGTTCACCGAGACGGCTGACCACGTCGCGCGACTCACAACCAGCGGGACACTCACACAGTTCCCATTGCCGGGCATGGGGGTCGGTGCCGAATTTCTCGTCACGGGTCCAGACGGCGCGGTGTGGCTCACCGAGCGCTATCGCAACGCGGTCGCCCGCATCACGCCAGCCGGTCACCTCACGGAGTACTCTGCGTCGGCGCAGTTCAGCCGCCCGGCGGGCATTGCGGTCGGCAGTGACGGCGCCCTGTGGTACGCCGAGGCCGGTGCGAACCGGATCGGCCGAATGACGACCGCCGGGGTACGGACCAACGAATACGCGCTGTCGCCACAGCTCGTCCTAGCGCTCTCGTCACCGGACCGGATGGCGCCTTGTGGTTCACCGAACAGGGGCTGTCGCGGATCGGGCGGATCACGACCGCTGGTGAGGTCAGCGAGTTCCCGCTCCCGTCAAAGCAGGTCGGGCTCGCCGGCCTTGCGGTCGGCCCAGACGGTGCGATCTGGTTCACCGAGGCAGACCTCGGCCGGGTGGGCCGCATCACCACCGACGGAGTCGTC
>WNFV01002572.1_pt1 | contig 24023 bp, 24 predicted proteins | sample 5400101 | NCBI WGS metagenome assembly WNFV01 (sample SAMN13153361, study PRJNA577476) | soil metagenome | isolation source: 115 cm soil or saprolite under grassland replicate 1 | place: USA:California | collected 2016-06-15 | reverse complement strand
GTGGGAGTTGGCCGCTGGCACTCGGCGCGCTCCTGCTGGGCCTGCTGGTGATCGTCGTCGGAATGAGGCAATCATCGCTCCTGGTCGGCCCGTTCCACTGGGTGATCCAGGTGGTGCACCTGCTGCTTGGCATACTGGCAGTCGGGATTGGCCAGATCGCTGCAGCACGGTGGCGCAATAGCAGCGCACTTCGCGAAGAACAGCCCAGCAGAGCGGCTTAGAAGGAAACGTGTCCTTACGACCCCTTATCGAGGAAGATCACACATACGGCAACTGTCACTCCTTCAAAGGAGAGAACCAATGACTATCGATCAAGAATCAGCGTTGCGAGACTTTTTTCTGGGCTTTATCAAAATGCATGTGCTGCACCACGCGGCACATGAGCCGATCTACGGCGTTGCGATGATCGCCGACTAGCACGCCACGGCTACCAGTTCTCGCCGGGAACGCTCTATCCGCTCCTGCATAGTCTGGAGGAGCAGGGCTATCTTGTGCGCGAGGATCGCGTGATCGAAGGGCGGGTACGCAAATACTACGTGATCACGGTGCAGGGAAGGGTGGCCCTACAAGAAGCGAAGCAGAAGATCGCCGAGTTGGTCCCTGAGGTATTGGAGGAAGCGGACGACGGTCGGCTGGGGGAGCTTGCACCCACCTTCGATGAGGAGGCAGAAGAACGCTGACGCAGCATGATCTTTCTCTCAGAAAGGAAGAGCTATGACGACGGTGAATGTTCGCTACATCGTGCGCGATGTTGAGGAGGCCATCGCGTTCTACACAGAGCATCTGGGCTTCGAGGTGCAGATGCATCCCGGTCCTGGCTTTGCTCGGCTTGCCCGAGGCGATTTGCGCCTGCTCTTGAACGCCGTTGGTGGATCAGGAGGGGCGGCCCAGGCGATGCCAGATGGCCGTCGCCCGGGGCCTGGAGGCTGGAACCGTATCCAGATCGAAGTCCATGACCTTCCCGCCCTGGTCGAGCAGCTCCGATCAGGGGGAGCGCATTTCCGTAACGATATCGTGAGCGGGAATGGAGGGAAACAGATTCTACTGGATGATCCTTCGGGCAACCCCATCGAACTCTTCGAGCCCTATCAGGAGTAAGGGCGAGCGGAGGATTCCTGCGATGAGAAAAGGGAGCTGACCACCGCTGCGGCCACGGCTTTGGCCTTTGTGCTGCTGATTGGCAGCGTCAATTTGTTCGCCGATTTCAGCGGATGTCGGGTGGCCGCAGCATTATGGAGGTATGGCGAAGATCCTGACAAGAATGTGCAGGTAGCCTGAAGGAAGCTCGGGCTGTGAACCGGACTCTGTTCCATGTGAAGTTCAGAATAAACTGGCGCCAATTCGGCTCTTGGCCAAAGTTCGTGAAATGGCCGCGCTGCCCGTGTGGAGCAACCCGGTGTTCGTACGCACGGCGCAGCCAGAAGCGATCCCTAACATGTTTCCGGCAAACGTGCCACTGCTTTCACGGAAAGTGGCCAAGAGCCCCAATTCTTCAGGATTATTTGGCGTTATACTGGCACGCTCTGAGACCCATAGCAGGACTCCACGCGACTCAGAGCACATACCCATTACGTCATCGAATCCTAACAAATCAGCGCCGCGGAAAGCTACACTTTACACATATAGGCATCCCGTAACCACCATGAAACGCGAGATCTTCTCACGTTTCATGGTGAGATGTTTCGAGATTCCCTACTCGACGATCAGCATGCCCTTCATCCCCCTGCCGGTCGCCTTGTCGTAGTGCGGGGCGCAGTAGAAAGTGTAAGTGCCGGGGCTTCGGGCTTGAATAGTGCCAGGCTGCTCTGGCCCGACGGTATCGGCGCGTGAACGCCGAACTCGTCGACGTCGAAGCTGTGCCGCACGCCGTCGCCGTTCTCCAGCCGCAGCGCGACCGTCTCGCCGGCCTTCACGCGGATCTCAGCCTGGTCGAACGCGAAGTTGGCGGTCTTCAGCACCGGCAGTCCGGCCAGCGCCGCCGGGCTGACGCCGGCGTTCTCGCTGCTCCCTGCAGCCGCAGCCACTAGGATCGCGCCGGCGGCTAGGCCGACCAGCGCGGCCAGCGTGATGGGGAGTGCGCCGGGGGCGTGACGCTCGCCGCCGCGCTCGTTCTGCACCGTCGCAGCGATGCCAGCACCCGCGCCGATCAGTGCCATGGCGAGAAAGAAGACCACGAAGACGAAGCTTCGGAACTCGGCGGGATGCGTCAGGCTGTAGATACTGTTGTCGGTACTCCCGACGGCCATGAGGATGCTCCAGAGCGCACCGAGCAGCGGTGCCCAGCGCCAGCCGACCATGACGACGCCGGTGACGACCAGTGAGATCACGGTGAAGACCGCCAGCGGCGGGACGAGTGTCCCGATCATGGCCACTTGCAGGTAGATCAGCGCCATGGTCGCGGGTGCGCCTGACAGCGGTGGGTGTTTCCAAGGGTGCGCCTCCTTCTGTGATAACGTTTGGTTACTGGTTGCTGCATTGACAGCTGATAGGCCCTTCCCAACGTTTGTGCCCTAAAGCGCAGGAAATTGTATCGTGTCATTCAACGGCCTGCCCATCAGCCGCCGCTACGACGCAGCGATCTCGACCAGCGCACGATACGAGCCGGGGTCTGCGAGGTGCGTGACGATGTAGTCGGCCAGGTCGGCGCGCGGGATTGACCAACCGCGCGATAGGTGACTGTTCGTGGCAATCTGATACCGTCCCACGCGCGGTTTGTCTGTGAGCATCGGTGCTCGGACAATGGTCCAGTCGAGATCGCTGGCCTTGACCTCGGTCTCCATGCGGGTCATATCGATGTAGGAATCGTGCAATAGACGCCAAAGAATGGTCTTGGCGAGCCAACGTGCGATGCCTGGGCCAGGGTCGAGCCCGCCCGCCGAAATACAGATCAGGCGGCGCACACTGGCGAGCTGCATCGCGTGCATGATATTCGCAAGGCCAGCTGAGTAGAGCGTCGTGGGTTCGCGGTTGCGGATCCCCAGCGCCGAGACCACCGCGTCCTGCCCCGCGAGCGGTTGCGCGAGCGTGGCAGGCTCAAGCACATCCCCGCCGACCACCGTGAGCCGCTCGTGTCGGATGGCGAGTATGTCGGGGCGGCGGGCAACCGCCGTCACCGTGTGCCCTGCACTGAGCGCCTGTGCGACCACCTGCCGGCCCGTGCCGCCCGTCGCGCCAAAGACGATCAGCTTCATAGTGTTGCTTCCTCGGAATTGTGCGTCGGATGGTTCACCCAGTTCAGCTTGTCCGGATTGCCAATCACCCAGATCGCGAAGATGCGTCCTTGGTCGATGCTGATGGACAATACCACGCGCGCTTGAGCGCCAGCGCGCAAGATCAGGGCTGGCTCGCCATTCACGCTGGCGATGTCGGGCTGGTAAGGTTCGGTAGGGATCTGCGGGGAGGCCAGCAGAAAGCGCGCGACCGCGTCACGCCCACGCAGCGGGCGCAGGATCCCACGCACCTTGCCGCCACTGTCCGCCCAAAGCGTCACGTCATCGGCGAGCAGTTGCAGCAATCCGTCCAGTTCTCCACTCCCCGCTGCACGGAGAAACTGCGTGAAGATTTGGTGATGCGCTTCGGGTGTGGGCTTGAAGCGCGGGCGATGGGTGGCGATGTGCTTCTTGGCGCGGCGGAAGATCTGACGACAGGCAGCTTCGGTTTTGCCGAGGATCACCGCAATCTCAGCATAGTCATAATCGAAGACGTCGCGCAACAAGAAAACCGCGCGTTCGACGGCTGTCAACTGCTCCAGCAGCACCAGGAACGCCAGCGAGAGGGTTTCGTGCAACTCGGCCTGCTGGGTTGGAGCGAACGACTCCTCCGCGCCAGTCAACACCGGTTCGGGCAGCCAGGGGCCAAGGTAGCTTTCGCGCTGCGTGCGTGCCGAGCGCAGCTGATTGAGGCACAGCCGCGTGACGACGGTGGTCAAGAATGCCTTGGGCGACGCGATCTGCTCTGGCGCGGTCGCCTGATAGCGCAGATAGGCCTCCTGGACGATATCCTCGGCGTCTGTGGCGCAGCCAAGCATGCGATAGGCGATCGAGAACATGAGCGGGCGATAGATCTCAAACTGGGTGGCGTCACCAGCATTCATAGCGTGTCTCCCGATAGCTGTGCCTATCATGGAGCAGGTAGGCACGGCGGCACACGTTCCTTGCATTGTCGCCAACATACTGCTCTACCGTGAGCAAAATCGCAACTCGCGTTTCATCGTGGAATAGTACGGCATACAATCCTGTTTCGCTAAAGAAGACCCACGACGACACGAGTTTGTGACAACAGCTCAGGCGTTTTTTTGCCACACGGCGTGCAGCCACGATACAACAGCAACACACCAATTCGGCAGCCGAACACCAGCAGAAGCCTCCTGGCACAATTGTGATTTGCGTCACGGAATCTCGCCCCTGGTTACACGAATGTTTGTATAGGCCCTGGTAAGGGGATGCGGCAACGATTCGAGATTCTAACAGCCATATTACATAAAACGCCGGCCAGCCCTGCCAGCTTGCCTCCTATCGCTTCTCAAAACGCATCGAAAGTATGAGGTATTGAGAAACCTGTTACGAGAGACTGTTTTGAGGGATACACAGATGCACAAAAGGCGGCGAGGATACCACCATCAGCAGTTTCTCAAATACGTTCGTTTTTGAGACGTCGTCACATAGTAGCATTTCATAACCGTAAATATTGAATGGGGCGCGGACAGGCACTGCCACAAACGTTGGTGTTATCGATGTCACGTTCCATAATGTGCGATATGATCACCCAGCTATCATCAACTCGGCGCTGGCACTTGCGCGGTTAGCCACATGGTAGTAGAGTTACCGCCAAGTTACCCACCGTATTAACTGGCACGTGAAGGAATACGGCGATGGCTCGCGCCATCCCGCGGGTGGAAGGCGACCGGCTGGCCAGCCCAGCAGATGCGCCGTCGGTGATCGCTGTGGGCACACCGGCCTGGTATGCCTGGTTGGAGGGGGCGACCTCGTTCGCCTTTTTTGGCGTGTCTGGGCACTTTACCGCCCGCAAAGAGCGGCGCAGGCAGGGCGATGGCTATTGGACAGCCTATCGCAAGCGTGGCGGTGGCGCGCTGCGCGTGGTCGCCGCGCCGGCAGCGCGCAATTGGCGGGCATGGGCGACGGGTCGGCGAGCCGGCTGGCCACACAACCGTGGTAGATCGCAGAGGCTCGATATTTCATCACCCATAATTCGGCCAGCGTTGGCACGTCGGCCTGTTGTGAGTGCTGCTGTCGCCAGGTGGCATACTCCTTGGCCAGATTCGCCTGCACGACTGGATCGCTTTCGTCGGCGCAGCCCTCCAGGCGGTTGTAGATGTCGGAGAACAGGCCGCTCGTCACACAGAAGAAGCTTAGCGCGTCAGCCGGCGGCCCAAAGAAGACCATCCGACCGCTGGCCATAAAGACCACATGGTCGCAGAGCGCGATGTTCTCGGTCGCGTGGGTCACCTGTACCACCGTGCGGTCGCCGTCGGCTAGGTGGCGCAGCGTGTGCATCATCTTCTTTATGCTGCTGTGTCACGCGGCGTGTCTGAGGAGCGCGAGGATGTTCCTGATCGATCACAGTTCTCTCTCCTTTTATTAACTTCAGTGGTGGGAGTTCGGGGTGGCGCAACCGCCCCGAACCACCACGGACTTGTACCCAATAAATGCTTTCAGCTGCGCGAACGACCCGGCATGGATTCGGCGCTTCGTCTCGGTCTTGCGCCTCGCCTTCGTGCGCTTCCGAATGTCCTTGAGGTTTTCCAGTACGATCGTCGATCCTGGCTCCACCGACCGAACGATCTGCTTGGAGAGCACATGATCGCAGTCACGGCGGAAGCGGGCTTGCTTGTGGCGTACGCGACCCAGGTGGCGTTTGGCCGACCGGCTGCCCTTCTTTTGCAGCGCCCGTTTGAGGTGAAACAGCCGCCCCTCTCTCGCCTTCCACGCCTTCTTGCCCAAGAAGTGGTTCTGGGATGTGACGGCGGGGCGAGCGAGTCCCACATCCACGCCGACGACCTGCTCGGTGGGGGCAATCTCCGGGGCTGGCGCGCTCACCACCACATGTAGCCACCAGCCGCCGTCACGCTGGATCAGGTCGGCCGTATCGGTCGGGAGCGCGGCGTAACGCTCCGCATAGGCGGGCAGGGTAAAGCGGATGGTCAGGCGTCCGGCGGTCGTACTCATCCGCACGGTGCGGCTGTCCCAATCGACTCGGTAGGTATGGACGTTGTAGCGGGGCGGGCAAGCTGCCGAGCGAGGTTGGCTGATCTTCCGATCGGGTCTCTCGCGCGCATACTTCCGGCGCAGATTGAGCGCGCTCGATACGGCCTCGGTCGCTTTGACCCGCGCCTGGACGTGCAGGTCGCTCACCAGCGCGGGATAGTCGGCTTTGAGCGGATAGTACAGCGCACGGTGCAGCTCGATCCCGTTCTTTTCACCCTGCTGCCAGCCGTGGGCACACACGGCATTGAACACCGCTGTGAACTGGCGGCTGGTCTCTGCGAGGGCGGCTGCCTGGGCGGGCGCTGGATCGAGCTTGATGCGGATGGTGCGTTGCATATGATCATTTTACCATATACAGCACAGATGTTCAAGTATGGCCTGGCCCGGCGCTTCCTCCGTCGCCTAAAGAGCGGCGGTCCCGCGCCGTGGTGATGCCCTACCAACGACAAAGGAGTCACCTTTTTATTGACTACTTTGAGATCATGGAACAGAGCGCTCGCGCGGTTGCTCTACCTCGGCCACATTGTCATCCCCTTGGAGGCGCGCCATCAGGCTGGTCAGGTTCGTCAACAGTATGCCAAGGTCACTCAACAGGGTTTCCATATCGGCTGGGTCGAGCGTGTCGACGCGCCCGATCGCTCGCTGCACGGCCTGGTTCGTTCGCACCAGCTGCTCGTGCAGCGGCGGCAACCAGCGCGGCGTGGGCGCGGCTGTGACTGTGGCGAGCGGACTGCCGGTGCGTTGGGCCCTTGCCACCAGGCGCGCGATGGTCGGTCCGTCAATCCCCGCACGGCGCGGTGGTGGGCCACCGGTGGTATTCTCTGTCGCAGCGGCCGCGAGCGCAGCGGCACGCTCGCTGGCGATTTGCGAGAGCCGATATAAGATCGCATCCACCTGTGCAGGCACGAGTTCATCATTGCGCACGCCTGTATGCAGACGGCGGAGCTGGGTCTCCTGCAAGCGCAGGCGTGCGACCTGCTCCTGCTGCGCGGCCGTGAACGCCGTCAGGCGGAGCAACTGCTGGCGCCGCGCACGGCTCATTTGTAGGCGCTCCTCAACCTGTTCCCAGGGCGCATCATTCAGCGCCTGCTTCATCTGCTGGAGCGCCCAGGCGCGCTCCATGTCGCTGAACTCTTCACGATCTTCATTCTCAGCATACTGAATGCGCACCCGATCCGCCGGCGTCGGCGCCTCGACGACGATTACGTCGAGCGTCTCCATTCGCACCAGCGTGGCGGCGGTCCAGCGGCGCTGGCCAACCAGAATCAGATAGCGGGCCGCTGGATACGCGACATTGATGCCAGGATAGACCACAATCGGCTGAATTTGCTGCTCTTTGAGCGACTGGCCCAGCGCCAGCAGCTCGCCGACCAGTTCGCGGTAGGCCGGCGCCGGCTGGTCGTTGACGATCAATTCCTCGGGCGGCGGCAGCAGGCGCGGCTGGCGCATCTCTGGGCGCGAGTCAGGCGCAATCTGCCCAACCAGAATCTGCTGGACAGTACGGTTGCGCACAAGCGGATCAAGCGCCGCACCAAAGTGCGCACTTACGGCCGCGACGGCATTGTCCGGCGCGAGCACGGGCGCATCCTCCACATCCGTCGTGTTCAGCTGTGGAGCGAGGGCGGCCGCCCGTTCGCGCATGGCTTTAATTCGATCGGCGGTTTTCGCTGGCATCAGGCGGCTCCATCAAGATTGATCAGCTCATCAACGAGATCAAGGAACAGATTGCGGACTTCGTTCGCGTCGGGACCACTATAGCGGAAAATACTCTGTTGCAATCCCGCGGAGTCGCGCAGGGCCGCGCGGACCGGTAAGATTGTTCGGAGCAGCTGGGCGCCGTATGATTCGCGGAGCAGTTGATCATAGATCTGATCGCCGGCGCTCCGCGGCGCGTAGCGATTGCGAACAATGCTCATCCCCCGCAGGTGCGGGTTCACACGCTGCGCCTGTCCAACCGATTCGGCGAGCGCCTGGAGCGCACGCATCACCAGGTCTTCCGGCTGCACTGGCGCGATACAACGCGTGGCGGCCGCGAGCGCCGTGGCCAGCACCGGGCCGCGCGCTGGCGCCAGGTCGCAGATGATCACATCGTAGCGCGGACTTGGACGACTCAACTGTCCAAGCGCATCCTGAAGGACAAACAGACCACTGTTCGGCGCCGTCGCAAGCTGAACAGGCAGGCTCGCCAGTGCGGAGTGCGCCGGCAGCAGATCAACCCCCTCATCTGTCGACCGCACACAGTCAGATACCGAGCGCCCATTCAGGACACCAAGCACGCTGTCCTCCGGGCGGACCGATCCGGTCGCTACGCCAAGCCAATGGCTGGCATGCGCCTGCGCATCGAGGTCAATCGCGAGCACGCGCAGGTTCAGACGACTAAAAGCCGCCGCCAGGTTGACTGCCAGGCATGTCTTCCCAACACCGCCTTTTTCGAGTGCGAGGGCGTAGATCTGCATTGGTCGCTTCCTTTATCATACACGCTGCGAGATAATCTCGCGACAAGCCCGATCGCGTATTTAGCGCGTTAGAACGCCCAAAGCGCTGGGGCGTAATCATTACGCCCCACCCCAGACACGCGGAGATCCGTATAGGTCACTTCGTTCATTAAACATACTACAAGTCATTCCTGTGACGAGCTTAATTGCAGCTTTAGCGCGTCAGAACGAGTGAAACGCCGGGGCGTAATGATTACGCCCCGTCAGCCGCATTGCTTGTTCGAGCATATTATAGAAGGATTGAAGCAGTCGTCAATCTCGGTCAATGTGATTATGGTCGGGCGCCAGTGCCTGCTGCTCCAGAAACTGCATCACGGCGACAATAAGCTCCGGCCGCTCGCGCAGGACCTGCGCGACGCTGGCGATCGCGCTCTCTTCGAGCGACTGCGGCGCTGCAGCGTGTTGCTCCACCGCCGCGGGTGGTGCTCCGGGTTCCTGATGGCGTTCGGGCAGCAGCCGACTCGCAGGGATACCGAAGGTATCGGCGATCCGGAGCAGCATATCCACCGTCAGGCCACGCGTACCCTGCTCCCAGCGCGTCACGGCCGCGCGCTGGACTCCCAAGCGCCCGGCAAGATCGATCTGTTTGACGGTATAGCTGAGCCGCAAGGCCCGCAGGTTTGCGCCGACTTCAGCATCATAGTCAGGTGATAAGTTGGCACTCATAAAAACGTTTCCTGTCGGGGCGCGACGGCGTCAGGGTCCCCGGGAAGCAGTTCGGCGGCCTTGCGCTCGATCCAGGCAACCGCGGCGTCATACTTGTCGATTGGCAAGGCATCGTAGCGCGGAATGCCCATTTCAACCTTAAACTGCCCGAACAACAACTGATAGAGGTTGTCTTCAGTCTGTCGGTAGCCGGCATCGCTGGCTTGCCGCTGCTTATGCAGGCGGGTCGCCAGGCGCTTGATCGCGCGTTGAATGTATTCGGCTTGCTTGGGGCTGACGGGCAGCAAGGTCCGGAGCTCGCTCACAATCTCGGTCAAGCTGGTGAGACGCTGCTGGGTATCGGCGACAGCTTGATGAGTGCGCCGCTGCTCGTCGATGATCGCCTCACGAATCCGGCGCATCTCACTGAGAGCGGCGTAGAATTGCTGCTGTAGGGCCGCGGTCGCAGGATCAGATGAGAGCGGTGCAGGTGAGGCCAGTTCATCGTAGAACAGGTGCGCCAGGATATCGGCGAGCTCGGTTTGATATTGGATGAGTTTCGGCCGCGTTTCGTCGTTCACCTGCTCCGGTGAAATCGTGGCCAGCCAGAACGGGAGCTTGGTGTGGATGATCGCCATGACCGAGCGCACTCGCCCGCCGATCTCGACGTTAACAACGCGCAATCCAGCAGCGAGGACCGCATGGTTGCGCAGCCTCTCGGCCTGAGCCTCGGTGTCGAGGCCGATCGGCTCGCAGAGGAGACGGAGCGGAATTGCCACTCCATCGCCTTCGAGTACAACCGCGATCAGCTGATCGCCATGAAAGTCGATCAATTCGTGGCGCGGGGGCGTGAATGGTCCTGGTGTATCACTCATAGATCTGGTTTATCATATTGAGGTTCCATCTTGGAAACGATACATCAGAACATGCGTTTTGTCAAGACATCTGTTTCCGAAGCGGAACCTGTTGTAGCCAGATAGCCGATCATGGGTTCCATTTTGGAACGTATTCCCGCCAGATGGTCGATGACAGGTTCCATCTTGGAACCACCGCGGCAATTCAGCGAACACTTCACCTGAAACTGCTCTGGACAGCGAGAGAAATGTCTGGCTTTGTCTCTGACTCGATAGTCATAATCACTGCGGAAACCTCGCGCGCATAGTGTCTCTCGATTAACCTGGTTAGGTGTGAAGAGACCGCCTGGACTGTGCCATCCGATAGCGTCGCGCCGATCAACGCTGCGCGTAGCATGGTGGGCAGCGTACCCCAATGCGCAGCGCCAATCCAATCCGGCCGGTGATTGACCGCAGACGCCGGCGCCTCCTGCTCTGCCGCAATCGTCGGCGCGGCCTCGTCCGGCGGCTCAGAGGATGGTGCGGCAAGCTCGTTTACCTCGTCAACTGGCCCAGCGGCCGCGTTCTGCTCGCGGATGACGAACCTCAACTGAATGGGGAACCCGACGAGCATCCTGATTACTTCGCACAACGCTCCGGCATAGCGGTTCTCCAGCCCATCTTTGACAAACGCACTTGGCGCGCTGATCGTCGCAATGCCGTTTTCGATCGACAGCATGCTCGCGCGCCGAATCCAGGTGTTGAATTCAGGGCGTGCGACCTGAACTTGCATGGTCGCGAGCACCGTGTTCCAGAGTTTCACGATGTTGAGCGAGGAATCGGCTGGCTCGGGCGGAGGCGGATCATCAAACCGTCGCTCGATGTCGGCAAACACTGTGCGCTGCTCAGCCTCCTGCTCAGCGGCATAGCGCGCGAAGGCGGCGCGCAGATCTTCAGGCGAATCCGGCGCGGGTGCGGGCGGTGTAATCTTCCAGCCGTAATCGCGGTGGGTTCGCAGCAAGCTGACTACCCAGCCGGCCAGATCACGGATACCCGGGCGCGCTCGTCCGTCGCTAATTGCGGCCTCGACAGTCGCGAGCGGCATGTGTGCCAACTCAATGATCTGAGCCGGTTTGACATTGATCGCCTGCAAGGCTGCCGCCGTCGCAGTGCTCGGTATCGGCTCGCTCTCCCGGCTCCGCCTTCGCCGAGCCGTCTTCTGCGCGATAGTTTCTGCTCCACCACCACCGCTGGCCTCGTGGCGCGAGGGGGTTGGGGGAGGATTCGCTATTTCCCTTTGGTCCCTGGATTCCCATGTGATCCCTTCAGCACGACCATCTGATCGCATTTCATCCGATGCTGCTGCGGTTGCGACGGAGGGCTGTGCCGTGTCAGGACCGATCATGGAACCGATCATGGGATGGATCAGGGAACCGATCATCCCCGGCGGCACAAAAAAAAGCGGCTGTGATGTGGTCGCAGCCTGATCAGGCAAGAGGATCGGCTGAACGCCCAGCTTGCGCGTGCCGCTCAGGGTAAGCCCCACATTGATGTCGGTCGTTTCGCCCAGGTCCAGCGCGTGCTGAGAGATCAGCGCCAGGAGGCGCTCATCGCTGGGTAGCGGACGCGCGCTTTCTTCATGCACCACACCTAGCCGGATCAGCGCCGGCGTCGGGCGTGGCAGCCCGGCGAGCGTGAGTGCGTAGCAGCCAATGTCGCTGAGCGAAACGACGGGCGTGGTGATGTAGCGCGTGATCGCGGCCGCGCGGGTCGCGTGGGGGACGAGCTTGCCCATACAAATGTCGAACAGCCGCCGGTCGAGGCGCAGGCGCGCGATGTGGCGCGGGCGGCCCAGGCATGGCTGTTGCATGTTCCAGGCCAGTGGGATGCCACCAACTCGCCCCCAGGCCAGTGTGTAGCGGGTCTTCAGCCCGGGCCGCGCGGCCTCAATCAGCCAGCCGCCACCAATAAGACGGGCGAGCGCACGCAGAACCGCGCCGCGGCTGAGCGCGGGATCGTAGCGCAACACATCCGGGACGGAGAGCGGAATGGGAGCCTGGGCCACGAGGTACAGGCGGGCGATAAATCCATACAAACCAATCGCCAGCACATTATCGTGCAGCTCAGTGATCAGGCGCTGTGGAATCGGGCTGTAGGCGGATGGCTGGTCGATCGGGCGGCCAAACGGCGCCATGAGCGGCGCCGTTTGCGCATGTGCGGCCGGAAGCATGGGCATACTCCTCCATGCCGCTCTCACAGAGCGCGACAGGGCTTGACAGCGCCATGCGCACGCGCTATAGTAAGAACAGCAGCTCACCGCCATATCCAATGGAATGGCGAAGCGGCACCGTGAGCGCGGGGGTTGCTTGGCCGGCGAAGCCCGCGCTTACACTTCTCGTCTTGGTGTGGTGCAGACACGTAGCACCACGATTTCTCTTCGGAAGCGCTCCAATTTTCCCTGATCCTAACGTTTTATCGCGACATTGACAAGTACTTAGCGCGACACTTTTGTTCTACAATCGCGCCACTTTGCCGCCAAGTCCCGACAAATCGCGACAATCTATGTCGCGATAGTAGGCACAAACAAATCGCGACAGTGCGAAGAGCACATGTCGCGATTTCGTAGGGGGCATGTATGTCATTCTGATCAGGCGCTTCAATTACCGGATACCGCACTGACCTGCGGTTTTCCACATGTTCTCCACGAATCACGACATGAAATTGTCGTGATTGTCGCGATTGGTGCAGCCGTCAGTAGCGTTCCTCCGGCAGGCGGTAGCGCACCGCGCGGCCCTTGCCCTCGGCGATAATCAGGTCGGCCATGAGCAACTCGCGTAAATCGCGCTGGAGTGTCCGCTGCGTTGTTCCGTCAGTAAAGAGCGTGAGTAGATCGCGCGGCGAGAGGACGCCGCGCGATCGAATCGTCTGGAGAATCTTGCGCTGGCGCTCGTTCAGGCTGGCATACACCCCTTCGCGTGAGAACAGCTCCAATGGTCGCCCGTACACTGTGACGATGAAGCTCGCTCCGGTGTCTTCAAAGTGCGGTGGGGCTAGGCTTTCTCGCCGCAGCTCGGCAACCACGGTGTCCAACCCTTGCCCAAATGCTTCGACATAGCCGGCCTCATACAGGATCGTCAGGATTGCCGGGTTGCGCGATGCCTGCGATGAGAGGATGTTCTCAACCGTGACACCCGGCGGCAGCCCGCCAGGGCTGACCCACTCGATCCGGTTACCAAACAGTTGAACCCGTGCGGCCGACAGCCCATTAGCGTAGTCGCGGTGGGCAAGCAGATTGACAATCAGCTCGCGGATGACCGCTGCGGGATACTCATGCACGGGCACGCGCTGAAGACTCCCCTCGGCAAGCGTCATGCCATGGTGAGTATTGTTCCAGAGATACGTCTCCACCCGCGTGAGTTGGTCGAAAATCGTGCCGCCAATATCCTTCTCCATGTGCACGACTTCGTAGGAAACGGTCTCGATGCCGCGATAGTGTCCAATATCCACCACCGCGCGGGGGAACAGCGCCTGCGGATTATAGCCGAAGCAGATCAGCCCAGCCAGCGTCGCCAGCGTCTCGTCGCCAACGGCGATCAGGCAGCGACGCTGGAATAAATACTCGATCGGGTCGGTGGGACCACGGTACTGACGCTCCTTGACCAGTCTGGCGATATGAGCGGCGACCTTGTCCATATCGAGCAGGTCCGGCGTGGCGGTTCGAACAGGCAGGCCATCGAAGCTGCGCAGCGCGGGCGGTTCCAGGATGGGATTGTCGGTCATCAAACCCTCACGAGTTGGAAACCACTCCGCTTTAGCGGCAGTGGAGGAAACGAGTAGCGCCGCATGAGGACCACGTTCGAATACATCAAGCGGCGCTTGCACATGCGTTCTATCTGTAGTATACCGGCCTTATGACAGTAACACTCTCCACACGAACCGTCTATTGTGTCGCTCCTGAGCCACAGCATCGAAAGAGCAGATACAAGCCGCGCGGTTTTAACCGCTGCGGTATGTTGACAGTGCTCTCATGATTCTTCGCTGTTGCAACGATTATAGCATGCGCGGCAGTCACCGAGCGCTGCTACGAATAACGGTAGTAGGGCGTACGGCAGGAACGCTGCTTCAGCGCGGGCAATGGAGCGGCGGAAGGTCGCAGACTGGGCACTGGAGCATGAACTGGGCGTAGATGAAGGTGGTCTGCTGCGGCTCGCGCTCAGCCCACGCCCGCGTCCGGATCATGCTGACGACGATATCGCGCTCCTGGTTGCGGCGACCGGGTGCGAAGAGGCAGCACTGCGCCGGATTCTGGCGGAGGATCGGGAAGCAGAATCACGGGCCACATCTGCACCGGTAGTAGATAGCACTGCTGATGAGCAACTACCCTTCTGAATGAGATGTATCATGGCTCGTCAGCGATGCGAATGACCGCAGAACCGACGAGCAGAAACCGCAGCGGCCAGACTCCTGCGATCTATCAATGTCTTCCCAAGGAGCATTGGTTGATCTAGCACGCATGCCGTTGAGTCAATAGGGGGCGTTCGCCTCGCGCAGTTGGGGCCAGGAGTTGAAAATGTTCCAAGCTGGAGGCCCTCAGACGGTATCCTGATAAGGGATGGCCGATGCATCCTGGCGCAGCCGGGAGGGCCGCCGCAGACGATCTTCACGACCCGCACGGGATGGGCGGCCTGCAGAGACAGGGTCGGAAACGGCCCCAACCGTACTGTTTCGGCCAATGGCCTTGCCATCAACGACGTGAAGTATTCAGGCGCCACCGCTTCGTTTACGCTTTAGTGGGCGGCCGGCCGCGCGGGATGTTCCGGCCTTCGACCTCCTGGCGGTAGCGCTCGACCGCCGCGATGGTGGCGAACCAGCGCCGGCCGCGCTTGACCCCGGGCAGGCGACCCTTGCGAATGAGCCAGGTCAGGTGCTCGGCGCGGTAGCCAGTTCGCCCCGCCACCTCGCTGAGCGGCAGCGGGATGGCGTCGGAGGCCTCGATCGACTCGAGGTAGCGATCGAGCGCCTGCTCGACCGCGCGGCCGATCAGGTTGCAGATCGGCGTGTGGTTGCCGGTTGTTTGGGCGAGGTGCAGGCCGTGGATGTAGCCGGTGCGCCACTCCTGTAGCAAGAGCGCCGGCGGATAGCCCTCGCGCATCAGCATGAGATTGAGCAGCAGCCGTCCGACTCGGCCATTGCCGTCTGAAAACGGATGGATCGCCTCGAACACGACATGCGCGAGCGCCGCACGGAGCACGGGTGGATACGTCAGGCCGTCGTCGTCGAGCCAAGCGACCCAGTCGACCATGAGTTGCGGCACCTCACGCGGGTGCGGTGGAGTATGGGAGGCACCGCGGATATGCACATAGCCAACACGCCACTGCCCCGCGTCGGGCAGTACGTCGTCCATCATAATGCGGTGGAGCAGCAGCACGGTCTCAGTGGTGATCGGCGCCTTTTTCTCGGCCAACGCGCGCACCTGATCCAGCGCCTCGGCGTGATTGCGCGCTTCGAGATAATAGCGCAGCGGCTGGCCGCTGATCGTGACCCCTTCTTCGATCACCATCTTGGTTTCATAAAGTGTGAGCGTGTTGCCTTCGATCGCATTGGAGTGGTAGGTCAGCAGCACGCGCATGTCGTCGGCGAGCCGCTGCACCACCGCGGGCGGCAGAGGGCGCAGCAGGTCAAGACGTGCTTTTTTCTCGGCCAGACGCGCGGCCAGGCGTGGGTCGAGGCGCACCGAAATGCTGGGATCCATGGCCCATCCAATAATAGCAATGGATAGCACCAGTATAGCATGAGCCGTTGCGTTTATCAATGAGCGCGTGCCTGCTCGGGCAGGTCTGCATGGCGTGTCCAATTGGATCGGCGCGTGCAAACCCGAGGATCCAGTGATCGACTGGCACCGCGTCACGACGTAGGCCGGCTGGCCGAGGTCGTCAATGGGCACATGGCCAAGGGCAAGCGTGTGCGAGTGACTGGGCAGCTGGAAGAGCAGACCTGGACTAACAAAACCAGCGGTGAGCCGCGTAGGCAGGCCGTGATCGTCACCAGCCAGCTGCTGCGCCTCGCGGCGACGCTGCTCCGGCGACGACCCCACAGCGGCATTGGCACTCGACGACGAGCCGCGACAGCCCAATCGCCAGGGTAAGGCGGGAGACCATTTCAAAGTGGAGGCTACGGCCTGTAGCTCGGCACCGCCGTCAATTCCGCTCTGGATCACGCCATCAGCACGATACGAATATCTATAGCGTCCTGGCAAAACACGAAGCACCCCGGTCTTCTGGTACGCTCAGCCCCCGGTTTGAAATGGTCTCGTCCGCAAGTTCTGGCGGATCTACCAACAGCACGGCTGGACCGGCTTGCACCTTCGCCCACCAGGGCCCGCTCGCCGTGGCCCGCTGGGCACGGCGCGTCCGCGCCTCAAGTACGTGCTGTTGCGGCTCAAGCGTCAGCATCGCGGCTTCTTCGTCGATAAGCTGCGGCTGGAGTTGACGCGCCGCCCGAGCTTGCAGGGCTGCCCGCTCCCGCAGCGCAGCGCGCTGACCGCCTATCTGGCGCGCTTCGGCACGCGGCTGCGCCAGCACCGTCCTCCAGCCACCCAGCGCCCGCAACTGCCCGCTGCCGTGCCGCCCTGCCAGCCCCATCAGTGCTGGCAGATGGATTTCAAGGGTGATGAGGCCGTGGCGGGCTGTGGGTTGCGGATCGCCCGCTTCTTCGCCTGTGACACCGCCAGCGGCGCACCCTTGGGCGGCCGCTCGAACCGAGGAAGTCACTGCCGCTACTCCTGCGCCGTGTGCGCCTAGCGCACGGCCACCAAGCGCGCCGCCAGCACCACGCGAACGACGCACGCCTGCGACCAGGGCACCCCAGGGCGCTGGTGAACGGCGGCGCGAGGCGCCTGCACCGGTACCTCGTGCGACTCCACGCGCGAGCGACGCCACGCGGCGTCAACAAACCGCGCTGGGGAGCGTGACGCGGCAGAACAAAACGTTCCGTCTCTTGCCGGAGCTGGCGCGCGACATCGCGGTAGCGGCGGCGAAACAGGGGATCTTCGAGTACAGTGTCATCGAAACGGCGGTCGAGACGTTCCTGGCCAGGCACGTGCCGCCGGCCGTCACGCGGCCGCGCGACAGCGCGGAAATGGCGCGCCGGGTCAGGAAATCCTACTCGCTGCGCGCCGCCATCGTGCGCGATATCGCCGTCATGTCGGCGACCTGGGACGTCTTCGAGTACGAAATCGTCGAGGCGGCGGTGACCGGGCACCTACCGCTTGACCGCCGCTCGGTCTAACGTCAGGCAGCGGTCAGACACCGACGGCGCCTAGATGACCAGGCGCCGTCGGTGTTTCAATTCCCACTCAACACAACATAACATACATCAATCGAGCAGCAGGCGCGGGTAGATTTCCACGTCCAGCTCATCCCAGCGCACCCCCTGCCGATCGCCGGTCAGCCGCCAGCGGTTCCGCGCCTCGGATGGCGCCTGGGCTAACGGCTTCCAGCGCGACAGGTAGGAGCTGACCGTCACGCCGTGCGTCAACTCGATCGTCAGCTGCTGATCGTCGACCCGCACAAACCGGACCGACCAGGTCGAATCGCGGAACGGGATCGTGTGCATGAACACACCGGAGACGTCAGTGTTCAGCACGGCGCAAATCGCCGCGAGCGTTGACAGCTCGATCTGAGTCGTCCCTGCCTTGGCGCGCTTCCAGGTGCCCCATGTGATGCCAGTCGCCCGGGAGAGCGCCGCTGGCGCATACGCCTGAAGACGTTCAGGAATGTTGTTCGTCAGCGGGTAGATGTAGACCTGGCGCGGCGGGACCTCGTTCCGCCGGACCGCGTTCGGGCTCAGCCGCGGCAGTGCCTGGCCCGGCCCGCGGTAGCGCAGCAGTTCCCCGGGCAAACAGATGAACACGCTACAGAGCGCGGCGATGGTGCGCAGTGCAATGCGACCCTGGAACGGGACCAGCTCCGTCTTGGCCCCCGCGCCGCCTAGCGCGCGCTCCTGGACCCGTCGCGACAGCAGTTCGTTGATGGTCGAGCGGCTGAGACCGCTCATGCGCGCCACATCCTGCTGCGTGAGCGGCGTGCGCCAGCGCTCGGCCGCAACGAGCAGCAGCTCATCGAGACCACAGATGATGTCGCCGGTGCCGTCCATACCCAGCACTCCCCCTGTGTCGGCCAGAGCGGTATGGACAGGTAGCCCAAGCCGTCCAGCTAGCCAACAGCATACAGAGATCGCTACTTAGGCGACAGATTGTAGCACGTTTAGCGATTCTCCGCCGCCAGAGGGGCTTCCTGCAACCCGTTTTCTTACCTGTTTCACAACCTGTTTCACGGCTGCTTTACAGCACCCTGACGCCGTGAACATGCATCGCTAGAAAGTGTAAAACGCTTCTCGATTCCTCCGTTTGCGACTCATCCGGCCGCGATTACCGAATAAGCGCATCGGGAAGCCGCAAAGGCGCTTTCCGGCCGTTTCACACCTATCGTCGAACTTCAGCAGCCAGCGGCCGTGTTTGTCGCATTGGGACGCGCTCTCAGCTTGTGACGTACAGGACGCCGCACATGCAAGCGATATGTGCGAAGGCGCCGCTGCGTACGCTATGCTGTGATAGCCGTTGCCATTGGTGGAACTGCGCCGGCCTGGAGTGGCCACACCAGGTGCGCGGCAAGGCGTACCGTCGGCTGCTCCGCCTGGCGGCGCTGCCACAGCGCGATCCGCGCATCCAGCTCGGCGCGCAGCAGCGTCAAGTGCCCGCGGGAAAGCGCGGGCGCCCCTTCCTCCGGGAGGTAGCAGTGATACGCTGGACTATAGTATCCCTACGCCTAGCGTTTTATGACACCAGGGCAGAATTCGCGCGCTGGCGCTGCCGATTGGGCAAAACCAGCGACACAGGCTGTACTACCCAGCCTCGACCCCCTGGCCCGAAGGCATCGGGGGCTGCTTTGCGTCCAATATTGTACGCGCCATTCACATCGGCATTGATCAACCGGCCATCACTGGCCCGGAACAAGCCGCGCGAGATGCGCTTGCCGGCGTAGTGCGCGTGATGCTGGACTGGCTCATCATCCAGGAAGCTGACCTTGGAGGTGTGAGCCTCCTCACGCACGATGACACGGATACCGACCAACTCCGCCTTGTAGGTGAGCATCGCGATGAAGCGCGCGTGCGGAACAAAGACGAAGGTCTGGTTGGTGCGCCGCCCCAATCTGACTCGCTGCTTCCAGTCGGGGTTATGGCCGATGACGAGCGTGCCAATCCGGTGCTGCACCAGCAGATTGATGATCGCACGGCTAGCGTTGTGCAGGTAGTCGGTGATCCGACGGTTGCGCTTGTCAGTGAGTGCGTCCAGGATGCGGCTGGTGTACTGACCTTGCGGGAGGCGGGCCTGGAGTTGCGCGCGGCGCTTGTTGTAGAACTGGTTCAACGCCTTGAGCGGTCGCCCGTTAATCAGCCGCGGCGCAAAGCCGGGCAGATTTGAAGTTAGCGCCGCCAGGTTGTTGACCCCAATATCGATGGCCGCTACGAGCGCGGGATCGAGCGGAGCGGAGGTGATCGGCTGCTCATAGATCACCTCGACGGTGTAGTGGGTGCCGTGCGGCACGATCCGCACTTGCTGCACGCTGCTCTGGCGGGTCTGCACCTGAGTGGGCAGGCCGGACGGCTGAACGGTGCCCTGCCGCAGCAGCGTGCGGCTAATCGCTTGCAGCGTATAGGTCAGCAGGTTGCGGCCCTGTTTGTCGAGATAGTTGGGGAGCCGCGGGCGTCCCAGAAAGCGCGATGGGTCAGCCGTCCCAGCGGCGAGTGGCGAGGCGCGCGTTGTGCCCGCCGAAGCCCGAATGTCTGGGGTGACGGCCATGCCCCGCCGTATCGGCGTGAGCGGCGGCGTGGGCACGGCGGCGCGCCCAGTGGCGTGGTCAGCGGTCGATGGTGGCCATGTTCGCTTCGTCGTGGCGTTCGCCGGCGGCCGGCGTGAGGTTGTTCAGCCGTTCGACTTGCTCGGCGCTCAGCTCGATGCGGTCGGCGGCGGTGTTCTCCTCGACGCGGGCGACTCGCTTGGTGCCGGGGATCGGGGCGATGTCGTCGCCCTGAGTGAGCAGCCAGGCCAGAGCGATCTGTGCCGGTGTTGCACCCACCTCGGCAGCGACGGCTTCGACCTCATCGACGATGCGCAGGTTGCGCTGGAAGTTCTCTCCGCTGAAGCGCGGGTTGGTCTTGCGCCAGTCGTCGTCGGCGAAGTCCTCGACGGAGCGGATCTGGCCGGTGAGGAAGCCGTGGCCGAGCGGCGAGTAGGGAACGAAGCCGATGCCCAGCTCGCGCAGCAGCGGCAGCAGTTCGGCCTCCGGGTCACGGGTCCACAGGGAGTACTCCGTCTGCAGCGCGGCGACCGGGTGCACGGCGTGGGCGCGGCGGATCGTGGCGGGGCCGGCCTCGGACAGGCCGATGTGGCGGACCTTGCCCTCGGCGACCAGCTCGGCCAGAGCGCCGACGGTCTCCTCGATCGGGGTGTTCGGGTCGACCCGGTGCTGGTAGTACAGGTCGATGTGGTCGATGCCCAGCCGCTTCAGGGAGCCCTCGACCGCGGCGCGGACGTTCGCCGGGCTGCTGTCGACGACGCCAGGGCCGCCACCCGAGTGCGAGACCAGGCCGAACTTCGTCGCCACCACCACCTGGTTGCGGCGATCCTTGATGGCCCGGCCGACCAGCTCCTCGCTGTGGAAGGGGCCGTAGATCTCGGCGGTGTCGATGTGGGTGACGCCCAGATCCAGCGCCCGGTGGATGGCACGGATCGACTCGGCGTCGTCGGTGCCCGCCCCGGTGGTGTAGACGCCGGCCATCGTCATGGCGCCCAGACCGATCCGGGAGACGTCCAGTCCACCCAGAGAGACGTGTTTCATGAGATAGCTCCTTTTCTCAGTTTCTGTCGTTCCAGGCGATCGCACGCCCGGTGTCGAGGCAGCGGCCGGCTCACGCCTGGTGCCCACTGGGGTCGTGTTGGGTCAGGCGTTCGTGTCGTCGTGCTCGAGCGACGAGGAGAGCACCCGGTGGGCGTCGGCCTGGGCGAGCAGGGTCTTGGCCTTCTGCTCGAAGGTCTCGACGGCGTCGGCGCCAGCGGCCCAGCGCAGCGGTGGCTCGTCCTGGCCGGCGAGCTGGACCAGCGCTGCGGCGAGCTTGGCGGGGTCGCCGCCCTGCTTGCCGTTCATGCTGTTCCAGACGGCGACGGTCTGCGTCGTGCGCTCGGCGTAGTCCTCGATGGAGGGCTCGGCGTAGCTGGTGGACTCGGGCGTGAGCAGCTCGGTGCGGAAGAAACCGGGCTCGACGAGCATCGTGCGGATGCCGAACGGCGCGATCTCGGGGGTCAACGACTCCATCCAGCCCTCCACCCCGAACTTGGAGGCGGCATACGCCGTGCAGAACTCCTGCCCGACCAGGCCGGCGGTGGAACTCATGGTCACCACCAGCCCCGAGCGCTGATCCCGCATGACCGGCAACACCGCGCGGGTGACGTTCAGCGGGCCGAACAGGTTGGTCTCGAGCTGCGCCCGGAACTGCTCCGGGGTGATCTCCTCGAAGAACCCGGCGATGAAGTTCCCCGCGTTATTGACCAGCACGTCAATCCGGCCGAAGCGCTCGACGGCGGCCTGCACGGCGGCCTGGGCGCTGGCGGGGTCAGTGATGTCGAGCTTGACGACCAGGAGGTCGTCCGCCTGGCCGACTGCCTTGCTGACGGCGTCGGTGTTGCGGCCAGCGGCCACAACCGCGTTGCCGGCGGCGAGAGCGGCCTTGGCGATATCCACCCCCATGCCCCGCCCGGCGCCGGTAATGAACCACACCTTCTTCGCGGTCATAATTCCTCCTTGAGGCGTCTGCACCGCAGGTGCAGGGCGCCGGTTATTGTTGTGATCGACCATGCGCACGATTTGTTCTCGGCCATGGGCTGGATCGGTTCTTGGAGGATGATCCACAGTGCTGGAACCCACAGTCAGTGTGTTTCCTCGCTCCGATGAGCAGTATAGGACATTTGCTGCCAATTGTGGTAGAATAATTATCCAGCATTCTTGGATAATGCTCCATATTCTGGAGCGGCGTGCACCAGGAACGCGTGAAAGGGAAACGATGGAGACGATCAACCACCCGCAGGCAGCACGCGAGGCGCAGCGGGCGCAGGTGAACCGTGACGAACTGGTCGAGCGGATTGCGCGGGCCGTCCCGCGCGATGGGATGGTGGAGCCGCTGAAGGGGCTGTACCTCCAGCGTGCCGCTGTGTCGACGGAGCCAGTGCACGGAGTGATCGAGCCGTCCTTCTGCGTGATTGCGCAGGGCAGCAAGGTGGTACTCCTGGGCGACCAACGCCTCCGGTACGACCCGGCCCACTACCTGCTCGCGACGGCGGAGATCCCCTGCACGGGGCAGATCATGGACGCGTCGCCAGGGCACCCCTATCTGAGCCTCCGCCTGACGTTCGACCCGACCCTGGTCGGCTCGGTCATGGTCGAGGCCAGGCAGCCCGCGCCGCGGAGCCATGCCGCCGTGCGCGCGCTCGCCGTGAGCCCGCTGGACGCCAGCCTGCTGGATGACGTGGTGCGGCTGGTCCGGCTGCTGGATACGCCGGCTGACGCACGGTTCCTGGCGCCGCTGATCACGCGGGAGATCATCTACCGGCTCCTGATGGGTGCGCAGGGCGACCGGCTGCGCCAGATCGCGGTGCTGGGGGGCGCCACGCAGCGTATCGCCGCGGCGATCGAGCGGATTCGGCACGACTTCAACCAGCCGCTGCGCATTGAGGAGCTCGCGCAGGCGGTGGGGATGAGCGTGTCGGGCTTCCACTACCACTTCAAGGCGGTCACGGCGATGAGTCCCGGGCAGTTCCAGAAGCAGCTGCGACTCCAGGAGGCCCGCCGGCTGCTGATCGGCGAGCACCTTGATGCGGCGAGCGCCGGCTCGCGGGTCGGGTATGACGATGCCTCATACTTTACCCGCGAATATAAGCGGCTCTTCGGCGCACCGCCGATGCGCGATGTTGCCCGGGTGCGGGACGCCGTCATGGCTGGTGTCAGCCGCTGATCCGATGGGCTGGTCAGGGGTCACCCTGACGTGTCGCGATGCAGGCAGGGCGTGGAGGTGGCGGTCAGCGCCATAAGGGACTGGGGCGCACCTGGCAATGGGTCGGATGAAAGATCTGGCGTTTGGTCGCAATAGCCCAGGTGAGCTGCAACAGCTTCCGGGCGGCTGCATAGCGGGCGACGTTCATGCGCGCCCTCGGCAGGGAATCGCTCGTTCTATCAGCGCATGGGCGAAACGACACGTGGACTCGACGTCTGAAGGAGGCCGCGCGCTAACTGGCACAAGGAGCTGGCGGGGACAGACGCTAAACGAGCAGCCATACATCGCCTGGTGCCTGGCCTGGCTAGGCAGCGTGGCGATATTGGCCGAGAAGCCTGAGCGTGCCGCGCGTCGGTGGGGTGCCGCCGAACGGCTGCGACAGGCGATCGGTTGCTGACCAGCACCCGCTGCGCGCACGACTTACGAGCGGAAGCTGGCGGCCACGCATGCACAGCTAGGCACGGCGGACTTCGACGCTGCCTGGGATTCTGGGCGAGGCATGTCCCCGGAGCAGGCGATCGCTGAGGCATTACTGAAGCCTGACGCTCTATAGCGCACATTATCATGCGCGAGCCGCTTTGCTGGCTCGCGCATCGTGGTGATTGGTGGCGGATAAACCTGCTAGAGTCGGGTGTCCATCGCAACACCATCGCTCGCTGGCCTGGCTACTATCAGACCGGCGGCTTGGATGCTTTGTTGGCGATCTACATGACCTCCGGCAA
>WNFV01003193.1_pt1 | contig 24026 bp, 17 predicted proteins | sample 5400101 | NCBI WGS metagenome assembly WNFV01 (sample SAMN13153361, study PRJNA577476) | soil metagenome | isolation source: 115 cm soil or saprolite under grassland replicate 1 | place: USA:California | collected 2016-06-15 | reverse complement strand
CTACGCCCGCGCCGGTCCGCTTGAACCACGTCTCCAGCGTGAATGTGCGCGCCCCGAGCAACGGGGCCCCGCCGAACGTCACGTAGTTGCTGGTTCCCGAAAACGCCAGAGCGTTGTTGCCCGCTGATGTTGCCGTGACCACCACGTCGTCGCTGCTCGCGAGCACCCCGTCGTTCGCGGTCAGGCGCAACGTGTACAGACCGGGACTCGAGAACGTCGCAGTCGTGTTTGCCGCGCTCGCGTTCGCGAAGTTCACCGTGCCCGGACCGCTGACCGTACTCCAACCGAAGGTCAGGGCGGGCGGACTCGGAAGCCCGTCATCGGTCGCCGTGCCGGCCAACGTCGCCGCGCTCGGAAGCACCACCGCCTGGTCCGGTCCGGCATTCACTACTGGCGCCTGATTGACCGGCACCGGATTGACGGTAACGGTCACGTCGTCGCTCGCTTGCAACAGGCTGTCATCGGCCGTGAGCCGCAGGACGTACGTCCCGCTGGTCGAGAAGGAGGCGGTTGTTGCCGGAGAGCTGCTGTCGGCAAAGGTGGCCGTTCCCGGCCCACTCACCGTCGACCACGTCTTCGTCGTGGATCCCGGAGGGTTTGGCAACCCGTCGTCCGTGACGGTGCCGGAAAGCGACGCGCTGGCCGGAAGCGTGATGCTCTCGTCAGGCCCCGCGTTGACGACCGGCACCTGATTGACGACGGCCGGATTGACGGTGACGGTGACGTCGTCGCTGGCCTGTAGCAGGCCGTCGTTGGCTGTCAGACGCAGGACGTACGTGCCGTCGGTCGAGAAGGAGGCCGTGGTGCTCGCGGCACTCGGGTTGGCGAACGTGACCGTGCCCGGCCCGATCACCTTCGACCAGGTGCTCGTGGCGGCTCCGGGAGGATTCGGCAGACCGTCGTCGTCCATCCGGCCGGACAGCGACATGCCGGCCGGAAGCGTGATCGTCTGATCCGATCCGGCGTTGGCCTGCGGAGGCTGATCTTGGCTCAGGTTATAGCCGGCCACCCACGCTGGCCCGTTCGTGGTGGCCCCGTTGACGGCGGAGCCCGAGGAATCGGATACCGAAGCACCCGAGCCTTCGTTCATGCCCCAGCGGCCGATCAGGCCAGGAAGGGCATTTGGCAACTCGAGGTTCATGGTCATCTGGATCTGGGCCTGCGTGCGGGCAACGTTCCAGATTCGCGCTTCATCCAGTAACCCCTGGAAGAATCCGGCGGCGACGCCGGTGGAATTCAGCGCGGTCGCGAGCCCCGCATGCTGCATGCTGTCGGACCGAGGCGGCTGCCCGACGGGCAGCTGGGTCTCCAGGGAGCCATTCAAGTACAAACGCCAGGTCGTGCCGTCGTACGTGGCGGCGGCGTGGTACCAGACGTTGTTCTGAATTGCCGTTGTACCGGTGACGGGATGATTGAGCCCCGGACTCGATCCCCCGGCCCCTTCTTCGAAATCCGCCACCAGCTTGCCGCTGGCGGTATCGATCCCGAGGAAGTAGTTCATGTCGACGTTGGAGTTTTCGGCCTCGGCGCGGCCCTTGGTCACTAGCGGTACAGCACTGACAATCCCGCCGCTGCCGGTGGATGTTCCGACGCCCGTCCCTATCCGCTTGAACCAGGTCTCGAGCGTGAAGGTCGCCGTCCCCAGGCCCGGTGCCGCGCCGAATGTGACGTAATCATTCACCCCATCGAAGGAGAGCGCGGCACCGGCCGCCGGGTCGGGCATCGCACTCATCTCGTTCGAAGCCGCGGAGGCGTTCGTGGAAGTATCAACCGCCGTGACGACGTAGAAGTACGGAGTGAAGTTGGTCAGGCCGTAATCGGTGAACGTGGTACCGGTGATCAGCGTTCCGCCGTTCAACGGAGTGCCACCGGTCGGAACTCCCGTCGTGAGGGAACGAAAGACGTTATACCCGGCCACGTCGGATTCCGAATTCGTATTCCAGTTGAGCGTTACGAGCGTGTTGCCGGCAGTCGCAGTCAGATTCTGCGGAGCCGCGGGCGGGGTCGTGTCGGGCATTGGAAAGCCCGGAACCCACGTCGGGCCGTTGGTGGCCGTTCCGTTGACGGAGCCTGCGGAATTGGCCACCACTGTGCCCGAGCCCTCGTTCATGCCCCAGCGGCCGATCAGGTTCGGGGTTGGATCGATGATTTCGGAATTCTTGGTGGCCTGGATTTGTGCCTGCGTGCGCGCGACGTTCCAGATCCGAGCCTCGTCCAGGACGCCCTGGAAGAAACCGGCGGCAGTACCATTGGATGTCATCGCGGTCGCGAGCCCCGCGTGCTGGATGCTGTCGGAGCGCGGAGGCTGCCCCACGAGCAATTGCGCTTCCAAGGCGCCATTGAGGTACAAGCGCCAGGTGGCGCCATCGTACGTGGCGGCGGCGTGGTACCAGACGTTATTCTGAATCGCCGTCACACCATAGACGGGGTGATTCAGGCCGGGCGTGTTGCCGGTCAGCCCGGTGTTGGCCTCCTCGAAATCAGCTGCGAGCACGTTGTCCGTTGCCCGAATGCCCAGGAAGTAGTTCATGTCTAGGTTCGAGTTTTCGGCCTCGCCGCGTCCTTTGGTCACCAGTGGGACAGCAGTAACGCCACCGGTGCCGGTGGATGCTGTCGCTCCGGCCCCCGTCCGCTTGAACCAGGTCTCGAGCGTGAACGTGGCGGCGCCGAGACCCGATGCCGTCCCGAATGTGACGAACTGATTCGAACCGTTGAATTGGAGCGCCGTGCCCGCGGTGTCCGCGCGGCCACCCTGTTGTATCAGGAGCCCGATCAATGCCGCGGTGAGGACCGCAGCGGACGACACCGTTCTGACTACCTTCTTCATGATGGGTCTCCTCTCGGAAAGACCAAGCCAGTGTGTGTTGGGTGACTTTGAGTGCTTGATGTTTGTGTGTTTTGAGCGACCCCGACGAGATTCATCCGTATCAAGACTTTGAGCCTGAAAAAGCATGAGAGAAGGGCCCGGGACTTTGGTTGGATGCGCCCCATGATCTGGAGGCCGAGGGCGTCACGGGTTGTTTCATGCGTGACCCCTTCAGGCGTGAGAGTCTGCAGGGTCTGAGACGTGAAGTTATGTCCGAGGGCAACCCGGCGATACGGCCAGTTGAGCCCTAAAACGTGCGGAAGGGCGCCTAGGACCTTGGTTGGGAGCGCTCCTGGAGGGCGAGCGCGAAACGGCTGTCGACGTGGAGCTTTCGAAAGATGTTGTTCAGATGGCCCTTGACGGTTTTCGGGCTGATGTTCAAGCGCGAGGCGATTTCCTTGTTCCGCAACCCCTGGCCGCAGGCGTCCGCGATCTCCTGCTCGCGCTGGGTGAGGTCGGACTTTGACACGCTGACACCAGGCCCGGTCAGGATATCCAGGGCAAGGGAGGTGGCGTGACGATTGGCCCAGATCTCACCGGCAACCACAGCGTGAATCGCCCGCACAAGAACCACGAATTCCAGCTGCTTGCCGACCAGGCCCGAAGCGCCGGCCCGCAAGACCCGTTCGACGATCTCGTCGCTCGACCGGCTGGCAAGAACGAGAATTCGCGTCCCGGGTGCCGAACGGCGGAGGCGACCCACCGCACTCTCCCCGCCGGGTCCAAGCCCCTCATAGTCGAAAACCAGAACCTGAGGACTCTCCTTCGCCAGCAGTTTCCGGATCTCGTCTTCGTTGCAGGCCCGGCCGACGACGATAAAGTCCGGCTCCTCGTCGAGCCGATGGCACAGGGTTTCGCAGAAAAGAGCGGGCTGGGCAGCAACGGCGATACTAAGTCCAGCTCTCCTGGCTCTCGCTGGAGAGTCACTCTTCCTGGCCAACGACCCCATGTTCCTCACCTTCGGAGGTGCGGCGGAAAGGCTCGCAGTCGCCTCCTGCTTCTCGAATTGTCCCGGCGAACCACTCGGGGGAAAACCCTCAGCGGCGGGTGTTCACCCGGGTTATTCGCCGGTCACAAGAAAACATGGCAGGTCAGCTGCGCCAATTACCGGCGAATGCCTCTTCCGTCCATTTGAGACATAAATGCTTTTTGATCGTGACACCTAAAGAATCCAGAAGTCCATACATCGGAAGATAGATTTTCACTATCCAGAGACAGGTAACGGCCCGCGTGAGACACCCAGGAGGCCTCCGAGAGGCGCTACCCGAGTTGAGAAGCGAACCGCTCGTGGGAGGCAATCCGCTCGCGACGCTCGAAGATGCGCGTGATCTCGGCTTGCGCGGTCTGGACGGCGTCCTCGGGAGTCGCTTCGCCACGGGCGGCTCGCGCGAACATCGTCGGAAGGACGAAGGTGTTGAAGACCTCGTCGGTTGCCGCGGTGGCGTAGCCGGGGAAGCCGATGTTCGTGGACCAGTCGAGGGCTGTTCCGAGAACCTTGTACTTGCCCGAAGGCTCCGCCTGGGGATCGCTGGCAATCTGCCCGGCGAGATCGGGGACTGTCGAGGGGTAGCACGGCAGGCTGTAGAACTCGCTCTCGCGGAAGACCGCCGCGAAATTGTCCACCAGGTCCACGAGGAACCGGCTGGCCGCGTCGATGTTCTCCGAGAATTTCCAGATGACATAGCAGCTCATCAGGTGCTCGGCCGCGATCCGGCGGACGGGGCCGCGCAGAGCCGGCGTCAATCCGATCCGTCGCGCGATTTCCGGGTTCTCCTTCTCGGCGGAGCGCGTCACCGAGATCGCGTTCTGGACGAAGGACGCGCGTCCGGAGAGCATCGCGCGGTTGTTGGAGGAAGGGTCCCAGGTGAAGACCTCCGGCGTCTCGGTCTCCCGATACAACGCTCGCGCGAACTTCACCGCTTCGATCGTTTCCTTCGAAGCGAGATTCGGCCGCCCCTGCTCGTCCTGCTCGGCGCCGCCGAAGGACCAGAGAAGGGCGCGCAACGCCATGTTGGAGTCCATCTCCTGCGAGAAGCCGATGCCGACCGGATTTCCGAATTTCTCCTTGATTCTCCGGCCCCCGACGCGCAGATCCTCCCAGGTGTCGGGCCCGTTCGGGAACCCCACCTGGCTCCAGAGATCGATCCGGTAATTGCCCGGATCCGGAACATAGGAGTCGGAAAACGCGAACGACTTCCCCGTGACGGGATTGAAAGTCGATCTGTGCGCCAGCAGGATCGTCTTCCCGTGCCGCTTCTCGACTTCCCGGACGACGTCCCGATGGTCGATGGTCTGCCGCTCGTATGCCGCTGGAGGCGAGAGGAAGTGAAAGAGATCGTGTCCCTTTCCCGCGGCGGCTTCGGCGGCGCCGCGCGCGGCGACCTCGGTGGCGGCCATGTGATCGACGACAACCTCGAACCCATTCCTCGCCCCCCACTCCTTCGTGAAAACACCATCGAACCACCGGTCGTAGCGCGGCACGTAATGACTCCACTGGATGATCCGCAGAGTCTTCCCGCGCGCCGCCCGCCGCCCGCAGGAGATCGGCAGCGCCCCCGCCGCAAGCGCCATCCCTCCCGCCTTCACGAACTGGCGTCGCGTCACGCCATTGCTCGGACGCTTCTTCATGCCTGTGACGAAAGAGTCCAACACGAACCCGCCAACGTCAAGTCGCGCCCTCGTCGTGCCCAACCTCACGAGGAACGGGCTTCTCCCGGAGCGGGGCCTCTCGGCCGGCACACCAGCCAGACTCTATGATTCGAAAAGATGCCTATGTGCCGGCCGAGCGGAGCGGCGGCCAGGCACCTTCAAGTCACAGAGGCCGCCGCGTCCCCGCGCAGGGAGACGCCCGCGAACGAGCCTGCGTCCCCGCGGAGGGAGAGGCCCGCATCCGAACCTTTATAATCGGGCGGTGGCCTCTCTCGATCCCGGAACCCCGTTCCCTCGCCTTGCGCTCCGGGACGAGAGGGGAGACCTCGCCGAGGTCCCTCCAGGCGATACCCTCTACGGATTCTTCAAGACGACCTGCCCGACGTGTGAGCTCGCCTGGCCCTACCTCGATCGGATCCGCAGGATCGGTGAGGGAGGAAGCCTGTCGATCCGGGCGGTCTCGCAGGACGAACCGGAGACGACCCGGCGTTTCTACGAAGACCTCGGCATCCGGATTCCAACGCTCTACGACGCCAGACCGTGGACCGCTTCCGAAACTCTCGGGCTGGCCAGTGTTCCCACATTTCTGATGGTCGGGTCCGATGGCGTTCTGCGCGACTCGGCGGTGGGATTCCAGCGTGACAAGATGGAAGAGTTCGCCGGTCTCGCGGCCCGCCTTGCCGGCCGGCCGCCGGCGGCCCTGTTTTCGCCAGGCGAGGACGTGCCGGCGTGGAAGCCCGGTTGAGCGTCCCGCAATGCGGCAGTTAGCCAGGAGCGGGTGATCAGTGATAGGTGATAGATAGCGGATGGGAACCAGGATCCGGGGAGAAATGAACAAACCTCGAACATTCGGAGAGTTGAAGGAGAACGGGTATCGGCCGCGCGGCGTCAAGGAGGAGCTGCGTGAGAATCTCCGGCGGGCGCTGGCCGGCGGCGAGAACCCGTTCGAAGGAATCCATGGATACGAGAGGACCGTGCTTCCGTCCCTTCACAACGCGATCCTCTCCAAGCACGACTTCCTGCTGCTGGGCCTGCGCGGTCAGGCCAAGACACGGCTCCTGCGCATGCTCGTCAACCTGCTCGATCCCGAGATCCCGGCCATCGCCGGCAGCGAGTTAAACGAAGATCCCTTCGAACCGATCACCAAGTACGGCCGCCGGATCCTGGCCGAGAAGGGGGATGCCACGCCGCTCGACTGGATTCCCCGCTCCGAACGCTACCGGGAGAAGCTCGCCACACCCGACGTGACGATCGCGGACCTGATCGGCGACGTGGACCCGATCAAGGCCGCCACCGAGCGCCGCTCCTATTCCGACGAAGAGGTGATCCACTTCGGTATCGTGCCGCGGACCAACCGCGGCATCTTCGCGATCAACGAGCTGCCGGACCTGCAACCGCGGATTCAGGTCGGCTTGCTCAACATCCTGGAGGAGCGGGACCTGCAGATCCGCGGGTTCCCGATTCGAATCCCGCTCGATATCCTGCTCGTCTTCTCGGCCAACCCGGAGGACTACACCAACCGCGGCAACATCATCACGCCGCTGAAGGACAGGATCTCCTCGCAGATCGTGACGCACTACCCCGACGACGTGAAGACCGCCGCGAAGATCACGGCACAAGAGGCGTGGCTCGAGCGCGAACAGGAACCGCGCGTGGAAATCCCCGACTTCTTCCGCGAGCTGGTCGAAGAGGTTGCGTTCGCGGCCCGTTCGAGCGAGTTCGTGGATCAGTCCTCGGGCGTGTCAGCGCGCATGCCCATCTCGGCGATTGAGATCCTCGTCTCCAACCTCGAGCGGCGCGGCTTGAAGCACGGCGAGAAACGCGTCGCGCCTCGCCTCTGCGACCTGCCGGCGACGCTCCCGGCCATCACCGGAAAGGTCGAGATGGTCTACGAGGGGGAGCAGCAAGGGGCCGAAGTCGTCGCCAAGCGCCTGATCGGAACGGCCGTCAAGAAGCTGTTCGACGCCCGCTTCCCGGCGCCCGATTCGGGACGCCCCTCGCAGCGGCGCCGCGAGGAGTTGGAGGAAGCCCCGGACGAAGTCCCGCCCGTACGGCGTGCCCGCGCCAACCCTGCGCCCGAGAAGATCCATCCGCTGTACGAGCCGATCGTCGAGTGGTTCGCGGCGGGCAACAAAATCACCCTCTCCGACGACACGCCCTTCCCCGAACACCTCGCGGCGCTGGAGTCTGTTCCGGGCCTGCGGAGGGCCGTCGAAGAACACTTCGCTCCCGCGTCCGAGGAAGAACGTTCGGTCGGCATGGAGCTGGTTCTCGAAGGCCTGACCCAGCACCTGAAGATCGCGCGCGAGGACCTCGACTCCAAGGTCTCCTACACCGAGATGTTGAAGTTCAACCTCGTGAGGAGCCGCAGTTAGCCGGGGCGAGTCTTCAGTTGTCAGTTATCAGTCGTCAGTTTCGTGCAGGACTTCAAGAAGCTTAACGTCTGGAAGAAGGCGCACGACCTCACCTTAGGTGTTTACTCAGCGACTCGGTCTTTTCCTCCCGAGGAGGTGTTCGGCCTTCGCAGCCAGATGCGCCGCGCCTCTTCATCAATCGGTATTAACATCGCGGAAGGATGCGGTCGCAGCAGCCAGCTCGAGCTCAGGCGGTATCTGAGAATGTCTCAAGGGTCAGCGAGCGAACTCGAGTACGAGCTCCTGCTCGCAAGGGACCTCGGGCTGCTATCCGAAAAGGCCTATGGAGACCTTTCGAATCAAGTCGTCGAAATCAAGAGAATGACCACTGCCTTGATTCGAAAACTGAGAACTGAAAACTGAAAACTGAAAACTCGCTTCGCACTCGGATCGGGTCGAGAGAGCCACTGCTCGGATGTTTTCTTACCTGGCCGACCGCCGGCGTGGCGGAGTTGCTCGCTCTCGCCGGCTTCGACTTTCTCGTTCTCGACGCCGAGCACGGGTTCTTTTCGATCGAGTCGATCGAGGCGATGGTGATCGCGGCCGATGGAGCGGGGATTCCGGCGATCGTGCGGGTTCCCTCCTGCACGGCGGCGGAGGTGGGACGCAGCCTGGACGCGGGCGCGGCCGGGATCCTCTTCCCGCGCGGCGACGGCTGCGCGACAGTGCGCGGTGCGATCCAGAGCGCGAAGTTCCCGCCGGAGGGGAAACGCGGCCTCGGGGGTGTTCGGGCGAACCGGTACGGAACACAACCTCTCGATCACTTCGTCAAAGAATCGAACGAGCGCACGGTCATCGTGGCCCAGATCGAGACCGCGGGCGCGCTCGCCGAGCTTCACGAGATCGCCGCGGAGCCCGGTCTCGACGTGCTCTACGTGGGACCCAACGACCTGACGCAGGCTCTCGGGGTCCCCGGACAGTACGGCGATCCGCGCTACCGGGAAGCCCTCGCGAGGATCGCGGGGCAGGCCAAGACCGCCGGTAAGACCGCCGGAATCATGCTCGGCCGCGCCGACCAGATCCCGGCACTACGAGAGCTCGGATACCGCTTCTTCACGACTAGCGACCGGACTCTGGTTCTCGAAAGCGCGCGTTCATGGCGCACGTCCCTCCGTCGTGAGACGTAAACCGTGAGCCGTAAGCCGAGGCCTCCCGGGAGCGGCTTCTTCGCGACTCACGGCTAACGGCTCACGGCTCACGAACCCGGTCATAGAATGGTCGGGCTGATGAGGTACCGGTATTCCGACTACCCCGTGGATCTGCTTCGGGCACTCCTCACCTACCAGGAGCTGGTCAAGCTCTTCCTGCAGCTCGTTCTTCAGACGGGCGGAGACGTCGAGGAGGCACTCAAGTGGATGAAGTACCTGCAGGAGCGCGGGATCATCGATCCCTCGATCAACCTCGAGGAATTCGCGAAGGCCCTCCAGAAGAACGAGATCGTCGAGGAACGAGACGGGCAGCTCGCCCTTTCCGCTGCCGGCGAGCGGCAGATCCGCCGCTCCGCCCTGGAGGAGATCTTCTCGTCGTTGTCCAAGTCCGGGGCCGGCTACCACTCCATCCCGCGCGCCGGATCCGGGGGCGAGCTTCTGCCCGAGACGCGCCCGTACGAATTCGGCGATAACCCGACCGCGATCGATGGCGTCCGCACGATCGGCAACGCCGTGCGCCGCGACGTCGAGACCATCGCTCTACAGCCTCAGGACTTCGAGGTCCACGAGGAAGAGCACCTGACCTCCTGCGCCACCGTGCTCGCGATCGATATCTCTCATTCGATGATCCTCTACGGCGAGGACCGTTTCACGCCGGCGAAGAAGGTGGCGCTGGCCTTGGTCGAGCTCATCCAGTCCAAGTACCCCAAGGACTCAATCGAGGTCCTCCTCTTCGGAGACGACGCGAAGCGCGTGCCCATCTCGGAGATCTCGAAGACTCAGGTCGGGCCGTTCCACACGAACACGCGAGCGGGGCTGGCTCTCGCGCGAAAGCTCCTGCAGCACAAGAAGAACCCGAACAAGCAGGTCTTCCTGATCACCGACGGCAAGCCCTCCGCGATCTGGGAACGGGGAAGGCTCTATAAGAACCCCTTCGGCCTGGACCTGAAGATCGTCAACCGCACGCTCGAGGAAGCGGATGCCTGCCGCCGCGACGGGATCACGATTACGACCTTCATGATCGCAACCGACAGTTACCTGGTGGACTTCGTGGACAAGCTCACCAAGATCAACAGGGGGCGCGCCTACTACGCCTCCCCGTACAACCTCGCGGAGTTTCTCTTCACGGACTACATCCGCAACCGGAAGAAGTTCCTGCATTGACTCTCCTGCTCTGGGGACTCATCGTCGCAATCGCCGCGCTCGTCGGGCTCGTCCTGGTGCCGCGCGCTCTCTTGAAGAGCGCCCAGGGCCGGCTGGCGCAGGCGGCCATCCTGCGCGAAGGGGAGAGCTTCAAGCTCCTGACGAGGGCCGACCTCGTCACGGGCCGATATCGCCGGGTCCCCGGCGTGCTGGGGCTGACGCCCGACGCTCTCATGTATACGGGGCTCTTCGGCGAGTCCACTGGCGTGCAGACTCGACGGATCCAGAAAATCGCGACCGGCCGACGGCTGGCGTCGGGGCGCAAGCTTCTGCGCCTGGAGGTGCTGCGGATCACCCGCTCGGACGGCGGCGACGTCGAGTTCGTTCTGTCGCCCCTCGCCGCGTTCGCCTGGAGGAGCCATCTCGGCGCCTGGGCGATCGAAGAACGCCGGGCAGAACTGGACCGCGTGATACCGGGGAAGCGATGAACCGCACGAGGATTCTCGTCGCTTGCCGCGTTCTCGTCGCAATGGCCGCTTTTCTCGCGCCCGCGGCGCTCGCGGCCGGGCAGTCCGCCCGCCGGGGGAAAGCGACCCGAGGGCGGGCGGCGGCAAAGACCGAAGCACTCAGGACAGCACCGGGGAGGTCGGGCGCAGGGTACGCCGGGGAGCCGATTTCGCTCGATCTGAAGGATGCCGACTTGAAGGACGTGCTGCGGACCTTCGCCGAGCTGACGAAGTTGAACATCGCGATCGACCCCGATGTCAAAGGCTCCGTGACTCTCCGTTTGCATGATGTGCCCTGGGACCAGGCGCTCGATGTGATCTTGAGGATCAACGGTCTGGGTTACGTCCTGGAAGGCAACATCCTCCGCGTGGGAACTCCGGCCAGACTTCTCGTCGAAGACTAATCCGGGAGGAAGGCCATCACCCGCCGTGCCAGAGTCGCGGGCAAGGCGCGGAGGGCCTCGCGGATCTCCGCAACCCGGTCGCGCTGCGAGAAGTGGGTCAGGACGACGACCTCGTTCTGAAAGAGTGCTGCGCGTTCGAGAAAGTCCTGGAGATGGAGGTGCTCATAGTCGCGCGCGCGGTTGAGGTCTTCGGGCTTCACAAACGAGCATTCGATCAGGAGCACGCGGGCCTGGAACAGCTCCGGCGCGGCCTCGAAGATCGCGGGACCGCAGTCACCCGGATAGGCGAGGAGAGGTGTCTCTTCCCGTCTCGTCACCTCGACGCCCTTCGATTTCATGGCGGCGATCTCTTCGCCGGGTAAGCCGAGGAACTCGTCTCTCAGTTTCCGCCTGATCTCGGAGAAGAGATAGCCGACCGCCGGAACCCGGTGTCGGCCCGGCAGGACCTTGAGCTCCAGGTCGTTGCGAAGCATGACCGATCCGCCGGGGCGCACTGGCGTGAGGTGGAGCCCGTAGTCCACGTTCTCCAGACGCTGTGAGAACGCGAGCCAGGCCTCCAGATCCGGAACCGCCTCTTCGGGCGCAAAGACGCGAGCGGCGGGAAGCCTCTCGAGCCGGCGCCGCGAAGCGTGGTGCGCGAGGCCCGCGGCGTGGTCGAGGTGGCCGTGAGTCAGGCAGACGGTCGCGTAGGAGACCGTATCTTCCGGCGCGCGGCCGAATTCCAGGAGCGCCCGGAAGCCCGGGAGCTTGTAGAAAGACTCACGCCCGGCGATCGAAACACCTTCGATCGCGATGCCGGACGCGTTGACGCGCACCCGGCCGCGGCCCTCGAGATAGTCAGACGACATCGATGGGAGATTACTGCAGACCCAATCGGCCCTGTGTCATTCTGAGGAGCGAAGCGACGAAGAATCTGCTCCCTGCTGTCGAGAAGGTAGATCCTTCGCTGCGCTCAGGATGACGGGTAAAAAATGCGCGTGGACCTCTTCGACTATTTCCTTCCGGGAGACCGGATCGCGCAGACGGCGCGGCCTCGGGGCACGAGCCGGCTGCTGGTGCTGGACCGCAACACGGGGGCTCTCGATCATCGGAGATTCTCCGAGTTTCCGGACCTGCTCCGGGCGGGGGATGTCCTCGTCCGAAACGACGTCCGGGTCCGTCTGGCGCGGCTCTATGGACGCGACGAAGAAGCGAGGCTCGTCGAGATCTTCCTACTGCGCCCGATCGGGGGAGACTTGCGACGGTGGGAGGCCCTGTCGAAGCCGGGACGGCGCGCCAAGAGGGGCAGAACGGTCCGATTCTCCGAAGGCCTCGAGGCGCTCGTCGAGAACGCCCGGGACGATGGCCGGCGCGAGATCGTTTTCAATCGGGAAATCGATGATCTCCTGCTCAAACGAATCGGCAGCGTCCCGCTGCCTCCCTACATCCGGCGCGAGCCGGGCGTTCCCGACAACCCGGAGGACCGCGAGGCCTACCAGACCGTTTTCGCCCGGGAACCTCTGGCGGTCGCCGCACCGACTGCGGGACTTCACTTCACTGAGGAGACCCTGGGAGGAATCCGGGATCGAGGCGTCGTCATTGCGGACCTGACCCTCTCCATCGGCTCGGGGACCTTCAAGCCTGTCACGAGCAACGACACCGGATCTCACACATTCGATCCGGAAGACGTCGTCATTCCCGCGGTCACACTGGCGGAGATCGCCCGTGCCCGGGTGCAAGGACGCCGGATCGTCGCGGTCGGGACCACGGTGGCGCGCGCGCTCGAAACGGCGGCCCGGCTGCCGGGGGACTCGTCGTCCGCCGAAGGTCTGCGTTTCTCCGCGGACATCTTCATCACGCCGGGCTTCGACTTTCGCGCGATAGACGCCCTGCTGACGAACTTCCACCTGCCTCGTTCGACCCTTCTGATGCTGGTCTGCGCCTTCGCCGGCCGCGAAAACGTCCTCGCCGCGTACAATGAGGCGATCCGTCAGGGCTACCTCTTCTACTCCTACGGCGACGCAATGTTCATCGCGTGAGGGTGTTCCGCCGCCCCACCCGGATAGGATCGGGTGTCAGCGTTTCGGCGACGGCATCTTGCTAAGCACGGCTCTCATCGAGCATCCGGCGCAGGGCGGCGGTGTGGGCCGTTGTCGTTCCGCAGCAGCCGCCGACGATGCGGGCGCCGGTCGCGAGCCACTCTCGGGCGAGAACGGCGTAGTCCCCTGGCGAAATGTCTTCGGTGAAGACTGTTCGGTCCTCGCCGGTCGGCGGGCCGAGGTTTCCGTAGGCGGCCAGCGGCACGCCGGGAGCGGTACCGGCGAGGCGGGCGAGGTCGGCCCCGAGCCGGCGGGCTGGCACGCAGTTGATCGAAAGAGCTTCGAGCTTCAGGGACGCCAGTGATCGAACGGCCTCTTCGATGCTCTCTCCCGAGAGGAGATGACCCTGTCCATCGGTGATCATCGAAGCGATGACGGGAAGGCCCGTCGCTTTGGCCCAGCGCGTCGCCGCGGCCATCTCCCGAACGGTGTTCTGCGTCTCGATGAGGATGCCATCCACACCCCCAGCGGCCAGCGACTCGGCTTGCATCGCGTGCTCCCGCTCGAGCGCCTCCCCTTCGGGCGTGAGATCCGGCCTGTAGCAATCTTCCAGCGGCGAGAGAGACCCGGCCACGAAGGTCGGGCGCCCGGCTCCGCGTGCCGCCTCGCGGGCGAGAGCGACCGCCGTCCGCGTCAGCTCCGCCGACCGCGCCTCGAGTCCCTCCCGGGCGAGGGTACGCCGATGGGTCCGGAAGGTATTGGCCGTCAGGATCTCCGCGCCGGCGGCGGCTTCCGCGTGATGAATCGCCAGGACGAGCTCCGGGCTGTCCAGCAACGCCCAGGCGCTCCAGAGCGGCAAGCGCGTCCGCGCGCCGTGCTGCTCGAGCTGGGTTCCCATCGCCGCGTCCAGCAGAATCGGAGGGCCCTCCCGAATTCGAGCTCGAAGCTCCTCCCCTCGCAGAGGCGATCTCCCGGGGCCGTTTGGCATAAAAAATAAGGCCAGAGACAACTCTGGCCTTAAAAACACCTACCTCTTGAGGAACTTGCCTTAGTAGGTTTCCAGATACTTGTCCACTTCCCAGGGTTGAACCTTCGAGATGTACTCCGCCCACTCGCCCCGCTTGGCTACCAGAAAGTGGGCCAGGATGTGATCGCCCAGCGCCTCGGTGACGACCTCGTCTCTCTCCAGGTTGTCGAGAGCATCGGAGAGGTTCGCGGGAAGTTGTTCAATCCGCAGCCGCCGCTTCTCGCGCTCGCTCATCTTGAAGACGTTGCGCTCCACCGGCTCACCCGGATCCATCTTGTTCTTCAACCCGTCCAATCCCGACGCAAGCATCACGCCGAACGCGAGGTAGGGGTTGCAGGCAGGGTCGGGCATCCGGACCTCGATGCGGGTCCCCATACCGCGCCGCGCTGGCACGCGCACGAGGGGCGAGCGGTTGCGCATGGACCACGCCACGTTGACCGGCGCCTCGTAGCCCGGCACAAGCCGCTTGTAGGAATTGACCAGCGGGTTCGTGACCGCAACGAAGGCCTTGGCGTGGCGCAGGATGCCGCCCGTGTAGTGCAGAGCGGTCTTGGACAACTGGTACTTGGCCTTCGAGTCGTAGAAGACGTTGTTCCCCTTGGCATCCAGGAACGACTGGTGGGTGTGCATTCCCGAGCCGTTGACGCCGAAGATCGGCTTTGGCATGAAGGTCGCGTGCAGGCCGTGATCCATCGCCACTTTCTTGACGATGAACCGGAACGTCGAGACCCGGTCGGCGGTCGTTACGGCGTCGGCGTATTTGAAGTCGATCTCATGCTGGCCGGGCGCGACCTCGTGGTGGGCCGCCTCAACCTCGAACCCCATCTGCTCGAGGGCGAGGACGATGTCACGGCGGGCTTCTTCTCCGCGGTCCACGGGGGTCAAGTCGAAATAGGCGCCCTGGTCGTGCGTGTCCACGATGGGATCGCCGTTGGCGTCCCGGCGGAAGAGGAAGAACTCAGCCTCGGGGCCCGTCACCAGGACGTACCCCAGGGCCGCCGCTCTGTCCATCTGCTTCTTGAGCGTCATGCGCGGGCAGCCCGCGAAGGGAGTGCCGTCGGGGTTGTAGACGTCGCAGATGAGACGCCCGACCTTCTCCCCGCCGTTGTGGGCCCAGGGATAGATCCCGAAGGAGTTCAGGTCCGGAACGAGGTTCATGTCGGATTCCTCGATGCGCGTGAACCCCTCGATCGAGGAACCGTCGAACTGGATCTCACCGTCCAGCGCCTTCTCGAACTGAGAACGCGGGATCTCCACGTTCTTGATGACGCCCAGGATGTCGGTGAATTGAAGCCGCATGAACCGGACGTTCTCGGAGTTGCACACTTTCAGGATCTCCGGCTTGGACAGGCCCGGTCCCGCGGCGTCGAACTTCAGAATCTTCGCCTTCGCCATTCTGCTCTCCTTTTTTCGCAATTTCAGCAGAATCTTAGTGGCATTTTTCAAAAACTCAACCTGTTTTTTGCAAAAGGAGCATGAAATCCTGCAACAGTGCACAGTTTTCTGTGCAAACCGGCAGAGAAGGGGACGCGAAGGAAGCCGCCCGGTTGATGTATTTTCTTCTCTCCAGGGGGGACCCATGAGCACGGTCGAACTTTTTTCGCCGCGAGCCGTCAGGGCCAGGTCCATTCTCAAAGACCTGTCGGGGCAACGCCTGCGGGAACTGGCCCGTTCCGAGGAGAGAACGAGCGAGTACGGCTCGCCCGTGTATCAGACCCGCGTCAAGAACCGCTCGGCGAAGAACACCTACATCGTCGCGGACGGCGTCGAGGTCGGAGTAATGCAGAAAGCCATGGATCCGGCTCTCGCGCAGGAGACGATCCGCCGGGTCCAGGACACGCTCTCCGGCATGGACCTGATCCAGGTGGACCGCCGCATGGGCGACACGCCCGAAGCCACGCTGCGGTGCCGCCTCTTCGTTCCGCGCGACTACGCCCGCATCGCCTTCATGTGGCACAACATGCTCTTCCCCTCCGATTCTTCTTTCGAGCCGGACTTCGTCTCCGTGTACGTGCCCGACTGGTCGGAGCGGCTCATCTTCTGCGACGTCGCGCAGGGCTACACCTACATTCTCGGGACCGACTACCCGGGAGAGGCCAAGAAGTCGATGCTGAGGCAGGCGATGTACTGGGCCAAGCGCCGCGGCGGCCTGGGTCTGCACGCGGGCTCCAAGATCCTGCGCGTCGTGGGACCCGATGGGGCGCTCCGGGACGTGGGGTTCCTGCTTTTCGGGCTCTCGGGAACGGGCAAGACCACCCTGACGCTTCACGACCACGGACTCAAAGACCCCGAGAAGGCGATCATCAAGCAGGACGACGTGGTGCTCATGACGGCGGACGGAGGCGCCTACGGCACTGAAGACGGTTTCTACATCAAGACGGAGGGTCTCGAGCCCTCCCAGACCGTTCTCTGGGGCGCGGCAACGCACCCGACCGCGGCCTACGAGAACATCAGGGTGGATGACCAGGGGAAGGTGGACTTCTTAGACACCACGATCACATCCAACGGCCGCGGGGTCGTCCTGCGCCGCTTCATCAAGGGAACGGGGGACGGGATCGATCTGCCGAAGGCGAACAAGATCGTTTTCATCACGCGCAGGAACGACGTGGTGCCCGTCTGCGCGCGGCTGACCTGCGAGCAGGCGGCCGCCTATTTCATGCTCGGGGAATCCATCGAGACGTCGGCGGGCGATCCCACCCGCGCCGGCCAGGCCAAGCGCGAAGTCGGCACGAATCCCTTCATCGTGGGATCCGAGTCGGAGGAAGGCAACCGCCTGCTCGAGATCCTGCGGCGGAACCCGGACATGAACGCCTACATCCTGAACACCGGCTCCATCGGCTCCGGCGAGGGCTTCCCCGGCGAGAAGATCTCGATCAAGGTCTCGACGGAGATCATGAAGCAGATCGCCAGGGAGGGGATCGTCTGGCAGCGGGATCCCGACTGGGGTTACGAAGTGCCCGTGGACGTCCCCGGGCTCGATCTGACCAGATACATACCGGCAACGTACTACTCGCCCGAAAAATACCGGGAGCTCGTCGGAAAACTACGGCAGGAGCGGAGGGCCTGGCTGGCGCAGTTTTCCGGACTCGACCCCGTGATCCCGCGCGCCATCGAAAGCTAGCTGCCAGGAAGCCGGAGACCAGCAACCCAATGGTCGAGGGCCGGGGCCTCGAAAACGTTGTCGCGGCGGACTCCTCGATCTGCTACATCGACGGCGCGCGGGGCATCCTCTCCTACCGCGGCATCGACATCCACGAGCTGGCCGAGAAATCGAGCTTCGAGGAGGTCTGCTTCCTCCTCTGGGCCGGCAGGCTCCCCCGCCGCGAGGAACTCGAAGTCACGCGCGCCGCCGTCGGCCGCGAGAGAGCGATCCCGAGGGAACACTTGAGTTTCCTGATGACGCTCTCGAGGACATCGGCGCCGATGGATGCCCTGCGGACGGCGGTCTCGGCACTCGCCGACTCCGATCCGGACGCGCGCGACATGTCGGACGAAGCCAACCGCCGCAAGGCTGTGCGATTGACCGCGCAGATCGCGACGGTCGTGGCCGCGTTTCACCGGCTGCGGCAGGGCAAGGCCGTCGTGCCTCCCGACCCGGGCCGCTCACACGCCGATGATTTCTTGAGGATGCTCAACGGCGAGACGGCCCGCTCCTCCTCCGTGCGCGCCCTGGACATCGCGCTCGTCCTCCATGCCGATCACGAGTTGAATGCCTCGACCTTCGCCGCGCGCGTGACCGCCGCCACGCTGTCCGACATGCACTCGGCGATCACCTCGGCGATCGGGACGCTCAAGGGTCCCCTCCACGGCGGAGCGAATGAAGCTGTTCTCCGCATGCTCAACGAGATCGGCTCGCTCGACCACGTGGACGATGACATCCGTGCACGCCTGGCGCGCAAGGAGAAGATCATGGGCTTCGGGCACCGGGTTTATTCGACCGAGGATCCGAGAGCGACGCACCTGCGGGCGATGTCCAGGGCTGTGGCGGTCTCCTCCGGAGAGACGCGCTGGTACGACATGTCCCGCCGTATCGAGAAGATCATGAACGAGGAAAAGAAGCTGAATGCCAATGTGGACTTCTACTCGGCGTCGCTCTACTCCCTGCTGGGGCTTCCATCCGACCTCTTCACGCCGATCTTCGCCGTTTCGCGGATCTCCGGCTGGACCGCCCACGTCCTCGAGCAATACTCCAACAACCGCCTGATCCGCCCCCGCGCCAGATACACCGGCCCGGCCTACCCCCAGCCCTACGTCCCGCCGGAAGACCGGTAACTGCCCATTGGCGACGATGCTCGGCGCAACGTGACCGCCCCTCCGCTTTCTCCCGGAACGCTCGTCGGCCGCTATGAGGTGCTGCAGCTCGTTCGCAGCGGGCGTCTCTCGGAGGTCTATCAGGCGCGGGACACCTCGATCGGGCGTCTGGTCGCCGTCAAGATGCTGCCGGGCTCGCTCGCTTCGGAGCCGGGCTGGCTGAGCCGTTTCGAACAGGAGGCGCGGGCCGCGGGGCAACTCGATCATCCCAACATCCTCTCGATTCACGACGTCGGCGTTCACGACGGGCGCCCGTATCTCGTGTCGGAATGGCTCGAAGGCGAGACCCTGCGGGAGTGGCTGGCGACCGGCGGGCTCCCCTGGCGAAAGGCCGTGGCTCATGCCATCCCGATAGCGAAAGGGATCGCCGCGGCGCATGAGAGGGGAATCGTGCATCGCGATCTCAAGCCCGAGAATGTCTTTCTCACCAGGGACGGCCGGATCAAGATCCTCGACTTCGGACTCGCCAGAGCGATCCCCGTCCATGTGACCGGCCCCGCCGACGCGGAGTCTCCAACGATCGCCACGCTGACGGAACCCGGCGTCATCCTGGGAACCGTGGGTTACATGTCCCCCGAGCAGGTGCGCGGCCGGCCGGCCGATGTTCGATCCGACATCTTCAGCCTGGGCGCGGTCCTTTACGAAGCGGTGTGCGGCCGGCCCGCATTCCAGGCGAACTCGTCCATCGAGACGATGATCGCGATCCTCCAGGATGATCCTCCTCCCATCCCGGCAACGAAGGGTCCGCCCTCGCTCGAGCGGATCGTCCGGCGATGCCTGGAGAAGAGCCCGGAACAGCGCTTTCAGTCGGCGCGCGACTTCGTGTACGCGCTCGAAGATCTCCTCGCCGGCGCGACCGAGGAAAAGAGACTCCTGGAGGCCCGGGAACCGCCATCCGGCGGCAGACCGCGCGCGACCGGAGGCGCAGAGAAGCGCAGCGCCAGTGGATCCGCTGAGGATTCGGGCTTCTGCCTGATCGTCCGGAATCGTGAGGTTCCCCTGCGAAAAGGAGAGACTCTGCTCGGACGCGGCCGGGACGTCACGATCCGCCTTCAGCTGAAAGGTGTTTCGCGCCGTCATGCCCGCATCTGGATTCGAGACGGCGAGGCCACGATCGAAGATCTCGAGAGCAAGAACGGCACCTATCTGCGCGGCGAGCGGATCGTGTCACCCACGCGCCTCGAGGACGGCGACGAGATCCGCCTGGGCTCCGTCGTGATGATCCTTCGGATCACACCGGCAACGGGGAGCACCGCGACCGACAACCCGGGCTAGATCTCTTCATCAGGTGACTTCCTCACGAATGAGTCAAGTCTTGATGCTGGCACGTAAGCGAGGCTGCGGCAGCGGATTTTCCTGGCAAGCCGCCCCGGCGTCGGGCCCGCCTCCCTCGTCGGCACGCGACGGCGTGCCGTGACAGGAGAACCGGCCGTCGCTCTGTCGCGAAGGCGCAGTCGCAGCGGGGCGAAAGGGAATCTCTTGTAGTGCGCCTTCGCTCACGGCCTCCTCAGGGAGGCGGTCCCGCCGCCGGGGGCTGCAGCTCGGCTCGGCCGGGGTGGCTGCAGCTCGGCTCGGCCGGGGTGCAGCCCGGAGGCGACGGCGTTGCCCGGCGGCGGCACTGTCCGAGGGCACACGCCAGGCTCTCGACCAAACGACGCGGCCTCTGTGCCCTCGGACCGTAGCGGCGGCCCGGTGCTCCTCAGCGCGGCCTGGGCGCCGCGTGCCGCCAAGGACAACGCTGGCGACTCCGGGCGGATTCTTCGAGAGTAAGTACCGACCTGCGGACGCGCCAAGTCCCTCAATCCCCTCGTCGGGTTGAGGCGAAGCTTCGTTAGGAGTGTGCGCCAGAAGTCGCCGTCATCTGACGAGTGGAGCGACGCGCGCCTGGCGGCGACGGATCTAAGTGCGAAGGTCCTCCTCGGGGGATTGCCGCAACTGGACATCCTCTGACTTGAGATAGGCGTTGGGGTCGTGGTCGAGGGCGCCCGCCGGGAGCCACCCCCAGAGCGGCCCCAGGTCTCTGCGCACCTGCTCGACATAGAACGCGGGCAGCTCGGCCGCCTCCCGGTCGAAGTAACGTCGGACCTGCGGGTCCGTTTCGAGGCGCCGCCGCAGCTCCGCGTAGAACCTCAACCTTCCGAACCCTTCCGATGACATCGCGCGGACCACGTTCATCCAGCGCGGGATCGCCGTCCTGGTCGCGCGGAATCGGTTCGCGATGGCGCGCCAGGAGAACGTGTACCGGGTCAGATCGATGACCCTGTCGTAGAAGTCACGCCACGAATAGTTCTTTGGCTTGATGTTCATGGCGTGGTTGTTGTCCAGGAAGTGGAACGGGAACGGAAGCACGCGGCCCGCCCGCTGGTATTCGAGGTTCGCCGGAGCCGCCCGCCCGAAGGCCGAGAGGAGCGAGTAGCCGGGAAATGCCCCGGGAGTCAAATCCACGAAGCGTTTGGTCAGCTCGAACGGCTCCTCTCCCGCGTCCGAGTCGAGGCCGAGGACGAAGTTGGTCTGGACGTAGGGAACATACCGCTGGATGAGATTGACATGCTCGGAGACCTGGCGGACCTTGTCCAACCCCTTGTGCCGGCCGGTCTTCGACTTGTTACCGAGCTCGTACCAGGACTCGACCCCGGGCAGGAGAGCCTTGAATCCGCTCCTCTCAAGGCGTTTGAGATGAGGCTCCGACAGGAGAGACAGGCTGCTTTCCGCCACGAACTCGACTCGTCCGGGCGGCACGGCCGCGTCAATCGCATCCAGGGCGTCGTCGAATCGAACCCCGAAATTCGGGTCGTGCCAGGCGACGCGCGGCCGCCGCAGCGTGCGCAGCAGAAAGCGCAGATCCTCGGTGAGAATTCCGAATTCGAAGGGCTGATACGGGACGACGGAATCAATACAGAAGCTGCAGGTATAGGGACACCCCAGACTGGCAAGCATCGGCACGATCTTGAAATAGGGAGCCTTCCGGAGGGTGGGCTCGATGAACTTCCAGCGCTCGCGCACTCCGGGCAGCGTGGCCGGCTGCCGCTTTGCCGCCAGAGAGACGCCGGTTGGCCGGTGCGGCGAGCAGTCCTGGAGAACGTCACGGATCACGTCCTGGTCCGTGAAGCCGAGGACATAATCGAAGTACCTGCGAGCGTCCTCCGGATAACAACGAGCGTGCGGGCCGCCCAGCACGGTGACGGCCCCCCTCGATCGGAAAAGGCTGGAGAGCGCGTAGGCGAGAAACGCGGCTTCGGTGAACGCGCCGATGAAAACGAGATCGACGCTGCTCGGGAGCTCCTCGACCAGGTTCTCGAAGCCCGTGTAACAGACGAAGGTGACCTCGTGACCTTGCGCCTCGCACCAGGCCGCCACGGCCTGAGGCATGATGCTGGCAAGATTCGCGTTCATCACCCGCGCATACAGAGCGCGCGTCGGCCCCTTGGTGACCAGATCGATGACGCCGATCGCGAGCTTACGCAGGGGAGCACCCGCCGGCGGCTGGTAGAAAGCTCCTCGTAGACGCGCCGCGGTCTGCACGACGAACCACGTTGCGACTCCTCAGGGGCGCGCCCCGATCACAGGAGATGGCCGGTTTTCGACATCGACAATCCTGAACGGCATGGAACGAACAGGAGGGCCGTTACCCAGGGCGACGGAAAAGGAGAATCTCTCCGTTCGGTCCGCCGTGGCTGGCCAGAGCCAGATCGCCGTCCAGCTCGCCGAACCATCCTTGTCGAGCCTTGCCTTCCTCATCGGTCTGTGCCGCGCACCCCCGAGGATGTACCTGGGGTGCGCGGGGCGCAAGTGCATTCTGGCCGCGGCGTCACCGGCTGGAGGGTTCCGGTAGACCGTGAGGAGATTTCCCGTTGCCTCGTCCTCGAGGACCTGCCCGGTCGCCTCCCGAACGATAGTGACCCAGCGCTTCGCGGCGGCTCCCCAGAGATCGGTATCCGGCTCGCGCCACTCGAACCGGGGCCAGTGCCGGTAAGGGACGTTCTTCCAGTGCCGGTCGGGTTCGTCCCTGTCGTCCACGATCAGAGGTTCGAGCCCGTCGTCGGAATCGCTGTAAGCGACGCCGAGCCAGTCGGGACCGAAGGATTCCGTTCCCCAGTCGGGATAGAAGCGCCGCTCGGGCACGCGCCTGCGAGAAGTGACCGGCGGGCGCAGCTCCTTGGCCAGGTCACACGAGACCTGGCGAAGGACATCGCCCGTTGACGGCCCAAAGATGTCCGAGGCGCCCTCGTAGCCCTGCGCCGCGTACTCCTCGGGCGTGGTCACATAAGCGATGTAATCGTTCGCCAGGCCGATGGGGACGACGGGACCGAGAGAGGGGAATCTCTCTTCAAGGTCCTTCCGGACCCGCCACCACATGGTCCGCGTCAGCTCGGCCGGCAACACCGAGAAGCTCATCGGCGTCCCGCCGCTCAAGCTCACGAGGGAGACAGAAAACGATTCCGGGTAGTAACAGCTCGGCGCGATGAAAGTCGTCAGGTTGATCCCCGGAAGCAGGACGGACTCGAAGGCCCCGACCTTGACGCCCTGACCCTCCCGAGGCTGTGTTCGAACGCCCGGTTTCCAGCCGAGGTCGAAGAGAGAAGTGCGCGCGTCCTCTCCTCCGCCGACCGTCGCGACTCCGAAGAGGGGGGTGGCCGCGAGGCAGAGCCTGGGACGCTCCGGGCTGTAAGGAGGCTTCGTGCACCAGCCGGCGGACCTGGAGCCGAAATAGGGATTGGCGTGGATTTCGGCGCGGGCCGCGAGAACGCGCAGATCCGAATCGAGCGGCTGGCCCGGAGAAAGACCGTCGATGGCCCGAACGAGATCGCCCGCGAATCTTACGGCCTCGTTTCGATTCTGGAGCTTCCACCGAACGGAGATGTCCCCGTCGGCGCCATTGAAGAAACCCGCGACGATGCGGTCTCGCTTTTCCAGCGTCGTCATCGCGAGCCCCGTGAAGTCGGATTGATACAGGGCCGTCTCGTGCGACATGGCTTCGGGATGAACCGAGAGGAAGACGAGGGACGCGATGTGTTTCGAAGCGCCCTCTTCCTCGCGGTGAATCTCGAGCACAGTGAGGCTCTCATCCACGGCTCTGAAGCGCGGGCAATGGTCTCTGAAGGGTTCGGGACAGTCACAGGGGGAGGATGGGGGCGGCGGGCCGGCATCGATGACTTCCTCGCGGTCCGCATTGAGCAGGAACGGCTCGGGCGCCCGGTTGCGCAGGAGGTCGGAGACCTTGCCGAGTTTGAGCAGGAGGCGCGTCGTGGTTCTCGCGGCGGCATCCTGCGCGTCCCGCGCCGCCTTCCGGACGGCTTGCGCGATCTGATCTGCGAGCCAATGGAAGAGGCGCTCGTCAAACCCCGGGGCGGGCGAACCCCGCTCATTGTAGACCTTGTAAGAGAAGAAGTTTCCGGGGCCATGGTGAACGTGCGTCGCGGAGAGAACCAGGTTCTCCGGCGACAGGTTCAGGCCGTCGTCGCGCAGAAGCCATCCCACCCGCGCATGCAGTCCGCCCGGAATCGCGTTGAGATCGCAGGAGACGAAGGCGGCGCTCTGTC
>WNFV01003095.1_pt1 | contig 24028 bp, 28 predicted proteins | sample 5400101 | NCBI WGS metagenome assembly WNFV01 (sample SAMN13153361, study PRJNA577476) | soil metagenome | isolation source: 115 cm soil or saprolite under grassland replicate 1 | place: USA:California | collected 2016-06-15 | reverse complement strand
CCATGGCCGCGATCGTTCCGCTGTACTTCTGCGGATCGCCCGCGTCACACGTCGGTGTGCCACTCGAGAAGTCGCCGCAGTCCTTCACGACGAGGTTCAGCTTGGCCGAGAGCGGATTCGCGCCGTCGGAATCGACGATATTCGAGCGCGAGAGCGAGAAGGCGCCGGAGAGCGAGCCCGTGTTCTGCACGTCGACCGTGCCATTCGCGGAATCGCCCGGCTTCATGCCGCTCGCAGTGAGGACCGCAAGGCCCTCATTCGAGTTGAGGATCGAGAGCGTCCCGGCCGCGAACGTGTTGCTCGGGTTCGCAGAGCTGGCCGTGAAGCTCGCGCTCGATCCAACTGCCACCGCGACTGCCGCGATGAGCGCAGAGAGAGCGCCCAGCACGCGCAGCGGGTGGCGAGCTACGAAGTCCAACGTTGTCATGGTTTTTCCTTTCTGTGCCGCAGGTTGCCGTTACGCAGTTCTGCCGTTGACCCTCTCGTCATCGTCTGCGCAAGCGAGCCGGCGGCCAGGAACCGGTATGAAAACGGTCTGCGACCCCCCAGAAGCCCCCTTTCGAGGGACGGTTCGAGCCCGTTCTAAGGGGAATGCGAGCCCGCGTAGAATCTGAGGTGGCCAATGGCTACGACCGAGGACCGCCGGGACACAGACGCAACCGACGAGTGGCGGCGGGGTCTCTACGAGCAAAAACCCGAGCGCGACGCGCTCTTCACGACCATTTCAGGGCTCGAGAACGAGCCTCTGTACACGCCTGACAACGTCGAGATCGACTACGACCGCGACCTGGGCTATCCGGGCCTCTATCCGTACACCCGGGGTGTCTATCCGTCCATGTATCGCGGACGACTGTGGACGATGCGCCAGTTCGCGGGCTTCGGGACCGCCGAGGAGACGAACGCGCGCTTCCGCTACCTGCGCGAGCACGGGCAGACGGGCCTTTCCACAGCCTTCGACATGCCGACGTTGATGGGCTACGACTCGGATCACCCCAAATCCCTGGGCGAGGTCGGCCGGGAGGGGGTGGCCGTGGACTCGCTCGAGGACATGGAGCACTTGTTCGCCGGGATTCCGCTCGACGAAGTCTCGACGTCGATGACGATCAACGCGCCGGCGGCGATGCTGCTCGCGTTCTACATCTGCGTCGCCGAAGGGCAGGGAGTAGGCCGAGACCGGCTGCGCGGGACGATCCAGACGGACATCCTCAAGGAGTACATCGCCCAGAAGGAGTGGATCTTCCCGCCGGAGCCGTCCATGCGGCTCTGCGTGGACATGATCGAGTTCTGCGCGCGCGAGGTTCCGCTCTGGCACCCCGTTTCGATCTCCGGCTACCACATCCGTGAGGCCGGCTCGACCGCCGCCCAGGAGCTCGCCTTCACGCTCGCGGATGGGTTCGCCTATGTCGAGGCGGCTGTGGAGCGCGGGCTCGAAGTCGACGACTTCGCACCTCGCCTCTCCTTCTTCTTCAACGCTCACATCGATTTCTTCGAGGAGATCGCCAAGTATCGGGCCGCGCGTCGCATCTGGGCGAAGGAGCTCCGCGAGCGCTACGGGGCCGGGAACCCGCGCTCCTGGCTCATGCGCTTCCACACACAGACGGCGGGTGTCTCCCTCACCGCCCAGCAGCCGGAGGTGAACATCGTCCGGACGGCGCTCGAGGCGCTGGCTGCTGTCCTGGGCGGCACGCAGTCGTTGCACACGAACTCCTTTGACGAAGCGCTCGCCCTCCCGACCGAGCACGCCGTGAAGATCGCCCTGCGCACGCAACAGGTGATCGCACACGAGACGGGCGTCGTGAACGCCATCGACCCGCTCGGGGGCTCGTATTACCTGGAGGAGCTCACCAACCGCCTCGAGGCCGAGGCCTACGAGTACTTCAGACGCATTCGTGAGCTTGGCGGCGTCATTGCCGCGATCAAGGAGAACTTCTTCCAGCGCGAGATCGCCGAGGCGTCGTTTCGCTACCAGACCGAGGTCGAATCCGGGCAGCGCGTGATCGTCGGCGTCAACCGCTACGAGGATCCCGAGGAGAAGGAGATCGAGATCCTCGCCATCGACCAGGCGCTCGAACAAAAGCAGGTCGACCGCGTCCGGGCCCTGCGCTCCCGTCGCGACGCCGCAGCCGCGGAAGAGAGTCTCGCTCGCCTCAAGCGCGAGGCGGCCGAGGACGGCGTCAACCTCATGCCGGCGATCATCGACGCCTCGAAGGCCTACGTCACCATGGGCGAGATGTGCGACGCCCTCAGGGACGTCTGGGGAATTTGGCGCGAGACCCCTGTCTTCTAATCGCCGGGGGTGGATGAGGGGGTGGGCCCCCTCATGGCGCGAGACCCCTGTCTTCTAATCGCCGGGGGTGGATGAGGGGGTGGGCCCGGCGGAGCTCGCGGAGACCGTTAGCGAGGCGCGGGAGCCGCGGACCAAAAGGGTCGCAGCCCCTCCCCCGCGGCTCCCGCTCTTCGATCGAGGCCTGCCCGCGGTCTCTAAGCCGCCAGCGGTACCAGCCCGTGCCCTGGCACAGTCGTGTCGGGATAAGAAGGTTGCGAGATCCTCCGCAACCCCGGGTTCGCTCAGCCGCAGGCGAATCATTGATGCATCTCCACGCGGCGTCGTAGGCGGGGACCGGAGCCGCCGCAATGGCCCCGGCTCCCCCTGACCACACACGAGCTTCCGCCGCATCGAAGCCCGCGCGCGTCTAGGACGCACTCTGGCTGCTGACCGGCCGCTTGACCCATCCCCCGTTCGTTGGTTCACGGCGGCACTTGACGAAACCCCGAAACGGGGGATGCCAGGACAGGCCAGGCCGCTACCTTGAGAGTCTCCGAGTAAGGCGTGTGGGGGCCGCAGCCCACGCCGCTCGGTTACCGAAGGAGGCGGAGGCCGCAACCGCCTCCTTTCCTTTTTCGACGAGCGCTAGGGCGCCCGGATGGCGCTCACAGAAGCCGGTCTTCTAGACCTCGAGCGAGAGGCCGTCGTACGCTACGGCGACTCCGTCCGGAGAAGGCAACTCGACGGGGCGATGCGTGAGAAGGATCCGGCCGTCCGCCGCCTCGAGTGCCTCTTCTGCGGTCAGGTGTCCTCGCAGCTCGCCGTCGGTCGTTCCATCAGCGAGGGTGGCCTCGCAGACGAACAGGTCGGCGCCACGCGCGAGCGCCGCGAGCTCGGCGGTCGGCGCCGAATCGCCAGAGTACGCGAGCACGCGTCCGCGTTCATGATCACGGACGCGGAAGCCGAACGCTTGCATCGCGTAGTGCGGAAGTTGGATCGCCTCGATGGTGAACCCAGCAGCCTCGAACGGCTCGCCCGGCGCGTACTCCCGCAGCACGAAGGCACGCTCCCACATCCGCGGTACGCCCCAGAACGAGGTGAAGGTTTCGAGCTCCTTAGCGCTTCCGGGCGGCAACCAGAGCTCGGGACAGTTCTTCCCGGCCTCAGGGCTGTAGGCGTTCAACCACGCCCAGGGAATCAGGTCTCCGCTGTGGTCGAGATGCCAGTGGGTTATGGCGATCGCATCCGGCATGACCTGCTCTTCGCGCAGGCGAGCCAGGACGCCTGGGCCGCAGTCGAGGAGGAGCTTCCCGGGACCGTCGATGAGGTAGCCGGACTGTGCGCTGCCAGGGTTCGGCCAGGCCGGAGAAGAGCCGATGACGGTCAACCGCACCTCCATATACTTGCCGACGTGGCCAGGAAGATTCGCGTGGTCATCGCCAAACCCGGATTGGACGGCCACGACCGGGGAGCAAAGATCATCGCCCGCGCCCTGCGTGACGCGGGTATGGAGGTCATCTACACGGGCCTGCACCAGACGCCCGAGCAGATCGTCGAGACCGCGATCCAGGAGGACGCAGACGCGGTCGGCATCTCCATCCTCTCGGGTGCCCACATGACGCTCATCCCGAGGATTCTCGAGGGCTTGAAGGAGAACGGGGTGGAGGACGTCCTCGTCGTCGTCGGCGGGACGATTCCGAAGCCGGATGTCGAAGAGCTCAAGCGCCAGGGCGTCGCCGAGGTGTTCACGCCGGGGGCGCCGGTGTCCGAGATCGTCGACTTCCTCAAGTCGCACGCTCCCGTCGAGGCCTAGTGTCGATCGACGTCGAGCGCGACAGCGGGGTCGCGACCGTCACCGTCAACCGCCCCGACTCGCTCAACGCCCTCGATCTGGAGCACGCGCAGGAGCTTCGTGACCGGCTCGAGGAGCTTGCCGCCGAGGAAGGGACACGGGTCGTCGTCCTCACCGGGTCCGGAGACAAAGCCTTCATCGCCGGCGCGGACATCAAGTACATGCAACGGCTTGGGGTCCTGGAGGCCAGGCGCTGGGGCGAGCTCGGGCACGCTTGCGGTCACTTGCTGGAAACGATGCCGAAACCGACAATCGCCTCGATCAACGGTTACGCGCTCGGCGGCGGCCTCGAGCTGGCGCTGGCCTGCGACCTGCGCCTCGCGGCCTCGACCGCCAAGGTCGGCCAGCCCGAGATCAACCTCGGCATCCTCCCCGGCTGGGGCGGGAGCATCCGCCTCGCGCGCACGACGACGCTCGGGTACGCGAAGGAGCTGATCTACACGGGTCGCACCGTCGACGCGGCCGAGGCGCTCGAGCGCGGCCTCGTCAACGCGGTCTATGACGCGGGGGAGCTGGCGGCGAAGACCCGCGAGCTCTGCGACGTCCTCGTCGCCAAGAGCCCGCTGGCCCTGGCCTATGCGAAAGAAGCCCTGAATCTCGCCCTCCAGGGCGACCACCGGGGGAACCTCGAGACCGAGGCGCGCCTCTTCGCGATGATGTTCTCCTCGCAGGACCAGAAAGAGGGCATGGCGGCGTTCGTGGAAAAGCGAGAGCCCCGCTTTGATGGCAGCTGAGGAGGGGTTCACGGGGGAACCAGGGGTTCCCCCATGTTGAGAAGGAGGGCATGGCGGCGTTTGTGGACAAGCGAGAGCCGCGCTTCAGCGGCCGTTAGCGCGTGAAGCTGCTCATCCTCGGCGGCACGTTGTTCCTCGGGCGGCACGTGGTCGAGGCGGCGCTAGAGCGCGGGCACGAGGTGACGCTCTTCAACCGCGGACGGACGAACGCTGGTCTGTATCCGGAGACCGAACATCTGCGAGGAGATCGCGACGGCGACCTCTCCGCGCTCGGCGGCCGGGCGTGGGACGCGGTCGTCGACCCGTCCGGGTACGTACCGCGGGTCGTCGAGGCCTCGACCGAGCTCCTCGGCGGCGCAGCTCGTCACTACACGTTCGTCTCGAGTATCTCGGTCTATCGCGACTTCGCCCAGGCCGGCGTCGCCGAGGACTACCCGCTCGCCGAGCTTCCGGAGGAGAGTGAAGACGTCGCCACCCACTACGGCGCGCTCAAGGCTCTCTGCGAGGAGGTGGTGAGCGAGCAGTTTGCGGAGCGGGCACTCATCGTTCGCGCCGGGGTGATCGTAGGCCCGTATGACTGGACGAATCGCTTCGGCTGGTGGGTGCGCCGGGTCGCGAGAGGCGGTGAAGTCCTTGTCCCGGCGGCTCCGGAATGGCCGGTGCAGATCGTCCACGCGCGCGACCTCGCGGACTGGATCCTCGAGATGGCGCAGCGGCGGATTGGCGGAAACTTCAACGCCGTCAACGAGCCGATGCCGATGATGGACGTGTTGGGGGAGATTCGTGGCCTCACGGGAAGTGACGCCGACTTCGTGCCGGTGGACGAGCAATTTCTTCTCGACGAAGGCGTGGAGCCGTGGGACGGTCTACCCCTCTGGCTTGCCACCTCCGCGCACCCCGACTTCGCCGGGATGATGGCGGTCGACGTCTCCCGTGCCCAGGCGGCCGGCCTACGCGGCCGCCCGCTCGCCGAAACGATCCGGGAGGTCCTCGGCTGGGAGGAGCAACCGGTGCACAGGGACTACGGGTCACGAGGCGGCTCTGCGGGTCTCGACTCAGGGCGGGAGCGCGAGCTCCTCACGGCGTGGGCTAACCTGAAGCGGTAACGGGAGTCCCTGGGCGGGGACTGAGAGGCAGTCACGAGACCGCGACCGGAGAACCTGATCTGGGTCATGCCAGCGGAGGGAGCAGGATGGACGACACACTGACGATCGCCGGGCGGAGCTTCCGCTCGCGACTCATCCTGGGCACCGGAAAGTACGAGACCTTCGAGCTCATGCGCGCTGCAGTCGAGGCGTCGGGTGCGGAGATGGTGACGGTGGCCGTGCGCCGCATCGACTTCGACGAGCCGGGCGAGGACATCACCTCCTTCCTGCCCGAGGACATCCTGCTGCTTCCGAACACGTCCGGCTGTGAGACGGCCGAGGAGGCCGTGCGCATGGCGAAGCTCGCCCGCGCAGGGGGCCTGCCGGACTGGATCAAGCTCGAGGTGATCCCCGATCCGCGCTATCTCCTCCCGGACCCCGTGGAGACGTTGAAGGCGGCCGACGCGCTCGTCGCCGACGGGTTCACGGTACTCCCCTACATCCTTCCGGACCCCGTTCTCGCGAAGCGGCTCGAGGAGGCCGGCTGCGCGACGGTGATGCCGCTCGCTGCGCCAATCGGCACCGGGCGCGGCCTGAAGCTCCGCGATTCGATTCGGATCATGATCGAGCAAGCAGAGGTTCCTGTCGTAGTCGACGCCGGGCTCGGAGCGCCGTCGCACGCGGCGGAGGCAATGGAGATGGGCGCCGACGCCGTGCTCGTCAACACCGCCATCGCCCGCGCGGACGACACCGTCGCGATGGCTCGCGCGTTCCGGCTCGCCGTCGAGGCCGGGCGCGCTGCGCGCCTGGCCGGGATCATGGACGAGCAGGGCACGGCCGTTCCGTCCAGCCCGGTCGGAGGGACGGTCTGACAACGATCCTCGTGAACGGGCGAGAGCAGGCCGTTGAGCCCGGGGAGACGGTCGCTCGGCTCCTGGATCGCCTCGGGCTCGGAGGCGGCTTCGCCCTCGTGGAGCGAAACGGGGAGCCTGTCGAGCGGGAGCGCTACGCGGAGGTGGAGCTTGCGAGCGGAGACCGACTCGTGGTCGCCCGCCCCGTCGCTGGCGGATAGGCGGCTCTACTTCATCACGCCCGCGCGCGCGGAGCTCTCCGCGCTGCTCGAGGCCGCCGTACGAGGCGGCGTGGATCTGGTTCAGGTCCGCGAAAGGAACCTCTCGGACCGGGAGCTCCTGCACGTGCTCGCGGAGGCGCGAGACGTAACCGGGCGGCTCGGAATCCCTCTGGTCGTCAACGATCGGCCCGACCTGGCAGTGCTCTGCGGCGCGGACTTCGTCCACGTGGGCCAGGAAGACTTGCCGGTCGATGCGGCTCGGCGCTTCGGCATCGGCGTAGGTCTCTCGACGCACGCGCCGCGCGAGATCGACATGGCCGAGGCCGATTACATCGGCGTCGGACCCGTCTTCGCGACGCCGACGAAGGAGGGCCGCGCGGCCGTGGGCCTCGACCTTGTCAGATACGCAGCCGAGCGTTCACGCATGCCTTGGTTTGCGATCGGGGGCGTCGATGCATCCAACGTGCGCAACGTGGTGGCCGCAGGAGCGTCGAGGGTGGCGGTCGTGAGGGCTATCGGTGACGCGCCCGACCCTGAGCAGGCGGCGGCGCAGCTGCGCGAAGCGCTTCCGTACTAGGAGGGTTTGGCGGAACGTCGCTCGTCGCCGGGACGCGCTGGTCGTTCCGAGGCAAGGACGCAGGGAAGCCCCGTGTCATTCTGAACGCGGATGCGTTGGGGGCGACCCGTCATTCTGAACGCGGATGCGTTGGGGCGAGCGGCGCGCCTCCGGCGGCACAGATGATGTTTCGTCAAGCCCTCCTGGTGGTCAGTAGATCGTGACGCGCCCGACCGAGAGCACGCCCGCGGCGGCTCTCTGGGTGACCCAGGAAGGCGCGAAGCTGGACGTGCTGACCCGCACCACCGTTCCCGGGCTGACACCGGCGAGATCCGCAGCAACCCGGCCTGTTGAGGTGATCCGCTCGACGACGGCCTCTAGCGGAAGGGCCAGGACGACCTGCCGCCGGCGGGCATAACCGGCGGACTGGCTCGAGACCCGGATTCGGCGCGTCTCCACCGTCAGCGTCCCAGCACCGACGGACACGACCCTCGCCCCGCGCAGGATCAGCCGGATCGGATCTGCGGCGGCGGGCCTTGGATAGAGAAGACGCTTCGCCTTGTTCAGATAGGTGAACGGATTGATCGCTCTCCCGCTCGGGGTTCGCACTTCGAAGTGCAAATGTGGCATGCCACCGTCCGCGTCCCCGGAGTCCCCGACGTAGCCGACGAGCTCGCCGCGCCTGACGATCTGGCCGGTCGTCAGTCCCGGCGCCCAGGAGACACCGTTTCTGCAGCCGCCCAGGTTGTCGTTCTTCGTCGTGAGGTCGTTGTTCAGGTGGATGTAGACGTAGGTCATTCCGGACACGCCGTGGAGGTAGAGCATGCAGGTGCCCATGCTCGAGCCGACGTGCTTTTCGACTCTGCCTCGCTCGAACGCCACCGCTGGCTGGTGGCGGATCGCCATGATGTCGTTCCCCTCGTGCGGGCCCTGGGGCCTGGGTGCCCCGAAATCGTCGATGTAGCTGACGTTGCCGACCACCGGAAACGCGGTCACGGCAGGCACAGAGGCGGCCTGCGCGGTTCCGGCGAAGACCCCCATGAGAAGGAGGAAGCCGAGAGTTCCTTTCAACATGAGTGTCTGAGCCCCCATCTTGAAAGGAACTCTGATCCCTCGGGCTGTCGTCCGGTGGCTCTTCAAGATGCTCCGGTTCGCGCGCGAAGGGCCGAACCGTAACAGAGCCTTCGGCAGGACGACCTCGATCCTTGAGTGGATAGGATCGCGCGCGTGGACGCCGCGTGAAAGTACTGGTTTGCGTGAAGGAAGTGCCCGATGCGTCGGCGCCGAAGCGAATCGATCCGCAGACCTTTCGGCTCGATCGCAGCGTTCCGGGGGCGCTGAACGAGTTCGACACCCACGCGCTCGAAGAAGCTCTGCGAATCGGCGAGCGCGAGGGCGACGGGGAGGTCGTCACCCTCCTGATGGGCCCTCCGAAGGCCGCCGACTCGCTGCGCAAGGCCCTGGCGGTCGGCGCAGACCGGGCAGTGCACGTCGCGGACGACACGCTCGCGGGCTCCGACCTCGTCGCGACGAGCCGCGCGCTCGCGAAGGCGATCGAGCGCGAAAGCCCGGATCTCATCCTCTTCGGGCAGCAGGCGGCCGATTCCGACGGTGCCGTGCTCTGGGCGGCCGTCGCCGATCGTCTTCGCCTCCCGGTCATCTCCCAGGCCGCGAGCCTCGAGCTGTCGGACGGCAAGGCGAAGGTCAAGCGACAGACCGAATACGGCTACGACGTCATCGAGGCGCCGCTTCCCTGCGTCGTGGCCGTCTCCGATGCGATCAACGAGCCCCGCTACCCATCCCTCAAGGGGATCATGGGCGCGAAGAAGAAGCCGCAGGACACGGTCACCAGCCCCGACCTCGGACTGGGCCCCGACGAGATCGGCGAGACCGGCTCACGCACGGAGGTCTACGCGGTGGGCGAGCCGCCGTCCCGGGGCGAGAGCCGCCGGATCGAGGACAACGGCGACGCGGCCGAGGCCATCCTCGAATACTTGTCGGAAAGGAAGCTCATTTAGTGCCCATGCTCGTCTACGTCGAGGATCACGAGGGAGAGCCCGTCAAGGGCTCGCTTGGAGTCCTCTCGAAGGCGGCGAAGCTCGGCGACGACGTGGTGGCCGTCCTCTGCGGCTCGGGCGTGGAAGGTCTGGGCGAGCAGGTGGGCACGTACGGCGCAGCGCGCGTCCTCGTCGCGGACGACCCCGCGCTCGAGGCCCCGCTCCCGCAGCCACGGGTGGACGTCCTCGCCAGGCTCGTCGAGTCCGAAGGCTTCGACACCGTGCTCTTCGGCGCCTCAGTCCTCACGGCGGACGTGGCGGCCGGCCTCGCTGCCCGGCTCGACGCAGGCCTCAACTGGGATCTGATCGATCTGGAAGAGCAGGACGGCAAGCTCGTCGGCAAGCGCCCGGCGCTCCAGGATTCCGTCCTCCTCGACGTGGGGTGGAAGAGCGAGCCGCGCCTCGCCCTCATCCGGTCCGGGACCTTCGAGCCGGTCGAGAGCGGCGGCTCGGCGGAGGTCATGAAAGTGCCGGTCGAGGTGGAGGATTGGTCGAAGCAGGCGGTCATGCTCGAACGTGCCCACGAGGAGAGCAAAGGCCCGTCGATCGAGGATGCCGACGTGATCGTGGCGGGCGGACGGGGGCTCGGGAAACCCGAGAACTTCTCGCTGGTAGAGGGCCTGGCCAAGGCTCTCGGCGGCGCGGTAGCCGCGACGCGGGCGGTCGTGGACGCGGGCTGGTACCCGTACGCGAGCCAGGTCGGCCAGACTGGCAAGACCGTCGCGCCGAAGCTCTACATCGCCTGTGGGATCTCGGGGGCCATCCAGCACAAGGTCGGCATGCAGAGCTCGGGCACGATCGTTGCCATCAACAAGGATCCGAACGCGCCGATCTTCGAGTACTCCGACCTCGGCGTCGTCGGAGACGTGCATGAAATAGTTCCGAAGCTGACCGAGCTCGTAAAGGCGAAGCGAGGCGGATGACCGTCCGGCCCGCAGATTTCCCTCCGCCCTTCGATCCGGAGGAGTTCATCGCGGAGCCCTCCGATCCGCCGGAGGAGCGGATCGACGTCGGCGCGCTCGTCGTCGGAGCGGGGCCTGCGGGCCTGTCGGCGGCAATTCGCCTGGCCCAGCTCCTCGAGCAGCGCCCGGAGATGCGCGAACGCCTCGGCGAGGTGCCGATCGCAGTGGTGGAGAAGGGCAGCGCCCCCGGCGCACATCTTCTCTCCGGCGCCGTCGTCAACCCGCGGGCCTTTCGCCAGCTCTTCCCCGGCATGCACACGGAGGACATGCCCTTCCGCGGCGCGGTCGTGCACGAAGGCCTCTACTACCTCACCTCCAAGCGCGCTGTGCGCCTCCCGGCGCCGCCGACGATGTGGAATCACGGCAACCACGTCGCGTCCCTCGCGGAGATGGGCCGTTGGCTCGCCGAGCGCGCGGAGGAGCTCGGCGTCACGATCGTCCCCGAGACGGCCGCCCGGAAGCTGCTCGTCGCCGGCGGGCGTGTGGTCGGGATCCGGACGGGCGACCGTGGGCGGGGCCGCGATGGGGAGGAGCTCCCGAACTTCGAACCGGGCTCGGACATCAGGGCGCGCGTCACGATCCTCGCCGAGGGGACGCAAGGTCATTTGACCGGCGTCGCCAGCTCGCGCTTCGCGCTCGCGTCGAAGCCCCAGGTGTGGGCGCTCGGGGTCAAGGAGGTGTGGGAGGTGCCGAGGCCGCTCGAGCGCGTCATCCACACCATGGGCTGGCCGCTCCGGGGCGGGCGCAAGTACCGCGAGTTCGGCGGTAGCTTCATCTACCCGCTGGGCGACTCGCTGGTGGCGCTGGGGATGGTGGTCGGTCTCGATTACGCCGATGCGACCCTTTCCGTCCACGATCTGCTCCAGGAGCTCAAGGGCCATCCGTTCGTCCGGCGCATCCTCGAAGGCGGCAAACGCGTGGCCTGGGGTGCGAAGACGATCCCGGAAGGCGGGTTCCTCGCCTTGCCCGACCGCTTCCACTTCCCCGGCGGAATGATCGTCGGCGACGGCGCGGGGCTCGTGAACGTGCCCGCGCTGAAGGGCATCCATTACGCGATGCGCTCGGGGATGCTCGCAGCCGAGACCGCGTTCGAGGCGCTCGGGCCGGGACGGACGCCGTGGCAGCCCGGAGCGCTCGAGTCCTACGACGCAGCTCTGCGGGAAAGCTACGTCTGGAGGGACCTCGAGCGCGTTCGCAACATGCGGCCGGCGTTCAAGTACGGCTTCGTCCCGGGCGCGTTGATCGCGGGCGCGGCAATGAACTCCCTGGGCAAGTTCCCCCCGCGAGACCTTTCGCTCGAACGCGACGCGGAAGTGCCTGTCTTCATTGGCAAGCGGGAGCGCTCCTATCCTCAGCCCGACGGCAAGCTCTTCTTCGACAAGCTCTCGAGCGTCTTCCTCTCGGGGAACAAGACACGCGACGATGCGCCGAGTCACATCCGAATCGACCGGAAGGTCCGCCGCGAGGTCGCGGAGACTTGGGTGCACCTCTGCCCCGCGCAGGTCTATGAAGTCTCCGGCGATGCGAGCCCGGCCGGAAACGTCGTCGGGGTCGAGGTCACCGCCTCGAACTGCATCCAGTGCGGTGCCATCTCGGCGAAGGGGGGACGTCTGACGCCGCCCGAGGGCGGGGACGGTCCCGAATACAGCCTGATGTAAACGCCGCCGCGGCGGTCATTCGAGGCCGCCTCCACCGCACGCCGCTCTTCTCGTCGGAGACACTCGGTGCGGCCTTCGGGGGCCGGGCGTTCCTCAAGACAGAGCTCTTCCAGAAGACGGGTTCCTTCAAGGCGCGCGGAGTCCTCACCAAGCTGGCGTCGCTCTCCTCCGAGGAGAAGCAACGTGGGGTCATTTCCATCTCGGCCGGCAACCACGCCCAGGCGCTGGCCTGGGGATGCGCGGCCGAGGGGATCGACTGCCTGCTCGTCACCTGGCGCGATGCGAGCCCGCTGAAGGTCGAGGCGACTCGGGGCTACGGCGCCACCGTCGACCAGGAGGCGGCCGACCATCTGGAGGCCTTCGAGCGTGTGGAAGCGCTCCGGCGTGAGAGCGCGCGCACGCTCGTCCATCCCTTCGACGACCCATTCGTCGTCGCAGGCCAGGGGACGGTGGGCCTCGAGATAGGCCAGGACCTCCCCGACGTGGACGTCGTCGTGGTGCCCGTGGGGGGAGGGGGCCTCGTCTCCGGAATCGCCACGGCGCTCCCGGGCAAGCGGATCGTCGCTGTCGAGCCCGAAGGCTCGGCTACGCTGAACATGGCCCTGGAGGCCGGCAAGCCCGTCTCGTTCGCTCCGCAGTCGATCGCCGACGCGCTCAACGCGCCAGTGGCCGGCGACCTCCCGCTCGAGATCTGTTCGAAGCTCGGAGTGGAGTCCGTGCTCCTCACCGATGAGGAGATCGAGAGCGGCTTTCGCTTCCTCTACGAGCGGACGAAGCTCGCGGTGGAGCCCGGAGCGGCGGCCGGAGCGGCGGCTCTGCTTGCCGGCAAGGTGGCAGACGTCAAAGGGAAGACCGTGGCTATTGTTGTCTCAGGAGGCAACGTTGCCGCTCAAATAACGGCTGCTATCCTCAGAGGAGAATGAAGGCCGATATCCATCCCGAGTACATGCTCGCCACGGTCCGCTGCTCGTGCGGCGCCGAGTTCCAGACGCGCTCGACGAAGCCCGAGCTTCACGTCGAGATCTGCTCGGAATGCCACCCGTTCTACACGGGGAAGCAAAAGCTCCTCGACACCGGCGGGCGCGTCGAGCGCTTCCAGCGCCGGCTCGAGAAGGCCGGCCGCGGCAGCGGTAGCGGCAACTAGACCGGTATGGCTCAGCCCATCGGCGGCCAGGCAGTCCTGGAGGGCGTGATGATGCGCGGCCCCTCCGCTTGGTCGGTGGCGGTCCGCAAACCCGACGGCGACATCGCCGAGGTGAACAGGCCGATCGCCTCGGTCCTCCTGCGGCATCGCTGGCTCCGCATTCCGATCGTTCGCGGAGTTATCGCGCTGGGCGAGTCGCTTGCGATCGGCTTCCGCGCGCTCGCGATCTCGGCGAATTACGCAGCGCAGCAGGAGGATGACGACGGCGAGGTCCAGACCGAGCTCTCGCGCGGTCAGCTGCTCTTCGCCTTCGGGATCGCGATCGGCTTTGCGCTCCTCCTCTTCAAGGTCTCGCCGGCGCTGATCACGAATTGGTTGCCGATCGAGTCGACCGGCGCGTTCGTGGTGGTCGAAGGGCTGGTACGGGTGACCATCTTCATCGCCTACCTGCTCCTCATCTCGCTCCTGCCCGACCTCAAGCGCGTCTTCCAGTACCACGCCGCCGAGCACAAGGCGATCAACGCCTACGAGGCGGGGGCCGAGCTCGAGCCCGAGACGGTCTCGCGCTACAGCCTGTTGCACGTCCGGTGCGGCACCGCGTTCTTGCTCTACGTGATGGTCATCGCGATCTTCGTCTTCGCCTTCTTCGGACGGCCGACCTGGTACTGGCTGATCGCCACGCGCATCCTGCTCCTCCCGGTGATCGCCGGCATCGCCTACGAGATCATCCGCTTCGCGGGCAAGCACCAGCAGAACACCGCCCTGCGCACGCTGCTTGCGCCGGGGCTCTGGCTCCAGCGCCTGACGACGCGCGAGCCGACCCTCGATCAGATCGAAGTCTCGATCCGCGCGCTCCGCGAGGTGCTTCGCCTCGAGGGCCGCATCACGCCGGAGGAGCGCAAGGTCGAGGTAATGGCCTAGCGCCGCGGGGCGCCCTCGTCGAACCGGTCGAGCCCGTCGTTGGGAAGCTGGTCCCAGGGAGCCCGTGACGCGACGAACGAATGGCACTGGGGCCGGATCCCCGGATCGCCGTCGAGCGCACCGAGGCGAATCGAGATTTCCTCGCCCTCCGGCCACCGCGCGCCGAAGAGACTCGAACCGGAGACCTCGCAGAATGCCTTCACGGCCGCGTCTTCCGCCGGGCGATAAACGCGGATCAGCTCTTCCCCCGCTAGGAGACGAAGGCCCTCGCGAGGCACCCGGGCCTGCGTCCCGCCGAACGCGCCGGAATGCTTGCGGCAGCGCGAGCAATGGCAGTGGTTTGCGCTCCGGAAAGGTTGTGTCACCTCGAAGCGCACCCCTCCGCACAGGCAGCTTCCGGTCAGATGCGTCGCCACCGTCCCAGTCTAGGCCGGGGGTAGGCCGGGGGCTATCCTGAGCGGCGCATGTCCGAGTCCGTCGAGAGGCTGATCGAGGAACTGGAGCGCTCCTATGGGGATGCGCAGGAGCGCATGTCCGACCCTGCTGTCTTCTCCGACCGGCAGGCAGCCGCCGAAGCCGGCCGCCGTCTGAAGGAGCTCGAAGGGGCGCATAAGCTCGCGCAGGACTGGACGTCGACCAATGACGACCTCGAGGCCGCCCGCGGGGACTCGGAGCTGCGCGATCTCGTCCCCGAGCTCGAGGAGCGGCTCGCCGAGCTCGAGGAAGAGCTGAAGCTCTCCCTTGTCGAAAGCGACCCCAACGACGCGAAGGACGTCATCGTCGAGATCCGCAAGGGGGCCGGCGGGGACGAAGGCGCGATCTGGGCCGGCGATCTTTTCCGCATGCTCACCCGCTACGCGGAGCGGAGGGGCTTCAAATGGGAGGTGCTGGGGTCGAATCCCAGCGAAGCCGGGGGCTTCAACGAGGTGACTTTCGAGATCCGGGGGGACGGCGCCTATTCCGTCTTCAAATGGGAGGGCGGAACACATCGCGTGCAGCGCGTCCCGGCGACGGAATCCCAGGGCCGCATCCACACGTCGACTGCGACCGTGGCCGTCATGCCTGCTGCGGAGGAGGTCGAGGTCGAGATTGACCCCAACGACCTCAAGGTGGATGTCTATCGCTCCACCGGCCCGGGCGGCCAGAGCGTGAACACGACGGACTCGGCCGTCCGGATCACACATCTGCCCACGGGCCTGGTCGTAGCCATGCAGGACGAGAAGTCCCAGCTGCAGAACAAGCAAAAGGCGCTGCGCGTGTTGCGCGCGCGGCTGCTCGAGCTCGAGCGCCAACGCCAGGAAGACGAGCTCTCGGCCACGCGCCGCTCGCAAATCGGTCGCGGAGAGCGCGCGGAGAAGATCCGCACGTACAACTATCCCGACAACCGCGTGAGCGACCACCGGGTCAACCTGACCATCAAGAGGCTCGACCGGATCGTGGAGGGCGATCTCGACGAGTTCACCGAGGCGCTCGCGGCCGAAGAGCGGCGCCGCAGTCTCGACGACGCAGCCGCCGCGTGACCTCCCTCGAAGCGGTGCGCATGGTCGCGCAGGAGCTCGACGAGAGTGGCGTGCCTTCACCCAGGGTGGACGCGGAGATTCTCGTTGCGCACGTCCTCGGCGTCTCGCGCTCCGAGGTCTACAGCGCTGATGACCAACTCAGCGAGGAAGAGCTTCATCGTCTGAATTCGGCTCAGGAACGCAGGCGCTTGCGGGAACCGCTGGCGTACATCCTCGGGGAATGGGGCTTCCGCCGGCTGACGCTCAAGGTCGATCGCCGAGTGCTCGTCCCGCGGCCGGAGACGGAGGTGCTCGTCGAGCGCTGCCTGGAGCATCTCCGCGACCTTTCAGAAGCTCGCGTCTTGGACGTGGGCGTGGGCTCCGGGGCGATCGCCCTGGCGATCGCGGACGAGCATCCGGCCGCTCGGATCCTGGCCGTCGACCGCTCTGCGGACGCGCTCGCAGCCGCGCGAGAGAACCTAGCCCGTACCCCCGTCGACGGTCGGATGGAGTTCCGCCAAGGCGACCTGCTCGCGGGCATCTCGGGGCCGTTCGACCTCGTGGTCTCGAACCCCCCGTACGTCTCCCCCGAGGATTTCGACACGCTCGAGCCAGAGGTCCGCCTCTTCGAGCCTCGCGACGCAATCGTCGGGGTGGGGGTGGGGGCCGAGATCGCCAGGGCGGCCCGCGCCGTACTTGCGCCCGGCGGCTGGCTGCTGCTCGAGTGCGGCGACGGGCAGGCGGCAGACCTCGCCGCCGAGCTCGAGCGCCTGGGCTACCGCGACGTCGTCAGGACACGAGACCTCGCGGACCGTGAGCGACTCGTTGAGGGTCGATGGGCGTAGAGGAGACGGTCACCGCGGTCAGGGCAGGCCTGCCCGTGATCATTCCGACGGATACCGTCTACGGTCTCTGCGCCGACGCCTACCGCGAAGCTCCGGTGCGGCGCCTTTGCCGATTGAAGAGGCGCCCGGACGAAATGCCGTTGGCGCTGCTCGCGTCGGACCTGGAGGTCATCCTCGACGCTGTCCCTGAGCTTCGCGGGCGCGCGGCAGTTCTGGCTCGAGCCCTCCTGCCGGCCCCGTTCACGCTCATCCTGCCCAATCCTGGCCGCCGCTTCCGCTGGCTCACAGGGGCAGACCCGGAAAGCATCGGCATTCGGGTCCCGGAGCTACCGGACGAGTCCCGCGCGGTCCTCGAGCGTGTCGGAGCGGTTGCTGCGACGAGCGCGAACCTCCACGGGGGACGCGACCCCGCCCGCCTCGGGGACGTTCCGGAGGAGATCTGGAGTGCCGCCGGCGCGCTCGTCGACGCGGGCGAGCTACCCGGGACGCCCTCAACCGTCGTCGACCTGAGGCGGCCTCAGCCGCGCGTGTTGCGCGAGGGGGCCGTTCCGGCCGCGGACGCGCTCGCTGCGATCGCGCGAGCCGCGAGCGAATAGACGGCCAGGGTTCCCGCGACCGTGGCGACCCACTGGAGCGCGGGCCGCGACTGCAGCGGGAGCGCCAGTGTGAGCCCCACCGCGAACGCCGGCACGACGAGCGACGTCGTCGCGAACGCTGCCACCCGGCTCAAGCCGAACCTCCGGCGGAGATCTCCGTATTCGCTCAAGAGCGGAATGAGGATGATCCCCGCGAGAAGGGCGACAACGAGCATGGAGGGGCCCATTGTCCTCCTTCAACGGGGAAACACCTAATCGGGTTACGACGTCGATCGTCTTTCTCGCGCCGTCTGAGTGACTAAGCTGGCAGGCGTGGCGGTCGCGCAGGGAACCTTCCAGGAGCTCCGCGACGCAGTTCTCGCCGACATCGACCCCGAGACGGCCTCGCTGATCGGCCGCGAGCTCCAGCGCCAGCGCAACACGATCGAGCTGATCGCCTCTGAGAACTTCACATGGCCGAGCGTCTTCGAGGCCGTCGGCAGTGTCCCGACCAACAAGTACGCAGAGGGCTACCCGGGCCGCCGCTACTACGGCGGCTGCGAGGTCGTCGACGAGATCGAGCAGCTAGCCATCGACCGTGCGAAGGACCTCTTCGGCGCCGAGCACGCCAACGTGCAGCCGCACGCAGGCGCCCAGACGAACATGGGCGTCTACTTCAGCTGCCTCGAGCCCGGCGACACCATTCTCGCCATGCGTCTCGATCACGGCGGGCACTTGACCCACGGCCTGAAGGTCAACTTCTCCGGAAAGCTCTACAACATCGTCGGCTACGGAGTCGATCGCGACTCCTTCCTGATCGACTTCGACGAGGTCCTGCACCTGGCGAAGGAGAGTCGCCCGAAGCTGATCGTCTGCGGCGGCTCGGCCTACCCGCGCAGGATCGAGGCCGAGCGTTTCCGGGAGATCGCCGACGAAGTCGGGGCGCTTCTCCTCTGCGACATGGCGCACTTCGCCGGTCTCGTCGCCGCAGGTTTCCACCCGAACCCCACGCCGCACTGCGACTTCGTCACCTCGACGACCCACAAGACCCTCGCCGGCCCGAGGTCGGGCTTCATCCTCTGCAAGGAGGAACACGCCCAAGCGCTCGACAAGGCGGTTTTCCCGGGGATGCAGGGCGGGCCGCTCATGCACGTCATCGCAGCCAAGGCGACCTGCTTCAAGATCGCGGCCTCGGAGCCCTTCCGTGAGTACCAGGGACAGATCCGCGCGAACGCCGACGCGCTTGCGGACTCGCTCGTGGAGGGCGGCCTCGACCTCCTCACGGGCGGCACGGACACCCACCTCATGCAGATCGACCTGCGCAAGAGCGACTGGACCGGCAAGGCCGCGGAAGAGCGACTCCACGAGGTCGGGATCACCGCGAACAGGAACACCGTGCCGTTCGACGAGCGGCCCCCGATGGAGGCCTCGGGAGTTCGTCTCGGCACGCCGGCCGTGACCATGCGCGGCTTCGACGAGGGCGATCTGCGGGAGGTGGGCGCGATCATCGCCGGCGCGCTCGCGGACGGCCCGGACCTCGCGGCTTTGAGCTCTCGAAGCCAGGCGCTCTGCGAGCGCAGGCCTCTCTACCCGGGCTTTCGCGGGTACCCGGCCTACACGACAACGTGAGCGTCGCTACGGAAAACGTCATCGTCGTCGACCACCCGCTCGTGCAGCACAAGCTCGGGCTCCTCCGAGACAAGACGACGCCGACACAAGTTTTCCGCCAGCTCGTCGACGAGCTCACGCTCCTGCTCACGTACGAGGCCACGAAAGACATGGCCACCGAGGAGAGCGAGATCGAGACGCCGCTCGAGCGGGCGACGGTGCAGCGGATCTCTGGGAAGAAGGTCGCCGTCTGTCCGATCCTGAGAGCGGGGATCGGGATGCTCGACGGCGTGCTCTCCCTCATCTCGGGCGCGCGCGTCGGTTTCATCGGCCTCTACAGGAACGAGGACACGCTCGAGCCGGTCGAGTACTACGTCAAGCTCCCGCAGGACATCGCCCAGCGTGACGTCCTCATCCTCGACCCCATGCTCGCGACCGGGAACTCGACGGCCGCTGCGGTCGCCACGGTCAAGCGAGCGGGCGCGCAGTCGATTCGTCTCATCGCGATCATTGCCGCACCCGAGGGAATCGAGCGCCTGCAGTCCGAGCACCCTGACGTGGCGATCGTCGTCGCGGCGATCGACCGGGAGCTGAACGAGCGCGGCTACATCGTTCCCGGGCTCGGGGACGCCGGCGACAGGCTCTACGGAACCAAGTAAGGGAACCAAATGCTTCAGACTTTCGAGAACCACCTGGATGTGCTCTGGGGGTTCCTCGTCGCCCTCGGCGTCGTGCTCCTGCTCACCCCGGCGGTCGGGCGCGTCGCCCGCGTCCTCGGCGTCGTCGACGAGCCGCTCGAACGACGGCGGGTTCACCTTGCCGCCGTGCCGCGCCTCGGCGGGCTTGCGCTCTTCCTCGGGCTCTTCGTCCCAGCACTCGCGTTCCTGAATCTCGACGGCCCCTACCGCGGGATCCTCCTGGGCGCGGCCCTGGCCACGACCGTCGGCATGGCCGACGACTTTCGCGGGCTGCCCTGGTGGGGGAAGCTTGGCGGACAGTTTGCGGCAGCGGCGATCCCGGTCTATTACGGGGTCGACATCGACCGCTTTACGTTCCCGATCGTCGGCATCCACGACCTGCCCGGGTGGCTCGCGGCGGCGCTGGCGTTCATCTGGATCGTGGCCATCATGAACATGGTCAACTTCCTCGACGGGCTCGACGGCCTGGCGGCCGGCGTCTGCGGGATCTCCGGGATCACCTTCGCGATCATCGCTCTCTCGCTCAACAGGCCTGAGGCGGCAGTGCTCTCTGCGATCGTCGCCGGCATCTGCCTGGGCTTCCTCCGGCACAACTTCTACCCCGCGCGGATCTTCATGGGAGACTCCGGCGCGCTGCTGCTCGGCTTCGTGCTCGCGACGGTCTCGATCCAGGGCCTCTTGAAGACGGCTGCAACCGTCGCGCTCTTCTTTCCGCTGCTCGTCCTCGCGGTGCCGATCCTCGACACCTCGTTCGTCGTTGCCCGGCGGCTGAAGCACGGGGAGAAGCTCTACCTCCCGGACCAGGCCCACCTCCATCATCGCTTCCTCCGTCGCGGGTTCTCGCAGCGCCAGGCTGTTCTCTATCTCTACGCGTGGTGCGTGATCCTGGGAGCGGCGGCCCTGGCGACGCGCTTCGTTCCCTTCCGCGAAGGCGGGGAATGGCACCTGTGGCCGACGGTGGCAGTGGCTCTCATTGGCTTCCTCGCCGTCGCCACCTCGCTCTACATGGTCTACATGCTGGAGATCCTGAAGTTGCGGCGAGTCCGGGCCTGGGCCGAGCGCCGCCGCGATGCGAAAGCTGAACAAAGTCGGGCGCTTTCCGCATAGACAAGGGGTTTACGGTGTCACAAAGTAAGGCTCGGACTGGTAAGCTGACGCCGAATAAGATGCAGAGCGGCGTGGCGGCGGAGCGCACTTCTCTCGATCCTCTGGGCGCTGGAGCGCTTCTCGCCGGTGTTCTCTTCGCTTGCGTCGGGGCCGGAGCTCTGATCGGCACCCTCGCGGGCTCGGTGGGGGTGGGAGTCGCAATCGGCGCAGTGATCGGAATCCCGGCGGCCATCTTCTCGGTGTACCGCCGTTACAGCGGGGCCTTCTAACTGGCGACCCTGCTGACTCCGAGGCCTCTTCCGGCCCGGCGTCTGCCGATGGTCGCGGGCGCCCTCGTGGTGGCTTTCTGCCTGCCGGTGTTCGTCCTCGCGAGCTGGAGCCTCCGGGGCTGGGCGCTCGGAGCGGTGCTTTGGCTCGCCAGCCAGGCGCTGGGGATCCTTTTCGACCGGATCGGGATCCACGAGCCGACGCTCCGGGGCTCGGGCGTCGTCGCCTTCGGGATGATGACCCGGGGGATCCTCGTGATGCTCGTCGCCATCGCCGTCGCCGTCAGCGATCCGCAGCTCGCGCTGGCGGGCGCGCTCGTCTACGCCTTTGCGTACTCGCTCGAGCTCGCGTTCTCGCTCGTCCTCTACTTCGGCGGGAGGCCGGTGTCGTGAACGCGTTCCTGCTCGCCGCGACCGGGGAGTTCGAGCCGCAGGAGGAGTTCGAGCTTCCGGCCTGGGTCTCGATCCACCTCGGGCCGCTCGACATGTCCATCAACAAGGCGGTCGTCTATCTCTGGGTCGGGGCTGCCGTGACCGTCCTCCTCGGCGTCTGGATCATGCGCTTCGGCCTCTCGCTGCGTCCGAGCCGGCGCCAGACGACGGGGGAGGCTATCTATGAGCTCATTCAGGGACAGATCGCAGAAAGCAGTCTTCCGTCGAAGGCGATCGGCACGTGGTTCCCCTATGTCGCCTCGCTCTTCCTCTTCATCTGGGTGCTGAACCTGGTCGGCTTCATCCCCTTGCCGATCTCGAACGAGCACTTCCACGTCGCGGGCGTCGAGCTTCCGACCTGGGGCATCTACGCGGCCACCGCGAACCTCTCCGTCACGCTCGCGCTCGCCCTGATCACCTTTTTCGCGACTCATGAAGAGGGAATCCGCTACAACGGCCCGATCCGCTACTTCAAGAGCTGGGTCCCTCAGGGGGCGCCGAAGCCTCTGCTCGGCCTGATCGTCCCGCTCGAGGTCATCTCGCAGTTCATGCGCCTGATCTCGCTCTCCGTGCGACTCTTCGCGAACATGCTTGCGGGCCACATGCTCATCCTCGTGATGATCGGCCTCATCTTCATCTTCGAGTCCTATGCCATCGCCGTGATCGCGGTGCCCGTGGCCACGGCTGTCTACATCTTCGAGGTCGCGATCGTCGTCACGATCCAGGCCTTCGTCTTCGCACTCCTGTCCGCCATCTACATCGGCGGCGCAATCGAACCCGAGCATTAAGTGGTTCGACCAATGACATCTGCGCGTTTCTGGGCGGCTGCAAAGCTTCGCCATGCGTCGTCCTCGATCGCGCGCGTACCTTATTTCGGTACGCACGCTCCCTGCGTCCTCGCCTGGCTCGCTTTTCGCGTGCCAGAAATCCCGCAACATCACCGGCCGAACCACTAAAGGAGGCACCTTGAGCGTTCTTCTCGCAGCAACCACCGACACCGGGCTCGCCGATCTCGGCAAGGCGATCGCCTTTGGTGTCGGCGTCGGCCTCGGTGCGGTCGGCGCCGGCATCGGCATCGGCAACATCTTCGGCTCGATGATCCAGGCCGTCGCGCGCCAGCCCGAGTTGCGCGGCGAGCTCACCGGCATCCAGTGGCTCGGGTTCGCGCTGACCGAAGCCGTCGTCTTCTACGCGCTCCTCGGCGGCCTGCTCGCATACGTACTGGTCTGATGTTCCTGGCCGACCTCATCTCCGTCGTCCCGGGCCTCATGGTCTGGACGGTGATCGCCTTCGGGATCACCTTCTTCCTCCTGCGCCGGCTCGCATTCGGACGCATCCAGGCGATCATCGACGCCCGCCGGGACCGGATCCGCGAGGCGCTCGACGAAGCGGACAAGGCCCGCCACGAGGCGCGCCAGCTCCGCGAGCTCACGCTGAAGGAGCGCGAAGAGGCGAAGCTCGACCGCGAGCGCATCCTCGACGAGTCCCGCCGCCAGGCTCAGGCCCTCTTCGAACAGGCTCGCAAGGGAGCGGACGAAGACCTCCGGGAACGCCTCGAGAAGAACCAGAGGGAGATCGAGGCGGAGAACCGGCGCATCCTGGAGCAGATCCGGCGCGACGTCGTCGAGCTGACGCTCCTCGCTGCGGAGAAGGTCACGGGCAAGACCCTCGACGCCACGGACCAGCGGCGCCTGATCGACGAGACGATCGAGGAGCTCGACGTCAAGCGCTTGGTTTCGGAGAACTAACCGCCTTGGCGGTCAACTTCCGAGCGGAACACGCTTCCCGGACGCGAAACGCGATACGCATTCGCGTTACGAATGACGCAACAGTGTGTGTAACTCGACGCGGACGCGTATACGAGTGCGACCGAGGACGCCGCGAGGCGCGGCGTTGCAGCGCTACGGGGAGCCTGAGATGTAAGGAAGGGGGCCGCTAAAAATGGCTGTTGTCCACCGGGTCTACGCCCAGGCGCTGCTCGAGGCCGCGCAGGAGAAGAAGCGCCTCGACGCCGTCCGGAAGCAGTTCGACGAATTCGCCGCCGCCCTCCGTGACTCGGACGAGCTGCGCCGCTTCCTCCGGAACCCCCAGGTCGAGGTACTGACGAAGCGAACCGCCCTCGACGAGCTGCTCCAGGGCTCCGACGCGCTCTTCCTCAACTTCGTCCGGCTGCTTGCGGACAAGGGCCGTATCGCGGAGGTCGAACAGGTCTACGAGGAATGGACCCGCTTGCTGGCGCAGCAGGAGCGCATCCTCGAGCTCGAGCTCCAGACAGCCGTCGAGCTGTCCGACAAGGACGCTGCGAATGTGGTCGGGCAGATCGAGAAGGCCTCCGGCCGCAAGATCGTCGCGACCCGGACCGTCGACCCGGACCTGATCGGCGGCCTCGTCGTCCAGGCCGGCTCGCTCCGCCTGGATGCGAGCGTGCGCGGCCGCCTCGAACAGCTCCGCGAAGAATTGCTCACCGCCACCTAAGGAGACGCTTTGAAGCTTCGTCCCGAAGAGATCACGTCGATCCTCAAACAGCGGATCGAGGAGTACGAGGTCGAGACCGACCTCGCCGAGGTCGGCACCGTGCTCCAGATCGGAGACGGCATCGCGCTGGCCTACGGCCTCGAGAACTGCATGGCCGCCGAGCGGCTCGAGCTCGAGCATGGCGTGACGGGCATCGCGCTCAACCTCGAGGAGGAC
>WNFV01003585.1_pt1 | contig 24030 bp, 27 predicted proteins | sample 5400101 | NCBI WGS metagenome assembly WNFV01 (sample SAMN13153361, study PRJNA577476) | soil metagenome | isolation source: 115 cm soil or saprolite under grassland replicate 1 | place: USA:California | collected 2016-06-15 | reverse complement strand
GAAGAGAGACCCATGAGGAGCTTGAACATGTATCGCAAATTCGCGCTCTCAGGCGCCGCTTTGGCGGCTGCCACGATCCTGAGCAGCGCCGCGTTCGCGGGCGCCAACGACTACGCCTTCGAACCCGTGAAAGCCGAAGTGAAAAAGGGCAACGGCGTAACGCTCACGGTGCGTCTCGTCCACAAGCCAACCGAGAAGCCGGTATCCGATGCGGTCATCTTCTCGCCGCGGATCGACATGTCTCCGGAAGGCATGGCGACGATGACGGCGCCCGTCACCTCCACTAAAGGAACACAGCCCGGCACGTACGACTTCAAGACCGATCTCTCAATGGCGGGCGGTTGGCTCCTGACGCTGTCCGCAAAGGTGCAAGGCGAGCAAGAAACTGTGACCGGAAAGGTCACGTTCAAGGCCGCGGACTGAGCCATGCTCCGGTCCAGCATAATCGGCCTCCTCGGCGCGTTGGCGCTGACGGGGCCGGTGCCGGCAGCGCCCAAGACCACCGCGCCCGGATCAACCGTGGGCGAACTCATCGCGCTCGCGCGCCAGCTCAGCCCCGAGCTCGCTGCAGCCGCGCTCAATGCCGAGGCCGCCGTCGCCCGCATCACGTCGGCCGGGGCTCTTCCCGACCCCATGGGCCGGGTCACCACGGACAATCTCGACCAGCGCAACGTTTCCATGAACGGAAGGACCACTCAATACAGGCTGATGCAAGAGTTTCCGCTCTGGGGAAAGCTCGATATCAAACGTGACATCGCGAGCTTCGAGGCGACCGCCGCTCAACATCGCCGTCGCAGCGCCGAGCTCGAACTGGTGGCACGGGTGAAAGGCGTGTTTGCCGCGCGGTACGCGACGTTCCAGGCTCTGACGCTGACGCAGCAGACGCTGGACACCGTCACGACCGCCACCGCGAACGTTCGGGATCGCTACAGTCAAGGAGGCGCCGCGCAAGACGACGTGCTGCGACTTGAGATCGAGGCCGAGGAGCTGAATATCGAGATCGAGCGGTTGCGCGGCCAGGCGATCAAGACCGCCGCACAGCTCAACGCGCTCCTCAATCGTCGCCCCGATGCACCGCTGGCGCGACCGGCGGCGCTACGTCCCCTCCCAAATGAAAGCAAGATGCGGATCGCAGCATTGGTCGACCGCGCGGTCAGGCTGAACCCTTCGATTGCGGAGGGCGAAGCGAAAGCAGGGTCGGCGAGCGCCATGAGAGAACTCGCCGAGCGAAACCGCTATCCCGACATCAATCTAGGGGTGATGACCACACAGGACCGCGACGGCTATGCCGGCGCCGGCGTGATGGGTGAGTTCCGTGTCCCGCTGCAATGGGGTGCCAAGGAAGCGGAAGTTTCTGCTGCGACTGCGGAGCAAGCCGCAGCCGAGCAACGACTGAGGACGCTCAAGGCCGCGCTGCAAGGCGAGGTCGCGGGCATGCTGGCCGAATATGGCGCGGCGAGGAAAACGCTGGCGATCCTTCAGCAACATCACTTGCCCAGGTCCGAGCTTATGGTTCGATCAAGTTTGTCGGCGCTCGAAACCGGTCAGGCCGATGCATTCAAGGTGCTCGATGCCATCCGACGTCTGCGAACCGTCCAGCTCGAGATTCTCAAACTTCGGGTTCAGCTGCAAGCCACACTGGCGGACATCGAGAAGGCGGTCGGAGAAGATCTATGAGCCGCGGCGGAATTGTCTTTTTGATCGTCGTCGCCGCGGTGGGAGGCGCGGCCGCAGGCTATTGGTACGGACGGTCGACGACGGTGACGCGGGACTCTCCCCCGCTCGCCGAAGCTACCGCGGCCGAAGCGGAGCGGACCATTCTCTATTATCGCGACCCGAGCGGCGCACCGTACTGGTCGGCGACGCCGAAGAAAGACGACCAAGGTCGCGACTATCTTCCAGTTTACGATGACGAGCCATCGTCGGCGGCGTCGAAGCCGGCGACTCGGTCTTCATCGGCCGGTTCTAAGCGGATTCGTTATTACCGGAATCCAATGGGACTGCCGGATACATCTCCGGTTCCCAAGAAGGATTCGATGGGGATGGACTACATCCCGGTCTACGAAGGCGAGGATCAGGACGACGACAACACCGTGAAGGTGAGCCTGGATCGGATCCAACGGAGCGGCGTCCGTATCGAAAAAGTGCAATTGCGAACTGTGGTTCGGGCCTTCCGCGCACCGGGCATCGTACGCATCAATGAGCGAAAGCTCTCGGTCGTGACACTTCGGGCGGAGGGGTACATCGAGGAACTGCATGTCAATGCAACCGGCGAGACGGTGAAAGCGGGGGCGCCGCTCTTCCGTCTTTACAGCCCACCCCTGGTGCAGGCGCAGCTGGAGTACGCGCTCGCCGTCAAGGCAGCCCGTACCATGCGCGATGCGAACCAGATGGCGATGGTCGACGGCGCCGCCCAGAAGCTCCGTAGTCTCGGCATGCCCGAGGCGCGCATCCGTGAAATTCAGGAGAGTGGCAGAGTATCGCGCACTATCGAGTGGCCGGCGCCGGCAAGTGGCACTGTACTCGAAAAGAAGGTGATCGACGGCCAACGCGTTATGGCCGGGGATGAGCTCTATCGGATCGCGGACCTCTCGACAGTATGGGTGATTGCCGAGGTGCCGGAGCGGGATATCAGTTCCATTACGTTGGGGAGCACGGCGACCGTTACCTTCCGAGCCTTTCCCAGCCAGCCGGTGGAAGGACGCGTGACGTTCATCTACCCCGAGCTGAAGGCGGAGACACGAACCGCCCGGGTGCGGATAGAACTCCCGAATCCGGATGGTCGATTGAAGCCTGACATGTATGCGGACGTGGTCTTTCACGAGGACTCGGCCGACAAGCCTGTGATTGCCGTGCCTGACAGCGCGGTCATCGACAGCGGTACCCGCCAGCTTGTGCTCATCTCGAAGGGCGAAGGACGTTTCGAGCCGCGCGTGATCAGGACGGGCCGACACGGCGACGGCTACGTGGAGGTGCTAGAGGGCGTCAAGGAAGGCGAAGAGGTGGTCACTTCCGCGACCTTCTTGATCGACGCCGAAAGCAACCTACGGGCGGCTCTGAAGGGATTTACCGAACAGGAGTCCCAGAAATGATCGCCGCCGTCATTCGTTGGTCAGCGCGAAACATCTTTCTCGTCGGACTGGCATCTGTTTTCATCGGCTTGGCCGGCGTCTACGCGCTCAAGCATGTGCCGCTCGATGCAATTCCCGATCTCTCCGACGTTCAGGTCATCATCTACACCGAATATCCGGGCCAGGCGCCGCAAGTCGTCGAAGATCAGGTCACCTATCCCCTGACCACTTCGATGCTCAGCGTTCCGCGGTCGCGGGTCGTTCGTGGGTTTTCCTTTTTTGGAGTTTCATTCGTCTATGTCGTCTTTGAGGACGGTACCGACTTGTATTGGGCCCGTTCGCGCGTTCTCGAATACCTCAACACCGCGGCGCAGCGATTGCCGTCGGGAATTACGCCGACGCTCGGGCCTGACGCGACCGGAGTAGGTTGGGTTTACCAGTATATCGTTCGCGGCAACCAAAAAACTCTTGCCGAATTACGTACCGTCCAAGACTGGCAGGTCCGGTACGCGATCGCCAAAGCCGAGGGCGTAGCGGAAGTCGCAAGCGTCGGCGGCTTCGTCAAGCAGTACAGCATCGTGGTCGATCCGCGGCGGCTCCAGGCGCTGGGCATAACACTCGACAAGATACGGGCTGCTCTGCGCGCGAGCAACCGCGATGTCGGCGGTCGGACGGTCGAGCTAAGCGAAAGAGAGTTCGCAATTCGCGGCCGCGGCTACGTGAAGAACATATCCGATCTGGAACAGATCGTGGTCAAGAGCGACCGCGGCGTGCCGGTCTTGCTCAGAGACGTCGCCCGTATCGAACTTACGCCGGACGAACGTCGTGGCATCACCGAATTCAACGGAGAAGGCGAGGTCGTTTCTGGGATTGCGGTTCAACGCTTCGGGCAGAACGCACTTACGGTCATCGCAAACGTGAAGGATCGTCTTGCGGAAATCGCGTCGGGCTTGCCTCAAGGCGTTACGATTCAAGCGGTTTATGACCGGTCGGATCTGATCAATCGCGCCATCGAGACCCTCAAAAGAACGCTGATCGAAGAGAGCATCATCGTCGCCCTCGTCTGCTTCGTGTTCCTCCTTCACGTGCGCAGCGCGTTCGTTGCGATCATTACCCTGCCGCTCGGCATATTGATCGCGTATATCTGTATGTATGTGCTCGGGCTTAGCTCGAACATCATGAGTCTCGGCGGCATTGCCATTGCCATCGGCGCGATGGTCGACGCCGCGATCGTCATGATCGAAAACGCGCACAAGCGGTTGGAACGCGCTTCGCCTGATCAGACAAGGATTGAAGTGATCACCGAGGCGGCGATCCAGGTTGGGCCCGCGCTGTTCTTCAGTCTCCTCATTATCACTGTGTCGTTCCTGCCGATCTTCACGCTCGAGGCGCAGGAGGGCCGGCTGTTCAGGCCGCTCGCCTACACCAAGACTTTCGCCATGGCCGCGGCTGCGTTCCTGTCCATAACGCTCGTACCAGCGCTCATGACCCTGTTCGTGCGTGGCCGCATCGTGCCCGAACACCGGAATCCGGTGAACCGGTTCCTGATCTGGGCATACCGGCCGGTCATCCTTGTCGCGCTGCGGTTCAAGTGGACCACGATAGTCATTGCGCTTGCGGTACTCGCGGCCAGCCTCTGGCCGGCGGCGAAGCTCGGCCTGGAGTTCATGCCCACGCTCAACGAGGGCACGCTCTTCTATATGCCGACGACGCTCCCAGGTCTCTCGATTACGAAGGCCGCGGAACTGCTTCAGACCCAAGACAAGATCATCAAATCGTTCCCCGAAGTCGAATCTGTCTGGGGCAAGGCCGGGCGCGCGTCCACTGCGACCGATCCTGCCCCGACCGAGATGTTCGAAACGGTGATCAACTTGAAGCCGGCGAACGAATGGCGGCCCGGGATGACGGTCGACAAGCTGATCGCCGAGATGGACAAGGCGCTCCAGTTCCCGGGCGTCTCGAATGCCTGGACCATGCCGATCAGAGCGCGCATCGACATGCTCTCGACCGGCATACGCACGCCGGTCGGCGTAAAGGTGTTCGGAAAGGATTTGGGTGAGATCGAAAACCTCTCGCGGCAGATCGAGGCCGTCATCCGAAAGGTGCCCGGCACGACCAGCGCCTATGCCGAACGGGTGATCGGCGGATATTACCTCAACGTCGATCCGGACCGGACCCAGCTTGCCCGATACGGTCTGATGGTGGATGACATCCAGAATGTCATCGCAATGGCGTTAGGAGCGGAGGCGGTGACGACCACTGTCGAGGGCCGGGAGCGATATACGGTCAGCGTCCGGTACCCGCGCGACTTCCGCAGCGATCCGCAGGCAATTGCGACCCAAGTTCTCGTTGCGTTACCCGATGGCGGCACCGTCCCATTGGCAGAGGTCGCCAAAGTAAGTCTTGCACCGGGGCCGTCGAGCATTCGCACCGAGAACGCCCAACTCGCCGGTTACATCTATGTCGATTTTCGTGACCGGGACCTCGGCGGATATGTTGCCGACGCCCAGAAGGCGGTCGCCACGCAGATCAAATTCCCGCCCGGCTACTACGTTACGTGGAGCGGCCAGTTCGAGTATCTCGAGCGTGCCAAGGCACGCCTTCAGGTGGTCGTGCCGTTCACGATCCTCATTGTCTTCTTATTGCTGTACCTCAACTTCCGACGCGTGACCGAGACCCTGATCATCATGCTCTCGGTGCCCTTCTCGCTGGTGGGCGGCGTGTGGCTGATGTGGTGGCTCTCCTTCAACCTGTCGGTCGCCGTTGCGGTGGGCTTCATCGCGCTCGTCGGTGTTGCCGCCGAGACCGGAGTCGTGATGCTGATCTATCTCGATCAGGCCTACACCGAACTGCGGGAGAGCCGGGCGGCTGAAGGCCGGCCATTCACACACGACGACCTCTACGCGGCAATCATGCACGGCGGAGCCGAGCGGGTGCGCCCGTTGATGATGACGGTCGCGGCAATTATTGCGGGTCTCCTCCCGATCATGTGGAACCAGGGCACGGGCGCCGAGGTGATGCAGCGCATCGCGGTTCCCATGATTGGCGGCATGGTGTCCGCGACCGTGCTCACGCTGGTTGTCATTCCTTCGATCTACGCGGTGGTCAAAGGGATTGGATTGCCAGCCGCCCGTTGGGATGGAGACGCGGCCGGCCGGGCCGAACGTTCGCGACCGCTCGAAGTACACGAGGGAGCAAAATGATTTCGCGCCGGAAAGCGGAGTGTCACCATACGAAGAGTTGTTCCGATACCGGCGTACGCAATGTCGACGCGGTTGGTTCCGCTGGCCCTGGCCGATCAGGAAACGGGCGGATCGGCCTGTCAAGGCTCCGACAAGATGCCCGTTGCTACCTATGACGCAGCTCGACATGCACAGGAGAACATGATGTTTGTTTTCGACAGTGCTTCCCGCCGGCGACGCGCCGGATATCTGGCTTGGACGTTGGCAATCGGCATGGCGCCGATGCTATTTCCGTCCGGCGAGATTCGCGCGCAGGGCATGAACATGAAAGACATGCCTGCCATGAAAAAAGACATGCCCGCCAAGAAGGGAGAAGCGACGAAGACAGCAGCCGGCACCGGGACGGTAACCGCCATGGATACGGCAAAGCGCAAGGTGACTCTCGATCATGGGCCAATCCCCGACATCAATTGGCCGGCGATGAAGATGGAATTCTCAGTGGCACCTTCGGTCGATCTTTCGAAGGTGAAGACAGGAGACCGGGTCGGGTTCACGCTGAGCGGCTCGGGCAACTCCTATACCGTGCAGTCAATAAACCCCGGACACTGACAGCCGATCGGAATGTGGACCGTGAGCGGGAACCCTCAGGTCCCCGCTCACGGAGGATAGGTTATCGCGTGATCGCTTGTGAGGAGTGATGCGCAATGGCGGAGTCGCGGGTCCGGTCTAACGATCGTCCGGTGAAGAACAAAGAATGGTGACGACGCCATGGATATGGCGGAATTTCTAAAGTGGAGAAAATCGCTCGGGTACACGCAGGAGGAGGCAGGAAAGAAGCTCGGCGTCAGCAGGGCGACTATCCAAAATTGGGAAAAAGGAGTGACGCGCATTCCGAGAGCGGCCGAATTGGCCTGCCTGCAGGTCGCACGACGATGGAAGCAGCGCCCCGAGTTCGGGCCTGTAGCATTGGTCTACACCGACGGTCCGATGTGGCAAGAGCTTCGAGACTCTTATTGCACTGTCGTTCTGCATTGCGACCTCTACTCCAATAACGAGGCTGCGTTGCAGCAGGCGTGCCGGTTCAAGCAAACCTCAAACATCATTTATCGATTCATCATGGAAGAAAATGGTGGGATTGTTTGGAACGGCCCTGAGCTCCTCCGTGAGTGCGCGCGGCGAAGTTCTACACCAGCCAAGTAGAGCGAGTCAGGCTCGTCGAGCGCCTAAAAAAAGCAGACAGGGCAACACGATGGATCCGTGGGACTTCAAAAAGTGGCGAAGAAAACTCAAGTACTCGCAATTTGAAGCGGCGGAAGAACTGGGTCTCACCCGCGCGGCCATTCAAAATTGGGAACGCGAAACTGTTCCGATCTCAGAGGTTGTCGAATTGGCCTTTTGCTCACGTTTCTCGCTTGTCCGCCGCGCGGAACCGATTTTAACGTCGTGATGACAATTGGGGTCGCATTTGGATGATGTTGCCAGTCGTGTAGTCCTGCCGGGGGCGCTGGGGATGTCGGCCGATATAGACGCGATAGGCAGACAGGGGGCTGAAATGAAAAAGTTGGTTTTGTCCGCGGTTGCTGCGGTGGCGCTTGCAACACCGGCGCTCGCGGCCGATATGAAGCTCAAGGCGCCGCCGAAGCTGGCATCTTGGTGGGATACCTTCGAGATTTCCGGCCACGTGGAAGGCGGCATCACGGGTAATTCCGTCAGGCCTGCCGACGGGCTCAATTTCGGCCATCTCTTCACGGATCGGGCTAATACCTTCCTGTTGAACCAGGCTTTGTTGACGATACAACGCCCGCTTGATCCGAAAGCGACGGGCTTCGATGCCGGCTTCAAGTTCCAGGCAATGTACGGGACGGATGCGCGCTATACGCATTTCCTCGGCGAGTTCGACCAATCGATCAGCACTAGGAACCAGGTCGATATCGTCGAGGCTTACGCGGCGTTCCATCTGCCCTGGTTCACCTCGGGCGGTATGGACTTGAAAATCGGCCAATACGTCACGCTCGAAGGCGCGGAAGTGATCTATGCTCCCGACAACCTGCTTTACACGCATTCCTACATCTTCAACTTCGGCATTCCATTCAAGCACACCGGCATCATGACAACCACTCACGTGAACCCGGTCCTTGATCTCTATGTCGGCATCGACACCGGCGTGAATACGACGTTCGGTAATTCGTTCAATTGCTACAATTGTGGGGACAACAACCACGCCGTTGCGTTCCACGGCGGTCTCGGTTTCAACCTTTTGGACGGCAAGCTGACGATCTTGGCGACGACCCATATCGGCCCGGAAAATCCAAACGTGTCGCAGGTCGTAGCTGTGGGCGTCGATCCCAATAAAGATCTCCGCTATCTCAACGACGTGACAATAACCTTTAAGCCGACCGACAAGCTCACGTTCATCACCGACCTCAACTACATCCGTGACGACGGCTTCGGCGCGACCGGCGGCGGTGTGGCGCAATACGCCGCCTACGCGATCAACGACTGGCTGAAGATTGTTGGACGCGGCGAGATCTGGCGCGACAACAACGGCTTCTTCGTTGCTGCCTTCCCCGGCAACCTCGATTTCGTCATGGCCGAACATGGCAATCCGAACGCCGTGGTCATCAGCGGAGGCTCGACCACCTACGGGGCCCTCACGGGCGGCCTCAACATCACGCCGGAGCTTGCGAAAGGTGGGGCGGTTAAAGCTTTGATCTTCAGGCCGGAAGTCCGCTACGACTGGTCTTTGAACGGCACCACGCCTTTCGCTGCCGGCACGAAGCGCTCACAGTTCACCTTCGGCGGCGATGTCATCGCGAAGTTCTGAGCCACGCGAATTTGAAACAAAGCAAACGATCTTTCGTTTCTGCGGGCGGCGGCTCCTGACGAGCCGCCGCCCGTTGCTTTTTTGAGCTGGGTTTCGGTCATCAATATCACTGACGCGAGTACCTGCCTCCTTACGAGTTTCTCTCCGATACGAAGATACGGATCGGTTGATGTTGCGCCGCCACAAGGCCTCCTACACATTTCTGTGAACACCTTAGAACCAAACATTCCCATGAACACGTAACCAGCGCCTTCCGCCGAGAGCGCACATGAGCGCTTTCGAACAGACGAAGGAGCAAACAATGATTAGGAAAGGTCTTCTCGCGGTCTCGCTCCTTTTGCCGCTCACGGCGATATCGGGCGTCGCCTATGCCGGCCACAATTACCAACATCGGTCTAATGAAGCCTGGCGTTACTCGCCTTATGAGGCCCTGGCTTTGGAGCGAAGGGCGCCATTTCCTCAGGCTGCACCGCAGGTCAACTTTGACCACAAAGGCAAAGCTTTCAGGTCTTGCACCTATCAAGGCGGGCCGAAATCCCCCTGGTGGGTGTGCCGATGATCTGCTCTAGGCCGGTCGACGCGTAGATGACGCCGTGCCGCTTTATTGCCGTGAGCTGCAGCGGCCGATTCGCCAGCATCGGACCGCGCCAGCCAAGCATTCAACAACGAGAGATGCCACTCGACATCTCTACTGAGCAAGCTTTACCGCGGACATCCACCGAAATCGGTTGGCATGACCTCATCCCAGGCGGAAAAGAGGTCTCAGTCTGGCGTGATCTTCGACGCGTTCGACACCCGGAACGTTCTCAGCCGCGATGTGCAAGGCGTGGCGCTCCTCCGGGGTCTCCACGAATCCCGAAAGGTGAATAACGCCGTCCTGCACGACGATGTTCTTGGTAGGCAGATGCGCCCACCGCTGTGTCTCAAGCTCTGCAAGAAGCCGCTCACGAATCGCGCGATCGTCGATGCTCGCAGGTTTAGCAACCTCGGCCTTCGCCAGCGCCCGCAGCAAGTCGCTGCGAGCCACGATGCCGACGAGCTTGCCCCCGTCGACCACCGGTACGCCTTTGATACGATGCCGCTCCAGGAGCTTTGCAATTTCAGCAATCGACGCCGTAGGAGCTACTGTGATCACGGTCTTGGTCATGACGTCCGCCGCGACCCGGCCGTGTGTCTTGATGTAGTCGCGCGCGAGAGCGTTCGAATCCACGAAAGCATCGAGCCACCAAGTCCGGTGCCGCTCACCGGCGACTTCTGCATGGCCGAGCAGATCGCCCTCGCCAACGATTCCGATAACGCGCTTCTCCCGGTCGACCACCGGCACGCTACTGATGTGCCTCGTGTACATTAGTTTCGCGACTTCCCGAATAGACGTGTCGGGCGTGACAGCAAAGACGTCGGATGTCATTACATCGGCTGCCGTCAACATGTGCTTTCTCCACTTCGTCACCAGAGCAGAAACAATGGCGACTTGCGTCGCCGCCGGTTGGGCGTCGCCGCGTGCCGGAAGTCCCGCACTCGGGGAACAGCGCAACCACCAGGGGCCGCGGTTGCGGCCACCTCAGCTGATGACGATGGGTCTAGGAGGGTAAGGGTCCGGCGGTCGAAGGAAGCCGTCGGCCGGGAGAGCTACCGGCGCGCCCACGCGGGCCGGTATGATCCCCGTATCCACGGTTTTGGCAGGAAGAATTGCTCCGCCGATTGTGCAATGCACTAAACAGATGCCGCTCGCCACGCTACAAGGACTGACGCCGCAGCGACGACAACCTTGCGATGCCGGCATCGCTTTTGCAGAAGCCGCTTGAGATAGAACGACCGCCGCCCTCACACTCGAATATTCTCCCTCGGCGCTGAGTGCTGCCGGCCATAACACAAGCGCCGCGGCTATCAGGAACGCGCCAAAACGATGAATGGTGTCCGCGTTCATGATTAAAAAATAGCAATCAAACGACGGTTTTGCCAGAGACAAGTTGAATCTCGGGGCCGGAACTGGGCACAGCGCCCCCTGGCGCTTGGCCGGGCGAATTGTTATTTTGTGGCCATGGTACGGAATCGCATCCGTCGCCTCTGCGCTGTGTTCTTGGCCCTGACGCTGGCCATCGGGGTGTCAACGCACGGCGTTCACGCGTCGGACATGGGCGTCAAGATGGCCGCGGCGGCGGCAAGCGATATGCCGATGCCCGGTAAATGCGACTGCGGCGGCAACGACAAGATGTCGGTCGCTTCTTGCTCCAGCCAGTGCGCCGGCATACCAGCGATTCAGGCGCCCGGCCTTGCGCTCGACATCGTCCTCATCGGGGGTTACGCCGACGTTGCTGCGCCGCCCACAACCGGGCACACGCGCCCCCCTGATCCCTACCCTCCCAGACCTGCCGTCCTGACCTGAGGCACATCGCCCTCGGGCGACGCGATCCTCGCGCGCGCATGTGACGCCGAACGCGTCGCAGCCGCAATCCGGCACAGTTGCACGCGGCTCAAGAGCCGCGCTGCCGCACACGCCAACGGACAGGATGGCTCAAGATGTCTTCTGTTCTCCATCGGAAGATCAACCGTCGTGCGCTTCTGATTGGCAGCGGCGGCTTTGCGGCCGCGGCGTTGCTTCCGCGTGTTGCACGCACGGCCATGGATTCGGTCAAGGACCTCACCCTCACCCTCACCGCGGCGCCGGGTCGTGCGCCGCTCGTCGGCGCTTCTTATCCGTCCACCGATGTCTGGTGTTACGGAAACAGTATTCCGGGCCCCGAATTTCGCGTCCGACAAGGCGAGCCCGTTCGTGTCGTCGTTCGGAACCAGCTGTCGGAAGACACCACCGTCCACTTGCACGGCATACGGCTGCCCAACGCCATGGACGGTGTGCCCGGCCTGACCCAGCCGCCGATCAAGCCCGGCGAGCAATTCACGTACGAGTTCACGCCGCCGGACGCGGGAACGTTCTGGTATCACCCGCACGCCGACAGCCTGCAGCAACTCGGTCGGGGCATGGCCGGCGCGCTGATCGTGGAGGAGCCGGAACCGATCGCGGTCGACCGCGACATTCTTTGGATGCTTGGGGACTGGCGGCTGACCTCCGACGCGCAAATCGCGCGCGGTTTCGGCAATGCCATGGAAGCCGGAATGTCCGGCCGTGTCGGCAATACTGTGACGCTCAACGGGCGTGTGTCCGAGGAGGAGCCGGTGCGCGCCGGCGAGCGCGTCCGCTTGCGCCTCGTCAATGGCGCGCTCGCGCGCATCATGGCGCTTCGCTTCGAAGGCCATCGTCCCGTGGTCATCGCGATTGACGGGCAGCCCTGCGAACCGCACGAGCCTCAAGGTGGCCGAGTGTTCCTCGGTCCAGCCATGCGCATCGACGTCATGCTCGACATGCAAAGCGAACCCGGGCGGCGCTACCGGGTGATCGACGACTTCTACGACGGGCTTTCCTACTGGCTCACCCAGCTTGCCTACGACAAGCGACCGCCGATGCGAGCGCATCCTCTGGCTGCTCCGATTTCGCTGCCCCGCAATCCGCTGCCGGAGCCGGACCTCGCATCCGCCGAACGGCACGAGCTCAGATTGCAAGGCGGCATGATGGGCGGGGGCGCGATGATGGGAATGGGCGGCATGCAGGGCATGTCGCATGGCATGAGCTGGGCCATCAACGGGCACTCGATGAGCGGCGACGGTCACGCCGGCATGCCGCCGCTCCTGACGCTCCAGCACGGACGAAGCTACGTGCTGACGATGCGCAACGAGACCGCCTGGTGGCATCCGATGCACCTGCACGGCTACAGCTTTCGAGTCCTGAGCCGCAACGGCTCGCCGGTCCCACATCGGCAATGGGCCGACACCGTCCTCATACCGCCGAAAGAGTCGGTCGACGTCACCTTCGTCGCCGACAATCCCGGTGACTGGATGCTGCATTGCCACGTCACCGATCACCAGGTGTCGGGAATGATGACGGTGCTGCGCGTCGCTTGATCATGATCTTGTTTTTGCTGAAGGAGAACACGATGAACAGACGAGCCTTCTGCCTCGGTGTCGCATTTGCGACGCTGGCAATTCCCTTGCCGGCGGCCGCCGAGCCGATCCACGCGACCTTGTACAAGAACCCGCAATGCAGCTGCTGCGAGGGTTACGCTGCCTATCTGCGCCGCAACGGGTTCGTGGTGGATGTGAAGCCCACCAATGACCTCACGGAGGTCAGCCAGAAAGCCGGCGTCCCCGAAAAGTTTCAGGGCTGCCACACAATGTTCGTGGATGGATACGTCGTCGATGGTCACGTGTCGGTGAGCACAATCCGCAAGCTGTTGTCTGAGCGCCCGGCGGTCGCCGGCATCGCGCTTCCGGGCATGCCGGAGGGCTCTCCCGGCATGACCGGTTACAAGCATGGGCCATTTACGATCTACGCGGTGACCAAGGACGGCGCGCCGCCGACGGTATACGCGACCGAATGATGGATGGAATGCCGCGTGCAATGACGACTCTTCTGCGCCTTTGTTCGGCTCAACTGGTCACGGGGCTGTTTGCGGCGTTCGCTGTCGTTGCAACGTTGCATTTTGCCAGCGCGCAAGACGCGACAAAGTATTTCGTCATGCACGAGGCGCCGAAGGCAGTGGGCGCGATCAGCTTCCGGAACGAGCGCGGCCAGGTTCGAATCCTCGCCGATTTCAAAGGCAGGGTCGTGCTTCTCAATCTCTGGGCGACCTGGTGCGTCCCCTGTCGCGAGGAGATGCCTGCGCTCGATCGGCTGCAGGCGGCCTTGGGTGGCCCCGACTTCGAAGTGGTGCCGCTCTCCATCGACCGCCGCGGAGTCGATGCCGTGAAGAAATTCTACGTCGAAACCGGCGTCCACAATGTCGGAATCTTCATCGATACATCGGGCCAGGCGGTGCGAGCGCTCGGCGCGGTGGGATTGCCGACAACGCTGCTCATCGATCGCGCCGGACGCGAACTCGGCCGCATCACCGGCCCCGCCGAATGGGACGAGCCTCAAATGGTTGAGCTCGTCAAGCCTGTTATCGCGAAAGCGAGCGACGACGGGGAAGCTCAGTCTGCGCAGGGGGATCGCGATGCACCGGGCTCCCTATGGCACGGATTCCAGTGGCTGAAAGCGCTGATCAACAAGTGACCGATTCGAGGAGAAGCACATGACGACATCGGACGCGACAAAAACTGCGGGCCCGTCATCCGCGCGCGATCTGCTTGAAGCAGCCCGCCGTTACCTTGGAGGCCGACGGGCTCTCGCGGTCCTGGCTATCGGTGCGCTGATCGGCGGTACCGCGTTCAACTGGAACTGGCTGGCGGCTGCCGGCATTGCCCCGCTGCTGCTGACCGTGCTGCCGTGTCTCGTCATGTGCGGGCTCGGCTTGTGCATGAACAAGCTGATCGGCGGCTCCTGCGCATCGGAGGCGACGCAATCGAGGACATCAGCGCCGATTGAGCCGAAGGCCACAACAGACATCGCGGACACCACAGGCCCATCGACAGGCCAAGCCGCTTTGCGGCGAGGCGAATCCCAGTGAAATGATCTCTATGAAAAGCCAACCACTGAACCCGAAGAAGGACAGATAGCGATGCGCAAGTACACGACAGCTCTCGTGGTCGCAGCCGCTCTTGCCGCGACCATTGCCGCCGTACCGGCGCTTTATGCCGAGGACAACCACTCCGGTCCAATGATGAGGCACGGCATGATGGGAGATGACAATAACGGAGGCGGAATGGGGATGATGAAGATGATGAAGCAAATGAGCCAAATGATGGATCACTGCAGCAACATGATGAACGACAAGCGTCCGAACGATCAATGGCGGAGGAAACAGTCGTCCGATCAAGACAAATAGGACCTCATCAAGAGCCGGCAACACCGTCTCGCTCCGGCGGCTGACGGCCCGCCGGTCGACGACTTTACCACACGGCCTCCACTTAAGGGTGCGACGAGATGCGAAGATGAAGGAGTGAGGCGTGAAACCATTCGTCGCGACTGTCTTGGGAATGATGCTAAGCGTTCTGGCGCTGGCGCCGGTGGCGGTGGCACATTCCCTCAAGGAGCTTGAAGCCGAGCTCGGCGGTCGGGAGCAATATTTCCAGCCTATAGACAAAGACGCGCCTCAATTCGCGCTGGAAGACTCGGAGGGCCGGCCAGTTGCACTTGTGGACTTTCGCGGCAAAGTCCTCGCCTTGCACTTCATCTACACCCATTGCCCGGACGTTTGCCCGCTGCACCTCGACCGAATCGCTGAAATCCAATCGCTGGTCGATCAGTCGCCGATGAAAGACCAAGTCCAGTTCATAACCATCACGACCGACCCGAGCAGAGACAGAGGGAATGTCTTGATCGATTACGGTCGCGTACACGGCGTCGATGCGAGCAATTGGGCGTTCCTTACGACGAACCCTGATCAAGCCGAGGACACCACCCGCCAGCTCGCCGGCGAGTTCGGTCACACGTTCGAAAAGACCAAGGACGGATACCAGATCCACGGCATCGTGACTCACGTCATCGACAAGGAGGGGCGCTGGCGCGCCAACTTTCATGGCCTCAAATTCGAGCCGACCAACCTCGTCGTGTTCATGAACGCGCTGGTAAACGACATTGCAAAGCCGCACCAAGAACCGAGTCCCACATTGTGGCAGAGACTCAAGGGATGGTTTTGACCATGCAAAGGCCGGTTCAGTCCCCATATGGCAAGGCCGCCACGGCGGCAGGCCCGGATCGTCGTCGTCGGAACATGGTGGTCGTCACCGGCTCGGTGATCGTGATCGCGATCATGAGCGCTCTGACCTACTATTCCGTCCCGCTCTATCGCCTGTTCTGCCAGGCAACCGGCTTTGGCGGAACGACGCAAGTTGCACGTTCAGCCCCGGGTGCCGTCCCCGGCCCGCCGATCACGGTGCGCTTCGACGCCAACGTGGCATCGAATCTTCCATGGCGCTTTAGCGCACCGGAGCCGGTCGAAGTCCATCTCGGCGAGCAGCATCAAGTGGCTTATGCGGCAGTCAATGTCGGCGGCGAACCGATCCTCGGCATGGCCATCTACAACGTGAGCCCGCCGACGATCGGAAAGTACTTCTACAAGATTCAGTGCTTCTGCTTTACCGAGCAGCTGCTGATGCCGAGCGAACGGAAGGAGTTCCCTGTTCTTTTCTATGTCGATCCGGCGATCGCGGACGATCCGGAAGAACATGACCTCAAGACGATCACGTTGTCCTACACGTTCTACAACAAGGGTCATGACGCGCTGGAGAAATACCTGAGCGCGCATCCCGCTGCTCGTGGTCCCGATGGATCGTAATCCCGCTCGCGGCTTTTGGCGGGGACATCGTGATACCCTGGCGCCAGTCGAACTGCGCACGCAATGGGAGCAAGTTCATGATGATGGATATGTCGACAATGCCAACGGGTATGATGTTGGGCATGGGCCTTGTCTGGCTTTTGATCATCGTGTTTCTGGTGCTTGGGATAGCCGCAGCCATAAAGTATCTCCGCTCATAATGGCACGGCGGCCGTTGGACTGGCTCCGGGCGCTGCGGGTCTATTTTGGCGTCGTTCTCGCCGGCAACCTGATCTGGGAAGTCCTTCATCTCCCGCTCTATGCAATCTGGCGAACAGGGACGCTGCGGGAGCAGGCCTTCGCGGCCGGTCATTGCACGCTCGGCGATCTCTTGATCGGCATGAGCGCGCTGACGCTTGCCCTCCTGCTCGCGGGCGATCAGCGCTGGCCGGGGGAGCGATTCTGGCCGATCGCAACCCTTACTATTGCCTTTGGCCTTGCCTACACGGCTTTCAGCGAATGGCTGAACGTCTTCGTGCGTGCCGCCTGGGCCTATTCCGACTGGATGCCGATCGTTCCGGTCGCCGGCCTGAAAATCGGTCTCTCGCCTTTGCTGCAGTGGATCGTGGTGCCATGTGCTGCATTTGCAATTGTCAGACGGGTGACGACCAGACACGAAGGAGGTCGGCCATGAACCGCATTCCTCTCTGCGCAACTGCGATCTTGCTGCTGACCGCGCTACCCCACCACGCGATGGCGGAGCCTGGCAATGCCACGCGCGGCGAACGCCTGTACCGTGCCTGCGTTGCGTGCCACTCGCTCGAGCCTGATCGCAATATGACCGGCCCGAGCCTGGCGGAAGTCTGGAATCGAAAGTCCGGGTCGCTGGCGAGCTTCCCGCGTTACTCCGCCGCGCTCAAATCGGCTGGGATCATTTGGACCGACGACACGCTGGACGAATGGATCAAGGACCCGCAGCACTTCATTCCGGGAAACACGATGACGTTTCCGGGGCTCAAAGACGCCCGGCAACGCGCCGATCTGCTCGCCTTTCTCAAGGACGCCACCCAGCCCGGCCGCGCGCCCCAGACCGCGCAAGGCAGCAATCAGGTGGGCGGCATGATGATGGGCGGCGGCGCGGTGCCCAATCTCAAGACGATCGATCCGCAGAAGCGCGTGCGGGCGATCACGCATTGCGGCGACACCTATAAGGTGTCAACCGCCGACGGAAAGGTGCGGGATTTCTGGGAGCGCAATTTGCGCTTCAAGACCGATGTCAGCGACGACGGCCCGCAAAAGGGCGCGCCGGCCCTGGTGGGTGCCGGAATGATGGGCGACCGCGCCGACGTGATTTTCGCATCGCCAGACGAGATCAGCGGCTTCATCGCGAATCAATGTTGAAACACAACGCAGGAACATGCCCCGCCCAAGTCCTGTCGAGCGCCGATGTTCGCTGATCCTTTCGGAGAAGGAAGCGAGGGCGAGTAGATTCCCAAGCTTCGGTATAGGTGGCCAACCCTGCTGATGAGAGCTACAACCGAAGACCTTACATGAGACGGGCCAAGATCGATTTCATTTGATCGATCTCTCTCTGCTGGCTGGAAATGATCTCACCGCAAAGTTTCTTGATTTCAGCATCTTGGATGGGCGCTTTCTCACACATGAGAATAGCCCCCGCATGGTGCGGAATCATAGACCTCAAGAAGCTTTTGTCACCAATGGCGGCCTGTTGCCTAATCGCCAGAAATAAGGCCTGTGTGTATCGAAAACCTCATCCGTTTTGATTGCGCAGCAGAATCACCTAACGTCAGCGCGAATGGTCGCGCTGATATCCTTCTTGCTGAACGTGGTTGCCTCGCTCTTCAAGTCGAAGAGCCGGCTTGAAGCAGAGAATGCCGCACTCCGACATCAGCTGATCGTGCTGCAACGTAAGGTGCGCGGTCGCGTCCCCTTCACGAACGGCGATCGCCTGTTCTTTGTGCAGCTGTATCGTTGGTTTCCGTCAGTCCTCAAGGCCGTGATCATCATCCGGCCCGAGACGCTTGTGCGCTGGCATCGTGCCGGCTTTCGCCGCTATTGGCGCTGGAAATCCCGGTCCCTGGGAGGTCGGCCGCAAATCGATGCGGATCTGCGGGCGCTGATCCGAAGGATGAGCATTGAGAATGCACTTTGGGGTGCGCCGCACATTCATGGTGAGCTGCTCAAGCTCGGGTTTGCAGTCGCTCAGTCGACCGTCGCCAAGTATATGACCAAAAGACCTGACCCTTCCGCTCAGGGGTGGGGCACCTTCCTGCGCAACCACGCGCCGAACATCGCGGCCATGGACCTTTTCGTGGTTCCGACCATCGGCTTTAACCTGCTCTATGTCCTGGTCATCGTCCGGCTGGCTCGCCGAGAGCTTGTCTGGATTAACGTCACAGCACACCCGACGGCAGAATGGATCGCGCAGCAAATTACCGAGGCCTTCCCTTGGAGTGAGGCTCCGCGCTACCTGATCCGCGACCAGGACGGGATCTATGGTGCTGCCGTCATGCGCCGGTTACGAGCCATGGGCATCCGCGACAAGCCCATCGCCCCAGGCTCGCCGTGGCAGAACGCCTTCGCCGAGCGATTGATCGGATCGATCCGACGTGAATGTATCGACCACATGGTGGTCTTGGGCGAGGCCCATTTGCGCCGAGTGCTAAATTCCTACGCCCGATATTACAACGAGTCGCGAATTCATCGCTCGCTGAGCAAAGATGCCCCGTTCCCTCGCGCGATTGAGCGCCTCGGAGTCATCACATCGCGACCTGTCCTCGGCGGTCTTCATCACCAATATTGCAGAATCTGATTTTCGGTACACACAGGCATATGGATGTTCCAACGCGCCTTGTGAGCGTGCGCGTCAGCGCTCGCCCGGATGATGGCGTAGGCAAGCTCGCTTACCTGCCTTCTCGAGCAGCCACAAGCTATGCGCAGCCGCGGAGGGTCTACAAATCGCGCTTGAGTTCGCTTTCCTTGACGAGCCGCTCATGCGGCTCGTCCGAGCTCTTGATGCGATATTGACAATCATCGCTTTCCGACGGAAGCAGCTGTGTGACCTTGTAGACGCCGCTTGCCGCGCCACGACCATAGATCCTGGACGTGTAGAGCACGCTCTCGCCGATCTTGAACTTATGATCGCTCAAGTCATTCTCCGCCGACAAAATTACGACATACAGACCGCCGCCGAAACGGGGACTGGCAGATTGTGTTGCAAAAGTCCAAAATTGCCCGGTGATAAAATTCTCGCCATAAGACGAACCAACCGACGACCGCCGATCTATGCCGCCTCAGTCACGTTACCGAGCTCGCCCGCGAGATCGTCGTCAGGCAATGAGGTCCCTCACATCTTTACACGAAAGTCGCGTCTACAGCCCGGAGAATTTTTGGTCACCAGTGCAAAAAGACTTTTGCAACAATATCGGCACTAAGCGGACATGCCGGGCGCGTCGATCGATGTCCGCTTTCGGGGGCAAAGCGGACATGACGCCATCCTTAAGCCATGTCTGCTTATGACCGATACTGTTGAAAAAGTGCTCGTGATTTTCGGCGAACAGTGATTCCGTCGCTTGAGACATCAGGTGCTGGCTGACCTGCGCGAGAAGCTGGCACCGTTCTATAGCGACATCGGTCGACCTTCGATCGACCCTGAGCTCATGATCCGAATGCTGATCGTGGGCTACTGCTACGGCATCCGCTTCGAGCGGCGGCTGTGCGAGGAGGTTGAGTTGCACCTGGCTTATCGGTGGTTCTGCCGGCTCGATCTCGATGACAAGGTTCCCGATCATTCGACCTTCTCGGTCAATCGCCATGGCCGGTTTCGCGACAGCAATATTTTGCGCCATGTGTTCGAGGCGGTGGTAGGCCAACGCCAGCCGCTATCACGGCAAGGCACCCGATGAGATCGACTGGTTGGCACCCGAGCGTCAAACGCACGCCGTTGTCGAGTTCCTTGCGGCATTCGATGACGAAGATTCCGACGCCGATCGCAAGGTGCCGAAGGTGGTCTCGCCGGTGGACCCTTCCTCAGCCTGGACAGCGAAGGCCAACAAGCGCGTGCAGTTTGGCTATGGCCTTAATTACCTGATCGATCTCGGACCCCATGCCGTCATCGTCGACGTTGAAGGCACTCCCGCTCGCACTTACGATGAAGTCGCGGCAACAAAAACGATGATCAATCGCACAGAGGAGACGTTCGGTTTAAAGCTCAAGCGGCTTGCAGCCGATACCGCCTATGGAACCGGAAAGCTGCTGGCCTGGCTCTTGGAAAAGGATATCACCCCGCATATCCCCGTGTGGGAGAGATACGAACGAACTGATGGCATGTTCTCCCGGCTCGACTTCACTTACGACGCTGAACGCGATGTCTATATCTGTCCGAACGGCCGGTTTTTAAGAACCACGGGAACAGTCCATGACGGCCGCGTCAGGAATTACTTGTCACAATCCGGAGAGTGCCGCGTTTGCGAACTCAAGGGGAGATGCACACGCGCCCCATTCAGAAAGATCGCACGTGATATCAACGAAGAAGCGCGCGATCACGTCCGCGCACTAATGGGCACCCCGGAGTTTGAGCAATCGAGCGACGAGCGCAAGAAGGTAGAGATGCGCTTTGCGCACCTGAAGACCCACCACCGCTTCGAGCGCATGCGTCTACGTGGCCTCTCCGGTGCTCGCGACGAGTTCAGTTGCGTCCGGCATCGGTCGGCAGCGTCAATGTAATCCCGCTCCAACCGGAGCGTTGAGAAAATGAGATCGAAGTCGCGTGCCAAGCGCTCTAATACAGAGCTCAACCCTCTCATCGGCGACTTTATCAACACTATCGACCCAAAGCGGACATCGGCCGCCCTCGCCAACGGCTAACATGTCGTAGAAACGTTCCGTTACCCCCTGACTGACCCGCGCCAGTTCGATATCCTTTGATCCGGCCCTGGCTGGCGGGATCGAATGCGATTTGATCAGTTGAAACGGCGCGAGTTCATCCGATCAGTTCAAATGTACCGCCACCCCTTCGTGCCGCGCGCGATCGCAACCATCCGCGTCAGGAATGCTCCCAAGATCGTGACGATCACACCTAGTCTGATCTCATCTGGCTGCAGCCGTTCGCCCTCCCATTCCAGGAAGAGAGCGAGCGCAAGCCCCCAAACGGCGGCGATCTCGGGATAGAGTTCCCCGCGCAGGTTCGCAACCACGCGGTCATGGCGAAACATGTCCCGCATCAGCCCGCCAAACGAGCCGGTGAGGACGGCCGCGATCGGGCCCCAGAGCCACAGCGGCTGGGCGGAGGTGTCGAGCACCACCACGACGCCGGTGACGGTGAAGGCGGCAAGCGCGATGGCGTCGAACACCTCGATCAATCGGGTGCCCAGACGTGCGCGCGATTGCAGGTATTTGGTCAGCAGCCCGCCTTGCACCCACGACATGGCTCTGATGACCACCATGCCGGCCAGCACCGTGCCGAAGACGGTCAGCAGCGCCTCGGGATTGCGCACGATTCCCAAGGGCTCTCGCTGCAACAGCAGATCACGCACGACGCCACCGCCGACCGCCGGGAGCGCGGCAAGGATCAACGCCCCAAACAACGTGTATTGGCCCGCATAAGCGAGCACCACGCCGGAGAGCGCGAAAGCCACGGTCCCGATGAAGGCGAGAATGCGGAACCACTCGGTGTCGAGCGTCTGGTTGGCCAGCACCGGCAAGGCGTAGAGATCGGCGATGCGGCGAAATTCACCACTGCGTCTGAGCTCGTCGATTGCCTCATCGAGGCGAGCCAGCATCTGCGGTGTCTGCGTCGCTCGGCTGAGCATGAAATGAATATCGGTGGAGAAGCGCAGCGGATGCTCTTCGATGCGAGAGCCTTCGTTGCGGCGCCAAGCCGTCGTGGCCGCGGCAATGCGATCGGCAAGCAAGCCATCGATGACGCCTGCCAGGAGATTTCGCAGGTTCTGGGCATCGCTCGCGACCGGAACGATCTGGTCCCTGTTCGCCTCATCCGCAATGAAGGCGTTGACGCGACTGTCGGCATAGACGAACCCGGCAACGACCCCGAGTCGAAACTTCTGCTTTGCGAACGTCTCGAGCATCTGCTCGACGGTGCGGAAAGGGTAGCGGCCGCTGGCACCCCTGGGCAGGATCAGAACATCCGTCTCTGTTCGATAGGGTTTTGAGAAATACGCATAAACGCTGCGCGCCTCGCTCGCCGTCGCGCCTGCCGCGATATCCGCCGTCCCGGCAGCAAGCGCCGCCAAATGGTCTTCCCAAGCTATTTCCGGCAGAACAATTTCCACACTCAAGATGCGCGCAAGCGCGCGCTCGATTTCCACATCAAAGCCGGTCAGGATCGGAACCCCGCGCCTGTAATCGCGGTACTGATAGGGATCCCACGGATACCAGCCGCCGCGAAGGTGATCGGCGGTGTTGGAGCGTCGGGCGGGCAAATCCGGATTCGGCGGGGCAGAGGTCTGTGCGGCCGCGATGCTAACAAAAGAAAGCCATGCGAGGGTGACCAACACTAATTGCTTAGCCTCTCTGTGGGGGCTCCTGTCGTCACGCTCCTCCTTAATTCGCAACCACCACTGAATCACAACCGCGCTCTTCCAGTGACTGAGGCGCGCTCATCGCTCCCAAGGGAAACAAGAGCGGACACGAAATCCTGTCCGGGAATCGCTGCTAGAGCAAGCGGGCCGGGGTCGTTGCGGGTCTGGAAGGTGCTTTCGGTTCGGGCGATGTCTGGGATTGGCACTGAACGGACATGTCGAGGTGAGCGCTCGTATGTCAGCTTTTAGGGGCGAAGCGGACACGGGGCAGGCGTGCGGCCCTGGCCCCCTCGGTCGAGAATGACCCGAAACAGACATGGTAAGCGCTGAAATCCCGCAGTGCAGCAGGCACATCTGCGAGCTACTCTTTCTTATCTTCGTCCTTAAGTTGAACCTGCTGTTGTTGTTGAATGACTGGCCGCTCTGGCTCAAACGCATGGGACAACGGCGCGGGCTGAGCCGCCTGGCCGATGCGGTCGATCGGCAGGTCGGTGACGCCGGGCGACTTCTCATCGCAAAACTTCGCGAGATCGCGCCGGTCCTTGCCAGCGGCGTCGGCATCATCCGTCGACGCGATTAGCCCATTTCATGGCGCCTGCCGCTGTGGTCGGTTATGTAGTGAGCCGGCCGACTTGAGTCGGGCTGGGCGGCGGCTGCGCTAAGGAAGGTCGTCGGGAAACGGTCCGAATGCCTCCCGCATCTTTTCCGCGTGTCCGCCGCCGCCCACGCTCTCGAGCAGCTCGTAGTAGAGGCTTTTGTAGGTCAGGAGAACGGCGCCCGCCGCCTGCATGCGCGCAATCGCCGACGCGACGTTCCGCGACGAGGAAAACAGGAGCTCCTCCACCGCGTAGACCTCGTAGCCGAGGCCAAGCAGCCCGAGGCAGGACTGAAGCACACAGACATCGGTCTCGCAGCCGGCGAGAACGACTTGTTTTCTGTTCAGATGCTCGAGGTGATCCCTGATTTTCCTGTCCTTGGTCAGATCGAAGAAATCCTTTTCGAAAAGCGCTGCCAGATTGCCCAAGTGCTTGTTGATCTCCTTGGGACAGGAGCCCTTCCGATCCACCGGCCGCTCGAGGGTTACGACGATCGGAACTCGGAAATAGCCGAGCAGCCGGGCAAAGTTCCTCGCATTCGTCTTGA
>WNFV01002564.1_pt1 | contig 24068 bp, 25 predicted proteins | sample 5400101 | NCBI WGS metagenome assembly WNFV01 (sample SAMN13153361, study PRJNA577476) | soil metagenome | isolation source: 115 cm soil or saprolite under grassland replicate 1 | place: USA:California | collected 2016-06-15 | reverse complement strand
CCGATCCGAGGCGTCATCACCATGCTTCCGGCGCTCAGCCCCACCCAAACCGTCTCGCGCAGCGACGGCAAGAGGTCTGCCAGCCCGGACTGCCGCATCCAGTAGCACAGGTACAAGGTATCGCCGCCGTTCACCAGCAGGACGTCTGTCTCTCGAACCCAGGAGACCCAGCGTTCTGCATCGATGCTGGGTAGCGCAGTCAGTTCCAGCACTCCCAAGGACTTCCAACCGAGTTCGCACATGGGGGTTTCGGGTTCTTGTCCGCTAATGAACCGCCATGCCCGATCAGGGGTAACCTGGGGGTGCCCGTACCCCGCAGTGGGAATGCAGAGGGCGCTGCACTCGGCAATCGGTTTGCCCAGCAGGTCTATGAGCGCGTTGTGGATGCTCGTGCTCTTGATGCCAGCCGAGGTGAGCAGATACTTCATGATGCCTCTCTTTTAGATAGCGGTGTACCTTGATTATAGCACACATGTGCGGCAGGAGTGTCGCTGAACGGGCTTCTGAGCGGCGGGGGTATAACTCCTGTCACGGGTAGAAGCAACGGAATGAAAGAAGGCGGTAGCTCCTGGTGGTAGTGGTCACCATTTATAACGCACCTGCTTGTTGAAAAAGGTCGCATGAGCAGAATCTGAGCCGGAGAGCTTTATGTTCGATCCCTCTGTGATGCGGAACTGGAAATCAGGAACGCCTCATGAGCAGCCACCATAGCATGCAACCAGGGTTTTTTCAACACGCAGGCACATTACAAAGCGTGACGCCCTCGTAAGGCGCAAAAAGGGTAGAAGCATTTGGCCTCCATCGTGGAAACCAAGTGCTTCTACCCTTTTGTAATCACTAATGTCTAGTTCACGAACGATAGTGTGTGCTATCGCACGCCAGCCAACGTCACCATTCTCTGACGCCCATTTGTCTGGCCAGCTGGAGCGGGATGGATGGACAGCCCACTTCGGTTAGGCGATGAGCGGCTGCCCCTGGATGCCTCGCTTATCTTGGCCTCCGGCCGCTCTGGAACCGGTGCGGCGAGGAGCAAACAACGCAATTTGGTGACCGCTGATCACTGCACCAGGCTTTTCGCCTTACGGCATGGCTTCGGTGCGTTTGACCATCGAATCAGGCGTGCGGCGTACGGCATGCAGGGAGCCGCACGAGCGCTTCACCCCTCATGCCCCGGCAGACTGCCAAGCTCACTACAGCCTTGTCTTAGCGCGGGGAACTGCGCCGCCTCCTCGCCGGCCCCGTCGAGCCGCGCACGACGAGCCGCACCGGGAGGTCGGTGTGCTCGGCGACCGCCTCGCCCCGCAGGAACCCGGCCAGCGCCTGGCCGGCGAGCAGCCCTTTCTCCCGGTGCTCCTGGAGGATCGTCGTGAGCGGCGGCTCGGCCTGCGCCGCCCTGGGGATGTCGTCAAAGCCAACGATCGACACATCGTGGGGTATGGCGAGCCCGGCCTGCCGCGCCGCGTCGAGCGCACCCAGCGCCAGCCGATCGGTGATGCACAGGATGGCGGTGGGGCGCGCGGGCATCGCCAGGAAGGCCTGCATTGCCGCGGCGCCCTCGGCCTCACTATTGTCGAGGCGTTCGACAATCGCCACCTCCTCCCACGCCACGCCGGCTGCCTCCAGCGCCTCGCGGTAGCCCTGAAAGCGCCGCCGCGTGAAAAAAAAGGTCTCCTCGGTCAGCTCGTGCGGCGACCGAGCTCTGGTCGCGTGTGCCTCTGTGCGTGCCTCGCTGAGCCGGTCGGTAATGATCGCGAAGTGCTGGTGCCCCAGGTCGAGGAGATGGGTGGCTGCTTGCCGCGCGCCGTCCACGTCGTCGACCGTGATCGAAGCGACGCCAGCACGGGGCGGCTGGTCGATCAGTACCGTCGGCAGGCGCCGGCGCAGCGCCACCGCCAGCAAGGGATCATCCTCTACCATCGAGTAGACGATAAAGCCGTCGACCATGGCCTGCTGCACGGTGGTCGGATCGTCGGCGCGGCCTGGCACCAGCAGCAGCCCGAGGCCCGCCGGCTCGAGTGCGTTGGCAATGCCGTCGAGCACCTGTACGATCGCTTGATCGCTGAAGGCGTATGACAGCCGCTCAGAGAAGAGCACCCCGACGGCGCCGGCGCGCTGACGGCGCAGGCCACGGGCGACCGGGTCGGGCCCAGGATAGCCCAGCTCGGCCGCCGCGGTGAGGATGCGCTGGCGCAGCTGGGCAGAGAGCTGGTCGGGGCGGTTGTAGGCGTTCGAGACGGTCGAGACGGCGACGCCCAACGCCGAGGCGACGTCGCTGATTGTGACGCGCTCGCGCGGTCGATCCTGGTCATCTATCGCCATCGCAGGCTCCTCCCCTGGTCGGATTGCAGGATTATAGCACATATGCTACACTTCTGAAACGTTACAGAAAAATCGTTTCAGAAGATACTCCAGCCCTGAACGAATCGCGTTTGACAATTGACACGATCATTGCGTAGCAAGGGAGAACTCTGGCATGGTCTCAGTGAAGGTGAGCGAGGCGGCGCGGCCGCTGGCGGCCCGTGTGGCGGTGGCGGCAATCTTCTGCCTGAACGGGTTGGCGCTGGCGAACTGGATCGCGCGCATCCCGGACGCGAAGGCGCGACTGGCGCTGAGCGACGGGACGCTCGGCTTCGTGCTGCTGTTCGCGGCGATCGGCGCACTGATCGGGCAGCCGATCACCGGCTGGCTGGTTGGGCGATTCGGCAGCCAGCGTGTGACGACCGCGCTCGCGCTGGTGTTCGCGCTGACGCTGGCGCCACTGGGGATGGTTTCCAGCGTGCCGCAGCTGATGGCAGCGCTGCTGGTGCTAGGGATCTTCAACGGCGGGCTGGACGTGGCCATGAACGCGCAGGCGGCGTTGGTGGAGCAGGCCTACGGCCGGCCGATCATGGCCTCGTTTCATGGGCTGTGGAGCGTCGGTGGGCTGGCGGGGGCCACGCTTGGCGGCGCAGTAGCGGCGCAGGGGCTGGCACTTGGGCCGCATCTGCTGGCGGTGGCGGTGCTTGCTTTGGTGGGGCTGGCGCTGGCGACGCGCTGGCTGCTACCCGACGCGGGCAGCGGCGCGGGCGAGAGTGGGCCGAGCTTCGCGCTGCCGCCGCGGGCGCTGCTGCTGCTTGGGGCGGTCGCCTTTGGCGTACTGTTCTGCGAAGGTGCGATCGCCGACTGGGGTGCGGTGTACCTGCGCGAGGGGCTGGGCAGCCCGCCGGGAGTGGCGGCCATCGGCTACGCTGTGTTCGCGCTGCTGATGGCGGCTGGGCGGCTGAGTGGCGACTGGCTGACGCTCCGGCTCGGTGCCGGGCGGATCGCGCGCGGCGGTGGAGCGCTGGTGGCGCTGGGCGTGGCGCTGGCGATAGCGACCGGCGAGCCACTGGCGGCGATCGCCGGCTTCGGCCTGATTGGCGCTGGGGTCTCGTGTATCTTCCCGCTCATCCTGAGCTCGGCGGCGCGCACGCCGGGCATTGTTCCCGGCATCGCGATCGCGGCCATGGCCACCTCGGGCTACACCGGCTTCCTGGTCGGGCCGCCGCTGATTGGCAGCCTGGCCGAGGCGCTCTCGCTGCGCGGCGCGCTGGGCGTGCTGGGTGTGCTGGGCGTGCTGATCCTGGCCTTCGGCGGGGCGGTCGAGCCGAAGAAAAACGTGTAAACGGTTGACGATGTAGCACATTGCGCTGCTGGCGGGCGTCGATCTCCTTCTGACGCTGGCGCGGCACGCGTCGATCACAACCCTGCCTGATATGAGACCCAGTTCTTGGGTTTCATGTCAGAACAATGCCGTCGATGCGCTTCTCACGGCGCCCGAAGGCGTGCTCGCCACACACGGGCGCATGGGAATCGTAGGTCTCATACCAAATGGCTGGAGCAAGGATGTTCGGCCACTCGCGTTTGCATGATGAGATTGGAGAAGAGGAGCGTTGAATGACACAATCCCTGGCTCGCATACGTACTATCGTCTTCGACTTCGGTGGCGTTCTGATCGACTGGAACCCACGCTACCTCTATCGCAAACTCTTTTTTGGCAACGAAATGGCGATGGAAAGCTTCCTGGTAGAGATTGGCTTTACTGAGTGGAATCTGCAGCAGGATGCCGGGCGTGCCTTTTCGCTGGCTGTCACTGAGCTCATCAAGCAGTTCCCAACCTACGCCGATCTCATCCAAGCGTATGACGAGCGCTGGGAGGAATCAATTGCCGGCCCGCTTCAAGCCACGGTCGATTTGCTGCTGCCACTCAAACAAGCCGGATTTGAACTTCACGGGCTCAGCAACTGGTCCAGCGAAAAGTTTGCAATTGCTCGCACAAAGTACGAGTTCTTTCAGCTGTTTGAGACGATACTCCTATCCGGCGATGTCAAACTGCTCAAACCAGATCCAAGGATTTACGCGGTGTTGCTCGAGCGGATCGGAAGATCGGCTGATCTTCGGGGCAAGCCTCGCGAGGCCGACCCTGGCGTTCTGGTTAGCCCGGTACGGCTTTCGACCCATCGTGGTCGAACGTGCACCTCGCTTGCTCCAACCATGCCTGCCACGTCGCTCCCATCGTTTAGTTATCCGATCGGAACACCGGGTAGGCCGCTGGGCACCGGCTTCTTTATTCGGCACGGCGTGGAGGTCGAGAACACCTGGTACAATCCCGGCTACTGGCACACCGGCGAGGATTGGTACGCCGTCGAGGGCGATACCGCTGGCGCCCGGGTCTATGCCGTCGCCGATGGTGAGGTCGTCTACGCCGGTGCGAACTATCCCGGCCGGGTCGTGATCGTCCGCCATGCCGACAACCTTTTCTCGATGTATGGCCACCTTGATCCCCAGTTGAATGTAGAGGTTGGACAGCATATTGTGCGCGGCGCGCTGATCGGCACGGTGCTGCGGCGCGGTGATGCAACACCGAACCACCTGCACTTCGAGATTCGCACCTTCTTGACCGCGCGCGAAGTCAACGGCGCCGCGCCGCGCTACCCCTTCCGCTGCGGCGTCGACTGCCCGCCCGGCCGCGGCTACTGGCCGATCGCCGCGCCCGACCTGCCCAGCGACGTCGGCTGGCTCAACCCGACCCATGTGATCAATCGGCGGATGCTGCCTGAAGGGGCCATCAGCGAGGTGGTCGTTTCGACGAAACCAGTCTCGAACAGCGTGACGTTCTGGTCGGCTCCGCCGAGTGGCGCCACACGCACAGCGCTCGATACGCTCGAACTGCGCCCAAGCGAGCGCTATGCGCTCCTGGAGGTACACGCTGGCGCCGAGGGCACGCGCGAAACCAGCGCGCTGGCCTATCGGCTCTGGTACCGTATCGAACTGCCCCGACAGCCGCACCGGATGGGTCCAGGCAGCCGTGCCCTCGGCCTTCGAGACCGGCTCAGACGGCCGACCCTCCAGCGTCTATTTCAACTTCTTTCCGGCGATCGAGGCTGCGCCTTAAATCAAGTTTCGACTGACTTGCAGCTACCTGCCATGCGCCCGCAGGTAGTCGCGCATCGCCTGGGTTACCTGGTCCCACAGCGTCCTCGGCTGCTCGACGCGGTCGTGCGCACGCACGTACTCGATCACCCCTGCCGGGCCGGGTCGAACGGCGCAACGGGCGTCTGGGCCGGCTGGTCGACGCGGTCGTGCGTGCGCAGATAGGCGAACTGCTCACAGCGTTCCCTTACTGACTTGGCGTGCCAGGCGCTTGCCGTGGAGCAGCTTGCGCAGCCGCGGCAGTTGCCACATCAGCATACCCGTCGCGACAAGCATCGGGACCACCATGAACTGCATTAGCGCCGTGAAGAGCGGCGCTATGCCCAACGGCGTGTAGAGGTAGAGCACCAGCACTGCGGCGCCCACCAGATGGCTGATCCGCTGGATATCGCGCAGCCGCTTGTTCGAACCTTGCGAGGTCTGCATCACTCGCTCCTTTCTTGTGGCGTCGCTGGCGGATCGGCAAGCGACGCGATCATCCGGCGTAAAAAGTCGCGTAATTGGCGTTGCTCGGCGTCGGTGAACCCTTGGGTGGTCGCCGCGTTGGTGGCGATGGCGCACGGAATGAGCGTGTCGCGCAATGCTTGGCCTTTCTGCGTGAGGAAGATGTTGATGTGCCGGCGATCGTGGCGATTGCGAGAGCGCCTCACCAGGCCATCGCGCTCCATGCGGTCGGGTGGATAATTCTGTGCGATGCGTTCCGACTGCTTGACGGCCTCAGCCAGGTTCGCTATTCTTCCTGCATGCTCCGGCCTGGTTTCGCTGCCCTATGACAGAGGGTCGGCTTTAACATATGTCGAGCGCGTGAATTTGACGCTGCGCCAGAGCGTGGCGGCGCAGCTGATCCGGAGCGTTGGGCCGCAGCGAACGGGACATTATGGCAAGCGCGTGTAAAGCCTATATGTTTCCACAGCATCTTCGCAATGGCTTCACAGTTATGAACTACTCTTGAGCAGGGTTACGAAAATGCCGCACCACGCCGAGGCGCTGCCGGCGAACCTCGCTGAATATCAAGCAGTGAGCTTGATACTCTTGGGTAGAAAGGATGACATGAGAAACCCAGCGACTACCGAGACTTCGCCGGCTGAACGGCCTGCTCTGCGCAGCAGCGAGCCGATTCTTTTCTCGCTCCTCGTCGTCGACTTCGTGCTCTTCGCAAGCGGCGCGGTCGCGCACATGGGCCTCCCCATCCCACTGGGATTTGGCACATGGAATGAGACGTTCCTCGTGCCGGCCGCGATCGTCGAAGGAGTGGGCGCCCTGGCGTTGGGAGCCACACTCGTCAGTCTGGTGGTGGGGGCGATATGGTCGCGCCGCGTGGCGTGGTGGGCGCTGTGGTACTGCTTCGCCGGCGTCCTCTGGGGGATGGGCCGCCTGGCACTCGGCTCGATCCCGGCGGCGCACACGGTCAGCAACGACTTCCTGCACATCGCGATGACCTTGGTAACAACGCTGGCGCTCGTGCGGCTTGCATCGCTAAGAGACTGACACCAACGAAATTCGCAACTTGTTGATGACCTGATCGAGCGAGGAAGTGACGACGGTGCCGAGCTACAGGCCGTAGCCCTCACTTTGAAATGGTCTCGGGCATGGAACGAGATCCGTATGCGCATAGGCCCTGGTTTGTCCTGTGGCTGGAAGAGATAGCCAATGCTTGAGCCTCACAATTCGATATCGCCGCCTACGCACAACCACAAGCGCGATGTTTTGTTGGCTACAAAGATCGGCATTCCGACAATCCGCGCCGATCTCCTGCCGCGCTCCCAGTTGCTCGGCCGTCTGGAGCAGGCGGCGAGCCACGACGTTGTCCTGATCAGCACTCCGGCTGGGTTCGGCAAGACAACCCTGCTTGCCAGCTGGGCCAACAGCACCGAAAGGCCGCTCGCATGGCTCTCCCTCGACCCGGACGACAACGATCCAGGTCGCTTCTGGCGCTATATTATAGCGGCGGTCGATAGGGTGCACAAAGGGATTGGCGAGCAGGCCCGCTCGCTGCTCAATGCCTCGGCACATCCGACCCTCAAGGCTATCGTCACAGCCCTGCTCAACGAGCTTGCGACCCGTCCAATTGAGCTCGTGCTTGTCCTCGACGATTACCACCTGATCGAGTCACATGCGGTTCACGACAGCCTGGCCTTCCTGCTTGAGCACCTGTCGCCCAATCTGCACGTGGTGATCTCCAGCCGCAGCGACCCGCCGATCCCGCTGGCGCGCTTCCGTGCACGAGGCCAACTGGTCGAGCTACGCACCGCCGACCTGCGCTTCACCTTCGAGGAGGCGGCTGCCTTACTGCGCAGGGTCTGGGGACTCAACCTGCCTGAGGAGAGCATTGCTGCCTTGGAAGCACGCACCGAAGGGTGGGTGACCGGACTCCAGCTCGTCGCGCTGTCGCTGCGCGGGGCTTCCGATCCGGTGCGGTTGATTCAGGGCTTCACAGGCAGCAACCGCTACATCCTTGACTACTTGACCGAGGAGGTAATCGAGCAACAGTCCGACGAGCTGAGAAGCTTCTTACTCCGGACCTCGGTTCTCGAACACCTCAGCGGCCCGCTGTGCGATGTGCTGAGCGGTCGCAGCGATGGCCAGGAGATGCTAGAACACCTAGAGCGGGCCAACCTGTTCCTGGTGCCGCTCGACGAGGAGCGCCACTGGTACCGCTACCACCGTCTCTTCGCCGATCTGCTGCGCGCCCGCCTGCAGTCCGCCGATCCTCAGCGGATGCCGGAGCTACACCGGAAGGCCGCCGCCTGGTACAAGGAGTATGGACTGGTCAGTGACGCGCTGCGCCATGCCCTGGCAGCGGGCGAAGCCGTGTGGGCGGCCCGGCTGGTTGAGCAGCACGTTGAAGAGGTCCTCCGTCGCGGCGAGGGCGAGACGCTGCGGGGCTGGCTGGCAGCGCTTCCCCAGGAGGTGGTACGCTCTCGCCCGCGGCTGGCCCTCGCACAGGCGCTCGCAGCGTTCAACGCCGGCCGCCTCCAGGCGGCTGAGCCGTTCCTCGCGGACGCTGAGCGGGCGCTTGCCACTGCCCCGAACGAGCCCTACGAACCCTCGATCGGCAAAGCGATGAGCATGCTGGCCAACGTGCCCGCTTCCATCGCTCTCCTGCGCGCGTCCCTGGCAACGCTTCGCGGGGATGCCGAACGAACGACCGAGCTCGTGCGCTGGGCTCAGGCCCACCTGGCTGAGGATGAGCGAGGCCCACGTTTCTCGGTTCGCTGGAACCTGGCGCAGGCGGACTGGATGCGTGGCCGCCTGGCAGAAGCCGAGCGAGCCTTCGCCGGCATCGTGGCTGAGGGGCGGGAGGCGGGCGAGCCGCACCTGACGCTGACTGCCGGCTCGGTCCTCGGCCGCATTCAGCGCGCCCAGGGTCGCCTGGATGCAGCCTTCCGCACCTACCAGGAGGGTCTGGAATTCGCCGCCCGGACCGGCCCCACGCTGGTGCTCTCGGCGGCCGTGGCGCACGTGGGCATGGCTGAAGTGCTCTACGAGCGCAATCACATCGAGCAAGCCTTGTGGCATGCCACGCAGGGCATTCCTCTTAGCAGGCAACTCACCTCCACCCAATCGCTGGCGAGCGGCCTGGCTACCCTGGCCTGGATTCTGCAGGCTAAGGGGAACACGGGCGGCGCCCGGGAGGCGATGGACGAGGCGTATCGGGTCATGCTGCCTGTGGAGGTTGTCGCCCTTCTCAACCCAGTGCCTGCCGAGCGGGCCCGGCTGTTGCTCGCTCAGGGTGATGTGAAGGAGGTGGCTCGTTGGGTGGAGGAGCGAGGGCTGGAGGAGGGAGACGAGCCCAACTACTCCCAGGAGCGTGAGTACCTCGTGCTGGCCAGATACCTGCTCAGCCGGAACATGCTCGATCAGGCCCTCGCCCTGCTGGAACGTCTCGCGGTTGCGGCCAAAGACCAGGCGCGGATGGGCAGCCTGATCGAGATACACCTTCTCCAGGCACTCGGCTTTCAAGCGGCGGGAAAAGCCGACCAGGCGGTGAAAGTAGTGGCTCAAGCGCTGATGCAGGCCGAGCCGGAAGGATATATCCGCACGTTCGTGGATGAAGGCAGGCCTATGGCTGCCCTGCTGCACCGCGCGCTATCGCGCGGTGTGACTGCGGATTACACCACAAGGATACTGGCGGCATTCCCCGCTGTTGATCAAGGGACCCGCCCATCCCCTGCTCCTCTTTCCTCTTCCTTCAACGAGCCACTCAGCGAGCGCGAGCTTGAAGTCTTGCGCCTGCTGGCGAGCGGGGCATCCAATCAGGAAATCGCTGCGGAACTGTCGATTGCCCTGACCACAGCCAGGAAGCACGTGAGCAACATCATCGGCAAGCTCGGGGTCACTAATCGCACGCAGGCCGTCTCACGGGGACGAGATTTCGGCTTACTCTAGCTCCCCCCACGAAGTTCCGCACACTACTCATCTCAATACTCCTTTTCGACACTGACAATCCATTTGATTGCCGGTACATTACACCTATGACGATAACCGGAGCTGACTATTACGAAATTCGTGTCCGAGGTCTGCTGGACAGTCACTGGAGTGCGTGGTTTGAGGGGTTGACGCTGACCCACTTGGGGAACGGCCAGACCCTGATCGCCGGCGCAATCCAGGATCAGGCCGCTTTGCATGGGATTCTGGCCAAGATCCGCGACCTGGGCTTGCACCTCCTCTCGGTGGTTTGTGTCCAAGGCGGTACCGAGTGAAACTATGAAAAGTGGTAACTGAAATGCAGATGAACCCTGGAAATACAAAACTATCCCTTTGGTGGATTTAGGCACATGCGCCAGAGACTTCAGTTAGAGCGCCCGTCATGGCGTAATATCGGATTGGCATTTTCGTTATGGCTTGCTTATTGGGCCGTCTTAGTTACCACTCTTGAGCGTGTGATGGGTGCCTTGAATGTGCTACCCAAATTCGTCCTGCGATTACCTTTTCAGACTCCCATGCAGGGTTTCGCGCCACGCACACAGTGGATATCAGGAATGAGTTTCCTGTCTGCGCCCATGGCACTGGAATGCTATGGGGCATAGGACGAATCTTATTTTACATGTCCCAAGCGCTCACTGGCGCGAGACCCTGACATGCATATGTCCTGAGATACGAAAGAAAGGATGCTATCTCAAATGGCAACAACAACTCTTCAGCGCCGCCAAGGACTCAGCCGTGGGCAGTGGCTCGGCGGTGGGTTCGCGCTGATTGTGCTTGTGATTATCGCGGCGTTGGCGATCAATGGCCGCAGCAGCAGCTCGACCACCCCGACGGTCGCCACGACTACGGTCGCCCGTGGTGGTATTGTCGCCAGCGTCGCAGGCAGCGGCACGGTCGCATCCGCCCAGGCGCTCGACCTGAGCTTCCAGGCCAGCGGCACGGTCACGCAGGTGCTGGTCAAGGAGGGCGATCTGGTAAAAGCGAACCAGCCGTTAGCCCAGCTCGACACGCGCGATCTGGAGCTGCAAGTCGCCAGCGCCCAGGCCACGCTCGACAGCGCCAAGACCAAACTCACTCAGACCACCGACGGCAATGTCCAGCCCGCCGATATCACCGCCCAAACCGCGGCCGTGGCCAGCGCCCAGGCCCAACTCAAATCGGCCCAGGCGCAGCTCGCCGCGCTCAAGAACCCGAGTGCCGACAAGATCAGCTCGGCCCAGACTGCCGTGCGCCAGGCCGAACTCGATCTGCAATCACTGCGCGACAGCAGCTCGGCCAGCAAGACCAAGGCTGAGCAGGATCTGCACAAAGCGACCGATGCGCTGACCCAGGCGCAGTCGAAGTATGCCACCGCGCTGAAAAACTGGCAGTATGTCCAGCAGACCAATGCGGATCCGACCAACCCGACGACGACCAGCGCGGATGGCAAAAAGGTCAAGAACAAGCTGAGCGACACCCAGCGCCAGCAGTACTACGATACGTACGTGCAGGCCGAAGCGGCGTTGCACAGTGCCGAGACGGCGGTGCAGCAGGCCCAGGTGACCTATGACAATGCCCGCCAGGCTGAGCCGAACACCATCCAGCAGGCCGAGGCCAAGCTGGCCGACGCGCAGGCGCAGCTCACAGCGCTGCAGAACCCGAGCGCGACCGACATCGCCCAGAAGCAGGCCAGCGTCGACCAGGCCAGGGCCGCGTTGACGCAGGCGCAGGCAAATCGGACCAAGCTGACCGCGCCAGGCACCGACAGCGATGTGGCGATTCAGCAATCGTCGGTGGTGCAGGCCGAGCAGAGCCTCAAGCAGGCCCAGCTCAAGCTGGAGCAGGCGACCTTGAAAGCGCCCTTCGCCGGCGTGGTGAGCGCGGTCAATATCGTGCCCGGCAGCAACGCATCGAGCAGCGGCGTTTCAAGCGCGACGGCGGCCGTGAGCCTGATCGACCGCAGCACGCTGCACGTCGACCTGAAGCTGAGCGAGAACGATGTCGCCAGGGCCCAACTCGGCCAGCCGGTCGATCTGACGATCGACGCGCTGAAAGACTGGAAAGCCCAGGGCACGGTCAGCTACATCGCGCCATCGGCCGAGTCGAGCAACGGCGTCGTCACCTATCGCGTGCGGGTGGATTTTCCCGATAGCGACGCGCACGTCAAAGTCGGCATGACTGCCAATCTGACGATTACAACCGCGAAGAAGGACGGTGCGCTGATGGTACCGAACACCGCATTATTGCCGAAGGGCGCCGGTCACGTGGTGCAGGTGCTGAATGCCGACGGCAAGACCACGCGCGAGGTCGAGGTGCAGACCGGCCTGACCGACGGCGCCAACACCGAGATTACCAGCGGCCTGAATGAAGGCGATCAGGTCGTCACAATCCCCGGCACCACGAAGCCACGGAGCGGTGGGCTGTTCGGAGGCGGATAGCGTGACAAGATGACACGATAACTAGATGATACGGTGACACTTCGTCGATCATGGTCGTCTTGTCACCCCCTCATCTTGTCACCGTGTCAAAGAAAGAAATAGTAATGGAAACCACAATGATATCCATCACCGACCTACACAAAGCCTACCAGATGGGCGATGTCACGGTCCACGCGCTGCAGGGCGTCTCGTTCAGTATCGAGCGCGGCGAGTTCGTGGCGATTATAGGGCCATCGGGCAGCGGTAAGAGCACGCTGATGAATATGATCGGCTGCCTGGATACGCCGAGTAGCGGCAGCTACCAGCTCGACGGCGAAGAGGCCAGCGCGCTGACCGGCAACGACCTCTCAGCGGTGCGGGCGCGCAAGCTGGGGTTTGTGTTCCAGCAATACATGCTGCTGCCGCGCCAGAATGCGCTGCGCCAGGTCGAGATGCCGCTGATCTACCGCGGCGTGAGCGCGGCCGAGCGGCGGCGGCGCGCCGAAGTCGCGCTGAAGATCGTTGGGATGGCCCAGCGGATGCAGCACAAGCCGACCGAGCTCTCGGGCGGGCAACAGCAGCGCGTGGCGATTGCCCGCGCGCTGGTCGGCAGCCCCTCAGTCATCCTGGCGGATGAGCCGACCGGCGCGCTTGATTCGAAAACCAGCGCGGAAATAATGAACATTCTGCAGCGCCTGAACCGCGAGCAGGGCTTGACGGTGGTGCTGGTGACTCACGAAGCCGACATTGCCGCCTACGCCCGGCGCGTGCTAACGATGTGCGATGGCGTAGTCGTCAGCGACATGCGGAATTGAGAATGCAGAATGGAGAATATGAGGTGCGCCTCTGTTTTGTTCAGCAGCTTCTCAATTCTCAATCTTTGAGAGGTATAAATCGATGGCAACAATGATTGCCGATGTTCCGGCGCGGGGTAGCGACACCGAGGTGCTGGCGCCGCTCGATGACACCACACAGGGCAGCGTCAGCCTGATCGAAGTTGCTCGGCTCGCCCTCGATAGCTTGCTCGCCAACAAGATCCGCTCGCTGCTGACGATGCTGGGCGTTATCATTGGCGTCGCGTCTGTCGTGGCGCTGATGGCGCTTGGCAATGGGGCCAGCGCCGCGATTACTGGCCAGATCCAATCGATCGGCACCAACGTCCTAACGGTTATGCCCGGCGCGGAACGCCAGCGCGGACCCGGCCAACCAAGCCCGGCCCAGACCCTGACCATGGCCGACGCTGAGGCGATCGCGGCGCTCAAGCTGCCGGTCGTAGGCCCGTCGCCGCAGTTTGGCGGCAGCGCACAGGTCGTGGCGCCGGCTGCGGATAAGAATACGACCGTCACGGGCGTCACTGCCGCATACCAGCCAATCAATAGCCTGACGATGACCAGCGGGTCGTTCATCGACGAGAGTGCCGTGCGCGGCGCCTCGCTAGTGGTGGTGCTGGGTTCGAACCTGGCCAAGGATCTGTTCGGCAGCGGGGCCGCGGTTGGTCAGACAGTGCGGATCAAGGATCGGGCGCTGCGGGTGATCGGCGTGCTGGCGGAGAAGGGCGGTGGCGGCTTCGGCGTCTCGGCCGACGACCAAGCGCTCGTACCAATCACCGTCGCGCAGCAGCGGCTGTTTGGCGCGCGCACGCCCGACGGCAACGGCTGGCGCGTCTCGGCGATCACCGTCTCGGTCTACAACAGCGACGATATCGACGCGGTGCAGGCGCGGATCGCGGCGGCGCTGCGCGAGCGACACCAGCTTAGTGCCGACGGCACCGAGAACGACTTCCAGATGCTCAACCAGGCCTCGTTCCTGAGCACACTGACGACGATTACGAGTTTGCTGACGGCGTTCCTGGCGGCGGTCGCGGGGATCTCTCTGCTGGTCGGCGGGATCGGGATTATGAACATTATGCTGGTCAGCGTGACCGAGCGCACCCGCGAGATCGGGTTACGCAAGGCGGTCGGCGCCCGCTCGCGCGACATTCTGCTGCAATTCGTGGTTGAGGCGCTGGTGATAAGTTTGGCTGGCGGCTTGATCGGCCTGGTGATCGGGGTGGGCATCGCGCTGCTGGTGACGCTGACCGGCCTGCTTACGGCCACGGTGACGCTGGGCGCGATACTGTTGGCGGTCGGCTTCTCGTTGGCAGTCGGCCTGTTCTTCGGGATCTACCCGGCCCAGCGCGCGGCCAAACTGAACCCGATTCAAGCGCTGCGATACGAGTAGTTATCGTGGTGTTGTAGATCTGCTCTGGTTGCAAGATCGCCACGCCTGTGCTCAGGGTCTCGCGCCAGTCCGACTCAACCTCGACCCATAGATGCAGTCATGAGGCGCAATATCGGGTGCCGGCCTTCAAGAATGGAGAAACATATGAAACAGACATATCCCACACTTGACATACTGCTACGCTGGGTCGTGGCACTGGCAGTCTTCGTATATTTTGGTGCGGCGGAACGTCCTCTCGGCGCTGGGCGCTCGGTGCGGGCCGTCGCACAGACCCACCAGAAGCAAGATAGTTCTTCGAATTGCTGATGAATAGGAATGATAATACGTCGCTATTCGGGTCAAAGCAAGCCCGTCTAGAAAATCAATCACCAATACTCAAGGAGAAGTGATGAAAAACTCATCTGAAAGATCTTACTGGGAATTTGCTATGATAGCTGGTCTTCTAGCGAACGCTATCGCACGTCCCCTGGTCATGGTTCTTGACCAGGCGTTCGCCATTCTGGGTTTGGTCTTCACATTGATCCCCCTGGTCATGGTTGTACTCGTATGGATTAGAAACCGCTGGTTAATCCTTCTTGTGACATTACTCAGCGTCGGTTTTATCTTGGGCGCCCTTAGTGAACCTCTTGTGTTAGCTCGTCTAGAAAATCCAGATGCGTTTGGGTATTTCGTAGTGGTGGTGTTGGAACTCGGGGGCCTTGCGCTCACCACAGTTGCAGGTTTTGGTGCGGTGACTCAGAGCTTCCTCGCAAAGTCAACTGCCGCCAAGAAACCTTAGAGCAATGCTCCATGGATATTCCTGGTGGCGGCGCGTGGAAAAAACCCTCGAGAACGCCTGAGATCCTTGGAGTTACGCGAGGAGCATATGCCACTTGTTTGGATTCTGTTTCTCAGTATCGTGGTGGTGCTGGCCTTTACGGCACTCTCATGGCTTGCCGGACGGCTGCTTGGCCATCATCAGCCCTGGCCACGCGCCCTGTTTGCCGCGCTGGTGGGCAGTGCGATCGGCAATGCCTTCGTCACGGCGATGTCGCCACGGCCATTCGCGTGGCCGCCAACCTCGCCCCCCAGCTACCCACTGCTGCGGTTACTTGCCGCACTGCTCGCCACCATGGGCGTCTCCGTCCTCCTGGAGGTGCTGGCGCATCGAGACATCGCACCCCCAGGGCGCAACCGCCGTGCCACGATTCCGCATCCGCTCCGCGCGCTGCGACGGCGTATCGCTCGGATGCAACGCTACGCACAGATTGCCTGGATTGCCATTAAACAGGGCCTCTGGCCGTATCTGCGTAGTTGGCAGATCATTCCGACAATCAAGCGACCCCGCAGCCCCGACGAGCTTGCCCGCAGTCTGCGGCTCGCCCTGGAGCAGGCGGGTGGCGTCTTCGTTAAGTTCGGCCAGGTGCTCTCAACCCGCTCCGACTTGCTTCCACCTGACCTCATCGCCGAACTCGCTCAACTCCAAGACACGGTACTGCCCGATCCCTATGCGGCCATCGCGGCATTGCTGGCCGTGGAGTTGGGTGCACCGCCAACCGAGATTTTTGCTGCCTTCGACGTCGAGCCGCTGGCGGCCGCATCGATCGCTCAGGTCTACCGCGCCCGGCTCGTATCAGGTGAAATGGTTGTGGTCAAGGTCCAGCGACCAGGCATTCGTGCGCTCATAGAGCGCGATCTCGATATTTTGCTGCGACTGGCACGTACGGCCGCGGCACGCACCCGCTGGGGCCGTGAGTTGCGGGTTATGGAACTGGCGACGCGGTTCGCAGAGGTGGTGCAAGAGGAGTTGGACTTCCGAATTGAGGCACGCAATACGGTGGCAGTGGCGGCTGGGATCAGGAACGTATCGGCGGTGCGTGTACCCGCCGTCTATGCGCATCTCTCCACCGGCCGGGTGCTCGTCCAGGAGTGGCTGGATGGGGTGAGTGTCCGTGATGCCGGGCCGCTGTTAGATCAGCTTGGCCGCGACCGCGCTGCGCTTGCGCGTGAGTTACTCCAGTGCATCACGCACCAGATCCTGCACGACGGCACGTTCCACGCCGACCCGCACCCCGGCAATGTGCTGGTGCTGCGTGACGGACAGCTGGCGCTGATCGACTTTGGCATGGTTGGGCGGCTGGACAGCTTGCAGCAGGCTGCGCTGCGTGGGATGTTGGTCGCATTGGAGCGGCGCCACCCAACCATGCTCCGCGAGGCTCTGCTCGACATCGCCGAGCTGCGCGAGGGTGTCGATGAAGATCGGTTGGAGCGGACCCTCGCGCAGTTGCTGGCGCGGCGATTCGGCCCTGGCATGACCCCGGGAGCCGAGCTGTTTGGCGATATCTTTCAGATCCTGCTGGATTTTGGGATGATCTTCCCGCCAGATATCAGCGGCCTGTTCCGCGCATTGGTCACACTGGAAGGCATGCTCTTGCAGCTCGCGCCCACGTTCCGCATGCTCGATGAGACGCGCGCGCTGGCGGCGGAGTGGTTCAAGGAGGCATTGTCGCCAACCTCCTTCTATCAAGTCGCAGTCGACGAGCTCCTGGCACTGCTGCCGTCGCTACGACGCCTGCCACGCCGGCTCGACCGTATCGCAACGGCTGCCGAACATGGCGCGCTGTCCGTGAACGTGCGGCTGTTCGCTGATGCACGTGATACCCAGATTGTGATGCGGCTGGTCAGTCAGCTGGTGCTGGGCTTTCTGGGCGCTGCGATTGGGCTGATGGCAGTGTTGTTGTTAGGTACTGCTGGTGGGCGGATGGTCGGTAGCGCGATCAGTGTGTTTCACCTGTTTGGGTATCTTGGTCTGGTGGTCAGCGCGGTGCTGATGTTGCGGGTGATCGTGACGATTGCGCGTGAGCAGGCAACGTAACCACCTGTTGTGAATGCATGGCGCAGCCCTGGTATTCACAAATCGTTCGAAGGAGCCACCAATGCACGTGCAGATCGTCAATGCTGATCCTAACTATGCGGGCGTCAGGCTGATCGAGCCAGAGGCGCTGGGGTACATTCATATCGCCGCGGAAGTGCATCCCCGTGCGGTGCCGCTCCTGCCAAACCCTCGCGCGAAGTCCAAGCTCTTGGCCGAGTTGAAAGCGCTCGCGCAGCCACTCGCACAGCTCGATGCGGTCGTGCGCGTCACTGTGTTCGACTCTACCGGCTACTCGCCGCTGAGCCCTGATCTCCAGGAACGAGGGGACTCGATCCCCATCGCACGCTTCGACATCGTCGTGCTGATTGAAACGACATCGCCCACAACCGCACGCGAGCTACAAACCACAGCGGTGTATCAAACACTCGTAGAGACCTTGCGGCATGAAGCCACGTCTGTGCATGTCATCGCCGCGCGCAACGCCAAGCAGATCGGGGATGTGGATAGGACGAGCTCGGGGGTGTTCCGCTTCACGTACTTCGTTGGGGACGATGCCGACGTGATGCTGCAGCTGTGGGAGTATCTGGCCGGCTGGTATGCGGTGGAAACCGGGCTGGCCGACGCCAGCCTGCTCGTGCCCCTACACGGCGAGCGTTCGGACTATGTGGCTATCGACTATGCCGGCTTGAGTGGGCGATCGCTCGTGCGTCAGATGCGGGCGAAGAGCTTCCGAACGTATGTCCACGCGAATCTAGCGGCCAACCGTGTGGGCGCGATGCCAGTCTTGTATCAGCCCGCGTAGTGGTCACATCGACGTCCCGAGAGAAGTTGACGGTCGTCCCAACCGCGAGCGGCTCGAACAGGTGGTACGCGGCGGCTTCGCAGTGGTTCGACTTCGCCTCCGTCTAGCACCGAAAGGAATTCTGTCATGGCAATGACCGATCGAGAAATCTGGGCGCTGGTCCACGGGATGGGCTTCGGCGCGCTGTTCCTGCTCGCGTTCGCGGGTGGGCTGGCCGGGCTCTACAGCCTGCGCCCCGAACTGCTGACAGTCACCGGCCTGCGCGAGCGCATGACCCGCCTGGTCGCCGGCACCTGGCTGATGGCCATCGCGGCCTGGGGCACGGTCATCACTGGCACCTACATTGTCTACCCCTGGTACCGCGCCGCAGCGCCGAAGGGCGCCGACCTGACGGCATACCCACGCTCCTACCTGCTCGCCAACCCCAGCCTGGCCGTGTGGCACGACTTCGGCATGGAGTGGAAGGAGCACATCGCCTGGTTCGCGCCGATCCTGGCGACCGTGGTGGCCTTCGTCGTCCTGCGCTACGGCAAGCGGCTGGCCGAGATGCCGTTCCTGCGCAAGACCCTGATCGTCACCTTCATCCTGGCGTTCGGCGCGGCGGCCGTCGCTGGCCTGCTGGGCGCGCTGATCACCAAGGCTGCGCCGATCCATTAGTCCGCCGTCAATCTGATAGTGAACGATGCAATCACGAAAAGAGGTACAGATATGGCAGTCACACAGCTTCCCAAGACGACCGCCACCAAGGAGCAAGAGCAGGTCGAGACCCGCAAGGCGACGGGCGAGGCGGCGGCGGCATTCCTAGCCGGTGGGATCGGATGCTTTAGTATCGGATTGATGACGACGCTGGCTGAAATCCCGGCGCTAATCGACTTCAAGAACGCGCTCAACTGGTGGAATCCGGCCGGTCCGCTGACTGGCAAGACCGGTGTAGGAGTGATCGCCTTTGTGCTCGCATGGATCATCGCGCACTTCACCATGCAGGACCGCGACGTCAACCTGAAGACCCATGTCATCGTCGCGGGGGTTCTGACGGCGCTCGGGTTCCTGCTGACCTTCCCGCCGTTCTTCGATCTCTTCGCCGGCGCGTAGCGTCACATCCACGGCAGCACATATGCGACAGGCCGTCCCTCCGCGCACCTTATGGAAGGAGCAACAGAATCGATGAAAGCACGATCAGGATCATTTCCGTACGAGATGGCGACCGCCGTCGGTCTCGTCGTGACGGCGCTTGGACCCATCGCAACGATGCTGCTCGACCAGAAGTTCAACGCGACCGGCCTGATTTTCGTACTGATCCCGCTCGCCATGGTTGGTCTTGTGCTCACACGGAACCGCTGGCTGATGATCGTCGTGGTTGCACTTAGTGCCCTCGCCCTCGTCCAAGGCTTCCTCTCGCCGATCGTGCAGGCTCGACTTGCCAATCCCGCGGCGACCGGATATTTCGTTTTGGAACTGGTCCGTCTCCTGGTGATCGCCATCGTCATCGCGACCGGCTTGGGTTCCTTGGTACCGCGCGTCATGATGAGGCGATAGCGTTCCTCATGGTCGCTGGATTCAGCGGCCATGATACGTCTCTAATACCAGCATCACGGAGAGCAACTGTGAAATGGAGATGATTATGTCCGAACGTCCGAAGCGTCCGCTTGGCCGGCGGATCCAAGCCCGCGTCATGGGCGTGCTCAACGTTCCGATGCGCGTGCTGCTGCGACTCCCGTTTCCGACTCCGCTCGGCGGGCGGCTGATGCTGGTCTCGTTCACCGGTCGCAAGAGCGGTAAGGCCTACCAGCAACCGGTGAGCTACGTGCAGCAGGGCGACACGCTGCTCAGCCCCGGCGGCGGCAACTGGAAGTGGAACCTGCAAGACGGCCAGCCGGTGCGGATACGGCTGCGCGGACGTGATGCCCTTGCGCGACCTGAACTGATCAAGGATCCCGACGAGATCGAACGGTTGCTTGCGGTGATGGCAGCCGCGAATCCCAGCGTCAATGCCTTCGTCGGCATCCCCAAAGGACCCGATGGCCGACTGGATCGCGGTCGTCTTGAGACTGCGGTGCGCTACGGCTTCAGGATCGTGCGCTGGCATCTCGAAGAGCAGGCAGCATGACACAGACGATGCAGCTGTTCCTCTGCACAAGCACCCTTAGGCAGGATCTCGCCGCCCAGGTCGGTCCTTCCGGCATCCGGGCGAATTGCATCGCACCCGAGAATACTACGGAGTTGTGGAATGCAGGCAGACTATAAGGCTGGCACATCTGCACCGGCCCAGGCACCTGAAGAGCACAAGGCAAGCACAGGCGCCGTGGCGTTCATTTTCGCCACGGTCTTTCTCGATCTGCTCGGCGCGGCCATGCTGATACCGGTGCTGGCCTACATTGTGCGCCTGTACAACACCGACGCGCTCACGGTCGGCTTACTGTCGGTGATCTACTCCGCAGCACAGTTCGCGGCCGCACCGTTTCTGGGTTGGCTCTCCGACCGTTCTGGCCGGCGCCCGGTGCTGCTGCTCAGCGTGCTCGGCTCGGCCATCGGCTATTTCATCTTTGGCTTGGGCGGCGCGCTGTGGGTGCTCTTTCTGTCGCGCCTGATCGACGGCATCACGGGCGGCAATATCTCGACGGCGCAGGCCTACATTGCCGACGTGACGCCGCCGCAACAACGCGCCAAGAACTTTGCTTTGCTGGGTGCCGTGTTCGGCCTCGGCTTCATTCTGGGACCGGCCATCGGCGGCGCGCTGGGTCAGTTCAGCGTGACCTTGCCCGCGTTTGCGGCAGGCACGCTCTCGTTGCTCAGCGTGATCTTCGGTTACTTCATGCTGCCCGAGTCGCTGCCCAAGGCCAAGCGTGCCACCGCGCCATTCACGTGGTCGGCTGTCAATCCGATACGCGCCATCACCGATATGGCAAAGCTGCCCAACCTCGGCGTGTTATTGCTGGCGACATTCGTCTTCAACTTTGTGTATGGCGGTATGGCGACCAACTTTTCGGTCTATACGATTGAGGAGTTTCGCGCGCAGCCGCTGGAGAACGCGGCGGTGTTTACGCTGTCGGCGACGATTGGCGTGATCGTGCAGGCTGGGGTCGTCCCGCGTCTGGTCGGCAGGTTCGGCGAGCAGAAGCTCGCGCTCAGCGGTCTCGTCCTGCAGGTGCTGGGGTTCCTTGGCATTGTGCTCGCGCCAGCATTCTGGGCGCTCTATCCGATCACCGCGCTGGTTGGGGCGGGCAACGCGCTGATGCGGCCAACGCTGACTGCGCTGATTTCGAATAGTGTATCGTTGCGCGAGCAGGGCAAAGTGGCCGGCGTGACCATCTCGCTGACCAGCCTGACCTATGTGTTTGGACCGTTGTGGGCGGGCGTCACTTACGACTATGTCATGCCGAGCGCGCCGTACTGGACCGGTGCGCTCTTGCTCGGGCTGACGTGGGTCTTGCTTGCGTGCGTGGGGCCCGCAACTCAAGTGTAACGGAGGGATAGATTCCAATGGAAGCAACACAAACGAACAACCGTGTGGTCGTCATCACCGGTGGCAGCAATGGGATCGGGCGCGCGATCGCGGAAGCTTTCGTTCAAAACGATGCGCACGTTGTGATCATCGGACGCCGCGAAGACGCCCTGCGCGCCACCGCGCAGGCGATTGGCGCGCAGTGCAGCTGGCAACGCGCCGATGTCGGCCAGCGCGAACAGGTCGCCACGGCGGTGGGCGCCATTGTCACACAATTTGGGAAGATCGACGTGCTGATCAACAACGCCGGGGAATCACGCGGCATCACGGCCGAGATGTCGCTCGAGCAGGCCGAAGCGGTCTGGGATCAGGAGCTAGCTACCAATCTCAAAGGCGCGTTCCTTATGGCGCTGGCCGTGCTGCCGCACTTGACGCGACCGGGCGGACGGATCATCAATATCAGTTCGGATGGGGCCTTGACCGGCGGCGGCGGTCTGCGCACGATTGGCTATGTGAGTGCCAAAGCCGGGCTGTTGGGTCTGACGCGTGCGCTGGCGCGCGAATACAGTGGGCAAGGCATTACGGTCAATACGATTGCACCCGGCTTTATCGCCAGTACGGGAGCAACTGGGCGTGTGCCCGAAGAGAGCGTGAAGAGCATCGCCGCTCAATTACCGGTGGGGCGTCCCGGTCAGGTGAACGATGTGGCGGCAGCGGCGCTCTTCCTGGCTTCGCCGGACGCTGGTTTCATGACGGGAGAAGTGATGAATGTCAATGGCGGGCGGCAGTTCGGATGAAAACTGCCCGGCAGTACATGCGTAAGGCAGCAGGTGAAGGAGCTAAACGTGGAGCAGGGCGACACGCTGCTCATCCCTGGCGGAGGCGCGTGGAAAATAAACCTTGAACATAGCTTGCCGGTGCGCGTGCGGCTACGCGGGAGCGAGCGGAGCGCCAGCCCTGAAGTAATCAGGGACATTGACGAGGTCGAGCGGCTTGTCGCGTTGATGATGGCGGCGAACCCAGCCGTGAGTAGATTCATCGGCGTGCCGAGAGAAGCTGACGGTCGTCCCAACCGCGAGCGGCTCGAACAGGTGGTACGCGGCGGTTTCGCGGTGGTTCGACTGCGCCTCAACTCGGAGCTACAGCCCTGATCTGCACCTGCCCGGACCTCGCCCTCGTGGTGGACCACCAAAACCAGCCTGCAACGTCAGATTTGCTTGCACCCGTCCGACAAGGTTGTATATTATGCAATTGCTGATCCCACCGTGATACGAACAAAGAGTAGAAGGAGCGAATGACGGTGATGACTGACCAAACACAGCCAGACATAGGAACTTGCCCCGAGTGTGGTGGCCCGATCGTAAATGGGATGACGTGCTGGGAGCAGCTTGGCGCGATCGGCGCCTGGGAATTTCAAGATCCGGATTTGCGGGCTGAGCACTTCTTAAGTGTCGCCGCCTACAATCTGCAACATCCAGCCCAGTTTACCGACGAAGCGCTTGCCGACCTACACACTGCCTTTATCGACCGAATCGACAAAGGTGTTTCGGTTGAAGCAGTGCGTCAGCGGATGGCGCAGGTGTATGCTGGCAAGAAGCGTGTCCGCAAGGATACTGCTGAACAGCGGCCAGTTCTGCGACGCTGGCACATGACCATCGCGGATGTCTATCTTCCTGATCATCCCGAAGGTGCAGCTGAGCGCGTGCGGCGATGGGCTGCGGCAATACGTAGTGAGCTGTAACTGCGACAGATGAAGCGTATAGTGCTTATGTGTGCGGCGATCGTGGTTGCGCCTGGGTTCGAGCCGCCGAACGGCCTGTGCTCCAGTTGCCGCCCAGGCACACTGCATCGGAAAACGTCAAAACAGCGACGACCTCGCGCGCCGAAGGCGCTCAACTGCAAGGGAAGACTGTTGAGTAACTAACACTCCCTCATAGTGCTGGCACCGTGATTACGGTTGTGTGGTCTGCTGCTGCTTGCGACTATTGCGCAGATCCCATAGCGCTTCGAGATGTGTCGACACCAGAGCCGCAAAGGCAACAAACTGTTTCTCGTCCTCGGCACTAAACTCACCCTCATACTCATCTGAGAGTTGCAGCAGCCCCCAATTCATGCCGTTGCGGTCCACAATCGGCGCCGCTAACCAGCCGCGCATAGGCGGGTGCGTGCCGGCTTCGCTGCCAAAGCCAAGCCAGGCCGGATGGGCTTCGAGTTCCACCTGTGTCAAGCGTATCGGTCGATTGTACTCGAGCATCCAGGCGTGAATGCCGACACCGTGGGCTGGTGTGCGATAGTCGGCCCAGGATGCATACTTTTCCGACAGGGAAAAGAACTTATGGACCGCCTGCCAATCGCGCTGCACAATGATGGCAATCGCGCCCTGATGCGCGCCAATCAGGACACGGATGAGTTCGACGGCGGTACTCAGTACGCGGTTGGCCTCGGCGATAAACGCCTGATCAATGGCGTCAGGTT
>WNFV01011744.1_pt1 | contig 24075 bp, 19 predicted proteins | sample 5400101 | NCBI WGS metagenome assembly WNFV01 (sample SAMN13153361, study PRJNA577476) | soil metagenome | isolation source: 115 cm soil or saprolite under grassland replicate 1 | place: USA:California | collected 2016-06-15 | reverse complement strand
GCGGTGTCGGTCGCCGACGGCATGGCGGCATTCGCCCTGGGCACCGATACCGGCGGCTCGGTGCGGATCCCGGCGGCGCTGTGCGGCATCGCGGGCTTCAAGCCGACTCGGGCGCGCGTTCCGCTCGAGGGGGCGTTCCCGCTTTCCACCACGCTCGATTCGATCGGGCCGCTCGCGCCCACCGCCGCCTGCTGCGCGACGGTGTTCCAGATCCTGGCGGGCGAGGAGCCTCGGCCGATCGCGGCCGCGGCCCTGCCCGGGCTGCGCCTGGGTATTCCGAAGAACTACGTGCTCGAGGACCTCGACGTCGAGGTCATGCAGGGTTTCGAATCGGCGATCGAGCGCCTCGCGCGCCGCGGGGCGAAGCCGGTGGAAATCGCGGTGCCTGAGTTCGACGAGGCGGCGAAGGCCAATGTCGGCGGCGGGATTTCCCCGCCCGAGGCCTACGCGATACACCGCAGATGGATAGACCGCGAGCAGGAGTTCGACCCGCGGGTGCTGGAGCGGATCGTGCGCGGCGGATCCGTCCTGGCCGCTGATTACATCGAGCTGCTCGCGACCCGCGCCCGCCTCGCCCGGCGTTTCACCCGCGCGAACTACGACGTCGACGTCCTGGTCATGCCGACGGTGCCGCGAATCGCCCCTCCGATGGAGCCTCTGGAGCGCAGCGCGGAGACTTTCCGTCTGGCAAACGGCAACATGCTGCGCAACACCTACCTGATCAACTTCCTGGACGGCTGCGCGCTCACGGTGCCGGTCCATCCCGCCCGGGAGGCGCCCGTCGGACTGATGGTGGCAGGCTTCTCCGGCGAGGACGAGCGCGTTCTCTCGGCGGGACTCGCGATCGAGGCCGGGTTGGCGTATCAGGGGCCGGTTCTCGTAGAATGAAGGTTAAAGCGGACGCGGAGCGCCGCTTTAACTCCGCGCGTTGGAGCGGACGCGAAGTGCGCCGCTCAACGCGCGGAACGTGTTCAAAAAAGCGGAGGGAACGAACATGAGGAACAAGACGCTAAGGACCCTGATCATCGGCATCACTGCGGCGCTCGTCGCGGCCGCGCCCGCGACCGCGCAGCAGAAGGTGAAGATCGGCTTCATCACCACGCTGTCGGGGCCCCAGGGAGTGATCGGCGAGCACATGAGGAACTCGGTGGAGCTCGCGCTCGATCACCTCGGGCGCAAGGTCGGCGGGCTCGAGGTCGAGGTGATCTACGGGGACGACCAGGTCAAGCCCGACGTCGGCAAGCAGGTCGCGGACGAAATGCTGAAAAAACACCAGGTCCACTTCGTGTCCGGCATCATCTGGTCGAACGTCATGCTCGCGGTCGCGCCGACCGTCACCGAGGCGGGCACGTTCATGATCGGGACCAACGCCGGCCCGCACGAGCTCGCCGGGAAGATGTGCAACGAGATGTTCTTCACCACTTCCTGGCAGAACGACGATACGCCCGAGGCGATGGGCAAGGTGATGCAGGACCAGGGCATCACCGACGTGTACGTCATGGCGCCGAACTACGCCGCCGGCAAGGACATGGTGAACGGGTTCAAGCGCTCCTACAAGGGTCGCATCGTCGACGAGGTCTATACGCGGCTCGGGCAGACCGATTACCAGGCGGAGCTCTCCCAGCTGCGTTCGAAGAGCCCGAAGGCCGTGTTTGTTTTCTATCCCGGCGGTATGGGCATCTCGTTCCTCAGGCAGTACTCCGAGGCGGGGCTTCGCGGGCAGTTCCCGCTTTACTCGGTGTATACAGTGGACGAGATCTCGATCCCGGCGGTGAAGCACGCCGCTCTCGGCCAGTACGAGACCCGCTATTGGAGCCCGGACCTGAAGAACCCGGCGAACCAGAAGTACGTCTCCGACTTCCGCAAGAAATACGGCAAGATGCCGGTGTTCTACGGAGCGCAGAGCTACGACGGCATCATGCTGATCGATTCGGCGGTGCGCGCCGTCAAGGGCAATCTCGCCGACAAGAGGGGCATGATCGCGGCGATGCGCAAGGCGAATTTCGCTTCCACTCGCGGCAAGTTCACCTACAACACCAACCACTTCCCGATCCAGAACTTCTACCTGCTCAAGGCAGTAGCGGGGCCGACACCCGGTGACGATCCGGTGATGGAGATCCAGAAGACGGTGTTCACCAACCACAGGGACTCCTACATCAAGGAATGCGGGATGAGGTGGTAGCGGCAGCGGCCGTTCTGCAACGATACGGGGGCGCGGGCTGACCGCGCCCCTTTTGCTTTTCGCATGAATATCGTCCTCGTCCTGGAGCAGACTCTCAACGGGCTGCAGCTCGGGGTGATGCTGTTCCTGATGGCGGCGGGCCTCACGCTCGTCTTCGGCATCATGAACCTAGTGAACCTCGCGCACGGCTCGTTCTACATGGTCGGAGCCTATTTAGCGACCACCCTCTACCAGGCGACGGGATCGTTCGCGCTCGGCGTGCTGCTCGGCCTCGCGGGAACGCTGGTGGTGGGGATCGTCGTCGAGCGGGTGGCCCTGCGCACGCTCTACGAGCGCGACCATCTCGACCAGGTGCTCGCCACCTTCGGCCTGATCCTGTTTTTCAACGAGCTGATGGCGATCCTCTGGGGCCGCGCAGCGATCTACGCCACCCTTCCCGACTACTTGTCGGGGCACGTGGAGCTTTTCGCCGGCCTGCGCTATCCGCTCTACCGCCTGGTGATCATCGCCCTCGGGCTCGCGGTGGCGGGCCTGCTCTGGTTCGTGGTCGCGCGCACGCGCCTCGGGATGCTGATCCGCGCCGGGGCTTCAAACCGCGCCATGGTGGCGGCGCTCGGGGTCAACATCCGCCTGCTCTACACGCTGGTGTTCGGCTTCGGCGCCGCGCTCGCGGGGCTCGCGGGCCTCTTGTCGGGCCCGATCCACGTGGTGCAGCCGGGAATGGGAGAGTTGATTTTGATCGAGGTGTTTGTGGTTATCGTAATTGGCGGCATCGGCTCGATCCGCGGCGCGCTCGCCGGCGCCCTCATCGTCGGCATGGCGGATACGCTCGGCCGGGCGTTCGTCCGGCCGATGCTCGCGACCGTGCTCTCGCCCACCGCCGCCGACACGGCGGGCCCGGCGCTCGCCTCGATGCTGATCTACCTGCTGATGGCGATCGTGCTCGCCTTGCGGCCGCAAGGGCTGTTTCCCGCGCGCACATGAACTCCCGCACCCGCGCGATCGTGCTGGCGTCCGGCCTCGCTCTTCTCGCGGCGGTGCCGCCGCTCGCCGGGCTGCTCGACCAGCCTTTCTACCTCGATCTGGTCCGCCGCATCATGATCTTCGCCATCGCGGCGCTGAGCCTCAATCTGATTCTCGGCTACGGCGGCATGATCTCGTTCGGGCACGCCGCTTACCTCGGAATAGGCGCCTACGCCGTGGGCGTGCTCGCGCACTACGGGATCGACAACGGCTTTCTGCAATGGGCGCTTGCGATCGGCGCGTCGGCGCTCGCGGCGCTCGCGATCGGGGCGGTTTCGATCCGCACGAGCGGCGTCTACTTCATCATGATCACGCTCGCGTTCACCCAGATGCTGTATTACCTAGGCATCTCGATCGAGGAGTTCGGCGGCGACGACGGCATGCGCCTCCAAGTCAAGAGCCAATTTGCGCTTATCGATCTCAACAACACCATTGCCTTCTACTACCTGGTGCTCGCGATCCTGGTGCTGTTCCTCTTCCTCGGCCACCGTCTGGTCAATTCGCGATTCGGCATGGTGATCCGCGCCGCGAGGTCGAACGAGGCGCGCACGCGCTCGATCGGCTTCTCGCCGTACCCGTACCGGCTCGCGGCGTTCGTGATCGCGGGCGCGATGTGCGGGCTCTCAGGTGCGCTGCTCGTCAACCACACCGCGTACTTGACGCCCGAGTTCATGAACTGGACGCGCTCGGGCGAGCTCATGTTCATGGTGATCCTCGGGGGCATCGCTAGCATCGCCGGACCGGTGCTGGGCGCGTTCGCGCTGCTCTTGGTCGAAGACGCGCTCTCGGGCTGGACCGAGCACTGGCAGCTGATCCTGGGTCCGTTGCTGGTGCTCTCGGTGCTCTTCTTCAAGCGCGGCCTCGCGGGACTGCTCTTCGGCAAGAATGAATAAGGTCCTGCTCGAAGTCCGCGGCCTCACCAAGAGCTTCGGCGCGCTGCTCGCGAGCGACAGCGTCGACCTCGAAGTGCTGGAAGGCGAGACGCACGCGATCATCGGGCCGAACGGCGCGGGCAAGACGACGCTGATCGGCCAGCTTGCGGGCGACCTCGTTCCGGACCGGGGCCGCGTGCGTTTCGCGGGCGAGGACATCACCGCGCTCTCGGCGCCGGCGCGCTCGCACCGGGGTTTCGCGCGCTCGTTCCAGATCACCAGCATCTACGCCGATTTCACCGCGCTCGAGAACGTGATGCTCGCGGTGCAGGCGCACGCCGGCTCGAGCGTTCGCTTCTGGAGCCCTGCGCGCGCCGAGCGTGCGCTGCAGGAGCCCGCGCGGCAGGTGCTCGAGGAGGTGGGCTTGGGCGCGCGCGCCGGGTTGCCGGCGGGGAGCCTCGCGCACGGCGAGCAGCGAGCGCTCGAGATCGCGATGGCGCTCGCGACGCGCCCGCGGCTGATGCTGCTCGATGAGCCGGTCGCCGGCATGGGCGCAGAGGAGACGCAGCGCATGATCGCTTTCCTCTCCACCCTCAAGGGAGGCAAGACCCTCATCCTGGTCGAGCACGATATGGACGCCGTGTTTTCGCTTGCCGACCGCGTATCGGTGCTGGTCTACGGCCGCGTTATCGCCACCGGTACGCCGCAGGAGGTCCGTGCCAACGCGGAAGTGCGGCGCGCCTACCTGGGCGAGGAGATCGCGGCTTGATGCTCGAGGTCGATGCGCTCGCGACCGCATACGGGCAGAGCCAGGTCCTCTTCGGCGTCTCGTTCGGCGTTCGCGCGGGCGAAGTCGCGACCTTGCTCGGCCGCAACGGCATGGGAAAGACCACCACGGTGCGCTCGATCATGGGCATGGTGCCCATCCGGGGAGGCACGATTGCGTTCGAAGGCAAGCCGCTGCACGGGTTGCCCTCGTATCGCGTGGCGCAGGCGGGGCTGGGCCTCGTGCCCGAGGGCAGGCAGGTGTTTCCCAACCTGACGGTGCGCGAGAACCTGGTGGCGACGGCGGCCAACCGCTTCGGGCGCGCCGATCCCTGGACACTGGACAAAATATTCGCGCTGTTCCCGCAGCTCGCCGAGCGGCGCGGGCACTTCGGCAGCCAGCTCTCGGGCGGAGAGCGGCAAATGCTCGCCATCGGGCGCGCCCTGATGACCAATCCGCGCATGCTCATCCTCGACGAGGCCACCGAGGGCCTCGCGCCGCTCGTGTGCATCGAGATCTACCGCGCCATCGAGAGCTTGAAGGCCTCGGGCCTGGCTATCCTCATCATCGACAAGAATCTGGGGGCGCTGACGCGCATCGCCGACCGGCACCACGTGCTCGAGAAGGGCCGCGTCGTGTGGAGCGGGGTTTCACCCGAGCTGGCATTCAATCGCGAAGTGCAGCACCGCTACCTGGGGGTCTGACGCGTCGACCGGCACGGCGAACCGGTCTCGGCGATAATGCCGACGCTTGAGCGAGTCCCTGATCGGAGTCCCGCAATGCTGAGAACCGTCGCGACGGCTTTGGGCGCCCTTCTTTGCGCGGCACCGGCGCTTGCCGAAGAGTACCCGCGCGTCGAGCTCGTCTACCAGCATATGCCCTTCGACCTGTCCTGCGAGCAGTGGCGCAATACGAAAATCGAGCAGAGCTGGAAGGAGGAGATCGAGAGCAAGATCGCCGCCTATCAAGAGTTTTGGAACAAAGAAGCGCCGCTTTTGTTGGAAGCCGTGGTGTCGGAGGTGGGCAAGCCGTTCCAGCGCAAGGAAATGCTGGCGGTGCTCACGCTATGCCCGATTTCCTCCATGAGCACCCCTTTGGTGATCGGCATCGGGCGCTTCCTCGATGGGCCGACGCAAGGAAGCCCCCGGCCGGCGTTTCTGTTTTCAGCCGAGCTGTTTCACGAATTATTGCATACGTACATCAGGCCTTTCCCGCCGCCCAATTCAAAGCTCATGGAAAAGTATAAGAACGAGCCGATTCTCGTGCAAACGCATCTGCATTTGATGGCGGTCATGAAGCAGGTCTATCTCAAGCTCGGCCGAAGCGAGCAGCTCAAGGAGATCATAGCGAGAGACAGCGCCGCGCCTAATCCGGCGTACAGGCGGGCGTGGCAAATCGTCAACGACATCGAAGGCCATCAAGCGTTCGTGGCCGAACTTCGGCGTTGACGGATTGCGCGCGCCGCTTGCCTTCGGGACGGCGCCTCAAGTAATCTCGCCGCGTGCTTTCCGTCAGGAACCTCTGCAAGTCCTTCTCCGGCCCGCGCGCAAAGACGGTGCTGCGCGACATCAGCTTCGATCTCGCCGCCGGCGATTACGTCGCCGTGATGGGCGAATCGGGGATCGGTAAATCCACGCTGCTCAACCTTCTCGCGGGGCTCGACCGGCCCGACTCCGGGCAGGTGCTGCTCGACGGGGAGGATCTCGGCGCGCTCGACGACGACGCGCTCACGCTCATTCGCCGCAAGCGGATGGGATTCGTATTTCAGGCGTTCCACATCCTGCCTTACCTGACCGTGGCGCAAAACGTCGGCCTGCCGCTCGCGCTGAACGGCGCCCGCAACGCGAAAATGCGCTCGCGGGTCGCGGCGCTGCTCGAGGCGGTGAAGCTCGCCGACCGCGGCGGGAGCCTGCCGCGCGAGCTCTCGGGAGGCGAGATGCAGCGCGTCGCGATCGCGCGCGCGATCGCGCACAAGCCGCGCCTGGTGTTCGCCGACGAGCCGACCGGCAATCTCGACCCGGAAAGCGCGAAGGACGTGCTCGCGCTCTTGCGCGAATGCGTGAAGGCCGAGGGCGCCGCGGGAATCCTGGTCACGCATTCCGCTGCCGCCGCGAAGACGGCCGACCGGATCTATGTGCTCACTCAGAACGGGCTGCGGTCCGCGTAGCCGCGCGCCTGAATTCTTGTGAATCAGCCTAGCCGGAACAGTCCCCGCTTAGCGCGGTGCAGGCGCTCGAAGCCCTTGTCGGTCACGAGCACCAGCTCGCCGACCTGAACGCCCGCTTTCTGATCGCGGGTGATCACGTTCGGCTGCACCACGCAGGTCATTCCGGCCTCGAGCGTCATCTCCGGAAGCGGTCCCGCCGGACGGCTCCTCGATCCGAGCACGGGCGGGAAATAGCCGCCGCCGAATCCGTGCATCAGGTCGTCGTAAACGGTGAACCCGGCGTCCTCGATGACGCCCGCCGCGTCGATGATCTGCTGCATGGTGGTGCCGTGGCGGATGACGCCGGTCACGGCGTCGAACGCCGCCTCGGCCGTCTCGTGGAGCCTGCGAAACAGCGGCGTCGGCTCGGCCGCCACGGTGAAAGTGCGCAGGATCTGGCCGGGATAGTCGAAGAACTGGGCGGTGATCTCGGTGGCGATCACGTCGCCCGGCTGCACCTTGCGGTTCGATTCGAGCTGCCGCGGCACGCAGTATTCCGGGCTGGCCATCGGCGTGACGAGAAAGTAGTGGATGTAAGTCACCCCGCCGTGCGGGTGGTAGGCCGCCTCGCAGATTGCGCCCAGGTCGCGCTCGGTCATTCCGGGCCCCGCTTCGCGCCTCAAAGCATCGATCGCGAGGTCGGTGAGCGCCGCGGCGATCCGCATCCAGTCGATCTCCTCCGGCGACTTCACCAGCCGCATGCGGACGTATTCGCGGTTGAGATCGACGAGAGGCCCGAACTCGGCCTCGAGCTTCCTGCATTTTGAGAGTCCGAGGGCGCCCATCAGGCCGACGCGCTTCGCGCCGCGCGCCCTGAGGTCGGCGATCAGCTTGTCGATCCCCCGGTGCTCGCCCCAGCGCACCTCGGTGTCGCGCGCGAGCTTGCGCGCGAGCGGCCAGTGGTTGTACCACTCCACGTACATGACTTGCGGTTCGCCGGGGGCGACGATGACGTAAGCTTCCACCGTCGCGGGCCACGAAGTGAGCCAGGCGACGCCGGTGCCGGCGCGCTGCTCGCCGCACAGGAGCAGGTGGTCGACTCCCGCTTCGTCCATCGCGCGCGCGAGCATCGCGCGGCGGCGCGCCATTTCGGCGTCGGAGAAGCGCGGATACTCCGCGGCGTGGATCGCGGCGAGCCGCGGGTCGAGATCCGGAGGGTTGGGCACTATGGGCGGCGGGCTTTGTCCGAATTTGGGCAGCACAAGTGTAGCGCGGCGCGTGCCCGACGCGACTGTCGGGCTGCGGCGACAGCGCGAAATAGGACCTTGCGCCGCAAGATTCGCCCGGTGCAACTATTCGGGATCGCACCGTGTCTGAGGAGAATCACCTGAAGCATGGAGCAAATCATGAAATGGAACAAGAAGGGGCACGGCGCCTTGTCGGCCGTGACCGCGGGCGCGCTGGCACTGAACCTGGCCGCGTGCGACCAGATTCAATCGTTGTGGAAAAGCGAGAGCCCCAAGCCGGCCGCCGGCATAGTGGTGCAACCGGCCCCCCAACCCGCCGAAGGAAAGATCGAAGTGGCGAAATCCGGCGACAGCCGGAAAGCCGTGGAACCTCCCAAAGTCGACGAGGACGCTGCGCTGGCCGCCAAGGTCAAATCCGCCCTCGGCGCCGACCCGGTTCTCAAGTTCCTCGCGATCGACGCCCGCGCGTCGGACGGCGTCGTGACGCTTTACGGAACCGCGAACACCCGCGCGCGCCGGGATAAGGCGGCGAAAGTCGCGTCGGGCGTTCCGGGAGTCAAGTCGGTCAAGAACGAGCTGGTGATCGTCGCAGGATCGTAAGCCGAACCGCCTGACCTGGCGCGCACGCCGGGTCGGGAATTCTCCTCAACGCGGCAAAGGAGTTCCGTTCCGGGGACGGCGCACGGACTTCGCTACCGTGCGTCCGACTTCTTCAGCTCGGCCAACGCCCGTTCGAGCACCTCTCGGTCCAGCCTGTCCTTGTCCCGGGGCGCCTGCTTGGTCTTCAACAAACCTTCCAGGTTCAGCGTGCGGACCGGAACGCCTTCGAAGTCGATCGTGACGGCATAGGGCAAGAGTGTCTCGTACGTCTGGCCGCAGGCATTGAACATCAGATCCACGACGAAGGCATCGGCGACGCGAATGGTTTCACCCTCGATGAACCATGCGGGGTCCAGGTCCCTGGCGACGCCATCCGGCAGCAGCAGGAGCGCTCGTTTCGCTCTCTCGCCTTGGTCGCGTGTCGGGCGCAGGACGATGTCGATGTCCACGGTGCGAGGCGCCTTCGCACGTTGAGCGCCACCGCCTGCGCCGCGGCTTCCTCGGTGTGGCGGTTCAGCTCGGCGGGGGAGAAGAACCGATAGATCCCTTTGGGGATTCCGGAGGTTGCCACTGCGGCGAGCGCTTGCCCGGTTGCTTGATGGATGGCGGCCGCTCGCAGGGCTTCCCCGCTCGGGAAGAGAGCGATCGTACCGACGATGCGTCGTCCGACTTGCCGCATGAGCCAAGTATGGCAGAGGTCGTTCATCCCGAAAAGCATTCTCGTTGACGCGGGTCCGCTCATCGCGATGCTGGATCGTTCCGGCGAGAACCATCGGCAGAGCAAGCGACTCCTCGAGGAATTCCGGGGCCGCATGCTGACCACGTGGCCGGTGCTGGCCCGAGGCCTGCCACTTTCTCCCCGAGCGCACGCAGATACGCTTTCTGCGGTGGGCGGCCGCCGGCGGATTGAGGATGGTGGAGCTCCACGAAACCGCACTCGCGGAAATCGCCGACTGGAAGGAAAAGTATCGCGACCTGCCGATGGACCTGGCCAACACCTCATTGCTGTGGGTGGCGGAACAGACCGGCATCACGGACATCCTCACGATCGACTTGCGGGACTTCTCCGCGTACCGACCGCCGAACGGCAAGGCGCTCGTTCCCGCTCTGTAGCGGGGTCAATCAACCGCCCCGACCGTTTGGCGGCGGGCGGTGGCCCGCGACACGCGCGTGCCGGACTGGCGTGGGCCTGGGGGTGCTCGATGAGCGCGGGGCGCGCCGAGGAGTTTCCGGCTTCGGCGATCGAACCCCGGCGGCGCCGGAGGAGTCCTCGCTGGGTCGTCCGTGTGGCCTGTCCGGGGGCAGTCGGCTCCAGGGATGTCCTAGGTGCAAAATTCCGGCGACACCCCTACTTTGTCAGGTCCATCCCGGACACGATCTGTAGGCTTTACCTGATAGCCAATCCCCTACATTCCGCATTAGATTTCCCTCACGGCGCGAAGCCTCTGCCCGGCGTTAAACACCATCCGTAATTAAAGGCCGGTTACAAGGTTCCTAGGAGGTGCAATCGCGCCCGGCCACCGCCACAGGCAGTGGCCTGGAGGAATAGGGACCGCCGGTATAGTCAGTTCTAAATCCAGAAGCGGGCTCATCGTTTCAGAACATCTCTTCGGCGACAGCCGCCGTGAGAGGGGGTGACTCGACTACTCGATATCTACCCGCGAGAACCAATTCCGATCGTAAGAAACCCTGCGGTGACAGATGGGAGCGGATCCATCCCTTCCTGCTCTGCTCCGCTTGTTTTTCAAATGAAGTTAACCGGAGGAAAGACTATGCATGCGAAATTGATGAGCAGGCGCGCTGACCGGGCTTTAGCAGCGATACAGGCCCTGGACCTCGAGCCTATCAGGCTCAGAGTCATGGATGCCGAGTTGGGAGAAGGCTGGACGCGCGAGTACGCCGAGAGCGTCGAGGGCGCGTACAGGACCTATCTCACGATGCTCGTGACGCACCCGGAGGACGTAGAGGACATTGTCGTAAGCAAGGACGTCGATGAGTTCTGGCACGCCCACATCCTGCATACGATGAAATACACCGAGGACTGCGAGAGGGTGTTCGGCAAGTATCTGCACCATAATCCTCGGGACGGCGAGCGCACTCCCGCGGACATCGAGAGAAAGGCTGCCTTGGCCGAGAAAACCCGGCGTCTGTATCAGAGGGAGTTCGGGGATAGGCAAGATTACAACGCGGCTTGGTCCGGGATTTCCGTAAAGGCTGAAAACGCAGTGATGTGCAGCGCCGCCGTCCGGGCCGAGAACGTAGCGATGTGCAGTGCCGCCGTTCGTGCGGAGAACGCAGCCATGTGTAGTGCGGCCATCCGGGGGGAAAACGTAGCGATGTGCAGTGCCGCCGTTCGTGCGGAGAACGCAGCCATGTGTAGTGCGGCCATCCGGGGGAAAAACGCAGCGATGTGCAGTGCCGCCGTCCGGGCAGAGAACGCAGCCATGTGCAGTGCGGCAATCCGGGTAAACAGTTCGGCACGAGCTATTCCTACGGTCGCTAATGGCGTATAAGTCCTTTTTCTAGCAGCGAAGATCGGTTTGAGGGCCGGAGCAATCCGGCCTTTTCTCCCTTTATCGCTGGTGAGGATACACGGAAACGAAAGAACGATATTCCGTCTGTTGTTGCATAATTAGCTCATATGCAACGATCGGGATAGGAATCGCGTCCAGATGAAGATCGGGTCCATAACCATATCCACTAACATGACGACTCGGTGGGCCTTCCATTCGACCCTGCTCCCCTGGCTCGTGTTAGCCTTAGGGATCCCAGCCTCGTTTTTTCTATTCAAATTCCTACAGGATTCGGTCGAGAATGTCGCTCGGCTGCGGTTTGAGCGCGAGGCAAAAGACGCAAATAGCATCATTGAGGGTCGTCTCCGCGCATATGGTGATGTTTTGTACGCGCTACGTGCGCTATTCGCCAGTGAAGATCCAGTGGATCGGCTTCGATTCCACCGCTTCATCGAATCTCTCGACGTTAAGCATCGCTACCCTGGTTTCATTTCGCTGAACTACGCCGCCTATTTTCCCGCGCGCGACAAGAAGCGCCTCGAAGAAGCGGTACGTCGTGACACCAGCCTTGACCCACAAGGCTATCCTAAATTTGCGATCAAGCCTCCAGGGGAGCGCCCTGAATATTACGCAATCGTGTACCTTGAGCCGATGGCTGGCTACGAGTTTGCGTTCGGTCTTGACCTCGGCGCAACTACATTGACCACAAACCCGGAAAAGGTAGCCGCAGCTATTCGCTTACAGCGGGATAGCGGAAAACTAATCACTTCTGCGCAGCCACTCCGGGTAAAGCGTGCGACAGAGGCGATCTATTTGGCGATGCGACTGGCGGTGTACAGGAAAGGGATGCCTATTGAGACGGTAGAACAACGACAGGCAGCCTATCTCGGCTCAGTCGGCTCAGGTTTCGATGTCGAAAGTCTGATAAGAGAGGCGCTCAACGAAGAAATGTTGCGGCACATGCGGATCAGGCTATACGACTCCGGGTCTGCCGTCGACTCCCCCGATTCCGATTCCCTCCAGGGAAAACGGCTGTTATTTGATAGCGACCGGCGGACTAAGGGGTCTCTCGCTCAGCCTGCCGTAGATTCAAACTCAATATTTGTTCACGCACTGCCGATTGAAATTGCTAGCCGAGTCTGGGAATTTGAATACAGCGCTCGAAAGGACGCCGTGATCAGTGCTCTGGACAAGGCCTGGCCATTCGGGGTGCTGGCTGGCGGTTTGCTCTCGAGCCTTCTCTTGTTCGGCGTGTTCTATTCCTTGTCTTCCTCCCGCAGTCGGGCGCTCAGGATCGCCGCGCAGATGACCAAAGATCTGCGCGAGACCGAGGAGCGCTTCCGCCTCATCGCCGAGAACGCCTCCGACCTGATCGCGCTTATCGATCCGCAGGGCCGGCGGGTCTACGTCAACCCCGCCTATGACACGCTGTTCGGGGACCACAAGGCGATGGTCGGCACCGACTCGTTCGAGGACGTGCATCCCGAAGACCGGGAGCGGGTCCGAAAGTCGTTCTTCGACACGGTCAACGACGGCAAGGCCCGGCGCACCGAGTTTCGTTTTTTGCTTCCGAACGGCGAGGAACGGCATATCGAAAGTCAGGCAAGTTCGGTGCTCGATTCGTACGGCAAGGTGGCGCTCGTGGTCCGGGTGTCGCGCGACGTCACGGAGCGCCGGAAAACCTACGAGGCGCTGCGTGCCCGCGATCTGCAGTTGCAGGAAGCGCAGGCGGTCGCTAATCTCGGCATCTGGGAGCGGGACGTCCGAAAGGACTTGAGCACGTGGTCGGACCAGCTCTACAGGATCTTCGGCGTCACGCGCGACCAGTTCACCCCGAGCCGGGAAGAATTCCTCGCGCTGGTCCATCCTGAAGACCGGGCGCGGGTCGCAATGTCGTGGAAATCCCTGCTCGAAAGCGGCCCGAGCCTGCTCGACAACCAGTTCCGCATCGTGCGCCCGGACGGTACCGTGCGGACGGTCTACACCCGCCTCCACGTCGATCGCGACGGATCGGGCCGCGCGGTGCGCATACTCGGCGTGTGCCAGGACGTCACCGACAGGAAACTTGCCGAAGAGGAGGCGCGCGCGACCGAGGAGCGCTTCCGCACGATGGTGGAGAACGTGCGCGATTACGCCATCTACATGCTGGATCCCCGCGGCTACATCACCAGCTGGAACCTCGGGGCGGAGCGGATCAAGGGATACCTCGCCGACGAGACCATCGGCAGGCATTACTCCTTGTTCTTCCTGCCCGAGCACACCGAGAGGGGGGACCCCGGATTGCAGCTGGAGTTCGCCGCGATCCAGGGAAGGTACGAGAGCGAAGGATGGAGCGTGCGCAAGGACGGCTCGCGGTTCTGGGCCCACGTCATCGTGACGCGCCTGCTCGACGAGTCCGGCAAGCTGCGGGGTTTCTCGAGGATCACTCACGACATCACCGAGCGCAGGCGCGCGGAGGAGGACCTCCACAGCTACGCGGACCGCTTGAGGGTCACCTCCCGGCGCCTGGTCGAGGTCCAGGAGGCCGAGCGCAGGCTCCTTGCCGGGGAGCTGCACGATCGCGTCGGACAGAACCTCACCGCCCTCGGGCTCAACCTGAGCATCGTCGCAAGCGGCCTGCCGGCCGAGGACTACCCCGAGCTTGCGGCGCGCCTCGAGGAATCGAGCGTGCTCGTCCAGGGAACCGTCGACGCGATGCGCAACGTCATGGCCGAATTGCGGCCCCACGCGCTCGACGATTACGGCCTGCCGGCCGCGCTGCGCACGCTGGCGGCGAGCTTCTCGAGAAGAACCGGCATCCAGGTGGCTTTCCAGGGGGACGCCCCGGCCACGGAACTGCCCAAGCCGGTCGATCTCGCGATGTTCCGGATCGCGCAGGAAGCGCTCAACAACGTCGCCAAGCATTCGAACGCCGATCACGTGGAGATCGCGGTCAAGCGCGTAAACGGCCTTGCCACCTTGTCGGTGCGCGACAACGGCGTAGGCTTCGATCCGAGGCGAATCGGCGCATCGAACAACGGCGCCGGCTGGGGGCTGCTGATCATGCGCGAGCGGGCCGAGGCCGTCGGGGCCGGCTTTTCCCTTCACGCCGAGCCCGACGCCGGCGTGCAGGTGCTGGTCGAGTATCACGTCGGAGCGGGAGGGTGACATGCCGGTTACGGTGATGCTCGCGGATGACCACGCGGTAGTGCGGGACGGCCTGCGCGCCTTGCTCGAGGGCGGTCACGACCTGCAGGTGATCGGCGTCGCAGGAAACGGGCGCGAGGCCGTGGCCGAGGCGCAGCGCCTGCGCCCGGACGTGGTCATCATGGACATCGCGATGCCGGAGCTCGACGGCGTCGAGGCGACGCGGCGCATCGTCGAGCGCTGTCCCGAGACGCGGGTGCTGATCCTCTCGATGTACCTGAGCGCCGAGCACATCCATCGGGCGCTGCAGGCCGGCGCTCAGGGCTACGTGCTGAAGGAGTCCGCCGGCGAGGAGGTGGTCGAGGCGATCCGCGCGCTGCGGGCGGGCAAGCGCTATCTCAGCCACCGCATCACCGAGACGGTGATCGACGACTATCTTCGCGACGGCTCGAACCTGAGCCCGCTCGACAGCCTCTCCTTGCGCGAAAGGGACGTGCTGCAGTTGGTCGTCGAGGGCCGCACCAATGCCCTGATCGCGCAGTCCCTGTCGTTGTCGCCCAAGACGGTCGAAACCTACCGCGCCCGCATCATGTTTGCCTGATGGACGCAGGTACGCCGCCTGCTTAGCCTCGATTCGTTGAATAAGGATACGGGCCGGGTGGATGGTCCGCACTGAATTTTCAGGCACTTGCTCGATGCTGGCGCGGGTGCGCTGGCGGAATGCGCTCGTGCTGAGCGCACTTCTCGCTTCAGCGGCCTTTTCAGCCGAACCGCAGCGGTTTCCCGACCTTGCGGACCTGAGCATCGAGGAGCTCGGCAACATCCAGGTCACCTCGGTGTCGAAGCACGCCGAGCGGCTGCTGGATGCCCCCGCGTCCATATTCGTGATCACTGGAGAGGACATCCGGCGCTCGGGCGCGACCCGTCTCCCGGAAGCCCTGAGGCTCGCGCCCAATCTGGAAGTCGCTCGCGCGAGCGCAAGTTCCTACGCGATCAGCGCGCGCGGCTTCAACCAACCTAACGCGGTCGCCAATAAGCTGCTGGTGCTGATCGATGGGCGTGCGGTTTACACGCCACTTTTCTCGGGCGTATTCTGGGATGCACAGGACGTGATGCTCGAGGACGTCGAGCGCATCGAGGTGATCAGCGGACCCGGGGCGGCGCTGTGGGGCGCCAACGCGGTGAACGGCGTGATCAACGTCATCACGCGGCGATCCTCGGACACCCAGGGCGGGTACGCATACGGTCACAGCGGCAACCTCGAGCGGGGCTACGGCGCGCGCTACGGCGGCGCGATCGGCGGGGACGGGTCGTATCGGGTCTACGGGAGGTTTTTCGACGTCTTTAATACCTCGCACGCGGACGGTTCCTCGGCGAGCGACGCCTGGAACAAGGGGCAGGTCGGCTTTCGGAGCGATTGGGGAACCGCCGCGAACGGATTCACGCTGCAGGGCGACGCCTACCGGGGCAAGCTCGATCAAGTGATGGACGACGACACGCGCATTTCGGGAGGCAATTTCCTCGGGCGCTGGAACCGCGACCTCGACGATTGGGGGCGCCTGCAGATACAGGCTTTTTTCGACAACACCGAGCGCGACATCCCGGGGAGTATCGCCGAGCGCCTGAATATTTTCGACTTTGAATTCCTGCACGGCCTTAAGGCGATCGGGGCGCACGCGTTCACCTGGGGCGGCGGCTACCGCTACGGGGACGACCGCGTCACCAATAGCGCTAGCCGCGCATTTCTGCCCGCCGATCGCAACTTGCGCTGGAGCAATGTCTTCGCGCATGACGAGATCGCGCTGGCAGACAGCCTGAGGCTCACCCTCGGCGGGAAGTTCGAGAACAACTACTACACGGGCACCGAGTTCCTGCCTTCGGCGAGGCTCGCCTGGAAGCCGCAGCCGCAACACCTTATCTGGGGCGCCGCGTCGCGGGCGGTGCGCGCGCCGTCGCGGATCGATCGCGATTTCTTCGTGCCGGGACAGGCGCCGTTCGCGATCGCAGGCGGTCCGGACTTCGTGTCCGAGATCGCCGAGGTCTACGAAGTCGGCTACCGGGCTCAAGCCTCGCAACGGGCTTCGTACTCGGTGTCGCTCTTCCACAACATCTACGACAAGCTGCGCAGCGTCGAACCCGTTTCCTCAACCAGCTCTGTGTTCGGCAACAAGATGGAAGGCAAGAGCGATGGAATCGAGGCCTGGGGCAACTATCAGGCGGCGAAGAACTGGCGCCTGAGCGCCGGGGGATTTTTCCTGAGACAGCGCCTGCGCCTGAAGCCGGACAGCGGGGACACCCTAGGGGTGGGCGCAGCGGCCGACGATCCCAAACGCCAGTTCATGCTGCGCTCTTCACTCGACCTGCCCGACAATGTGGAGCTGGACGTGGCGGTTCGATACGTCGCCGCGCTGCCAGATCCCAGTGTGCCGGCTTATACGGCCGTGGACGTCCGCTGCGCATGGCGGCTGCAACGCGAGCTCGAGCTTTCGGTCGTCGGGCAAAACCTCTTCAAGCCGAGCCACGCGGAGCTCGCGGAGTTCGGAAGCGCCGCGGCCCGCAACGAAATGGCGCGCGGGGGGTATGTGAAGCTGAAATGGTCCTTCTGAACAAACGACCGGCCTGGAAGCACGCCGAGCCCGATCGCGGGGCGATGCCGGGCGGCGCGGCGCGATGGCTGCGCGCGTGCGCTTTTTCGATCGCGGTGGCGGCGGGCTTCGCGGGTCCACGCCTGGCGCAGGCCGACGCGCAAGCGGACGAATACCGCGTCAAGGCGGCATTCCTCTACAAGTTCGGCAGCTACATCGAATGGCCGAGCCGGAGCTTCGCGCGCACGGACAGCCCGGTCGCCATCGGCGTGATGGGCGCCGACGCTCTCGCCGATGAGCTGGCGCAGATCGTCGCCGGCCGCAGCGTCAACGGCCGGGCGGTGCAGGTGCGCAAACTGAGGCCCGGCGATCCGATCGCGGGCTTGCATATTCTCTTTATCGGCCGCGCGGACGACGGCCGGCTGCCCGAGGTTCTCGCCGCGGCCAGGGGCAGGGCCCTGCTCACGGTCACCGAGTCCGACGAGGCGCTGGAGCTCGGCAGCATGATCAATTTCGTCGTGGTCGACGACAAGGTGCGCTTCGACGTCGCGCCGCCTCCCGCCGACTCGGGCAACCTCAGAATCAGCGCGCGCCTGCTCGGCGTTGCCCGCAAAGTGGTGTCGAAGTCGTCATGAAACTCTGGTCGCCGCGCTCATTGAGGCAAAAGCTGCTCGGCTTGGTGCTTCTCACCACGCTGGTGGCGCTGGTCGTCGCCTTGGGCGCGTTGATCGGATACGACCTGCGCGCCTATCACCGGACGCTTGTGTCGGACATGACCACTCAGGCGGAGCTGCTCGGTCGCACGATCGCGCCGGCGCTCGCGTTCGACGATTCCCGCGTGGCGAAGGAAAACCTCGGGCTTCTGCGTTTCCGGCCGCTGGTCGCCTCGTCCGCCGTCTACAACGCGCGCGGCGCGCTTTTCGCCACCTATGAGCGCAAAGACGAAAAGCACGCGTTTCCGAAGCTGCCCGGGCCCGACGGCGCGCGCGTCGAGGACGGAGACCTCGTCCTGTTCAAGCGCATCGTCAACGACAGAGAGATCCTCGGCACGGTGTACCTGCGCGCCGACTACGAGCTCTTCGACCGGGTCTTCGATTACCTCGGGATCGCCGCCGTGGTCCTGATCGCCGCGATGCTGGTCGCGTTTTTCATGTCGTCGTGGATGCAGAACATCGTGACGCGGCCGATCCTCGCGATCGCCGAGATCGCGCGGGGAGTGGTGGGGCGGCGGGACTACTCCCGCCGCGCCGTGAAGATGAGCGCCGACGAAGTGGGAACGCTGGTCGAGGCGTTCAACGACATGCTGGCGGAGATCGAGCGCCGCACGCTGGAGCTCGAGGCCTCGAACACCCAGCTTGGGCGCGAGGTCGAGGAACGCAGCCGCGCGGAAGCGGAAGTCCTGCGCCTCAACGCGGAGCTCGAGGATAAGGTGCGCGAGCGCACCGCGCAGCTGGAGACGGCCAACAAGGAGCTCGAGGCATTTTCCTACTCGGTGTCCCACGACCTGCGCGCGCCGCTGCGCGCGATCGACGGGTTCGGCCAGGCGCTGGTCGACGATTTTCCGCAGCACCTCCCGGAGGCCGCGCGACGCTACCTCACGAGGATCCGCAGCTCCACGCGGCACATGGCGCAGCTGATCGAGGATCTGCTCAACCTGGCCCGCGTCTCCCGCGGGACCCTCGCGCACAGGGCGGTGGATCTCAGCCAGATCGCGAGACAGGTGGTGGGCGAGCTGCAGCAGCGCGAGCCGGACCGCTCGGTGGAAGTCTCGGTCTGGGACGGGATGCTCGCCGAGGGCGACCCGCATCTGGTGCAGGTCGCCCTCGAGAACCTCATCGGCAACGCCTGGAAGTTCACGTCGAAGTCGGAGAAGCCGCACATCGAAATCGGCGCCCTGAAAGATCGCGGACGCGCGACTTTCTTTGTCCGCGATAACGGGGCGGGCTTCGACATGGCCTATGCCGACAAGCTTTTCGGCGCGTTTCAGCGCCTGCACGCCGCGACCGACTACGCCGGAACCGGAATCGGGCTCGCGACCGTTCAGCGCATCGTGCACCGCCACGGCGGGCGCATCTGGGCCGAGTCCGAGGTGGGCAAGGGGGCGGTGTTCTTTTTTACGCTCGAGTTCGGGGCGGAGGGGACCGCCGGCATCCCGCCGGTCAAGGAAAGAGCCCATGGATAGGATGCCGATCCAGGTGCTGTTCATCGAGGACTCCGAAATCGACGTCGAGCTCGCGCTACGCTCGCTCGAACAGGGCGGATTCGACGTCTCCTGGGAATGCGTCCAGGTCGAGGAGGAGCTGAAGCGCGCCCTTAGCTCGCACAGGCCTCAGGCGATCCTGTCGGATTTCTCCATGCCCGGCTTCGACGGGATGGAGGCGCTGCGCCTCGCGAAGGAGATGGCGCCGGGCGTTCCCTTCATCTTCGTCTCCGGCACGATCGGCGAGGAGCGCGCGATCGAGGCGATCCGGCTCGGGGCGACCGATTACGTCCTCAAGGACAACATGCGGCGGCTCGGCACCTCGGTGAGGCGCGCCCTGTCCGAAGCCTCCGAGCGCGAACGCGTCCGGATCGCCGAGGAGGAGCGCGCGCGGCTGGTGCAAGTCCTCGAAGCGACAAGCGACTACGTCGGCATCTCCGAACCGACCGGGAAGATCATCTACATGAACGCCGCGGGACGAAAGCTCACAGGAACGCCGGAATCGGGAGACGTCGGCAAATCGACCATCGACGTCCACCCGCAGTGGGCGAGCGAGCGGGTCGAGGGGGAAGGGCGGCGCGCCGCCGAGCGCGACGGCCTGTGGCACGGCGAATCGGCCCTGCTCGGGGCCGATGGAACCGAGATTCCGGTATCCCAGGTGATCACCGCCCACAAGGGGCCGAACGGGACGATACGGTTTTTCTCCACCATCGCGCGCGACATACGCGAGCGCAAGGCGTACGAGGAGCGCCTGCAGTATTTTGCAAATTACGATCCGCTTACCGGCTTGCCGAACCGCTCGCTCCTCGGGGATCGCGCGCTTCAGGGAATCGCGCACGCGAAGCGCGCGGGCCGCCCAACGGCGCTGCTCGTCATGGACCTGGACCGGTTCAAGCTCGTCAACGAAAGCTACAGCCACGGCGCGGGCGACACGCTGCTTCGCATGGTCGCCGACCGGCTGCGGGGCGCGGTGCGCGAAGGCGACACGGTGGCGCGGCTCGGCGCGGACGCGTTCGCCGTGCTTGCGACCGATCTGGCGCGCCCGGACGACGTAAGCGCCGTCGCGCGCAAGATCCGCGAGGCGATGCACGCGCCGTTCTGGCTGGAGGCGCGCGACCTCCACGTCACCGTGAGCATCGGCGCAAGCATCTATCCGCGCGACGGCGAGGAGTTCGACATCCTGCTGCGCAACGCCGACGCGGCGATGCACCGCGTCAAGGCCGAAGGGCGCAACGGTTTCCAGTTCTACGCCGCCGCGATGACGCGCCAGGCGACCGACCGGGTGGAATTGGAGAATGAATTGCGGCTCGCGCTGGGAAAAAACGAACTGGAAATCCACTATCAGCCCCAGGTCGTCCTCGCGAACGGCCGTATCGTCGGCGTCGAGGCCCTGATGCGGTGGAACCACCGGGGACGGGGGTGGATTCCCCCCGGACAGTTCATCCCCATCGCGGAAGACTCCGACCTGATCCACCCGCTCGGAGAATTCGCGCTCACCGAAGGCTGCCGGCGGATCAGGGCCTGGAGCGACGCCGGATTCGCTTCGCTGCGGCTCGCCGTAAACGTCTCGGCGCAGCAGTTCCGCAGTGCGGGCTTCGTCGAAGCGGTCGGCCGCGCCCTGCGCTCGGCCGAGCTCGAGCCGGCCCGCCTCGAGCTCGAGCTCACCGAGAGCGTGCTGGTGGAGAATCGCGAGGAGGCGGCCGATATCCTCAAGCGGCTCAAGGCCCTGGGCGTGCAGATCGCCGTGGACGACTTCGGCACGGGCTATTCGAGCCTCTCCTACCTGTCGCGGCTGCCGATCGACTGCCTCAAGATCGACCGCTCGTTCGTCAGCCGGGTGCACGAGAGAGGGCACGATGCGGCGATCACGCAGGCGGTCATCTCGCTCGCGCATTCGCTCGCGGTGCGCGTGATCGCCGAGGGGGTCGAGACCGTGGAGCAGCTGGAATTCCTGCGCATGCACCGTTGCGACCAGGGCCAGGGGTATCTCTTCTCCCCGGCGGTCGATCCCGAGGCGATGGCGAAGCTCCTGGCGGCAGGGACGCTTGAGCCGGACGAACAGTCCGCCGCGAAACTCAAATGAAGGCACCGGCTGAGCCGGGGAGGCGATAATGGAAAAAATCATCATGCTCGTGGAAGACAATCCTGACGACGAGGAGCTGACGCTGCGCGCGCTGCGCAAGGCCAATATCGCCAACGAGGTTTTCGTCGCCCGGGACGGAACCGAAGCGCTCGATTTCCTGTTCGGCACCGGAAGCCACGCCGGGCTCAAGACGCTGCCCCTGCCTGCGGTGGTCCTCCTCGACCTGAAGCTCCCGAAGCTCAACGGGATCGACGTCCTGAAGCGCATGCGCGCCGACCCGCGCACCCAGCTGATTCCCGTGGTCGTCCTCACTTCGTCGAGCGAGGACGAGGACATGCTGAAGAGCTACCAGTCCGGCGCGAACAGCTACGTGCGCAAGCCGGTCGAGTTCTCCTCCTTTGCCAACGCAGTCACGCAGCTCGGGATGTACTGGATGCTGCTCAACCAGGTGCCGCCGAGCCGCGCCTGATAACATTGCGGCGTGAGCCGCTTTGCGATCCGCAGCCATCTGCTGCTCGCGCCAATATGGCAGCACCCGGGCAGGCTCGCGCTTTCGCTGCTCGCGATCGCGCTCGGCGTGGCGCTCGGCTACGCGGTCCAGCTCGTCAATCAGGCGGCGATCAACGAATTCGCCGTCGCGGTGCAGACGCTCTTCGGGGAGGCCGATCTCGCGGTACGGGGCCCGCGCGCGGGCTTCGACGAGTCGCTCTATCCGCGCCTCGCGAGCTTGCCCGAGGTCGCGGTGGCGAGCCCGGTGCTCGAGCTCGACGCGAAGCTGCCCGGCCGCCGCGACGCTTTGAAGATTCTCGGGCTGGATATCTTTCGCGCGGCACAGATCCAGCCATTCCTCGCGGGCGGGGAGATCGCCGATCGCCTGGATTTTCTTCGCCCTGACCGGATTTTTCTTTCCGGCGCGGCCGCGGAATGGCTGGGCTTGAAGAAGGGCGACGCGCTCTCCATCCAGGTGGGTCTGCGCGTGATTTCGCTGCAGGTCGCCGGGACTCTCGGCGACGGGCGCCGGCAGCGGTTCGCGGTGGTGGACCTCGGCGCGGCGCAGGCGATTTTCGCGCGGCCGGGAGTGCTGAACCGGATCGATCTGCGACTGCGCCCCGGGGCCGATCCGCAGCGCCTCGCAGGGCGTCTGGGCTCCGAGCTGCCGCCGGGCACGCTGATCGAGCGGCCCGAGGCCGACGCCGAGCGCACCGGCGCGCTGTCGCGCGCCTACCGCGTCAATCTCAACGTGCTCGCGCTGGTGGCGCTGTTTACCGGCGGACTGCTCGTTTTTTCGGCGCAGGCGCTCGCGGTGGTGCGCCGGCGCTCGCAGCTCGCGCTGCTTCGCGCGCTCGGCGTGACGCGCCGCGCGCTCGTCGCGATGCTCCTCGCCGAGGCCGCGGTCGTCGGCGCGGCGGGCGCGCTCGCCGGGATCGCGCTCGGCCATGCGACCGCCGCGATCGTGCTCCGCCGCTTCGGCGCGGAGCTCGGCGCGGGATATTTTCGCGGGCTCGAACCGACGCTCGCGCTCGACCTGCCCGCGCTCGCGCTGTTCTTCTCGGCCGGCGTGCTCGCGGCGGTGCTCGGCAGCCTCGCGCCGGCGCTCGAGGCCGCCCGCGCCGGGGCCGCGTCGGCCTTGAAGGCGGGCGACGAAGAGCGCGTGCTCGAGCGGCTGCGGCCTGCGTGGCCGGGAATCGCAGTGATTCTGGCAGGGGCCGCCCTTACCCAAGCGGGGCCGGTCGGTGGCCTGCCGTTCTTCGGTTACGGGGCGATCGCGCTCCTCCTGATCGGCACCGTGATGTTGATGCCGCGCATCGCGGTGCTGTGCTTCCGCGTCGCGCCGCTCCTCGGGCCCCTCCCGGTGCGGATCGGGCTCGCGCAGCTCCGGGGCGCGCCGGGACAAACGGGCGTGAGTCTCGCCGCGATCGTCGCAGCAGTGAGCCTCATGGTGTCGATGGCGATCATGGTCACTTCGTTCCGTCAATCGCTGGACGAGTGGCTGGAGCGCGTGCTGCCCGCGGACCTCTATTTGCGCACGGGCGCGGGCTCCGACACAGCGTTCCTTTCGCCCGCCGAGCAGCGGGTGATCGCGGCGCTTCCCGGCGTGGGCCGGGTCGAGTTCCTGCGCAGCCAGCGGCTGTTCGTCGCTCCGGACAAGCCGCCGATCACGCTGCTCGCCCGCGCCGTCGAGGCGGAAGGCAGGGTGCCGCCGCTCCTGGGAGCGGCGTACGTCCGCAAGCCGGGCGATCCGCCCGCGGCCTGGGTGAGCGAAATCGCCGCCAACGTATACGGTTGGCAGCCGGGCGACGTCATCGAGCTTCCCTTGGGAGGGCGGCAGGGGCGCTTTACCGTCGCCGGCGTGTGGCGCGACTACGCGCGCCAGCAGGGCGCGGTGCTGATCGAGCGCTACGAGTATGTGCGCACCACGGGCGACGCGAACGCGAACGACGCGGCGCTGTGGCTCGCGCCGGGCGCGGACCCGGCGAGCTTGTCGCGCGAGATCGAGGCGCGCGTCGCGGGCGGCGCGAACCTAGAGATCGCGGGGCCGGGCGAGATCCGCAGCCTCTCGCTCAGGATCTTCGACCGCACCTTCGCCGTCACGTACGCGCTCGAGGCGGTGGCGGTGATCATCGGCCTCCTCGGGCTGTCCTCGGGCTTCGGGGCGCTCGCGCTCGCGCGGCGGCGCGAATTCGGCATGTTGCGCCATCTCGGCATGACGCGGCGGCAGATCGGCGCCATGC
>WNFV01002561.1_pt1 | contig 24080 bp, 22 predicted proteins | sample 5400101 | NCBI WGS metagenome assembly WNFV01 (sample SAMN13153361, study PRJNA577476) | soil metagenome | isolation source: 115 cm soil or saprolite under grassland replicate 1 | place: USA:California | collected 2016-06-15 | reverse complement strand
ATAAATCCGCTCGTACAAATTCCGCAAGATCCCCGCGGTCACGCCCCAGATGTAACGCTCGCCGAACGGCATGGCGTAGTACTTGCGCTGCACGCCCTTCCAGTCGCGGCTGTGCAGCGCGTGGTTCTGCGTATCCATCAGAAAGGCGAGCGGCACCTCGAAGGCGTCGGCGACCTCGCGCTCGTTGAGCGCGAGCCTATAGTCCGGCGCCACGCGCGCGACCGTCGGCAGGATGCGGAAGCCCGAGAAGGTGAGATAGAGGTCGAGATAGCCGATCGGCTCGATCAACTCGCGGGTGAGGCCGATCTCCTCCTCGGCTTCGCGCAGCGCCGCCGCAGCGGGCGTCGCGTCACCCGCGTCGATCTTGCCGCCCGGGAACGCGATCTGGCCGGGATGGCTCGGCAGCTCGGTGCGCAAGGTGAGCAGCACCATCGGCTCGGGCCGGTCGACCACCGGAATGAGCACCGCAGCCGGCCGGGTCGCGGTGACGCCGGCACGCTCCCATAGCGACGGATCGAGGTCGAGATCGCCGCGCGCCCCCTGCGCGGTGGGGTCGTTGAGCGCGGACGGCACGTCGAGCGTCAACTGCGCGCGGGCGCGCCGGAAGAAGTCGTGGCTCGGCACCGTCTCGCCGCTCGGCAGCGCCACATCCATCAGACGAATTCCTTCAAGCTGTCGGCCGGTGCCATGGCGAAGAACTCGCCTCCCGACGCCACCCCGAACATGCGCCGGCCACCGATGTCGCGCTCCTCGCCCAACTCGACCAGATCGTAGAACAGCGCCCGCGTCACCTTCGCCCACAGGCCGCGGCGGACGTGGAGGTAGGGCTTGAGCCCGCCGGTTTCGGGCTCCGGCTCGAAGCGCAGCGTGTGGTCGGGGCCGCAGGCGACCCAGTCGTCGACATTGGTGCGGAAGTGAAGCTCCCGGCCATGGGCGCCGGGCTCGACCTTGAGCTCGACCGCGAGGAACGGCGCGTCGTCGACCACGATCCCGCATTTCTCGACCGGGGTGACCAGGAAGTACTTGTCGCCCTCCCGCTTGAGCACCGAGGCGAACAGCTTCACCAGCGCCGGCCGCCCGATCGGGGTCTTGAGGTAGAACCAGGTGCCGTCCGCGGCGATGCGCATGTCGAGATCGCCGCAGAACGGCGGGTTCCACAGGTGCACCGGCCGCGGGCCCTTTCGGGCCGCCGTTCCGACTGCGCCCACGATGGCGTCGAGACCGCTCGGCGTCTGCCCTTCCTTCGCCATGGTTTGCCTGGAACTTGGGACCGTGACCGGCTGTTTTCACCGCGTTCGTGATCGCAAGCAAGCTTATCCACTGCCGCCCGCAAAGCCCGGGTCGGATCGGAAAAGCCGCAGGTTTCAGGCGTTCACGACCCTTTCGGCCCGGCCGGTCTCGGGGCGATGGCAGACTTGCAGGAAAGCGGCATCGCACCCGGTGAAAAATAGCGTAATCTTCAGGCAGTTGAGCGGAGTCGGCGCCTAAGCGCGCCCGCACCGCGGCATTTGGCCCGAATGTTGCACGTTTTTTGGTCGATGCGGACGCCCCAAGTAGCAGTCCGGACCAATAAGTCCCGATGACAAGGAGCGAAGATATGGCGGTAGCCGGCGGTGAAGTGCTCGAAAAGCTCGACGACATGATCGTCCGGCAGGCGGAAGCGACCGGGGCGCACGTCGCCGCCGCCAAGGCCGCGATCGGCAACGTGATCTTCGGGCAGGAGAAGGTGGTGGAGCAGGCGCTCATCACCGTGCTCTGCGGCGGACACGCACTTTTGATCGGGCTTCCCGGCCTCGCCAAGACCAAGCTGGTCGAGACCATGGGCATCGTGCTCGGGCTCGACGCGCGCCGCATCCAGTTCACCCCGGACCTGATGCCGTCCGACATCGTCGGCAGCGAGGTGCTGGAGGAGAGCCCTGGCGGCAAGCGCAGCTTCCGCTTCATTCCGGGCCCGATCTTCGGCCAGCTGTTGATGGCGGACGAGATCAACCGCGCCAGCCCGCGCACCCAGTCGGCGCTGCTGCAGGCGATGCAGGAGCACCACGTGACGGTGGCCGGCAACCGTCACGATGTTCCCCGCCCCTTCCACGTGCTCGCGACCCAGAACCCGATCGAGCAGGAAGGCACCTATCCGCTGCCGGAGGCGCAGCTCGACCGCTTCCTGATGCAGATCGACGTCTATTATCCCGACCACGCGGCCGAGCGGAAAATCGTGTTCGACACCACCGGCACGGAAGAGAGCAAGCCGAAGCCGACCATGACCGCCGACGAGCTCATCGCCGCGCAGCGCCTGGTGCGCCGCCTGCCGGTCGGCGAATCGGTGGTGGAGGCGATCCTCAAGCTGGTGCGCTCGGCCCGTCCCGGTCCCGAGACCGGCGACGTCGGCAAGCTGATCTCCTGGGGGCCGAGCCCGCGCGCGAGCCAGGCGCTGATGCTGGTGGCGCGCGCCCGCGCGCTGATCGACGGGCGGCTCTCGCCCTCGATCGACGACGTGATCGAGATGGCCGAGCCGATTCTCAAGCACCGCATGGCGCTCACCTTCGCGGCGCGCGCCGACGGCGAGAGCACGGAGGCCGTCATCGACAAGCTCAAGACCCGTATCGGATAGTCGGATGGCGGCAAAGCGGCGCGCGGACCGAAACGAGATCAGGGCGACGACACGCGCGAGCGGCGAGGCCCGCTCGCTGGCGGAAAGCATGCCGCGCCTGATCCTCGAGTCGCGCCGCATCGCCGCCACCGTGATCCACGGCCTGCACGGCCGCAGGCGGGCCGGGCCGGGAGAGAATTTCTGGCAATACCGCCGTTTCCTGTCGGGCGAGCCGGCGCGTCGCGTCGACTGGCGCCGCTCCGCGCGCGACGAGCATCTCTACGTGCGCGAGCGGGAATGGGAGGCCGCGCATACGGTATGGATCTGGGCCGATCGCTCGCCGTCCATGGTGTTCACGTCGCAACTTGCACAGGAGTCCAAGCTCGATCGAACGCTGGTGGTGGCGTTCGCGCTGGCCGAGGTTCTGGTGCAGGCCGGCGAGCGCGTCGGCATGCCGGGGCTGATGCGGCCGACCGGCAGCCGCAACGTGCTCGACAAGATGGCGAACGCGATCGTGCACGACGTGACCGAGCGGGCGAGCCTGCCGCCGTCGTTTGCGCCGTCTTCGCTCGCCGAGATCGTGGTGATCTCGGACTTCTGGAGCCCGATCGCGGAGGTGCGCGCAAAGCTCGCGCAACTGTCGTCGACCAGCGCGCATGGCCATACCGTCCAGATCGTCGATCCGGCGGAAGAGACCTTTCCGTATTCGGGCCGCGTCGAGTTCGTCGAGCCGGAAGGCGGCGGCGCGATCACTGCCGGCCGCGCCGAGGCTTGGAAGGCCGACTACGAGCTGCGGGTCGCGCGCCACCGCGCCGAGATCAGGGCCGAGACCGACAAGCTCGGCTGGAGCTTCGCCATCCACCGCACCGACCGGCCGGCGACCGAGCTCTTGCTGGCGCTGCACGCCCGCATGGGCGCGCCGCCCCCGGGCGCGGTGGTGAGCGGCCGTCTGAGCGTGGCCGGGCAACCCGGGAGGCACGCATGATGGGTTTGCCGCTCGGCTTTGCGCAGCCGCTGGTGCTGCTCGGACTGTTGAGCCTGCCGGTGCTGTGGTGGCTGTTGCGGCTGATCCCGCCGCAGCCGCGCCGCATCGACTTTCCGCCGACCCGGCTCTTGTTCGACATCACCCCCAAGGAGGAGCAGCCGCGGCGCACGCCGTGGTGGCTCACCTTGCTGCGGCTGACGCTGGCCGCGCTGGTGATCATCGCCGCCGCCGGACCGTTGTGGAATCCGCCGGTCGCGACCTCGACCGCCAAGGCGCCGCTAGCGCTGCTGATCGACGACGGCTTCCCGGCGGCCGGGACCTGGGACGCGCGCATGCGCACCGCCGAGGACCTGATCGCCCGCGCCGAGGCCGACAATCGCGGCGTCGCGCTGATCCCGCTGTCGGAACCGACCCGCGACATCTCGTTCGAGACGCCGGCCGCCGCGCGCGTGCGGCTCAAGCAGATCAAGCCGAAGCCCCACGCGGTGGAACGCCTGGACATATTCCCGACGCTCGGCCGCTTTTTGGGTGCCACGCCCGACGTCGAGCTGGTCTGGCTCAGCGACGGCGTCGATCTCGGCGGCGGCAGCGAATTCGTCGCGACGCTGGGACGGATCATCGAGCAACGGCCGATCACCGTGATCGAGGGCGGCATTGCGGGCGCGCGCGCGCTCGCCGGCGCCGACAACGCGGCCGGCGCGCTCACCGTCAAGGTTTTGCGCGCGACTGCCGGCAGCGCCGAGGCCGGCACCGTGCGTGCGCTCGATCTCAAGGGCCTGCCGCTCGGCGACGCCTCCTTCGCCTTCAAGCCGGAGGAACGCGAGACCGAGGCCGAGCTCACGCTTCCGGTCGAGATCCGCAACGACATCGCGCGGCTCGAGATCGCCGCTGAGCATTCCGCGGGCGCTGTCGCTTTACTCGATAAGCGCTGGCGCCGGCGCTCGGTCGGCGTCATCACCGGCTCGACCGCCGATACCGCGCAGCCGCTGCTCGCATCGACATATTATCTCGGGCGCGCGCTCGGGCCCTTCGCCGACGTGCGGCTTGCCGATCGCGGCTCGCCCGCGCAGGCGGTGAACCAGTTCGTCGAGCAGCGCCTGCCGATGCTGATCCTCGCCGACGTGGGCAACGTCGCCGAGGCGCGCGAGGCGCTCACCCGCTGGATCGAGGACGGCGGGGTGCTGGTGCGCTTCGCGGGTCCGCGGCTCGCCGCCGCCGACGACGATCTGGTGCCGGTGAAGCTGCGCCGGGGCGGGCGCATCCTTGGCGGCAGCCTGTCCTGGGAGCAGCCGCAGCAGCTCGCCGCCTTCCCGCGCGAAAGCCCGTTCTTCGGGATGGCGGTGCCGACCGACGTCACCGTGAGCCGCCAGGTGCTGGCCGAGCCCGACGCGACGCTGACCGAGCGCACCTGGGCGACGCTTGCGGACGGGACCCCGCTGGTGACCGCGCAACGCCGCGGCAAGGGCCTCGTCGTTCTTTTTCACGTCACCGCCGATACGCGCTGGTCGGACCTGCCGTTATCGGGCACATTCGTCGAGATGCTCAAGCGAATCGTCTCCCTGTCCGGCTCGATCGCGGCGACCGACGCCAACGCCACGGGACGCGCGCGCGAGGTGGTGGCGCCGACCCGCGTGCTCGATGGCTTCGGCGTGTTCGTGCCGCCGCCCCCGACCGCGCGGCCGGTGCCGGCCGGCTTCGCCTCCCGCGCAAACGCCGATCATCCGCCCGGCTTCTATGGGCCGCCCGAGGGACTGCTGGCGGTGAACACGCTGGCGCCGGCAGACCGGCTGGCGCCGCTCGATGTCTCGGCGCTGAACGCCCGCCGCGAGGCCTACCGGCTGAGCGAGCCCGAGGATCTGCGCGGGCCCATTCTCCTGGCCGCGCTCGCGCTGCTGGCGCTCGATGCGCTGGTCGTATTCATGCTCGCCGGCGGCTTCCGCCAGCTCTGGCGCCGCCGGCGGCCGGCGGCGGCGGCTCTTGCGTTTGCGATCCTCGGCGCGACGCTCCTCGCATCGCCGCAGACGTTAGCTCAGAGCCAAACGCCTTCGCGCCCGCCGGCACAGAGCGACGAGCAGACGATGCGAGCGACCTTGGAGACGCGGCTCGCCTATGTGGTCACCGGCGACGCCGAGGTCGACCGCGTCAGCAAGGCCGGCTTGCAGGGCCTCACCTTGTTCCTGGCGCAGCGCACCGCGCTCGAGGCCGGCGAGCCGATCGGCGTCGATCCCGCCCGCGACGAGCTGACCTTCTATCCGCTGATCTACTGGCCGATCGTCCCGAGCGCGCCGAAGCCTTCGCGCGAGGCGCTCGAGCACATCGACGCCTATATGAAGCGCGGCGGCACGGTGCTGTTCGACACCCGCGACGCGGTCGAGGCGCCGCCCGGAACGGGCGGCGAGACGCGCGGCCCCGGCATGGTCGCGTTGCGCACCATCCTCTCGGCGCTCGACCTCCCCGAGCTCGAGCCGGTGCCGCGCGACCACGTGCTGACCAAGACGTTCTATCTGTTGAAGGACTTTCCGGGCCGCTTTGCCTCCGGCCAGCTCTGGGTCGAGGCGACGGCGGCCGCCAACGAGGACGAGCCGGCGAGCCGTCCGGCGCGCGCCGGCGACGGCGTCTCCTCGATCATCATCACGTCGAACGATTTCGCCGGCGCCTGGGCGATGCGGCCGGACGGCCAATCGATGCTGCCGATCGTCGCCGGCGAGCCGCGCCAGCGCGAATTCGCCTTCCGCGCCGGCGTCAACATCGTGATGTACACGCTGACCGGCAACTACAAGGCCGATCAGGTCCACATCCCGGCGCTGCTCGAGCGGCTGGGACAGTGACGGGGGCCTCATCCTTCGAGACGCGCCCTTTCGGGCGCTCCTCAGGATGAGGGGAAAAGGTTGATCCTCATGGTGAGGAGCGTCGCGGAGCGACGCGTCTCGAACCATGAGGCCCCGATGCAAGGATAGGTAAGGAAAGAAAGTTGAATCTGGGCATCTCATTCACGCCGCTGGTCCCCGCCTATGTCGTTTGGGCGGCGGTCATCGCCGCGTTCGTGATCTCGCTGCTGATCGTGTTCGGGCGCACCCGCGGCGCGCTCGTGCGCACGCTTGCGCTCGCGCTGTTCGTGCTGGCGCTCGCCAACCCGTCGATCACACGCGAGGATCGCGAGCCGCTGACCTCGGTCGCCGCCGTGGTGATCGACAAGAGCCCGAGCCAGGAGTTCGGCACCCGCACGCAGCAGACCGAAGCGGTGCGCGCGGCGCTCGGCGAGCGGCTCGGACGCATCCCGGGCCTCGAAGTGCGTTTCGTCGAGGCCGGCCAGGCCGACGGCGAGACCGACGGCACCAAGCTGTTCACGGCGCTGTCGGCGGCGCTGTCCGACGTGCCGCACGACCGCGTCGCCGGCGCCATTTTGATTACCGACGGGCGCGTCCACGACGTGCCCAGCGAGGCCGCGGCGCTCGGCTTTGCGGCGCCGGTGCACGGGCTGATCACCGGCCACAAGGACGAGCGCGACCGCCGCGTGGTGCTGGTCGCCGCGCCGCGCTTCGGCATTGTCGGCCAATCGCAGACCATCACCTTCCGGGTCGTGGACCAGGGCGCCTCGCCCGGTACGGCGCAGGTGGCGATCCGCCGCGACGGCGAGCCGATCGACAATCGCAGCGTGCGCGTCGGCACCAGCGTGAGCATCAACGTGCCGATCCCGCATGCCGGGCCGAACATCGTCGAGATCGAGGCGTCGCCGCTCGAGAACGAGCTCACCGGCGTGAACAACCGCGCCGTGGTCTCGATCGACGGCGTGCGCGACAAGCTGCGCGTGCTGCTGGTGTCCGGCGAGCCGCATGCGGGCGAGCGGACGTGGCGCAATCTCTTGAAATCCGACGCCTCGGTCGACCTCGTCCACTTCACCATCCTGCGGCCGCCGGAGAAGCAGGACGGCACGCCGATCAACGAGCTCTCGCTGATCGCCTTCCCGACCCGCGAGCTGTTCCAGCAGAAGATCAACGAGTTCCAGCTCATCATCTTCGACCGCTACGCGCGCCAGGGCGTGCTGCCGATCATCTATTTCGACAACATCGCCCGCTATGTGCGCGGCGGCGGCGCGGTGCTGGTGGCGGCCGGCCCCGATTACGCCAGCCAGACCAGCATCTGGCGCACGCCGCTCGACGTCATCCTGCCGGCCGAGCCGAGCGGCCGCACCACCGACGGTCCGTTCCGCGCCCAGCTCACCGATCTCGGCAAGCGCCATCCGGTGACGCGCGGTCTCGAAGGCGCCGACCAGGATCCGCCGCAATGGAGCCGCTGGTTCCGCCTGGTCGACACGCGGGCGGCCAAGGGCACCACCGTGATGCACGGCCCCGACAACAAGCCGCTGCTGCTGTTGTCGCGCGAGGGCGAAGGCCGGGTCGCGTTGCTGCTCTCCGACCACATCTGGCTGTGGGCGCGCGGCTACGAGGGCGGCGGTCCGCATATCGACCTGCTGCGGCGGCTCTCGCACTGGCTGATGAAGCAGCCCGACCTCGAGGAGGAGGCGCTGCGCCTGATGGTGCGCGGGCGCGATCTCACCGTGCAGCGCCAGACCATGGCCGACAGCGTCGACGAGGTGACCTTGACCACGCCATCGGGCAAGACCCGCACCTTGACGCTCTCGCCGGCGCAGCCCGGCGTCTGGCGCTCGACCATCGAGGCGAATGAGCTCGGGCTGTGGCGCGCCACCGACGGCACGCTGACCGCGCTGGCCAATGTCGGCCCCGCCAATCCGCGCGAGTTCACCGAGGTGACGTCGACGCGAGAGGTGCTGGCGCCGCTCGCCGAAGCCACCGGCGGCGGCGTCATGCGGGTCGAGGACGGCAGCGGCGTGCATCTGCCGCGCGTCGTCGCGGTGCGCTCGGGCGACACCTTCAAGGGCGACGACTGGCTCGGCTTGAAGATGCGCGAAGCCAGCGTGGTGCGCGGCATCGGCGTGCTGCCGGTGTTCGCCGGGCTGATCGGCCTGTTGCTGCTGGTCGGCAGCCTCGCCGCGACTTGGGCGCGGGAGGGGCGATAAACCGACCTGCGATGGCGCGCTAAGGGCCGGTCGAGTGTTTTTAGCTAGGAAATGCCGGTCTAAGGTACTTATCAATCTGCGAGGATCGTGGCCGTGCCTGAGCAACAGCTTCAGACACTACGTTGTGACGATGAGGCAGAGCTCATCAGCCGGGCAAGGCAAAAAGATAATGCCGCCGCCAAAATCATCATCCAGCGGCACAACCGGCGGCTATATCGCATTGCCCGCAGCGTTGTACGGAACGATAGCGAAGCGGAAGATGTCGTGCAGGAAGCATATCTCCGCGCTTTCACCAATCTTGCGGAGTTCCGCGGCGATTCAAGTCTCGCGACGTGGCTCTCGCGCATCGTCCTGAATGAAGCGCTGGGACGCGTCCGCCGCCGCCGTCCTACGGTCGACTTGACGTCAATCGAGCAGCAGCGATCGCAGGTCCAGACCATGCCTTTCCCACTTGCAAGCGCGCAACTCGACCCCGAGCGCGCCTTGGCTCAACGCGAGATTCAACTCATACTGGAACGGAAGATCGATCATTTGCCGGAGCCCTTTCGAACCGTACTGGTTGCTCGCGTGATTGAGGAGATGAGCGTCGAGGAGACCGCACAGCTCTTGGGTCTGCGCTCCGAGACCGTCAGGTCCCGTCTGAATCGCGCGCGCCGGCTCCTAAGGGATGCAATCGAAAAAGACATCGGCCCCGGCCTCACCAACGTCTTCCCCTTCGAAGGCCGTCGTTGCGAACGGCTGACGGATAACGTCCTCAAACGGCTTGCGCTGCCGGTTTGACGACAGCGGGAACCTTTGGACCGCTGCTGCATCTAACATCTAAGAAGCGATAATTCCTGGTCGGGTGCGTCGTGCCCGCGCTGGCTGACGTCCGTGTGCCGGCGGGAAAGTCGTATTCGATAAATGAGGAGAGCGTTATGCAGCGGAGAACCATGATCATCGCAGCCATTGGCGCAGCTGGGCTGTTTGGGGCCGTGATTGCTTCCGCCGAACCTTTCTCTAAGAAAGGCGCTGCCCCTCCCTCTCAGAAAGGTTTCGATGCCGAGATCGCGCGCTCCGCTCAGGCGATGCTCGATGAGGGGAGGAAGACCTTCCGCTACGAGACATTCGGGAGCGAGGCCTTCTGGGGCGATGCGCTCCAGCTGCACAAAGCCATCGCCGGCGAGAAGAACGGCGGTGTCGGCCCCGGCGTCTCGCCGAAGACCGCGCTGTCCGTCGGCCTCAAGGTGGACGCCGACGCGCTGCCGGACGCTTTGAAGACGCAGATCAAGGCGGGCAGAGTCAACCTCGACGATCCGGCGACGACGATCGCGCTTCTCAAGCTGAACGCGGTCGTAGGCGTCACTGCCTTCGCCAACCCGACGGCAGCGTCAAGGCGATGGGCATCCAGTGCGCGTTTTGTCACTCGACCGTCGACGACTCGTTCGCGCCAGGCATCGGCAAGCGGCTGGACGGCTGGGCCAACCGCGATCTGAACGTCGGCGCGATCGTGTCGCTCGCGCCGAACCTCAAGCCGTTCACCGATCTCCTCGACGTCGAAACCGTGAAGAAGGTTCTCGCCAGCTGGGGGCCCGGTCGCTACGACGCGTTGCTTGACAAGGATGGCAAGGCCTTTCGCCCAGACGGGAAGCAGGCGGGGACGCTCATCCCGCCCGCGTTCGGCCTGGCCGGCGTGAACCTCAGCACATCGGCGGGCTTCGGATCGGTCACCTACTGGAACGCCTACGTCGCGGCGACCCAGATGCACGGCGCGGCGACGTTTTTCGATGCCCGGTTCAACAACAAGGATCAGTATCCCGTCGCCGCGAAGAGTGGCTCGGGCAACACGCGGAGCACGCCGGACAAGGCGACAGCCAAGCTGGCCGCGCTGCACTTCTACCAACTCTCGATCCCCGCGCCGAAGGCACCCGCGGGGTCATTCAACCAGGCCGCATTCGAACGTGGAAGGACGATCTTCAACGGCACGGCGAAGTGCGCGACCTGCCACGTCCCGCCGCTCTACACCGAGCCTGGGCACAATCTGCATGCGCCCAGCGAGATCGGTATCGACTCGTTCCAGGCCGACCGCTCACCGACCCACATGTACCGCACGGCACCACTGGCAGGCCTGTGGACGCACCAGAAGGGCGGGTTCTACCACGATGGGCGCTTTGCCACATCGCTTGACGTGGTGAACCACTACGATGCGCACCTCAAGCTGAACCTCAGCAGCGAGGATAAGAACGACCTGGTCGCGTACCTGAAGGGGATCTGAATCCTTTCACCTTTCTAACGCTGACCGCGCTGGCCAATGTCGGCCCCGCCAATTCGCGCGAGCTCACCGACGTGACGTCGACGACCGAAGTGCTGGCGCCGCTCGCCAACGCCGCCGGCGGCGGCGTCATGCGCGTCGAGAACGGCAGCGGCGTGCATCTGCCGCGCGTCGTGGCGGTGCGCTCGGGCGACACCTACAAGAGCGACGACTGGCTCGGCTTGAAGATGCGCGAAGCCAGCGTGGTGCGCGGCATCGGCGTGCTGCCGGTGTTCGCCGGGCTGATCGGCTTGCTGCTGCTGGTCGGCAGCCTCGCCGCGACGTGGGCGCGCGAAGGGCGGTGAGCCGGCATGCGATGGCGCGCGAAGACTGGTAGACCGACCGGTTCACCGACTGCGCCGCGCACTCGGCGTTCGAGAACGGCGCCACGCTTCATTGCTGACGGCCAAAGCGCTTGGAATCTTCTGCGGCATACGCCGCCACCGCATTATCGGCCGCGCGCGCCGCGCGCAGGCGTTCGATCAGCAAGGACACGCGGCTCGCCGGGATCGCACAGGTCACCTCGTTGTTCGACATGCCGGTGCGCACCCGGCTCAGCATGCAGCCGACGCTCACGGCAATCTCGCCGCTCTCCTTGGCGATTGGAATGATGTGGCATTGCGGTTTGCCTTCGAAGCGAAGGCCCGGCCACGCATCATGCAACAGCATCTGCTGCTTTCCATTCGGCCGCAGCAGGATGACCGACGGCTCCACGGGCATGGCGCGCAACGGTCCATAGACCACACATGTCGGCTTCTCGCGCACGACCGCAATCTTGGCCACCGCTTCCGGCGTGACCCATCCGGTCTCGCACAGCGCAGCGACATCGGCGTTTTGAGCGATCTCTTCCATGGTCTTGAAGCCATGCGTCAGGCTGCCGACGCTGCAATTGCCGTGGTCTTCCGCCACCGTCGCGAAAACCGCCTGCGTCCCCTCGGTCCAGAAGACGCAACTCGCCGCAACGGCTCCGGTCCGGCCATCCGCCGTCGCCGGCGGCATGGTTCGCTCGATGCGGCCGACCCCGGCAGGAACGTGCCTGATAAAGGCGATGGCAATCGGCGGGACCGCGAGGCCCAACAGGTCCTGCAGATCGAGGTGCCAAGTCTCGAAGCGATTCTGCGACATGCGCCATTCTCCCGATCGGATCTTCCAGTTATTCCAATTGATCTGCACCCATTCGACCAGCGACCGATGTATCACTCGCCTTCTTTGCGTGCCGCGAGGCTGAGGAACAGGAAGGCTCCGTAGAACGTGCCGTTCGCGACTCGCCGCCGCGCCTCCCCGTCCAAACCGTCAACCAGCCCCTGACCGATCTCGCCAGCCCGGCCGGCGGCGTTAGCGCCGCGCGCCAGCAGCGTCAGCAAGAAGTCGGGGCTCGTCGTCTGAACATAGCCGTGCGGTTCGACCGACTGCACCCTGAACCCCGCCGCGGTGACGAGAGCGGGAAGCCGCCGCATGAGGTACGGTGCGTGCACCATATGACGCAGCACCGCGCCTACGGCCGACTGCAGCGGATCGTCGTCGCACAGGGCGACGGTGAGGGTTGCAAAGTCGCCGTCGAAAATCACGAGCTGCCCACCCGGCCTGAGAACGCGGCGGGCCTCGGCCAGGGCAGCCTCCGGGTCGACCAGATGCGAGTAGACCGTGTGCGCGATGACAAGGTCGAAGAAGGCGTCTGCCTGCCCGGTTGCCACAGCGTCGCCGACCGCGAATGAGACTCGCGGTTCGCCCGCGAATGTCTCGCGCGCCATGTCGATGAACACGCAAGACGGATCGATCCCGACGAGTTGCGCCGGACGGACGTGCTGCATGATAAGCTTCGTCGTCGCGCCGTTTCCGCAGCCAATCTCGAGGACACGAGCGCCCCCGGGCAGGGCGATCTGCGCCATGTATCGGGCGCAGATGGCCTGCATGGCGGGCTCGGATGCGCGGACATTCAACGACTTGGCGATGGTGTCCAACACATCGCGCGGCTGCTCCCTGATACGGGCGTATAGATCGGTCACAGCGACATCACCCCTCGGCGACCTGCGCTCAGCTCCAGCGCAGCAGATATTTTTCCACCCGCCCCGCAACACCGAAGATCAGCAGCACCACCACCAGGATCAGCAGAATCAGCGCGAACATCAGAGCGGCGTTGTAGGTGCTCTGCGCAAACGACAAGAGATAGCCGAGCCCGCGGGTCGCCGCCACGAATTCTCCGACGCAGGCGCCGGTGAAGGCAAAGCCGACCGCGATCTTCAGATTGCCGAGCACCCAGGCCGCGACCGACGGCAGATAGACATGGCGCACCAGCGACCAGCGGTCGCCGCCGAGCGTGACGACGCGCTCGACGAGCCTGCGATCCACCTGCCGGATTCCGGTGAACACGGTGAAGAAGATCAACACCGCCACGAGAATGAAAGACAGCGCGACCTTCGAGGCGAGCCCGATACCGAGCCAGATCACGAACAGCGGGGCGAGGATCACGCGCGGGATGGCGTTGAGGAGAGTCATCACCGGCTCGAGCAGCTCGGCGATGAACCGAACGAGCGCCGCGACGACGCCGAGCAGAATGCCGACGGCAATGCCGAGCGCGAGACCGCCGAGCGCGGCGGTGAAGGTCGCGTCGAGATGCGGCCAGATGCGGCCGTCCGAGAACAGATCGACGAGCGCCGCTCCGATCCTGCTCGGGTTCGGCACATACAATGGGTTGAGGATGTCGGTATGGCCGGCGGCCTCCCAGACCGAGAGCAGGACCGCGAACGCCGCAAGCTGGCGCATCCAAGCATGGCGGGGATCGAGAAGCATCATGCCGCCTCCGCCCGGCGATCCACTTCGCGGGAGAGGTCGGCCCAGAGCCTCTCGTAGAGCGGCGCGAAGGCGGGATGCGCGCGCGAGTGTACGGGATCGCGCGGCCGCGGAATCGGTACCGAGTAATGCTGCGTGATGTGCGCACGCGGCCCCTGCGACAGCAGGTAGACTTCGTCCGAGAGGCTGAGCGCCTCTTCAAGATCGTGGGTGACCAGAAGAACGCTGATCCCCTGGCGCTCGACCAGCGCGACGACGTCCCTCACTATGCGAGCGCCTACGATCGCATCGAGGGAGGCGAATGGCTCGTCCATCAGGATGAGCTTCGGCTTCAGCGCCAGCACCTGCGCGAGCGCGACGCGCTTGCGCTGGCCGCCGCTCAGGTGACGGGGAAACCGGTCGCCGAAGCCGGCCAGATCCAGCCGCTCGAGCCACGCTTCCGCCTCGGCGAGCGCCTTGCTGCGCTCCACGCCGTTGAAGCTCAGGCCGAGCGCGACATTGTCGCGCGCGGTCTTCCACGGCAGCAGGGCGTCGTCCTGGAACAGGATGCCGAGCTGCGAGCGCACAAGGTCGGTCCCGACCGTGCCCGAGAGCGGCTGCTGCAGCCCGATCACGGCACGCAACAGGCTCGACTTGCCCGAGCCCGAAGGCCCGACGAGGCTCACGAAACGGCCATCCCCGACGGCGAGGCTCACGTCTTCGAGGACCGGCTCGCTGCCATAGGAAATCGTCAGATCGCGGACGCGCAGCTTTCAACCTCCGACAATCGAAGTGTCGTACAGCCCGGACATGCTCGCACCGGACTTGATGAGGCCGCCGGCGATCAGGCTCTGCTCGACGCGCTTGGCGGAGTCGAGGTCGATGCTCACCGTTTCGGGATAGAGGTCGTCGCGGTGACGTGCGAGAATTTCGCCGAACTCCTTGAGATCGAGCCCGGTGGTCATCTCCTTCGGGAAAGCCGCGATCAACTGATCGCCGGTCATCCCGCGCAGCGCCTTGAGCGCATCCGCCAGTGCCTTGGTCAGCGCAACCATTTCCGGCCTGCGCTGCTCGATCTCCTTGGCGCGCACCGCGACGCCCATGAATTCAAAGGAACCGCCGAGATAATGCTTGGCGTCTTCCAGGTCCATTGCGTTCACGAGCACGCGCCCGCCCGAGCGCCGCAGCAGTGTCAGAGCCGGCTCCTGCACCAGGCCGACGTCGATCTGGCCCTGGCGCAACGCTTCCAGCAGATTGACGCCCATGGTCGCGAATTGGACTTTCTGGGCGTCGGCGCCGGCCTGCTTCAGCAGGTAGAGCGTCAGCGCATGATCGGCATTGCCGAGCGCGGAAACGCCGACCGTCCTTCGCTCCAGATCCTTGATCGTTCGAATCTGATCGGCGGTCTTGGGAGCGGTGACGATGGCGAACAGGGGGAGGCGCCCGGTGACCGCGAAGCGGCGGATGTCCGCCCCGACATTGGCATAGGCCTGGATGGCAACGTCCAGCGCGGTGGCGGCGTAATCGACGGCGCCGCCGACCAGCGCCTGCATCGCGGCACCGCCGCCGCGGGCGTAGATGATTTGCACATCAAGTCCATGATTCTTGAAGTGGGCGGCCGAGCGCGCGACTTCGTACGGCACCCCGCACAGGAGCTGGCTGCAATAGGCGAGCTTGATCTGCTTGCCCTGCGCCTCGGAGCGGGTGGGTCGCGCCGCCGGGATGACGCTTGCGATCAGCGTGGCTCCCTTGAGCAGCGAGCGCCGCGACACGTCGGTATCGGGTAGGCGGGCGGTGGTCTCATCGCAACAGCTCATGGGAATCTCCAAACTTTGTCGCCAGGTGCGATCTGCCTCATTTCCTCCGTTCGTGACTGGTCGCGCCGCGGCCGTGCCGCGGACACGCGTGGCGTTATGGCTGTTCGTTGCAGCGATCGCCGCGAGGACCTTTACGGTTGACCGACTTGTCCTCGCCGGTATGTCTTGACGGACGATTGCGCGGAGGATTCGCCGGGGTCGGTCCGATGTCCAATGCATAATTCTCCTTGTTCTTTATGCCTGTTGGACATAAACAAAGCCATGGACCTGAGGCGCCTGCGGACGTTCGTCGCCGTAGCCGAACTGGGCACGGTCTCAAAGGCGGCGCTGCGCCTGCGCATTACCCAGCCCGCCCTTTCGCGGCAAATCAGCGATCTCGAAGCGGAGCTCGGCCTCAGGCTTTTTGACCGCGTTGGGCGCCGCCTCGTCCTGACCGCAGAAGGCGAGCAATTCCTCGGAGATTGTCGCATCGCATTGGGCCATATGGACTCGCTCGGCGAGCGGGCGGAGCGGCTTCGGCGCGGTGACAGCGGGGTGCTGAAGGTGGCGGCTCCGCCGCAGACGATCGAAAGCGTCTTATCGACGTTCCTGCCTCGATACGCCGAACGCTTTCCCAACGTGCACGTGAAATTGACGGAGGCCCTTGGCCCCGATCAGTCGGCCATGCTCGAACGCGGCGAAGTTCACGTCGGCATCAGACACCAGCAAGGTGCCGATCGCCGCTTCGAAAGCCACGCATTGCCGTCGGACGAGGTCCTGGCCGCGTGCAACCCGTCGCTGCAGCTTGGCCCCGCCGGCATGATCGATATCGGCCGCCTCGCGTCCTACCCGTTGCTGGTGCTGGAATCGGGCTACTCGATTCGCAGGATGTTCGACGCAGCTTGCCGTCTCGCAGACGTCGTGCCCAACATTCTGCTCGAGAGCCGCGCGCCGCACACCTTGCTCGCGCTCGCCGAGGCCGGGCACGGGGTAGCGATCATTCCGTCGCTCCTGCGAACGGATCGCTACACGCTACGAATCGTCCGCGTGACGCACCGGCGCAAATCGCTTCGGGAGCCGTTGGTCATTCAATGGGACAACCGGCGCCTGATCCCGCGCTATGCCGAGAACTTTTGCGAGGCGCTCGCCCAGTATATGCGCGAGGCCCTTCCGATCACGCAGCCGTCGGCAAGCAAGGCGGCCACCGCACGGAAGCAAGCTGCTGTCCGAAAACGCAGGAACTGAAGCTGCCTGGTGTCCTGCGATACGGCGGCCATTGGATCTTTTCCGATCTGCATTCATCGCAGTGGCGCGATCATTGGGGTGAATTGATATTCTTTGATTCATGCCGATCGTGACGGCCAGCTCATTACAGAGAAGCGACCACCCAATGTCCGGTAAGGGTCGTGGACGGCAGCGGCGTGCGCCTGCCGCGCATCGTGGTAGTGCGCTCGACCGACACCTTCAAGGGCGACGACTGGCTCGGCTTGACGATGCGCGAAGCGAGCGTCGTGCGCAGCATCGGGGTGCTGCCGGTTCGCGACGGCGTCGAGACCAAGGAACGTGTCCGGCGCGCGGTGGAGAAGGCGCGGTAGGCAGCGCGTTCATTCGCCCTTGATGTTCGCCTCGCGGATCACCCGGGCATATTCGTCATGCTGCTGGCGGATATGGGCGGCGAATTCCGTGGCCTGCTTGCCGACGGGGGTGAGTCCCTGCGCGGTCCACTTGGGCTTGAGCTCCGGCGCCAGCATGCCGGCCGCGCACCATTGGGCGAGCTGTGCGACCAGTTCCTTCGGCGTCCTTGCCGGCGCAAGCAGTCCGTACCAGACTTCGACCTCGTAGTCCTTGTAGCCCAGCTCGGCGATCGTCGGAACCTCCGGCAAGGGCTCGATCCTCGTCCGCGATCCGGTGGCAAGGGCGCGCAACTTGCCGCCTTTGAGGTGCTCGGCGACCTCGGCGTAATTCGCCAGCACCGCGGCGACGTGCCCGCCGAGCAACGCGTTCAAGGCCGGTGCGTTGCCGTTATAGGGGACGTAGACCATGTTGACCTTGGCCATCAGCTTGAGCTGCTCGAAGGCGACATGCTGGGTGGTCGCGGGCCCGACGCTGGCGTGCGACAGCTCGCCGGGCTTGGCGCGCGCCGCATCGATCAAGTCGGCAAGCGTGCGATAAGGCGACGCGCTGTTGACCACGATCACCTGCGGCGAGCTGGCGAGATGGCAGATCGGCTCGAAACTGGTCAGCGGGTCGTAGCTCAGTTTCTTGAAGTTCGGATGGATGATGAACGAGTTGGCGACGATCAGCACGGTGTTGCCGTCCGGCGCCGCGCGCGAAACCGCTTCGGTCCCGACCACCGACGCGGCGCCCGGACGGTTCTCGATCACCGTCGTCACGCCCTGCGTCCGGCCAATCTGCTCCGCCAGCACGCGGGTCAGCAGGTCGGCGCCGCCGCCCGCCGGGAACGGAACGACGAACTTGACGGTTCTCGACGTCTGCGACCATGCGCCGTCGCCTGACAGCGACCCGATGATGGCGACGGCAGCAATCACAAGCTTGAGCAGCTTGCCCATGGGTATGGCCTTCCCAGATCGGCGCGCACGGCCTGCAGTGATGTCGTTATCCGACATTCCCCAGATGAAATTCCGGAGCGGCGTAGACGATAGCAGTCGGCGGGGTGCCCCGAAAGCCAGAGGCGGGCTGCACGATGACCGCCAATCGCTCGGATCGTCGATCTCGTCATGACTCCTAGGCATGACTTGCATTTTCCGACCGGCGTACCGCCGTTATCGCGTTTTGTCGTGCTAGCGTCTGATCGCCAGAGGAAACGCCCCATAAGGGGTGGGTGGGTATGTAATGAGTACCAGTCTACCCCGGGGAAGCCTGGCCGCCAGCCGCCGGGCTTCTTCCCGTTGGATTCCGAGCCTCTGCACGTCCGTGCTTAATGCCCTCCTTGACGTCGCCAAATTGGCTCGGGGTCAAGGCCCCGGCGGATCTTGCTTCTTCTCGTGGCCGCTCGCCGCGAATCTGTCGTGTGTGCCCTTTTTTCCCGCAAATCATGTAGTGACGAGGACGCCGTCTTTCGGGCGATTCCGATTCAGAGAAGTCACTTTTTTGACAGGTTCCGCGGCACCGTCCGCATAGTTAGTCAATTCACTAACAAATCTTGACAGGCCTCGCCAACCGTTTATAGTTAGTCGAATGGCTAATCATTCTGAAACCCTCGACCGCGTTTTCCACGCGCTGTCCGACCCAACGCGTCGGGCGATCGTGATGCGGCTAAGCCGAGGCCCCGCGTCGGTCAGCGAGCTTTTCGAGCCGCTCACAATGGCGCTGCCGACGCTGCTCCAGCACATACGTGTACTGGAGCACAGCGGACTCATCGACACTGCGAAAATCGGCAGAGTGAGAACCTGCGAGGTACGGCCTGCGGTGCTCAGCGCCACCGAAGCTTGGCTCGCCAGGCAGCGCGCCGTCTGGGAAGGCCGCCTCGACCGCATGGAGGCATACGTCACCGACTTACAAGCCAAGGAGAGCAAGCGTGGCAAAAGAAAACGGAAAAAGTGATGGTCGTCTCGACCTTGTGCTGACGCGCGTTGTCAATGTGCCTCGCGCGCTCATCTGGAAAGCCTGGACCCAGCCGAAGCACGTCAAAAAGTGGTTCACGCCCGCGCCGTGGACAACAGTCGATTGCGAGATCGACCTGCGTCCAGGCGGCATCTTTCGTACCGTCATGCGTTCGCCGGACGGTCAGGAGCATACCAACGTGGGCTGCTATCTCGAGCTCATCGAGCACGAGAAGATCGTCTGGACCGATGCCCTCGGGCCGGGTTTCCGGCCGTCCACCAAACCGTTCCTCACCGCGATCCTCACGTTCGAGGACCATGCGGGCGGGACCAGATACACGGCCCGTGCCATGCACAAGGACGACGCCGATCGCCAAAAGCACGCCGACATGGGCTTCGATGTCGGATGGAGCAAGGCCCTCGACCAGCTCATTGCAATCGCGGAGCACATCAAGGAATGAGCGCGAGGCTTTCAAGACGACTGAGGCTGGTGGACCGCGTGGCTATGACGCTGGCAAAAAGATCAATGGACGTTGGAGAACGTGGTACGCTTTAGTTATGAGAATCAACTGGAAGGATGTTTTTAAGTTTCTCTCCGGCGCGTTTTTTGTCACGGCGGGGGCGAGCTGGTATTTTTGGTGGTATCACATCAGTGTTCCTGTTCCTTTCTTCGGACTTACGATGACCCCGGAGTTTTTGGGAATACGAGGCTTCATACACTTCGCGTTGTTTCTGATTTCCTTCTACTTTGGGTTCATAAAGAAGTAACACCCATCATATGCCTGCTGCGCCGACACAGCTGCGGCCGGAGGGGAACATGAAGAACTTCGTGCGTCGTCAATTCATGCAAATTGCGGGAGCCGCTGCGGCACTCCCGATCCTTGCACCACTTGCGTGGGCGCAGACCTATCCGTCGCGTCCGGTGCGCGTGATCGTGCCGTATGCGCCCGGCGGAGTCACCGACGTCGTCGCCCGTCTCATCTCGCAGAAATTAAGCGAGCAGCTCGGCAAGCAGTTCTTTGTTGAAAACGTGCCTGGTGCCAGCGGGAATATCGGCACCAGCCAGGCGGCAAAGGCGGCGCCCGACGGCTATACGGTTCTCGTCGTTTTCAGCTCCTACGTCGTGAACCCAACCCTTTTCGACAAAATTCCCTATGATCCCTACAAAGACTTCGAGCCGGTCACGCTTGCGACCACTTCGACGACCGTGTTCGTGGTCAACCCGTCAGTGCCGGCACAGACCGTCAAGGAGGTGGTCGCGCTCGTTCGGGCCAATCCCGGCAAGTATAGTTTCGCATCGGCGGGCGCCGGGACGCAGTCACATCTCGCGGGGGAACAGTTTCGTCTGTCGCTCGGGCTCGACCTCGTGCACGTCCCGTTCAACGGCGGAGGCCCGGCGATCGCCTCGGTGGTCGCAGGTCATACCCCGATCGGGTTCAATTCGCCGACCGCATCCGTCGAGCAGATCAAGGCCGGCAAGGTGCGCGCGCTCGGCGTCACCGGCGAAAGGCGCTCGCAAAGCATGCCCGAGGTGCCCACGATAGCGGAAGGCGGCTATCCGGATATCAAGGGAGACAGCTGGGTCGGCGTCCTCGTCCCGGCCGGAACACCGAAGGACATCGTCGCTCTGCTCAATCGCGAGATCGTCAAGATCCTCGCGCTGCCGGACCTGAAGGAGCGTTTGGTGACGCTTGGCTGCGACGCGATTGCGAGCACGCCGGAGGAATTCGCGCAACGCATCAAGTCTGAAATAGAGATATGGGGCAAAGTGATCCGCGCCGCGAACATCAAGGTGCAATAGCGGCAGGGATCTTCATGCGGAGCGAGCTGCCGAAATGGGCGGAGATCGTGAAGCTCTCGGGCGCGACGGCGGAATGAGCGCGTGGGGCACAATAGGACCGGCCTGCGGTGGCGCGCGACGGCCGGTCTGTGTTCTTTAAGGCGCTTTCAGGATTACCGTAGACAATGAATTGCGAGCGGTTCACCGACTGCGCGAGCTCGGTGGGCTCGCTCTCCCCGTCGGCGACGGGGGCATCGTGATAGCGGAAAACGCAGGTCGGTTTTGATCATCAGGCAGCGGAAACAACATGCCCACACTCTTAGCTAAAAATGCGGAAGTTCTCGTCACCATGGACGGCCAGCGCCGTGAATTGAAAAATGCCGGACTCTATGCGGAAGATGGCATCATCAAAAAAGTCGGACCGAACGAAGAGCTCCCCACCACGGCCGATACGGTGATTGATCTCGCCGGGCAGATCCTGCTGCCGGGTTTCGTCAATACCCACCACCATCTCAACCAGACCCTGACGCGCAACCTGCCCGCAGGACAGAACAACAATCTGTTTCCCTGGCTAAAAGCGCATTACCGGGTGTGGGCTCGCACGACCCCGGAAGCCTCGCGCGCCAGCACGCTGATCGGCCTGGCCGAGCTGGCGCTGTCCGGCTGCACCACGGTTTTCGACCATAGTTACGTGTTCAAGAACGGCAATAACGTGGACTGTCAAATCCAGGCCGCAAGCGAACTCGGCGTGCGTTTTCATGCCAGCCGTGGCTCGATGCCGCTCGGCGAGTCCAAAGGGGGCTTGCCTCCAGACGATTGCGTGGAGGACGAGGCTTTCATCCTCAAGGACAGTCAGCGCGTCATCGAGACATACCACGATGCTTCCGTCGGCTCGATGACGCAAATCGTCCTCGCTCCCTGCTCGCCATTCTCCGTCACAACCTCACTGCTGAAGGATTCAGCGGCGCTCGCCCGGCAGCACAAGATCAAGCTTCACACGCACCTTTGTGAAACCCTGGATGAGGAACGCTACACGCTCGAGCACTTTCAACTCCGTCCGGTGGATTGGATGGAAACGCTCGGATGGCTGGGAGACGATGTCTGGTTCGCGCATGCGATCCATGTCGATGACGACGAGATCAGGAAATTCGCCGCGACCGGCTGCGGCGCGGCGCATTGTCCGTGCTCCAATATGCGTCTTGGTTCCGGCATTGCGCCGGTCAAGAAATACATGGCCGCCGGCGTCAAGGTCGGCCTCGGCGTGGACGGCTCGGCCAGCAACGACGCATCCAACATTCTGCTCGAAGCCCGCCAAGCCATGCTGTTGGCGCGGCTGCGGCTCGGGTTGCTGCCGCCGGAAGGGCCGCGCAAATACATGTTCCTTTCGCAGTCGCACCCGGTTCGCGCGGACGAGTGGATGACGGCCCGCGAGGTGCTCGAGCTCGCCACGCTCGGCGGCGCGCGAGTCCTTGGACGCTCCGATATCGGTTCGCTCGAAGCCGGCAAATGCGCCGACTTTTTCTCTCTCGATCTCCATACCATTGGCTATGCCGGTGGATTGCATGACCCGGTGGCGACAGTTCTGTTCTGCGCTCCGCAACAAGCCAGAACCACCGTCATCAGCGGCAAGGTCGTGGTTCGCGACGGCGAGATCGTCACCATGGACATGGGGCCGGTCGTGGAGACGCACAATCGATGCGCCTTTCAACTGGCAAATGAAGCATGACGACGCGCGAGTTGACCGAGCGCAAGACAGCCGCCCCCGCTGGGGTGTCACTTCCCCGACACCGATAAACCGGCCCGGCATTTGTCCAGCGCTTGTCGGCATTTGGTGCAAGTGTAACCGGCCTGATGACCAACCTTTTCCCGACAATCGACCATGGCCTGGTTACAGGCCGAGCATCGCTCGCCCCAGGCTTCGCATTCGGCCGCTGGCCTGCCGGCGCGGATACAACTTCGAACACGCCCCGGGCACCATCCGCCCAGACTAACTCCACATCGATTGTGACTCACATACTCGAGTGGTGGATTTGCGGGCAGGTCGCGATTCAAGGCGCCGTCCAAAATCAACGCCACGCGTGTTCGATTGACCGCCTCTTGCGCGCTCGCCGACTGGCTTGCGGGCGACAGCAGGCCGGCCGCTGTCAACATGGCCGACAGCAGGACGACGATCCAAAAATTCCTCATGGCCGCTTCTCCTTTTTCAGCAAAGTTAAGCTGTAGAATTTTGACAATTTAACTTCTACGTGTAAAGCGTCCCTCATCTAAAGTCCCCCGCAAGTGAGGCTCAGGGCGCTTTCATGATGACCGTAGAAAACGAATTGCGAGCGTCGTTCGGCAGGAGGTTCTGCGAGGACGCCACCGAGGTGACGCAAGTCAAAACGTGACGCCGAACTTCAATGTGGCCTGATGGCGCTCGAAATTGACCAGGTCGAGCGCGCCGGTTTCGTCGACGGACCGGCCTGCAACCTGGGCGCTCCAGGCGAGCGCGATCCACGAGCGCGCGGACAGCTTGGCATACACCGTTGGACCAAAAAACAATGCGTGGCCCTCGAAGCGATCGAGGCCGAGCCCTTCGTAGCTGCGAAGATATCGAGCTTCGGCGCCAACGAAGATGCCGGGACGAATTTGCACCATGAGTGCGGTGGCAACACCCACCGTCGACTCCCGCGACCATGTCCCATCGATACGCGAGCGCGAGACCTCGGGCGTGTAGAGAAGATTGAAGGCGCCGACGATGCGGTTCGGCACCAGCTCCTTGTCGGCGGCGAGCGTCAGATCGACGCCGTGCCGGTCGACCGGCGCTCCGCTGGTCTCGTCCACGCGGCCCCAATGCGGCTCGACGTTGATCGCCAGCCCAAACGGGGCATTTGCGCGATCGAGCAACCGGTATCTCGCGTCGAACGACAGGCCGTCGAACGCCGCCTGTCGTCGATCATCGAGTCCGGGGACGCCGACGATGCCGTGGTAAGCGCCGGCGGCGGTAACTTCGAGGCGGAGATTCCGTGCCGGTGTGTATTCGAATGAAAGCGTCTGAGCGAGCGCGGTGTAGGAACCGCTGCGTTTGCCGAGGCGCGCCGTCGTTCCGGCCTCGATCTCCTTCTCGCCAACGTCGCCGATGTCGGTGCCGATGGTGAAGCCGAACAAATGCTCGGTATCGATCTGGTCCGCGAGGACATTTGATCCTAGCGCAGACGCCACGATACCGGCGATGGTCAGCGATTTCGGGTTCATGTGTCATTCTAGGCGATGCCGCGCAGGCCCGACAGCTG
>WNFV01007149.1_pt1 | contig 24084 bp, 22 predicted proteins | sample 5400101 | NCBI WGS metagenome assembly WNFV01 (sample SAMN13153361, study PRJNA577476) | soil metagenome | isolation source: 115 cm soil or saprolite under grassland replicate 1 | place: USA:California | collected 2016-06-15 | reverse complement strand
GTCCGGGGATGGAGGCGGCCACGCGCGCGCGGGTCTTCGATCCATTCTTTACCACCAAGGCCACCGGACGAGGGCTGGGTCTGGCCGCCGTTCAGGGCATCCTGCGCAGTCATGGTGGCGGTGTGCGGCTCATCACCGCGCCGGGGCAAGGCACGACATTTACCGTCTATCTCCCCGTGAGCACGAAGCCGATCGCGCCGCGCCGGGAACACGCGGAGCCGGCTCCTGCGCTGCGCCAGCCGGCGCCCGCAGCCCCGGCGCGATGGACCGGCAGCGGCACGGTGCTGGTTGTCGACGATGATGCGTCGGTGCGCGATGCGGCGGCGCGTAATCTCCGGCGGCTCGGCTTTACGACGATGAGCGCGTCGAACGGCCTGGCGGCGATCGAGGTCTTCCAGGCGCACCGGGACGAGGTTACGTGCGTGCTGCTCGACCGGATGATGCCGAAGATGGACGGCGTCACTGCCGCGCGGGAGCTGCGGAGCGCCGCTCCCGAGCTGTGCATAATTATGATGACCGGTTACAATGAGGCCGAGGTTGTGGCCACCATCGAGCCGGGGCTGATGAACAGCATTCTGTATAAGCCATTTACTGTGGAGCAGCTCCGGGAGGAGCTGCGCAAGTGTCTGGAAGCCAAGTCGGTCACCGAGCCGACATGACCGGCTCTCGCGAGATGCGCGTAGTAGGCCCTACCGTATAAAAATGGGGGAATCGTATGCTAAGGATTCTCGACGGCTTGCTAACGCCAAGAAATGGGCCGTGCTGTGAGATCGATTGCACCACTGTCCGTCTAGTTGTGGAGGAGAAATAGCGCATCGGGAAGCGATCCTATTTCCTTAGCTTACACAAAATCTTTCTTAATACGGTGACCCCACCATGGCTACCCCTTCGTGGTCTGGCTGTCCTATGTGGCAAAGGGGTAGCCATCATGACCATAAGCGCGAACTTTCGGGTGTACCTTATCAATCGATCTCCCATCATGTTGCCTCCAGGAGCGGTTGCACGGTCGGAGAACAGTCTTCCAACCACTGGCGGATGTCAGCCTCCATCTGACACCGTTTCCGGGGACTCGTGACCAAGAACCGTCCCAACTGTGACCGACAGGCGTGGAGGCGCGCCACACTCCAGCTGCCCCGCACCTGCTGCCGCAGCGTCTGCACGCTCAGAGAGGCCAGCAGCCAGCTACTGGCCGGTGCCTGCGGATCGCGCGCTCCGGTCGGCAGCAGCGCCCGCACCTCGCCGGCCACCTGCTCTTGGAGCGCCCAGGCAATCAGGATCGCCCGCACGGTCGCCTCCACCGCAGCCCGATTCTGGCAGCGGAGCGGCGCGAGCCGCAGCAGCTGTTTGATGCGTTTGAAGACCAGCTCAATTTGCCAGCGCGCTTGGTACAGCCGCAGCACCTCGGTCGCGGGCCAGCTGGCGTCCAAGGTCGTGATCAGCACCAGCCAGCCGGCCAGCGCCACGGTCGTGGGCGTCAGCTTCCGTTTGACCTTCTTGGCCTTCTTGGCCTTGCGGTTGCGCGCTGCTGCGACCTTGGCGGCCGGCAGTTTGCTGGCAATCAACCGCACTGGGTAGCGCTGCCCGCGATCCCGACAGAAGCCCGTCCATTCGACCAGGGTTCCATGATGGGCCAGCAGCCAGGCGACCGCGTCAAACGGCTGCCCCTCGGCATCCTCGAGCGGGAAGGTCGGCAGATAGACCCGCAGCACGGTGTCCGCCTGCTTGGTGCGGGCAAACGCCACGTTCTTGCGATAGCCGTAGCCGCAATCGCCGACCAGGATATCGCCGGGCTGCGGATCAAAGTGGGCCAACTGTTCGGCCCCGTGCTGGTCAGTGACGACGAGTTGGCCCATGCGGGCTGCGAGCAGGTCGTAGACCAGATGGACGCGCCAATCGTCGCCACAGCCGCCGAGCTGCGCCAAGCGGGTGGCATCGACCAGGAGAATGCGCCGCTTCCTGAGGGCCAGGTCGGGCGCGGTTGCGACGGCGGCGGCCAGCAGCTCGCCGATCAGCCAGGCCAGCCAGGGGCTGGCGCGGCGCAGCCGGTTGCGCCAGGCGGTGTCCGAGATGTCAGCCAGCCCAAGCAGGACGGCCCAGGCGCCCAGCAGCCGAAACGAAGTGGCATCCAGGACATAGGCGAGGATGGCGCGCAGCAGATCGGCTGGGCAGGCCACGCCACGAATGCGCTGGAACGCCTTGAGGGTGTGCGCCTGCGCATCCAGGTTGGTCGGCAAGCGCGGAACGATCTCGGTCGCCCAGCGCTCGCACTCCAGCGGACACCCTGGCACGGGCGGCGGGGGCGCGGTATGATGGGAGCGAACTGGCATGGATGGCTCCTTTACGATGGTCGGATGTTTGCACCCCAACCATAGCACGGGAACGCCCATGCCGGTTCACGATCGATTGGAAAGGTACACGATTATCGGTATGTTCGCGCTTATGGGGCCGCAGGCCCCTCCAAGCCTCCTCAATGATGGGGGGCTGGGGCGGCGAAGCCGCCCCAGCCCCCCCTGACGTGTAACGTTCGCAAGAACCTTCTTATCGTATGACAATCGGCAGATATATTGGGCTCGCGACCGACAGCGGCTGCGACACATTCCCAGCTGTGTCGCGCAGGCGGATCTGGATGTGGCCGGCTGTAGCGATCGCCTGTGTGAGCGGCAGTAAGCTCTCGTATGGCTGCCACTTGTCCGTATTGCCGTCGGAGATCATCTGCACGGCGTCGACGCCGCTTAATGCATCGTGGGCCTGAATTTCTATTTGAGGGGTTGGTATTTCATGCAGCGTGGCGAGCCCAGTCGGCGCGGTGCGGTCGAGCAGCAGTGGGCGTGCGAACGGTGGCGAATCGATCGCGGCTGGGTCGCTGAAGCGGATGTAGATTGTGCGCTCGCCGTCGTTCTGGTCGAACTGCCAGGATATAGCAGGTACGGCCGTTATCCAGCGTGCACCGCCGAAGAACGGATCTTCGCTGATCTGCACCATGCTGCCGGCCGGCGCGGCGAGCGCGATCGTAATGGCATCGGTGTTGGACAGCACCGGCAGGCTAACGGCATATGCTGGCGCCGGCCCCACGCCGGCCACATAGACGCTTGCGTTTGTCACCGGCGAGGTTGCGCCGATACTGTTGATCGCTCGAAATTCGAGGCTATGCTGGCCATCGTAGAGCGGCAGCGTGGCGTTGGTCGATTCGGTCGAGCTGTTGTAGGCGCCGTCGGTCGGCGGTAGGGCGAGCCATTGCCCGCCGTCGGCGCGGTACTCGATGCGCGTGATAGTGTTGATCGTCACGGATTGGCCGGCCGGTGATGGGAAGGGCTGATCAGTTGCCGTGGCTGTTACGATCGGGCGACCGCTGTGGATCGGCTGGTTGATCAGGACATTGGCGGTCGGCTTGGTATCGATCGGGTCGGGCGTACCGTCGCCATCGCTATCGCGGTAGCCGACTTGGCCGAGCGCTGAAGAGTCGATCGCGCCCGCTGGGTAGGCTGCCAGTGGCTCCAGCATGATACAGATAAAGCGCGAGCCGCAGTTATTGGCTTGGCTGTTGCTGCTCGGTACCGCTAGGTAGCCGCTTTGCTGAGTGCAAGCCGTCCCGGCGGCGGCGTACTGATCCAATGCGCCAAATATGTGCCCAAACTCGTGCGCGACAACAGGTGTGAGCTGGTTGGCGCCGTAGGGTCCGGCGTCGGAAGTGATCACCAGAAACGGGCCACCAACGTAGGCATAGGCGAAGTGCCCATCGGCGAAACGACCATTGGCCTTGCCGGTGCTGTTCACGATAAAGATCGTGGTGGCCCAGTCGGCGCGGCGGGCGCGGCGCAGGCTGTCGTCGGAGCTGTAAGCCTGCTCGAAATAATTCGAAGCGGTGAACCCCATGTTTCTGAATGTATCACCGATCCACTGGCCCTCAGTGTTGAGATCATGCTCGATTGGTTCATAGCCCGATCGAGCGATCCGATTTGTGAGATCGAATTCGACGCGCGCATTAGGAAGGTGCGTGCGCCACCATTCTAGCGCGGTGGCGACCTGGTTGCTTGCCAGTGTCATTTGTGCATCAGTCCAGTTCTTTGTCGATGGCTCTTTACTACCGTCACTTTCGACAAAGATCAGCTGTACAGCCACGCGCCCCGCCAAAAAAGCGCTAGGCTGAAAAACTGAGGGCTTGAAGTCACCAGCGGCAGCAATCGCCGGCTGGTGTGGTGGTGGCTGGAGCGCGTCGCCGGCGAGCGGGGCATCGTTATCTTTGGCATTCGATACAGTGGGATTCGGTATGAACAACGCTGACAGCATGATGAGGAAAATGAACGCAACACGAGGCCAGATAGACGAGTTGGTTTTCACAGTGCCACCTGTAATCTTCGGCAGCCTGGCAATCATAGCTCTGATGAGCCTTAGACCCATGGCTTTGCGTCCGCCTCTTTCGAAGCGTTTGCGTTTATCGATATTCCAGGGCTACCGTTTACGCGTAGTACGAGATCGCAATCTTACGCGATGGGCAACCCGCTATGTCCTCACATTGTACAGGCTTTGGTGGAAGATTCGCTAGAGGTCGATAGTCCTGTAGCCGCTAGCTTCCTGTGCCTCCTACGACCAATATGCAAATAGTCACAACGTACTATGCGTTGGTTATTTGTTATGTCACAAGTACGATCGATAATGGAATCAGCATGCCGGCATGCCAGAAACCTTCGACTTGAACTTGGCCGAAGCGGATTGCTCCGACGGATATGCCTTTCAGCTGGTCGAGCAGCGCGCGATCCTGGAGTGGGGCACGCAATTTGATCTGGCGCGCTTTCGGCATGGGCAGCCCGCCGGCGCCAAGCTTGTCGACCAGTAGCGCCGAGCTGTCGCGCGCGATCAAGCTGCCGATCAGTCGCACCAGCCGGTTTTCGTAGCCAGCCGAGTGATCCAGCAGATCGCCAATCGTGGTCTCCTGCGCGGTGATTACTTCGACACTTGGGCCAACAATTTGATAGCGGTAGCTGCTGCTCGGGCCATACGCACCGGGGCCTTCCAGCCGGCCACGCGCACGTACTGGCGCGAACAGGAGCCCGCCCGCGGCCCGCAGTTGGGCTTTGATGCTTGTTTCTATGCCTGCGCCAAGCCACATTTGGTTCGTGTTATCGAGCAAATGCGGTGTCCCATCAACTGCGAAGCTTAGCCCATCCACAAGCGCAGCTCCTGCGCTATCGACAACCAGATAGCCAGCGGTTGTCACTTCGCGCTGTGGCGGCGCGCCGCCGGATTTGAGCAGAACATCGAGCGGCACAAATGCGATCGGTGTAGGTGTCGGCGGAAGACTTGGCGCTGGCGCAGTGGCATTCTGGCAGGCTGCTAGCAACATCGCCAGCAGGCATGCAAGGACTGAACGCATGCGTTTATGCACGATATTCTTACATGCTTGGGTTGCTTTGAGCACCATTAACTCCTTTGGCGATCTGCAAACAGGTGCATCATACCATAGCGCACTCGTACAATATTTGCACAGCTTCTGCGCATCATCTTGGGAGTCTCAGAGAGTGTCATGATAGGTTTTGAGAGTCACCTCGGCCGCTTTGGAACGGTGTAAGTGCTATAATAGTATTCGTTCCAAGGTTCACAAGCTGATTGTGAACGGAGAACTTGCACAGATTTGAGAGGTACAATTGGGAACGCGCAACTCACGGCTTGGCGGGTTCTACCAGCTCAACCCGTTCGAGCGGCTTCAAGCGGTGAAGTCGTTTGACGGGCTGAACGATGAAGACCTGCGCCAGCTCCACGGTGGCAACGGCGCCCTGACCGTCGAGCGCGCGGACAAGATGATCGAGAATGTCGTCGGCACCTTCAACCTGCCACTAGGTGTGGCGACTAACTTTCAGATCAATGGGCGCGATGTGCTCATCCCCATGGTGGTCGAGGAGCCGTCGATTGTCGCGGGCGCCAGCTATGCGGCGAAGCTGGTGCGTGCGGGTGGCGGCTTTCAGGCCAGCTCGACCGCGCCACTCATGATCGGCCAGATCCAGCTGGTCAATATCACCGACCCAGGCCGCGCGCGCTTTGATATTCTGGCGCGCAAAGACGAGATCCTGGCTTTGGCGAACCGGCAGAGCAGCAGCCTACTAGCGCTGGGCGGCGGCGCGCAGGATATTGAGGTGCGGAGCTTTGAGAGCAGCCCAATGGGGCCGATGCTGGTAGTTCACCTGCTGATCGACTGCCGCGACGCGATGGGCGCGAACGCGATCAACACTATGGCCGAGGCGGTCGCGCCGCTGGTTGAGCAGATTAGCGGCGGCCGGGCCTACCTGCGCATTCTCTCGAACTTGAGCGATCGGCGGCTATCCCGCGCCCGCGCCATAGTGCCGCCCAGCGCGCTCGCGCGCGATGGCATCGCCGGCGAAGAAGTAATCGAGGGCATCCTGTGGGCCTACTCGTTTGCGGCGGTCGACCCCTACCGCGCAGCGACCCATAACAAGGGTATTCTCAACGGCATTGATCCGGTGCTGATTGCCACCGGCAACGACTGGCGTGCGGTTGAAGCCGGCGCGCACGCCTATGCTGCTCGCGGTGGCCAATACACATCGCTCTCGGCCTGGGAGCGCGATGCGCAGGGTAACCTGGTTGGCACGATCGAGATGCCGCTAGCGGTGGGAATCGTCGGCGGTGCCACCAAAGTTCACCCGGCGGCCCAGGCGGCGCTGAAGCTGCTGCACGTCAAGCACGCCAACGAGCTGGCAGAGATCTGCGTCTGTGCCGGCCTATCCTCGAATCTGGCCGCGCTGCGCGCACTGGCGACCGAAGGCATCCAGCGCGGCCATATGGGTCTCCATGCGCGCCAGATCGCCATGGCAGCCGGGGCGCACGGTGGTGAGATCGATGAGATTACTCGCCGGATGGTCGATGAGAAGCTGATCAAGCCGGCGCGCGCTGAGGCGCTGCTGCTTGAGCTGCGCGCTGTCCCGGTCAAGAGTTGATCCCATTCTCGATCGAGTGAAGAGCTGCGAGCGAAGGGGCGAGCAACGGCGGAGTTGCTCGCCTCATAATTTCGTGTACTCCGAAATGCGCGATACGGAGTGCCATTGCAGCACAGCGTTGTGAGCATATTAGCAACAATGGGTTCAGGAGTTCGAACAGATGATGAAACCAGATAAATCAGTTGGCATCGTTGGTTATGGTGTCTACATTCCACGCTACCGAATCGCCGCGCGCGAGATCGCGCGCGTGTGGGCCGATGGGCAGGGCGGCGTGCCGGTAGATGCCAAGAGCGTGCCCGGAGCGGATGAGGATACGATCACCATGTCGATCGAGGCCGCGCGTGGTGCGCTGGCGCGCGCGGGCATAAGCGCTGAGCAACTTTCGGCGGTATGGGTTGGCAGCGAAAGCCACCCCTATTCAGTCAAGCCATCCGGCACACTCGTCGCTGAGGCGCTTGGCGCCACGCCTTGGGTCAGCGCGGCCGATTGGGAGTTCGCGTGCAAGGCCGGCTCCGAGGCGCTGACCGCTGGTATGGGCATGGTCGGCAGTGGCATGGCTCAATATGTGCTGGCGATCGGCGCGGATACCGCGCAGAGCCGCCCCGGCGATGCGCTTGAGTACACCGCGGCGGCGGGGGCGGCGGCGCTGCTGATCGGTTCGGCCGATCAGTCGGTGGCGACGATTGAGGCGACCTGCTCGTATGTTAACGATACGCCGGATTTCTTCCGCCGGGCCGACCGCGCGTATCCAGTGCATGGCAATCGCTTTACCGGCGAGCCGGCCTATTTCGGCCAGATTCGCAACGCGGCGACGCATTTGCTGGATCAGCTTGGCACTAAGCCGGCCGATTATACCTATGCGGTCTTTCATCAGCCAAACACACGTTTCCCACAGGCAGTCGCCAAACAGCTAGGCTTTACACCTCAGCAGATCAATCCTGGCCTGCTCGCGCCGAGGATCGGAAACACCTATTCGGCGGCGGCCCTGCTGGGCCTGTGCGCGGTGCTCGACATAGCGCAGCCGGGTGAGACGATCTTTGTCGCGTCGTATGGGTCGGGTTCTGGATCGGATGCCTATGCGCTGCATGTCACCAATGCGATCACCGAACGACGCGCGCTCGCGCCGCTCACGGCGGCCTACCTGGCACGCGAAAAGTTTGTCGACTACGCGGTGTACACGAAATGGCGCGGTAAGCTCGTGATGGGTTAAAGAATTTAGAAGTCAGAATTCAGGACTCAGAAGGGCGCTCTGATGGCATTGCTGTCGTAGCATTGCACGGGAGCATAGAGGCATTCTGTATTCTGACCCCTATATTCTTCAAAACGGAGAAGATCAACTATGCACAACGTCTATATTGTGGGCACAGGCCAGACGCCGGTCGCGGAGCACTGGGATCGCACAGCGGTGTCGCTAGCGGCTGAGGCTTTGGCAGGCGCGCTGGGGACGGTGGCATCCGCGCGTGTTGGTGCGCTGTATGTTGCAAATGCGCTGGGCGGCGCGCTCCATGTGCAAAGCCAGCTAGGCGCGGCGGTGGCGACAGCGGCCGACTGCTGTGGCGTCGAGGCGACTACGATCGAAGCTGCTGGCGCATCCGGCGGTGTGGCGCTGCGCCAGGCTTATCTGGCGATCGCCAGCGGCGCCTGTGATGTGGTTGCAGTGGTTGGTGTTGAGAAAGTGACCGATGTGCTCGATGGGCGGCTGGAGACCGGGCTGGCACTGAGCGGCGATGCCGATTGGGAGGCGATCCATGGCGCGACGGCCACGGCACAGTGGGCCATGTTGATGCGCCGCTACATGCACCAGTATGGCTACGAGGCGGCTGATTTCGCGCCTTTCCCGGTCAACGCCCATGCCAATGGCGCTACGAACTCGAACGCGCTCTACCGCTTCCCGATCTCTGCCGACAAGGTGCGTGTCGCCGCAATGGTGGCCGACCCATTGGGTATGCTCGATTGCTCTACGGTGGCCGATGGAGCGGCTGCACTGCTGCTGGCGAGCGAAGGATTCTCGCGCGAGCTATCGGGCCTGCGCATTCGAATCGCCGGCTCGGCTGTCGCCACGGACGCGCTCGCCCTGCACAGCCGGCGGGATCCGCTCTGGCTCGGCGCGGCGGCGCGTTCGGCATCGTCGGCGCTGCGCCAAGCCGGCCTGTCACCAAGCGATATTCAGGTGCTGGAGCTGACCGATCCGCATGGTATTGCGGCGGCGCTGGCGCTGGAGGCCTGCGGCTTCGCTGAGCGCGGCGCAGGCGTACAGTGCGGGCGTGAGGGCGCGATTGCACCAGGTGGAGCAACGCCGCTGGCCACGGGCGGTGGCTGCAAGGCTCGCGGCGATACGGTTGGCGCGAACGGCGTATATCAGGTGGTTGAGCTGGCGCGGCAGCTGCGCGGCGAGGCTGGGAAGGCCCAGGTGAGCGGCGCGCGGATGGCGCTCGCCCAATGCCTTGGTGGGATCGGCGCGACGGCGGCGACCCACATTTTATTAGCAGAATAGACGAACGACCAAGGACAAACGACCAAGAATGTGTCACTCTTTCGTCTTTGGTCGTTCGTCTTTCGTCCGGAGGTGGAAGGCATGGATCTTGCAAAACACTGGCGCCAGCGCGCAGCGCGTTATCGGCTAGAGGGGCAGCGGCATCGTGAGAGCGGCCTCATACGCTTTCCGCCCGAGCAGGCCGGCGGGCAGGCTGCCGAGGGCTGGGAGCCGCACATGTTGAGCGGAGCAGGAACGGTCTACTCCTTCGCAGTGATTCGGCAGCCGTCAGATGGCTATGAGGTGCAGTCGCCCGCTATTCTGGCGCTGATTACACTGGCCGAGGGCCCAAGAATAACCGCTCAGCTCACCGATTGTGATGCCGATCAGGTAGCGATTGACATGCCGGTCGAGATGGTCACACGCCGGCTGCGCGACTTGGGGCCGGAGGGGCTGATCGTCTATGGGTATAAGTTTCGACCGCAGGTTGGAGGTTAGTTGGCAGGCTGGCCCGATAAGATTGGATGGAGAGGTCTGAAGAGGCTGAGAACCCTCCAGACCTCCCCACCACTGACTAATCAAAAAACGAAGATGCCTCAGAGCATCTGGCGGAGTACGCCGACTACACGGCCTTGGATACTGACGTTCGTCGCATCGACATAGATTGGCTCCATCGTTGAGTTCGCCGGCTGGAGCTTGACGCGATTGCCTTCTTTGTAGAACCGCTTGAGCGTCACCGAGTTCTCGTCCTCGATCCGTGCGGCGACCATCTGGCCGTTCTCGGCCGTCTCTTGGTAGCGCAGCAGCACGATATCGCCATCGTCGATCAGCGCGTCGATCATCGACTGGCCGCGCACGCGCAGAGCGTACACATCCTTGAGCTTCTCGGGCGGCGCGAGCTCGGCCGGAACCTCGATTGTCTCAGCCGACTCGGCGGCGATCTCTTCGGGGCCGGGCAACGGCGACCCGGCCGTGATCACGCCAAGCAGCGGTACTAGTGCGCCACGTCGCCGGCTCCCATTTATTGGTGTAGCGTCGGACATTGTAATGCCGCGCGATACCTTGCCTTCGCGCTTGATCATGCCCTTCGACTCTAGCGCCTTCAGGTTATAGGCGACCACCGATGTCGATGAGATATCGAGCTTCTCCTGGATCTGGCGGATCGCCGGCGGGTAGCCATGATCTTGAACAAAATCCTCGATATAGTCCAATATGCCTTTTTGCCGGTTCGATAGAGCGTCTGGGGAGCGCATTGCAGTTTTCCTTTCGTGACTGCGGCCGCTCCGAGCTTTCTGCCCAGACGACAAGAGGCCGCAAATTTGTTCGCTAGAACTAATGTAGCAATTCCTATTATACGAAAACACGTGTTCTGTGTCAAGAGTCTGTTTACAACTTGTGGAAAACCCTCTGGCGACGCTTCCGAAAGCCAACGCCTGACAACACTTGTTACCCGGTGGCTCCCAACAACCGCTCCAACTTTTCTGGTAAAGTCTTAAAACTCGGTATATATTCTCGGTCGGAGGTGTGCGATGAGCGACCTCTATTGTCGCCCCGCGCCCCGTGAGTCTATGGTTCTCGCGAGTGTTTCAGATCCTCAACGACCACCCGCAAATCGAGATTGGAATCTTTTCCACGGGTGTTTGACGAGCTATGGCTTGACCATAATGCTATCATAACAGTTAGGCCGACAGCGCTCTATTTACCGCTCGCGGCGGCTGTGGTAGAATGGCAGGGGGGCGCTAGGTTGCAAACGGGGCTGGCCATCACTAGCCGCTGATGTAATAGCTGCGGGGAAACAGGGTCGATACTCGACATGCTCAGTGCCACAACTGATAAGGAATACTTATGAGCGCGTCAGCGAAGACATCGCTGGCAGGCACAACATCCACGCCGCCAACCCTGCGCGCCAACGCTGAACGGGTTGCCGGTGCGCTTGGCGCGAGTGTGGGCGCATGGGCTTGCTATCTAGCGCTGGCAGAGCGGATTGGGCAGACGCCGCGCTTGCTGGCGATGAGCGGCCACGCGAAGGATCTGCCGACGTGGCGTGCGCTCGATGGTGCGGCGCTGCTTCGGCGGGCGTTTAGCAGCCGCGCACCGCTGATCGTGCGCGCGGGCGAGTGGCCGGCGCTGGCCCTGCCGATTGTGGCCGAAGATCAGGCGATCGGCGTTGCACTGCTGCTGTATCAGCAGGAAGAGGCGATCGATATCGATCGCGCTCAAGCTGCGGCGCGGCTGGCCGCCTCGGCGTTGGATGCGAATCGGCAGGTGGCCCTGCTTCAGTTTCAGGCTGAGGAGATCGAGGAACGAACGCGCCTTCGTGAGCTCCAGGTCAGTCGTAACTTGATTCGCGGAGTGATCGATAGCGTGCCAATGGGGTTGGCGCTGATCGATTCCGCCGGCAATATCCTGGCGGCAAACCGCGCGCTCTCCGAGCGTTTTGGCTTTGAGCCGGCTACGCTGGTCGGGATGGCCTACATGGCTTCGCTTGGCCCCTGGTCTAATTCGCCGGCTGAGCGCACTTTCGCCACTGGCAAGCCTGAGCGGATGCGGCGCACGATGATACGCCCAGATGGCGCGCAGGTGCTCCAAGAGATCGCCAGCATTCCGCTGTTCGACCAGAACGGGCGGCCGCATCAGGTGGTCGAGGTCTGGGAAGATATCACCGAGCGGGTTGCTTTGCAGACACAGCTAGTGCGCGCGGAAAAGCTGGCGGCGATTGGCCAGCTCGCCGCCAGCATCGCGCACGAAGTGGGGAACCCGCTTCAGGCGATCCAGGGCTTTCTGTCGCTATTTCTCGAGCAATGCCCGCCGGATATCCCGAACGAGCGCTTCCTGAAGCTAGCTGAAGAGGAGATCGAGCGGATCGTTCAGGTGCTGGCGCGGCTGCGCGATTTGTATCGCCCGCGCGCCGACGTGCTTGCGGCAGTCGATCTGAATGATCTGGCCGACAGCGTGCTGCTGCTCACTAGCAAGCAGCTTGAGCGCGGCCGCATCCGCCTGCTGCGCGAGATGGATTCCGCGCTGCCGACGATCCATGGGGTGGCCGATCAGCTCAAACAGGTGCTGCTCAACCTGGTGCTCAATGCAGCTGAAGCCATGGCCGACGGCGGTCTGCTGCATATTCAGACCTATCTTGCGGAGGATCACACCCAGGGCCGCAGCGCGGTAATTACAGTGACAGATACCGGCTTTGGGATACCGCCCGAGCAGTTGCCACGAATCTTCGACGGCTTGCACACCACCAAAGAGCGCGGTATGGGCCTGGGTTTGTATACAAGCAAGGCGATTGTCGAGCGGCATATGGGGCGCATGAGTGTCCAGAGCAAGCCCGGCGAGGGAACGACATTTACGATTGTGTTGCCGATCGCCCGTGAGGAGAAAGTTGTATGAGGCAACCTGCGACGATATTGGTCGTCGATGATGAGCGCGCGGTACGGATGATGCTCGAGGCGGCGTTGCGCGCGCAGGGCTACCGTGTCCAATCGGCGGGGAGCGGCGTTGACGCGCGCGATCTGCTATCCGGTGAAGAGTTCGACCTGGTGTTGCTGGATTTGCAGCTGGGCGACACCGATGGGATCGAGATTTTGCGCGAGATCAAACAGGCCTGGCCGGCAACCGAGGTCATTCTACTGACGGCTCACGGTTCGATCAATAGCGCAATCTCAGCGCTACGCCATGGCGCGTTCGATTATCTGCTCAAGCCGGCGCAGGTCAACGACATCCGTGAGCGGGTCGAGCGCGGGCTGGAGCAGCGCCGCACTGCCCAGCAGCGCAGCGAGCTGCTTCAGCGGATCAGCGACAGCGCGCGCGCGCTAGGGATGATCGAGACCGGTGTCGCCGGCCAATCGCCGGCCCAGCCGGCCAACTCCGACCGGATCGAAGTTGGGCCGCTGCTGCTCGATTTGCGCCGCCATGGGGCCAGCCTGGGCAACCAGATGCTTTCGCTGACTCGCACCGAATTCGCGCTGCTGACCGCGCTGGCGCAGCAGCCCGACACCGCTTTGAGCTATAGCACGCTCTCCGAAGCTGTCTATGGCCGCGCCCAGCCAGAAGACGAGGCGCGCGCACTGCTGCGCCCGCATATCGCTCGCCTGCGTCACAAAATCGAATCGATCGGCATCAGCGGTGTCGCGCTGGTTAGTATTCGTAGCATGGGCTATATGCTTCAGACCGAGTGAGGGGGTGAGCGGGGGAGGACAAATCACCCGCTCACCCGGTCATTCTTCACGAAGAGGTGAAGCGAATGAAACCTTATCCCCCCTTCCACAACCTCCCCCCTCGCGTCAGCATCCGCGAGGTTGGCCCGCGTGACGGGCTACAGAGCGAAGATGTGATCCTCACGACGGATCAAAAGGTCAGGCTGATCAACCAGTTGGCGACCACTGGCCTGGAGTTCATTGAGGTTGGGTCGTTCGTGCGGCCGCAGAATGTGCCGCAGATGGCCGATACCGCCGAGGTCTTCGCGCGGATCGAGCGCTGGACAGGCATCGTCTACAGCGCGATCGCGCCCAACGCAATCGGCGCACGCCGGGCGGTGGCGGCCGGGGCGGACGCGATTCAGGTGTTTCTGAGCGCTTCGGAAAGCCACAATCAGAGCAATGTCCACATGAGCATCGGTCAATCGCTGGCGCAGGCGGCCGAGATTGCGGTGATCGCGCACGCTGCCGGCTGTATGTTCGACGGCGTGCTCTCAGTAGTCTTTGGCTGCCCGTTCGAGGGCGATGTGCCGATCGATCGTGTGCTGGAGCTGTGTGGCCGGCTGCTCGACCTAGGAGCTGAGCAGATCACGCTGGGCGATACGACCGGCATGGCCCATCCGCGGCTGGTTCAGGCAGTGGCGCTGGCTTTCCGCGAGCGGTTCCCGCGCGCTGGTGTGCGGTTGCACCCACACAGCGCGCGCGGCGCCGGCCTGGCGAATGTGCTGGCTGCGCTGGAAGTTGGCATCGATCGCTTCGACGCCAGCGCGGGCGGGATCGGCGGATGTCCATTTGCGCCGGGCGCGCCGGGCAATATTTGCAGTGAGGATCTCATTCATATGCTGCACGAGATGGGTATCGCCACCGGCATTGATCTGCCGGGATTGCTGGCCTGCGCGCGCATGCTTGAAGATCTGCTGGGCCACGAGCTGCCGGGCCAGACGATCAAAGCCGGCCTGTGCAAGCATCTGCCGCCGGGCGGCGGGCCGCGACTGGAAATGAAGAGTTATGAATGAAGAGTTATGAGTTGAGGCTTGGGATTGGGAAGCGCTACCTTTTAACTTTTAATTCTTGACTCTAAACTTTTGGAGTGCGTTATGCAGGCATTCTCTTCTCGCTACGATGCCGCGCTGGCGCTGGCGGCGCGGGCGCACCGCGATCAGCTGCGCAAAGGCACCGACTTGCCGTATATTGCGCACCCTGTACATGTCTCGATCATTCTGATTCGACACGGTTTTTGCGAAGACCTGGCGATCGCCGGGCTGCTGCATGATGTCGTCGAGGACACCGATACGTCGCTCGCGCTGATCGCGGCGGAGTTCGGCGATGATGTGGCGCGGCTGGTCGAGGCCGTGTCGGAGACCAAGTCGGCTGATGGCGCCGAGCTGCCCTGGGAGCAGCGTAAGGCTGAGAAACTAGCTCATCTTCAATCCGCTGGGCCGGATGTCGCCGCGCTCAAGGCCGCCGATGCGATTCACAATCTGCGCTCGATCATCGCCGATCTGCATAGCCATGGCTCGTCTGTCTGGGAGCGCTTCAAGCGTGGGTCAGGGCCGACGCTGGGCTACTACCATGCCATCCTCGACCCCGTCCGTGTGAAGTTAGGCGCGCACCCGATCGTCGCCGAGCTGGAAGATGCGGTGGCCGAGCTGTCGCGCGCGGCTGGCGGCTAAGGCAAGGTTTGGCTTGGCAGCGATCAGGTTTACCGTTTGGGGAGGCTTGGAGGGGCCGAAGGCCCTCCAAGCCTCCCCAAGGGTGGGGATCGTACGATGAAAGGATCGCAATGTTTCGCTCACAACGCACCAGTACGCCTTTCTTGTTGCTTCTGGCTATCGCGGCGCTCGCGCTGGTGGCCGCGATTTATGGCATGAATTTCGCCGATGCGGCGCTGGCGCAGGATGTGCGGCCGCCGGTGGATCGCTGGGGCGGCAATTCGACTACGCGCTACAACTGGCAGCTCGATGTGCATAACACCGGCTCTGATTATTATTTTGAAAACATTCCCGACGGCAATTCCACCACGCTGCCGAACGATTCGACCGCTGATCGCTTTATCGAGCGGGATCGCGGCACGAGCACGCAGATGCTGCTCACAGTGCCGCTGATCGGCTGGACGCCCAAGCGCCGCGTGGCTGATCATCCTACGACTGTGGTTTTAAGGTAAGTAGATATGGTGGACAAGATGGCGTCGATTCGCAATGGGATCCGGACTGCGGAAACGGTCTGAATGGCGGCGTGCCGATCACTGGCAATGATCCCGCTGACACCAGCGTAGCGATCGGCCCAACGTTTGTGCAGGACTGGATGCGCCACCTGATCGGGCGCTATGGTACGGCGGCGCAGGGCGGCGTGGAGCTCTACAATCTCGATAACGAGCCGGGCCTGTGGAACGAGACCCACCGCGATGTTCATCCAGCTCCACCGACCTACGACGAGCTGACCGACCGCGGCAAGCAGTACGCCGCCGCGATCAAGGCCGTCGACCCCGATGCGCTGACGCTCGGCCCGGTGCAGGATGGCTGGACGCGCTACTTTTACTCATCTTATGATATCGCACAGGATCGCGCTAACCACGGCGGTGAACCCTTCGTGGAGTGGTATTTGCAGCAGATGGCCGCATATGAGAACATCAACCATACGCGCCTGCTCGACTATTTCGACTTGCACTACTACCCGCAGGCCAATGGTGTCTCGCTCTCGCCGGCTGGCGACGCAAACACTCAGGCGCTGCGGCTGCGAAGTACGCGCGCGCTGTGGGATCCAAGCTATGTCGACGAAAGCTGGATTCCTTCGACTGGCGAGGCGACGGCGGTCAATGGCGCGGGCGTGGATGGCGCAGTGCAGCTCATTCCGCGCATGCGCGATTGGGTTGCGAAGAACTATCCGGGCACCAAACTAGCGATTAGCGAGTACAATTGGGGTGCGCTGGATAGCTTGAATGGCGCGCTGGCACAGGCGGATGTGCTGGGGGTCTTCGGGCGTGAGGGGCTGGATCTGGCGACACTGTGGGCATCGCCGTCGCCTACTGACCCAGGCGCGTTTGCCTTCCGCATGTTTCGCAACTATGATGGGCAGGGCGGGGCGTTTGGCGATACCAGCGTGGGCGCGAGCAGCGCCGATCAGGGGCAGCTGGCGGTCTACGCCGCGCGGCGCGATGGCGATGGCGCGCTCACGCTGATGATCATCAATAAGACCGCCAGCAGCCTGACCAGCCAGATCAGCCTGGCCGGATTCACATCCTCTGGCACGGCGCAGGTCTATCGCTACAGCGCCGCCAGCCTGAACGCGATCGTGCGCCAGGCGGATCAGCCGGTCGGCAGCACCAGCAGCGCGACCTTTCCGGCCGGCTCGATCACGCTGCTGGTGCTGCCGAAGCTGAGCGTGCCATTGACGCCGCAGGTCGATCTGCCGTTGGTTCGGCGGTAGTATAGGTGCCTCATTTTCTGGACGGAAGACGAGCGATGGAGGACGAAAGCTGCCGTGCTTCGTCGTTCGTCCTTCGTCGTTCGCCCTTCGTCAAACGCGAAGTGCATGCCGAAGAGCAGGAGCACATGTCATGCAACGTCAGAACATCAGCACCGGCACGCCCTGGGAGCCGGTGGTCGGCTATTCGCGGGCGGTGCGGGTTGGCGCGAACGTGTATGTCGCTGGCACGACCGCCACCGACGCGAATGGTCAGGTGGTGGGCGAGGGCGACGCGTATACGCAGGCGATTCAGGTGCTGTGCAATATCGAGGCGGCGCTGCAGCGTGCCGGTGCAAGCCTGCAAGATGTTGTGCGGACGCGAATGTATGTGGTGAACATCGACGACTGGGAGCAAATCGGCCGCGCGCACGGCGAGTTCTTCCGCGAAATTCGCCCGGCCGCCAGCATGGTCGAGGTGCGACGGCTGATCGATCCGGCGATGCTGGTGGAGATCGAGGCGGACGCGGTGGTTGCCGATTCATAGGAAGTACCTTTTACCTTGGTGGTAGAGAAGCCAAATTGGCGCAAAGGGGCGGCCTATGGCAATTTTCCAATCGCAGATCGATACCCGATCGGACGAATTCAAGACGAATGTCACGGCCTACGAGCGGCTGGTCGAAGAGCTGCGCGGCGCGCTGGCTGAGGTTCGGGAGGGCGGCAAAGCCGAGGCGCGCGCCAAGCATGTGGCGCGCGGCAAGCTGTTCGTGCGCGAGCGGATCGAGCGGCTGCTCGACCCCGACACTGCCTTCCTAGAGCTTTCGCCGCTGGCGGCCTACGAGGTGTATGCCGACGATGTGCCGGCGGCTGGGATTGTGACTGGAATCGGGCGCGTGGAAGGCCATGAGGTGATGATCGTCGCCAATGACGCGACGGTCAAGGGCGGAACGTACTACCCGCTGACGGTAAAGAAGCACCTGCGCGCTCAGGAGATCGCCCAGCAGAACCAGCTACCCTGCATCTACCTGGTCGATAGTGGCGGGGCTTTTCTGCCACTCCAGGCCGATGTATTTCCTGATCGCGATCACTTCGGGCGAATCTTCTTCAATCAGGCCCAGATGTCGGCCATGGGCATCGCGCAGATCGCTGCCGTGATGGGCTCCTGCACCGCAGGCGGCGCGTATGTGCCGGCGATGAGCGACGAGGTGGTGATCGTCAAGAACACCGGCACGATCTTTCTGGGCGGGCCGCCGCTCGTCAAGGCCGCCACCGGCGAGGATGTGACCGCCGAAGAGCTGGGCGGCGCCGATGTTCACACCCGTCTTTCCGGCGTGGCCGATCACTTCGCCGAGGACGACCTGCACGCGCTGGCGATCGTTCGCTCGATCGTGGCGAACTTGAACCGGCGCAAGCAGATACCGTGGGATCTGACCGATCCGGAGCCGCCGCGCTACGAGCCGCACGAGATCTACGGAATCATTCCGCACGATCCACGCACGAGCTACGATGTGCGTGAGATCATCGCGCGGCTGGTGGATAGCAGCCGGCTGCACGAGTTCAAGGCGCGCTACGGCGAGACGCTGGTCTGCGGCTTCGCGCGAATTATGGGCATGCCGGTGGGGATCATCGCCAACAATGGCATTCTGTTCTCCGAGAGCGCCTTGAAGGGCGCGCACTTCGTTGAGCTGTGCGCTGTGCGCGGGGTGCCGCTGGTCTTTCTGCAAAACATCACCGGCTTCATGGTCGGCAAGGAGTACGAGAACCGCGGCATCGCACGCGATGGCGCGAAGATGGTGATGGCAGTGGCGAACGCGCGCGTGCCGAAGTTCACCGTGGTAATCGGCGGTTCGTTCGGCGCGGGCAACTACGCTATGTGTGGGCGTGCCTACGAGCCACGCCAGCTGTGGATGTGGCCCAACGCGCGGATCTCGGTGATGGGCGGGATGCAGGCGGCGAATGTGCTGCTGACGGTGCGTCTGGAAGCACTCAAAGCGCGCGGCCAGAACATGAGCCACGACGAACGGGTGGCTTTCACCGCGCCAATCCTCGAAACATACGAGCGGGAAGGTCATCCGTTCTACTCTTCGTCGCGGCTGTGGGACGATGGCATCATCGATCCGGCCGACACGCGCCTGACGCTGGCGCTGGGGCTGTCGGCGGCGGCGAACGCGCCGGTGGGCGAGACGAAGTATGGCGTGTTTCGGATGTGAGCTGATGGGTGCCGGACGCCAGATAGGAAAACCAGATGTTATAATGGACGGCGAAAAGGTGCTTGCAGGAGTGCCACAATCGGAGAGTATGCCATGCCTACCCAGACTATTGAACATATGGTTCGCGAGCGGCCCGACATTGCTTGGGAGGTCGCGCCACTCCTCCCAGAGCGAGGAGATTGGAGTGAGGAAGATTATCTCTGGTTGACGAATCACACAAATCGTCTGGTGGAGTTCTCTGATGGATACATCGAGGTGTTGCCAATGCCTACCGACGAACATCAGCGAATCCTATTGTTTCTCTATCGAATGCTCTATGATTTTATTGCAGCATATACATCGGGAATAGTATTGGTTGCCCCACTGCGTCTCCGGCTGAAAAGCGGGAAATACCGCGAGCCCGACGTCATTGTATTGTTATCACAAGCCGATAGTCGTCGCGAGAACCAGTATTGGAATGGAGCTGATCTTGTGATGGAGATCGTTAGCCCGGATGATCCCGATCGTGATCTCGTGACAAAACGTGAAGAATTTGCCCAGATCGGTATACCTGAGTATTGGATTGTCAATCCACAGAAAGCGACGATCACAGTATTGCGGCTACAGGGCCAGAGTTATCTTGAATACGGTGAGTTCGAGCGTGGACAGACTGCGGCTTCGGTGCTTCTCCAGGGTTTCGCTGTAGATGTGGGCGATGCCTTGGACGCGAGATAGTCATTCTTATGCGGTTCAACCTGCCCGTCCTCGACTCATTTGCGGCTTCTATCCCGCGCGATACCTCTCGCAGTTGTCCGTATTCAAGCGCGGCTGGCGCTCCTGCCACAGATAGTGAAAGAGGCAGTCATGGAACTGATCAAAGTCGATTCGAGTATGATCTACGCCTTTGGCTACGACGAGCAGCAGCAGGTGCTGGAAGTTGTCTTCAAGCGCACCGGCGTGTATCGCTATCACAACGTGCCGAAAGAGATCTACCAACAGCTGCTCGATGCCGACTCAAAGGGTAGCTACATGCGCGATCTGATCATCGATATGTATCCGACCGAGCGCGTACGCTGAGTGAGGCTATGCCCGCACTCCAACGTATCGCAGTGGTCGGCACCAGCGGATCGGGTAAGACCACCCTGGCGCGCCAGCTGTCTGGCCGGCTGGGGCTTTCGCATATCGAGCTGGATGCCTTGCACTGGGATCCTGGCTGGGCGCCGACGCCGGCCGAGGTCTTTCGTCAGCGGGCTGAGGCGGCGCTCTGCTGCGACGCCTGGGTGGTCGATGGTAATCACCCCGAGGTGCGCGACCTGATCTGGCGCCGCGCTGATACGATAGTGTGGCTCGATTATCGGCTGGCGCTGATCATGTGGCGCCTGACACTGCGGACGTTTCGGCGTGTGGCAACCCGCGAGCTGCTTTGGAATGGCAATCGCGAGCGCGACTTGAGCGCACACTTCTTCAGCCGCGACTCAATCTTTCTGTGGGCGCTGCGCACTTACCAGCTGCGGCGTAGAGAATACCCCCTGCTGCTGGCATTGCCGGCGTACGCCCACCTGCGCGCGGTGCGCCTGCCCTCGCCACGCGCCACGAATGTCTGGCTGGCAAGCCTGCCGGACGCGGGAAAACACCCATGAACCTCTGTTGACGAGATCCTTTGCGAGTTGTATAGTGCGATCACCACACAAGCGCCAGCCCATAATCTGACAGCAGAGGAATGAAGCGATGCATCCGATCCTCTTCAAGATAGGCGGCTTGCCAATCTACGCCCATGGCTTCTTTCTCTGCCTGGGGCTGCTGATCGGCCTGCTGATGCTGATCATGGAGGCACAGCGGCGGCGCTGGCCCAGGGGCGAGGTCATCCCGATCGCCCTGGCGGCCTTTGTCGGCGGCATGATTGGGGCGCGCATCTCCTTGCTGTTCTTCTACGGCGCGCGCGCCGCGCCGGCAGCGCTGAGCCTGTTCGCACTGTTCGACCCGCGGATCGGCCCCGGCTCGATCCTGGGCGGGCTGATCGGCGCTTATATCGCCGGCTACATCGCCAGCCGCGCGATCGGCAAGTCCGGCTGCGCCTGCGATGCCTTCGCGCCGGCGATTGCGCTGGGCCTCGCGGTGGGGCGCATCGGCGATTTCATGGTGGCCGAGGATGGCATGGGCAAGGCGACGACGCTGCCCTGGGCCGTGCAGGCGCCCGGCGTAGATTACCTGGTGCACCCGACGCCGCTGTACGATTCCGCGTTCAATTTGATCTGGTTCGGCGTGCTGTTGCTGCTGCGCGACCACCCGGCTATGCAGAATGGCAACCTGCTCAAGCTGGGCTTGGCTGGCTATGCACTGTTCCGCTTCGGCGTCGAGTTCGTGCGCAACAACCCGGTGGTGGCGCTGGGACTGACTGGCCCGCAGTTCATCTGCCTGGCGCTGCTGGCGGCGCTGGCGCTCTACTACGGCCGGCGCTGGTCATCCATGCGAGCAGTTGCCTCGGCGTAACGCGAGTGTGAGTCGTCAGCCATCAATCGTACTTTACCTCTATTGTGGGTTCTTTTTTCGCCCCGCCGAGCGAAAAAAGAACCCACCAAAAGCCAAAAGCCGTATGATCCGTAATACTTAAGAATAAGAAATACTTTGGAGAGCGTATGAAGCTGGAGCGCAAAGTCTACACCACGCGCAACGAAAAAGTGCTCGACTTTGTGATCGGCTTTGTCGGCTGGTTTCTGGTCAATGGCCTGCTGTATGGCTGCTCGATCTTAATTCTGCAAGCCATGGATTTCAGTACACCAGGGTCGATACCCGCGCTGCTGCTCGGCCTGCTCCCGCTGCTGATCAATATTGGCGCGCTGATCTTCTTCGCATTCACCCGCCGTTGGATCGCCCTTGGCATCCTGGCCGCCTTTGCGCTTGTGCTGGTGGGCGTGCTGCTGCTCGGGCTGGTGTTCTATGTGATCTGCTACAATCAAGGCATGTTTAATTGACATAGGGCTTACACAAAAATGGTACTTCCCATTTCAGCTGTTGTTCGTTTTTTCGCTCGCAGAGCGAAAAAACGAACAACTAGAAGAAGATAACGTACCGCTGTGAATGACCACATCCGGGCACCGTGTAAGTCCTGACAATAAGTGAAAATCCGTGTGGTGCGTAAGTTTTACGACATCAAAGGGCTTCTCAATGACTTTTCCCCACCCTCAGAAAGTCGATCGCCCGGCGATCTTCTGGGAGCTGACCCGCAGCATCTGCCCCGAGTGCAAATCCGTGATCGACGCGCAGATCCTGCTGCGCGACGGCAAGGTGTTCATGCGCAAGCGCTGCCCTGCGCACGGCTGGTTCGAGGCGCTGGTGTTCGGCGACGCGGCGCTATACACTGAGATCGCGCGCTACAACAAGCCCGGCACGCTTCCGCTGGAGTTCGCCACCGAGGTCAAGGATGGCTGCCCGCACGATTGCGGCCTATGCCCCGAGCATCAGCAGCACGCCTGCCTGGGGATCATCGAGGTCAACGCGGCCTGCAACCTGGATTGCCCGCTCTGCTTTGCTGGCTCGGGCACGCACCTGGCCCAGACCGGTTGGGAGCTGACCTATGCGCGGGTCGAGTTCATGCTCGATCGCTTTGTGGCTGCCGAGGGCAACCCTGAAGTGCTCCAATTCTCGGGCGGTGAGCCGACCTTGCACCCGCAGATCATTGAGTTCGTCGAGCTGGCGCGCGCCAAGGGCATCACCTACGTGATGATCAACACCAACGGCATCCGGATCGCGCGCGATGATCGCTTTCTGGCCGAGATTGCGCGGGTCAAGCCGCAGATCTACCTCCAGTTCGATGGCTTCGACGCCGCGACCCATCTGGCGCTGCGCGGGCGCGCCGACCTGCTCGATACCAAGCTGCGTGCGCTCGACCGGCTGGCCGAGGTGGATGTCCGCGTGATTCTGGTGGCGGCGATCGAGCGCGGCGTGAACGAGCACGAGATTGGCCGGATCGTCGAGTTCGGGCTGAAGCACCCGGCGGTGTTCGGGATCAATTTCCAGCCGGCCTTTCGCGCCCAGCGACACATCCCGGCCGATCCCATGACGCGGATCACCATCCCCGATGTGCTGAAGTCGATCGAGACTCAGACCAATGGCTTGCTGAAGCTGAGCGATTTTGTGCCGGTGCCATGCTGCATGCCCACATGCAACTTCGTGACCTATGCCATGCTGGATGGCGACACTGTGACGCCGATCACGCGCATGTTGGCGATCGATCAATACCTCGACTACCTCAAGAACCGCACCCTACCTGGCCTGACCGACGAGCTGCTGCACACGCTGGAGCGACTGTGGAGCTCATCGGCGATGGTCGGCTCGGATCGGGCTGCAGCCGACGTCGCGCGCACGTTTACAAGCCCTTCGACTGCACTCAGGACAGGCCTGCCGGCGACTCCGCCGCGCAGCCGCATGACCGATCGCTGCGACGCCTGCCATTCGCACTTGCCGCTGAGCGAGCACAGCCCGCGCGACCTGGCTCGGCATGTGTTTATGATCAACACGCGCGACTTCATGGATCCATGGACGTTCAATGTCAAGAACGTAATGAAGTGCTGCGTCGAGTTTCTGGTGCCCGATGGGCGCATGATCCCGTTCTGTGCGTACAACTCGGTCGGGTATCGCGAGCAGGTGACCGCCCAGCTTATGATGCAGAGTGCTTCACGCAAAGACGCAAAGGCGCAAAGCATGTGAGAACAGCATAATCCGCTCAATCCGCTCCCAAAATCCGCTGACAGTGTTTCTGCCGAGCGCGAGGTCTACTGTGTACACATCGATCAAGCTGAATAAAACCGGGCCAATCGCGACGATCACCCTCGCCCGCCCCGAACGGCACAACGCCTTCGATGCCGAGATGATTGGCG